>Ga0315279_10002063_pt1 | contig 31345 bp, 27 predicted proteins | sample YL17G06_20_MG_FD_203694 | JGI IMG/M metagenome (GOLD analysis project Ga0315279, IMG submission 203694) | Sediment microbial communities from Yellowstone Lake, YNP, Wyoming, USA - YL17G06_20 | ecosystem: Environmental > Aquatic > Freshwater > Lake > Sediment | place: USA: Wyoming | collected...
GGCGGGCACCACAGATGAAATGGTGCAAAAGTATATCAGGATCAGCGGCAAGGAGAGCCTGAGGCAAACGATAAGCCGAACTTGTTCGGCTAAGAAGCCACCGAGCTCTGCTCGGTGGTAGTTCACTAAAAAAGATGCTCCAACGTCCTCTTTTGCAGGAAATTAGGAGTATATAGGGTAGAAGGATAACCCTAAACAAGAGAGGATAAGATGAGATACCAACCACCGAAGTACAAGACGTTAGACGAAATGGCCTCGATTGATGTAGGCCGTCCAACAGAGAAGGAAGCAAGGACTATCCTTGAGGGTATCCGTTGGCCTAACGGGATCGCTTGCCCCCATTGTGGAAGCGTGAAGGTTAAGAGGCTTGAGGCCAAGTCCACGAAGGTTCGGGATGACGTGATACAATGCAATGATTGTAAAGGGCAGTTCACCTTAACTGTTGGAACCGTGATGCACGGCTAACATATAACGCTCAGGCAATGTGACCCCTAAAAGTCAACATCAGAAACTCCGATCTTCGGGTTTATCTTTGTCAAGTCCATATTTCCGAAAATCTTCGGTTCAAAAACAAGAAATCGGGAGGGGGGGGGCGTGAATACCTCGGAAACCCCCTTGAGATTTCGTAGGTCTTTCGGTGGTCCCTCTTCCAAGGTGCTTTTTCGTTTAGGGAACGTAACTGCGCTTTGTCGGCCACACTTACATGGAAAAGTGGAAATTTGTACCTTATCGGACCTCATTTAAAAACGGGAGTCGTTGGGGTCTTGATTCCAAAAACTGCAATCTAAATCCCCAAAGGATAGCGGGAGTGAGTGATCCCCTTTTCCACCTGCTTGACACTCCGAAAAGGGATATGATAAAATATATCAATCCTTACACTTATGCCTGCCTTGTGAACCAGTGAACAAATGCTTCAGGAATACCTTCCCCTGCTTTTAAGCATCGGCTTCGTGGGCTTCGTGGCCCTGGCCATGGTCGGGCTCTCGGCCTGGTTCGGGCCCCATAAACCCTCCAAAGAGAAATTAGCTCCTTACGAATGCGGGGTCCCACCCAGGGGGGACGCCCGGCTGCGATATCCGGTGAAGTTCTATCTCGTCGCCATGCTCTTCATCCTGTTCGATATCGAGGCCGTGTTCCTGTATCCCTGGGCCGTGATCTACAAAGAATTGAAGCTCTTCGGGCTCGTGGAGGCCGGGGTCTTCCTGGTCATCCTGCTCCTGGGTCTGTTCTACGTCCTGAAGAAGGGAGTCCTGGACTTCGAGCGATGATCTCCGAGGAAACCAAGAAGCAGATCACGGAGCAAGCCGCCAGGTATCCCGAGAAGCGATCGGCCATCCTTCCGGCCCTTTACCTGATCCAGGGAGAAGAAGGCTATATCTCCAAGCAAGGGGCTGAGGCCGTGGCCGAGATCTTGGGCAATACGACCGGCGAGGTCATGTCCGTGGCCAGCTTCTACACCATGTTTAATACTAAGCCGGTTGGGAAGTATCATATCCAAGCCTGCAAAAACATCTCCTGCCACTTAGCCGGGGCCGAGAAGATCATCGAAACCTTGAGCCGCAAGCTGGGGATCCCGGTGGGAGGGACCACGGCGGACGGGAAGTTCACCCTCTCGGTGGTGGAGTGCCTGGGCTCCTGCGGAACCGGGCCGATGATGCAGGTGAACGATGATTACTACGAGAACCTGACCGAGGCCAGGGTGGACGAGATCCTGGAGAAGCTGAGGAAACAGTGACCTGGTTCGACCTAATTGCTGTCCTGGCCAAGATCGTGGTCTTCATCATGGGCGTGCTCCTCTTGATGGCGTTCACGACCTGGGTGGAGCGCCGGGGCCTGGCCATGTTCCAGATGCGGGTGGGCCCGAACCGGGTCGGGCCGTTCGGGCTGCTGCAGCCCATCGCGGACGGGCTGAAGGTCCTGTTCAAGGAGGACTTCATCCCGGAGCGGGCGGACAAGCTTCTGTTCCTGCTGGCGCCGATCATCTCGTTCTCGATGGCCACGCTGGTGTTCACCGTGATCCCGTTCGGCAGGCCGTTCACCCTGATGGGCCACACGATTCCCCTCCAGATCGCGGACATCAACATCGGCCTCCTGTTCGTGCTGGGCGTGACCTCGCTGGGCGTGTACGGCATCGTGCTGGCCGGGTGGTCCGGGAACTCCAAATACCCGCTGATGGGTGGGATCCGGTCCTCGGCCCAGATGATCTCCTACGAGCTTTCCCTGGGCCTGGCCGTGATCTCGGTCCTGTTATGGGCCGGGTCGCTCAGGTTCTCGGAGATCGTGGGCGCCCAAGCCGGGCTGATGAAGCTCTTCGGGGTCATCCCGTTCCCCAGGTGGTTCGTCCTGAACCCGGTGCTGTTCATATCCTTCCTCGTGTTCATGACCTGCGGGCTGGCCGAGACCAACCGCATACCCTTCGACCTGCCCGAGGCCGAGTCTGAGCTGGTCTCGGGGTTCTACACCGAGTACGGGAGCATGAAGTTCGCGATGTTCTTCTTAGGGGAGTACATCGCGATGATCGCGAGCTCGGCCATGATCGTTACCCTGTTCTTCGGGGGCTGGCATGGCCCGATCCCGCCTCTGGGCAACGAATACATTCGCGTAGCGATTTCCCTCATTAACTTCGGAGGCAAACTGTTCTTCTTCCTGGTCACGTTCGTCTGGATCCGGGCTACCCTGCCCAGGCTCAAGTACTACCAGTTGATGAACCTGGGCTGGAGGGTGCTTCTGCCCTTGGCGATCATGCTCGTCCTGGTCTCAGGAGTCGTCCAAGCCTGGGCCAGCGGATGGCTGTGATGGTCCCTCTCATCCTTTGGGGCGTCTTGGCTGCAGCAGCGGTCGCGACCGCATTGGCAGTCGTCATTATCCGGAACCCAATCTATTGTGCTCTCTCCCTGGTCGTAAACTTCTTCCTCCTGGCCGTGATGTACCTGCTCCTCAGGGCCGAGTTCCTGGCCGCGATCCAGATTATCGTCTACGCCGGGGCGATCATGGTCATGTTCCTGTTCGTGATCATGCTTCTGAACCTGGGGGGAGAGGAGACCCGCGACCGGCTCCGCAGGATCCGTGCGCCGGCGTTTCTCCTCGGGCTCATCCTGCTCGTAGAAGTCGTGGCGGCTCTGCGTTACAACGCCACCCTCACAGAAATCCCTGTCCTTCCCTTCCCGATGGCCTTCGTCCCGCCGATTGTGAGCGGAGGCGTGCGCGAGATCGGAAGGCTTTTGTTCACGGACTACCTCCTCCCGTTCGAGGTCACCACTGTGCTCCTGCTGATTGCCATCGTGGGCGCAGTGGTCTTGGGCAGGAAGGAGCCCTCCTAACATGGTTCCAGTCCAATATTATCTCGTCCTCTCTGCCGTTTTGTTCGCCATCGGGGCGGTCGGTGTTCTAATCCGCAGAAACCCCATCGTCATCTTCCTGTCCATCGAGTTGATGCTGAACGCCGTGAACCTCACGTTCATCGCTTTCGGGAACCTTCTGGGATCCCTGGACGGCCAGGTCTTCGTGTTCTTCGTGCTGGTCGTGGCCGCGGCTGAGGTCGCGGTCGGGCTGGCGATCATCGTGTCCATCTTCCGTGCCCGGACGTCCATTGACGTGGACGAGATGAACCTGATGAAATGGTGATGCTAAAGTTCCTCTGGCTCATCCCTGCGCTTCCCTTGATTGGGTTCCTGTTCAATGGTCTGCTAGGCAAGAAGGTGCCCAAGGCGGTCGTGTCGTGGGTGGCCTGCGGGGTGGTGGGAATGGCCTTTGCAGGTGCGCTTCTCGCATTCAAGGACCTGCTTAATCTCCCGGTCGAGGAACGTTTCTTCACCCAGAGCCTGTTCACCTGGATTCCTTCCGGGGACCTGCTCGTGAAGGTCGGGCTACAACTGGACCCTCTCTCAACCGTGATGATTCTAATCGTCACTGGGGTGGGATTCCTGATTCATGTATATTCCATCGGGTACATGCATTCCGAGGAGGGCTACGGCCGCTATTTCGCCTACTTAAACCTGTTCACCTTCGCCATGCTCACCCTTGTCCTGGCGGACAACTTTCTCCTGATGTTCGTTGGATGGGAAGGGGTCGGGCTGTGCTCCTATCTCCTGATCGGATACTGGTACGAAAAGCCCTCGGCCGCAAACGCCGGACGGAAGGCCTTTGTGGTGAACCGGATCGGGGACTTCGGGTTCCTTTTGGCCATAATGCTTCTCTTCACGCAGTTCGGGACCCTGCGTTTCGACGCCATCTTTCGCGAGGCCCCGCTCGTCCTGACCTTTGGGGGGGAAATGGCCACGGCGATCACCCTGCTTTTATTCCTGGGAGCAACCGGGAAGTCGGCCCAGATCCCCTTGTACATCTGGCTTCCGGACGCCATGGAGGGGCCCACCCCGGTTTCGGCCCTGATCCACGCCGCCACCATGGTCACGGCCGGGGTCTACATGGTTGCGCGCTGCCATGTCCTATTTCTTCTGGCGCCTTTCTCGCTGGCCGTTGTAGCTGTCATCGGGGCCCTGACCGCCCTGTTTGCGGCTTCCATAGGCCTTGTGCAGAACGACATCAAACGAGTCCTAGCCTATTCCACAATCAGCCAGTTGGGCTACATGTTCCTGGGCTGCGGAGTGGGGGCCTTCGCAGCTGGAATCTTCCATCTCATGACCCATGCCTTCTTCAAGGCCCTGTTGTTCCTGGGCTCGGGCTCCGTGATCCACGCCCTGTCCGGGGAGCAGGACATCCGCAAGATGGGCGGGATTGCCAAGAGGATTCCGGTAACCCACGCTACTTTCCTAATCGGAGCCCTGGCCATCGCCGGATTCCCCGGGTTGGCCGGGTTCTTCAGCAAGGACGAGATTCTGTGGAAGGCCTTCTCTAGTCCGAAGGGGGGCATCTTGCTATGGTTCTTCGGAGCCTTAGCGGCTCTGTTCACGGCCTTCTATATGTTTCGTCTCATGTTCCTAACGTTCCACGGAAAGTCCCGGGTGGAGCAGGACAAGGAACACCACTTGCACGAGTCTCCTCCCACAATGCTCTTCGCCTTGGTCATCCTGGCCATCCTCTCCATCGTGGGGGGATACATCGGGGTGCCCAAGATCCTGGGAGGACATAACGTCTTCGAGTCCTTTCTGGAGCCTGCCTTCACCCGTTATTTCGTAATAGAGTCCCTGACCGAGGGCCTTCATGGTCTCAGTCTGGAATGGACCCTGCTTTTGGTTTCAGTCGCCATCGCCTTTCTGGGAATCTTTTTGGCCTGGGTCCTTTACCTCAAGCGGGAACAGATTCCGGAAACCTTCGTGGCACGATTCCCTGTAATCTACAACCTGATTTTGAACAAATACTACGTGGACGAGGTCTACGGATCCCTGATCGTCACCCCAGGAAGAAAGCTCTCGGAGTTCACTTACGAACGCTTCGACCTCGGCATCGTGGACGGGCTGGTGAACTTCGTGGGCGAGTTCGTGGTGCGGGCAGGGGAGGGTTTGAAGCGAGTGCAGACGGGTTACGTCCGGCAGTACGCCTTCGCCATCCTCCTCTCAGCGCTCTGTGTGCTGGGTTATTTTCTGCTGAGATAAATGAATTTATCATACCTCCCCATTCTCACCTGGCTTACTTTTCTTCCCCTCATCGGTGTGTTCCTTATTCTTTTTTGGAATAAAGACAACCATGGGCTGATCCGCTGGACCGCCTTCATCACAAGCCTTATCAATTTTCTAATCTCCATTCCACTGTTTACCCAGTTTAAGCTGGGCACGGCCGAAATGCAGTTCGAGGAAAAGGTTCCCTGGATTCAATCCTGGGGCGTCTCCTATCATCTCGGGGTGGACGGGATCAGCCTGCTTCTGATTCTCCTTACGACGTTCCTCTCAGCCATCGCTATCCTTTCCTCATTCTCAGCCATTAAGGAACGAGTCAAGGAATACTACATCTTCATGCTCTTTCTGGAGACCGGGATGATCGGGGTTTTCGCTTCCCTGGACCTGTTTCTGTTTTACATCTTCTGGGAGGCAATGCTAATCCCGATGTACTTCCTGATCGGGGTGTGGGGGGGACCCCGGAAGATCTACGCCGCGGTGAAGTTCTTCCTGTACACGATGTTCGGAAGCGTTCTCATGCTGGTCGGCATCCTGGTCCTGTTCTTCAACCACTACCAGGCTACTGGGGAGTATACGTTCGACCTTTTGAAGCTCCTTTCCCTGAACATAGCCCCGGCCTGGCAGTTATGGCTCTTCCTGGCATTTGGCGTGGCCTTTGCCATCAAGGTTCCCATGTTTCCATTCCATACCTGGCTTCCGGACGCCCACGTGGAAGCTCCCACGGCCGGGAGCGTGATCCTGGCCGGGGTGCTCCTGAAGATGGGCACCTACGGGTTCGTGCGTTTTTGCCTGCCTCTTTTTCCCCAGGCCAGCCAAGCCTTCGTTCCCTTCATTTCCGTCCTCGCCATCATCGGGATCATCTACGGCGCACTGATGTCCCTGGTCCAGAAGGACATCAAGAAGCTCGTGGCCTACTCCAGCGTGAGCCACTTGGGCTTCGTGATGCTGGGTCTGTTCGCCTTTACGATCCAGGGAATGGAGGGCGGACTTCTGCAGATGATCAACCACGGCATCTCCACGGGTGCACTGTTCCTGATCGTGGGCATGATCTACGAGCGAAGGCACACCCGGATGATCGACGATTTTGGAGGCTTGTCGAGAGTTCTGCCAGTCTTTGCCGTGTTCTTTATGATCACAACTCTTTCTTCGATAGGTCTTCCCGGGACCAATGGTTTCGTGGGGGAGTTTCTGATCCTTTTGGGCACCCTGCGCTCGGCACATCCCCATGCCATCGCCTATGTTGCCTTCGCGGCTACCGGGGTCATCCTGGGAGCAGTGTACATGCTCTGGATGTATCAACGGGCGATGTTCGGTCCCCTGGTCAAGCCCGAGAACAAGGGCCTCAGGGACTTGAATTTCCGGGAAGTCGTGATCCTTCTGTCCATGACCACGATGATCTTCTGGATCGGGATCTACCCCAAGCCTTTTCTCTCCCGGATGGAGGCCTCCAGCTATAACATCCTGAAGCAGGTTAAACGCCAAGCTCATGAGACGATCATTCATATGGGCGAGGATCCAGCTCCGGCAGGGGTGCTGAAATGATCCTGCCAGCGGTCAGCTTCATAGTCATCGGCCCTGCCAGCATCGCATTCCTGACCGGCCTTTTTATCCTGCTCGTGGATTTGACGCTTCCCAAGGGCCGGAAGGGGTTTTTAGCTGTTTTAGCCCTGTTGGGCCTGATCCTCTCGGCCAGTGCGTCGGCCTGTCTTTGGGGCCGATACGAAACGGCCTTCCGGGACATGGTCGTCGCGGATAACATTTCCTCAGGTTTCGGCATCATCATCTGCTTCACGGCCTTCCTGGTCGTCCTGCTTTCACGGCACTATATCCAGCGCGAGGGGATCGAGCTCGGAGAGTACTATGCTCTGTTGCTCTTCTCGACGTGCGGACTTCTGCTGTTTATTTCTGGCAAGGACTTACTTATCCTGTTTCTGGGCCTTGAGGTTTTTTCCATCGCGCTCTACATCCTGTGCGGGTTCAACCGCCGTCAGTTACGCTCGGCAGAAGCCGCCCTGAAATACTTCCTACTCGGGGCTTTCGCCTCAGCATTCCTTCTCTACGGTATTGCACTCCTTTACGGTACAACCGGGAGTACAAATCTGGATAAAATCGGCCAGGCCGCGATCCAGAACCGTTGGGGCAACCCGACCGTGCTCATGATCGGGGTGGGATTCATCCTCGTGGGCCTGGGGTTCAAGGTCGCCGCGGTTCCCTTCCACTTCTGGACTCCGGATGTTTATGAAGGCGCTCCGACGGCCATCACGGCTTTTATGGCCGGAGGGGTCAAGACGGCGGCTTTCGTGGCCGTGCTGAGGGTTTTCTCCGGTGCCTTCGCAGACCTCTACCCGGACTGGGCGAGGATTCTCTCCGTCATAGCAATTCTGACCATGGTCGTAGGGAACGTCATCGCTGTGGCCCAGACGAACCTGAAGCGTCTCCTGGCCTATTCCTCCATCGCCCATGCCGGGTATCTTTTGGTCGCCGTAATCGCGAACAACGATTTGGGTTTTGCTAGCGTTGCGTTTTACCTTTTATCCTATGTCCTGATGGTGGTCGGAGCGTTCGGTATCTTGATTCTGATTGGTCGTCCCGGGGAGGGTAATCTGGAATTGAAGGACATCGCGGGCTTGGCCCGGAGTCGGCCCGGACTCGCAGCTGCGATGAGCGTTTTTCTTTTGTCCCTGGCTGGGATTCCGCCCACCGCTGGTTTTGTGGCCAAGTGGTATGTCTTCAGTGCGGCCGTGAAGCAGGGGCTCATTTCTCTGGCCCTGATCGGCGTCTTGACCAGTGTGATAGGCGTGTTCTATTACTTACGTGTCATCGTGTACATGTACATGCGCGAGCCGGTGAAGAGCGAGACCGCAACTCCGGCCTGGTTCTCCTGGACCGCAGTCCTGGCCGTGGCCATTGCTGTGGCCGGCGTGCTTCTCATCGGTCTCTTTCCGGGAAACCTTTTGGATATCGCCCAGATATTGGCGATGGGGGTAAAATGAACCATCGGGAGAACGTTTTTCGAGCGTTTGCTCTGGTAATGCTTGCCTTCTGCCTTTGCGGCGGTTGTACCCCTAAGCAGAAGGACTATCGTCAGATGGAGATCAAGGATATTTATGATTCCGAGTTGGATAAAGCGGTTGCTTTCTACGAGAAATACGCCCTGACCCATCCCAAGGATCTCAAGGCCCACAACAACCTGGGCATCCTCTACCGCCGGAGCGGAAACCTGAATGGCGCCCGGACACAGTATGAGTATGTCCTCCTGATGGATTCCACGGACGCCGAGGCTCACAACAATTTAGGGACATGGTTCGGAATCGTGAATCAGGTAGATTCGGCCATTGCCGAGTTCCAGCTTGCCGTGAAGTACAAGCCGGACTTCGCCAAGCCCCATCGCAACCTGGCCGCAATATATCAGCGGAGTGGACAGGACAGCCTAGCTCTGGTTGAAATAGAAACCTATATGAAGCTTGAGCCGAACGTTCCGGACACCGCTCAATTACGAAAGACGATAGAGGATATCACGAAGAACATGGGGAAGAAATAATAACCCTTCGACTGCGGTAAAAAGAAGGCGGCCCGGAGGGTCGCCTTCTTTTTAAGCCAAAGGTTAGCTGTTTTCAATCTCCAATCCACGGTCTACAGTCCATAGTCACTTTTCTCAATTTCTTCCTTGACTTTTCCTTCCGTCTGTGCTAAGATAACCACATTCCAAACCATTTTCGGAGGTGGGGGATGAGAAGGAGTTGGTTGATTTGTCTTTGCCTCGTGCTCCTGGGAGCGGCCTGGGTTTTGGCCGAGGTTGAGCCGGTTCGGACCGTAGTCGAAGTTTCTGTATCGGGACCGAAGCAGGTGAAGGACCTGCAGCGTCTGGGCCTGTTTCTGGACTGGGTGAGGAACGGGGTAGCCCATGGTGTCACCACGGTAAAAGCTGTTGAGGCTTTTCGGGCCGCAGGCTACGAGCCCAAAGTGATCTCCTGGGGCTTCCTGGAAGGGACCCCCGAGACCGGGTTCATGCCGGGATATTACCATAACCACGCTGCGATGGGAGCAGCCCTGGACTCCATCCAGCAGGCCCACCCCACGATTGCCCATCTGGACACCCTGGGCCTGAGCGTCCTGGGCCGGGCGATCTATGGATTGCGGATCACCCTGAATCCCACCAGCGGCAAACGCGGGAAGCCGAAGTACAACATCAACGGCGACCATCACGGGAACGAGAGCATCGGGGGAGAGGCGGCCCTGGCCATGGCGAAATACCTCGCCAACAACTACGGGAGCAACTCCCTGGTGACGCGCTTGGTCAATGAGTCCGATGTCTGGATCGTTCCGATGGTGAATCCGGATGGCGAGGAGTCCCATAGCCGCACGAACAACCATGGGATAGACATTAACAGAAACTACGGTTACGAGTGGGACGCCGAGGACGGGAGCACGGCGCCCTACACTGAACCGGAGACCCGGGCGATGCGGAACCTGTTCATGAAGGGGCCCTACGTGGGCTCCGTGGACTTCCACAGCGGGTCTCGGGCTATCCTCTACCCTTGGGGTTTCCCGCCATCAACCAATGCCATGCTCCCGATGGACAGTTCGGCCATGATCCGTGTGGGTCAGATTTACTACTCCTACTTTCCGGCGGACGGCTACGGCTACATCAACCAGATCATGTATCAGTGTTGCGGCAGCTCCGTGGATTGCTACTATGGCAAGGGCGGGGAGATCGCCGCTCTGGGCGTAGAGATATCTTATTCTCAATACCCTCCACCACCGGCCTCGGCGATAGATACACTCTGCCAGCGCCAGGTGAATGCCATCATCGCGATGCTCCAGGAGACCCGCAAGGGCATTTGGGGAATCGTCCGTGATTCCCTGACCCACCGGCCTCTCCCAGCCAGGCTGACTCTCGCCAATCGCTGGTGCTTCTACACGGATCCTGATTCCGGGGACTACCACAAATACCTCTATCCCTCGGCCGGGACATACCAAATCACGGCCTATGCCAACGGCTACGACCTCAAGACTCTTTCGGTGACAGTGGGGGCCGACACCTTTGCTCAGCTCGACTTCGACCTTAACCCGAACACCTCCCTGAATTGGTCCGGTTTTTCCTGCGACTACGTCCGCTGCGACCGTACCCCCTCGATCCCCTCAGACTTGCCCTGGACTCAGAAGTGCCTTGGGCTTCACGACGGCCTGGGTCTGAGCCTGAGCCACAGTTCAGCTACGCCCTATATCGTCCTGGACATGGGCCCGATCACGCCTGTCATCAACCGGCCCGGCAACGATTTCACTGTTTACCTGACCTCCTCAGCAAGTTACACGGTTCAGGTCACCAATAACCTCGACAGCACCTGGGCGAACTGCGGGAGCGGAAGTGGGATTCAGCAGTCCTTTGATCTCACCACAGGGAGCTTAGACTCGGCTCGCTATGTCCGGATAAACGGCACCGTCTCCCTGGATGCAGTGGAAGCCCTGCCCAGGCCAAGCGGGGTAGAGCAAAGCCCGAGAGCCGAGCGGGGAGCATCCGGGGCTCCCAGCCTCTCTTTTCTGGGGTCGAATCCAGCTCGGGGAGGTCTGGTCTTGAGCGTATGCGCGCCGGATGCGAAGTCTCGCTTAGCAATCTACGACATCAGCGGAAGGCTGATGAGGACGCTTTCTCTGGAGACGACATCATCTCAAACCATGCTGTGGAACGGCCTAGACAACAGCAATCAAAGGGTCCCTTCGGGGGCTTACTTCGTTAGGTTAGAGACTCCCAAAGGAAGCCGTCTGGCTCGCGTCGTGCTCCTGCGCTAAGAACCGACATAAAGAAGAAGGCGGGGTCTGTTTGAAGACCCCGCCTCAACCATTTCTTCGTCTTTGCTTTTATGCTCCTTCTCTCTTCTGAACTCTGTCCTTCTGCCGTTTTGGTGCCGGCGGAGGGAATCGAACCCCCATGGTGTTGCCACCGGAGGATTTTGAGTCCTCTGCGTCTACCAGTTTCACCACGCCGGCGGATTGTATAATTGTATATAGGATAACAGAGAATCAGCCGAGTTGTCAAGCTGCCTGAAAAGGAACCTCCCAGGTGAACTTTCGGTTATTATTTCTTGAGAACCGGCTATAACACTTGACTTTTAAGATGTTTTTTGTTATAATATAACGTTCAAAAAAAGACAGATACTTGTAACACAAAGGGAAATAAGAACTTACACTATTCGGGGCTGTGGCGCAGTTGGGAGCGCGCATGACTGGCAGTCATGAGGTCACGGGTTCGATCCCCGTCAGCTCCACCAGAATTTGTACTCAGGCGTCAGCCGGGTCTAATTACTATCCCAGTGACGCCGTTCACTGAAAGGAGATTAGCTTTATGCCACTCAACAAACAGGAAAAATCAAAGGTCATCAAAAAATTCCAGGTGCATACCGGGGATACGGGTTCGGCCGAGGTGCAGATCGCCCTGTTAACCAATCGCATCAATCAGCTCACCGAGCATCTTCAGGCTCACCGCAAGGACCATTCATCGCGGCGTGGCCTGCTCAAGATGGTCGGGGAGCGTCGAAAGCTTTTGGACTATCTCTCCGACAAAGGCGCTGAACGGTACAAGACCATCGTACAGAAGCTGGAATTGAGGAAGTGATGATCGAACAGTTGACGATTGACATCGGCGGCCGGCCTTTATTGTTAGAGACCGGGAAGGTTGCCAAGCAGGCCGATGGCGCGGTTACCCTGCGCTACGGCGACACGGTCGTCCTGGTGACCGTTGTAGCGACCGATGAGCCTCCCCCGGACAGGGACTTTTTTCCTTTGACCGTGGAATACCGCGAACAACTTTATGCAGCCGGAAAAATCCCTGGCGGTTTCTTCAAGCGGGAGGGACGCCCCCGGGAGAAGGAGGTCGTCTCCGCCCGGCTCATCGACCGCCCGGTTCGCCCGCTGTTTCCCAAGGCTTTCAAATGCGAAGTCCAGATCTATGCCATGGTCCTCTCCGCGGACGGGGAGAACGACCCCGATGTCCTGGCTCTGGTCGGCGCTTCCACAGCCCTGTCCCTCTCGGACATTCCCTTCCTCGGGCCGGTGAGCGCGGTCCGCGTGGGCAAGGTGGACGGCCAGCTCATAGTGAACCCGACCTTCGCCCAGGTCGAGGCTGGGACCCTGGACCTCGTGGTGGCCGGGACCAAGGACCATGTGACCATGGTCGAGGCCGGGGCTAAAGAGGTCTCCGAGGAGGAAATCATCGAGGCCATTGCCTTCGGGCACGAGCAGATCAAGAGGCTATGCCAGGCCCAGGAGGAACTGGTCCAGCGTGCGGGCAAGCCCAAGCGCGAGGTCGTGGAGCCGCCCAAGAACGAAGAACTTCTCTCCGCCGTATCCGAACTGACCCTGGAGGCTATCCGCAAGGCCAACCGTCTGCCCCATAAAGAAGAGCGCCAGGCCGCCATGAAGGAGGTCGTAGCTAAAACCCAGGAGGCCTTCAAGGAAAGATACCCCGAAGCCGAAAAAGTAATTCGAGAAGCAGTTGAAGAGATACAGCGTAATGACTTGCGGAACCGTATCTTAGATAAGTGTATTCGTGCCGATGGGAGAGGACTTAAGGATATTCGTCCGATAACCTGTGAGATTGCTGTTTTGCCCCGGACCCATGGCTCGGCCCTGTTCACGCGGGGAGAAACCCAGAGCCTCGCCGCAACCACCCTAGGCACCCGCTCGGACGAGCAGATCATCGAGGCCCTGGAAGGGGAGTCTACCAAGAGCTACATGCTGCACTACAACTTCCCTCCCTTCTCGGTGGGCGAAGTCAAACCTATTCGCGGACCAGGAAGGCGGGAAATCGGACACGGGGCCCTGGCCGAGCGGGCCATCTCCCCGGTCATTCCCGTGGATTCCGTGTTCCCTTATACTATCCGCGTGGTCTCGGACATCTTGGAGTCAAACGGCTCCTCGTCCATGGCCACGGTCTGCGCGGCCACCCTTTCCCTGATGGACGCCGGGGTCCCGGTCAAGACTCCTGTAGCCGGGATCGCAATGGGCCTGGTCCTGGAAGACGGCCAGCGCGCCATCCTATCGGACATCCTGGGGGTGGAGGACCACCTGGGGGACATGGACTTCAAGGTAACCGGCACCCGGGAAGGGATCACGGCCCTGCAATTGGACATCAAGGTCGCAGGCCTTACGGTCGAGCTTCTCCGGGAGGCCCTGGCCCAGGCCCGCGAGGGACGCATCCATATCCTGAACATCATGGAGAAGACCATCTCGCTCCCCAGGAACGAGCTTTCGCCCTACGCTCCGCGCATCATCCAGATCACCATCCCCAAGGACAAGATCGGAGCGGTCATCGGCCCTGGAGGGAAGATGATCCGCAAGATCACCGAGGAGACCGGGGCCAAGATCGACATCGAGGATGACGGCACAGTGGTCATCGCTTCGGTCGGGGGAGAGGGCGGAGAGAAGGCCCGGGACATCATCCTGCACCTCGTGGAGGAGCCCGAGCCCGGCAAGGTCTACAAGGGCGTGGTGAAGCGACTGATGAACTTCGGGTGTTTTGTGGAGTTCCTACCCGGTCAGGAGGGCCTCGTCCATGTCTCTCAACTGGATGTTAAACATGTCGGCAAGGTCGAGGATGTGGTCAAGGAAGGCGACGAGATCATGGTCAAGCTTGTCGAGATAGACGATATGGGCCGCTTTAACCTCTCCCGTAAGGCCGTTCTGGACGGCTCGGACGGCAAGGTGACCGCCCGGCCTCCACGCCGGGAAGGGGGCAGAGGCGAGGGCCGTTCCGAGGGTGGCCACCGCGATCGCCGTCCTGAGGGCCACGGGCCTAGGCGCTGATGCGCAAACTCAAATAGCCTGACGGCGGTATCACTGAGAAGCGCGCGATTCAAGCGCGCTTCTTCACTTTGCCAGGGGCGTTACTGCAAACGTCCTGGAAGCATTGGCTTAACGCAAACAACCGAATACTGGGTAATGAACCCCTGCAGGATGTAGGTAAGGTGGAGACAGGGTGAAGGTAGTGTGGAGGTAGCGTGTGCAGTCCGCCCGGAGCCCTCTTTGCCCGTTCACCCGTTTCTCAAAGAACCCTTAGCAGAAGGGGATAACGTTCCCGTCACCTCCCTATCTTGATAATTCTTTCCGTTTCAGGTATAATGCCATAGAAAGGAGGAGGACCTTGAAGGAGTATACCGTGGCAGTAGTTGGGGCGACTGGCCTGGTCGGAAGCCTAATGATGCGGGTTTTGGAGGAGCGCCGCTTCCCGGTGAAACGGCTCCTTCCCCTGGCGACCATCCGGTCCGCTGGGCGAATGATTCGCTTTCAGGCGAACGAGATCATGGTCCGTGAGATCTCAAACGAGGCCTTTGAGGGCGTGGACATCGCATTGTTCGCCGGAACCGAAGGCGAGAAGGGCGCCGCCGTCGCTTATGCTAAGGAAGCTATCTCCAAAGGGGCTCTGGTGATCGACAATGGCAACGATTTCCGGATGGATCCCGAGGTTCCCTTGGTAGTGCCGGAGGTCAATCCTGAGGACATCCGGAAGCACAAGGGCCTCATCGCCAATCCCAATTGCTCGACCATTCAGATGGTGGTTGCTTTAAAGCCACTCTACGACCTCTCCCGCATTAAACGTGTAGTCGTGTCTACCTACCAGTCGGTTTCCGGAGCTGGTGGGGGGGCGGTTCGCGAGCTCCAGATGCAGGGCGAGTCTCATTACAAGGGCAGCCCGGTCCCACCGCCAACGGCTTTTGACTATCCCATTCTTCTGAACCTGTTCCCGGCCATCGGCTCCTTCCGCGAAGACGGGTTCACCACCGAGGAGTGGAAGATGGTTGCCGAAACCCGTAAAATCATGCACGACCCTGAGATCGCGGTCAGCGCCACCGCAGTCCGCGTTCCGCTGATGGTAGGCCATTCAGAGGCAGTCTATATCGAAACCGATGGGAAACTGACTGCCCAGGCAGCCAAATCTGCTCTTGAGCGAGCTTCCGGCGTCGCGGTTGTGGACGGTAAGGCAGGAGACAGGATGCTGTTTCCTATGCCTAAGGACTGTGTCGGAAAGGACGAGGTCTTCGTCGGCCGTATTCGCGAGGACCCTTTCATACCCAACGGTCTACACCTTTGGGTGGTGTCCGATAACTTAAGAAAAGGCGCTGCGACCAACGCGATCCAGATTGCTGAGCATGCCATGAAAATTCCTCGATAGGAGAGAAGCAATGAGCATCGGAACCAAGATGATCGCCGTCTTCACCAGCCCAAAGAAGGCCTTTGAGGCCATCGCCGAAAAGCCCGACTGGATAGCTCCCATCATCATCATGGTCCTTATTGGAATCCTATTTACGGTTACGGTAGTTCCGAGTGTGATCATGCCGGAAACCATCGAGAAGACCGTGGAGCAAATGCGAGACCGGGGCCTGACCGATGCCCAGGTCGAGCAGGCCATGAAGTACATGACGGGGGCTTTTCCGATTATCATGGGGATCGTCGCCGTTTTTTTTGTAACCCCGATCAACCTCTTGATCATCTCTGGAATCCTATTCGGGGTCTGCACCCTGGCGGGAGGAAAGACCCGGTTCGTACAGGTCTTCTCGGCCACGACCTACTCCGGCTTAATTGCCTCCCTGGGGTCAATCATCAAGGGCATCTTGATGTATACCCAGCATTCCATGCACGTGGGAACGAGCCTGGCCCTGCTCCTTTCCGAGGATATGTCCAAAACCTTTCTCTACCGTCTTCTCGGGCATTTCGACCTCTTCACCCTTTGGCAGTTGGGGGTGCTGATCATAGGCTTTGCGTTTCTCTATCGTTGGAAGGCCACCAAGGTTGCTGGGATCATTTTCTCACTATGGGCCCTATGGGTCCTTCTTTCCAGCGCCCTGGGCGGTTTAGTACACTTCGGCATCTCCTGACCGTATGCCGGCAGGGGTCAGCTTACCCCGGGAGGGAATGCTCTATCAGCGAGAGCAGTATGCCAAAAGCTGGCTTACACGTTTGTATTGGAACTACAAGGATGAAAATGAAACTCGGCCCCTAGCGGGGGCAGGTCGGATTGTCGAGTTCGGTTGTGGGGAAGGGATCACCTTGGAGCGCATGGTCAAGCGTTTCTCGGAAAGCTTAGTTTTGGGTCTGGATATCGAGTCCGAGAACATCTCCATTTTGAAGAAACATGCTCTGCCAGTGGTCCAGGGAGATGCTCTTCATCCCTGCTTTAAACCTGGGTCTCTGGATGCCGTTCTGTTAGCTGAATTGCTTGAACATGTTCGGGATTCCCGGAGCCTTATCCGGGGCATTCGGCAGGCCCTTCGGGCAGGGGGCATCCTGGCTGTGGTGGTGCCCAATGATGATTTCTTCTACCTGGCTCGTCTGCTTACTTTGAAATTCAAAGAAGCCCATTACGACAGCGGCCATGTCCGCAAGTGGAACCCCAGGGACATAAAGCAACTCTTAGAAAACGAACACTTCCAGATCATCGCAAGGAGCAATCTCCCCTTCGGACTCTGGAGCTGTAGCCTCCATCACATCTGCGTTTCCCGGAAACTCTAGTGAACAGAATTCTCGTCATTCTTCCGGCCTATAACGAAGAGACTTCCGTATCCCAGATCCTTGAGCAAGTACGCAAGGTTTTGCCTGAGGCCGACCTGTTGGTGGTTAACGACTGTTCCTTGGATAAGACCTCAGAGATCGCCAGAAAGGCCGGAGCCACAGTTTTGGACCTTCCCGTGAATCTTGGCATTGGCGGAGCCATGCAGACCGGTTACCTTTTTGCGGTCCAGGGAGACTACGACATTGCGATTCAGGTAGATGCGGACGGACAGCATGATCCCAGTGAGATTCCCTTCATTCTTAATCCTGTTCTGGAAGGCAAAGCGGATATCGCCATCGGCTCGCGATATCTGTCTGAGACCAATTATCACTCCTCCCTAATGCGGCGGATAGGGAGCTGGTTTTTTTCTTTAGCGGTTTCTACTGTTGTCGGCCAGCGGATTACGGACACTACGTCGGGCTTCCGTGCTTCCAATCAGAAAGTTGTCCGGTTCTATGCCGATCAGTACCCCCAAGACTATCCTGAGGTTGAGGCGGTGATCCTGCTTCATCGGGCGGGTTTTTCCATCCTCGAGGTTCCGACACGAATGAAGCCGCGCATCGGGGGAGGCTCCTCGATCTCCCCGCTTAGAGCTATCTATTACATGATCAAGGTCCCCTTGGCTATTTTCATCGGGCTTTTCCGGGCGGGGAAAACCGTTTAACGTTATGCGGAAGGGAGTTGAACGATGAGCAACCTGATCAAGTCCCTGTCCGGAGGATTGGGTTTCAGGGTCCAGCTGGTCGCCATCCTTGGAAGCCTCCTGCTCCTCGGAATCATCATAAGCCTGGTGCGGAATCGTCGGCTGCGGGAGGAACACTCCCTGCTTTGGATCCTGACCGGGATCGTTCTGTTACTTCTTTCCTTGGTGCGTCCGTTGCTGGACGTCCTCTCGCGCTTGATGGGCATTTACTATCCCCCGACTACGCTCTTCCTGATCGGATTTGGATTTACCTTGCTCATCCTAATGCACTTCTCGGTCTTGGTCTCAGACCTCACGGATCGGAACAAACGCCTGGCCCAGGAAATTGCTCTGTTGAAACAGGAACTGGAAACGCTGCAAAAGAAGGTCAGCTGACGTGGCCAAAAGGCCTCCCCTCCTGTCCTACGAAAATGAGATCCGGCTTTTCGCCCTTTTGCTCATCCTGCTCATGATGTTGGTGAACGGGGGGACCTCCCATCTCTTCAAAAGCGCCAGCGAACGACTGAGAGAGCAGGAAGGTTATGTATTGAGAACCATCGGCGAGGTGGCCAGTGTCCAGGCTTCCGGCGAAGCCAGGTCCCTCACGACCCCCGAGGCTCGGACTTCGCTGAACCAGAGGTTCAGCGAGATCGTCTTGCGGTATCACCTCCGCCGCCTGATGATGGTGGGTCGGGATAGCTTGATCGTCTCTTCTTCCGAGTTCCGGGAGGTGGGGACGAAGGAGGATTGGTTCGGCCTCTCCCCGGAGGAGACCGAACGGGCGTGGGCCGGAATGGATATGATTTCGCGTCCCTATCGCCGGGGCCGGGAAGGATTTTTCCAAAAATACCTCGTCCCCCTTCCGGACCCCATCACCGGCGTCGCGGCGTTGATCGAGGTGGAAAAAGAAGAGAATTACCTGGAGTACTTGGGGAGGACGTCGCGGATCGAGTTGGTCGCGATGGCAACGAGTTATGGAATCGCCATTTTGTTCGTATCATTCTTCATCGGGGCCATCCTCCGGCCGTACCGCAGGATGAGAAAGGCGGCCGGGGACGTGGTCCCGGTTCTAGATGCGGACTCGCGGGACGTAGAGTTCGTGGTCAAAACCTTCGAGGACACCATCCGCCAGCTCCAGGAAAAAGAGAAGATACTGGCCCGGCTTCACGCCGAGGCCGAGCGCCGGGCCGGGGATCTGGCAAGGTACAACGAATACATTTTAGGGAGCATCGCCTCCGGGGTGGTGAACTGCGACGAGCGCGGGACGGTGACTTATATGAACCGCGCCGCCAGAGAGGTCCTGGGTATTTCCCAGAGCCCGGAAATCGGCGTGGGCAAGGATCTGGAAACTCTCCTTGACTGGACGAACACAGAGCTTCTGGAGGCCTTCCGCTCTGCCCTCAGGGAGCGCGAGCGAGAATTCTCCTCCGAGGTGGAATGGGCCAAGGACGGCCGAAGACACTGGCTGGGGGTCTCCTCTTCTCCGCTCCGGGACAGAGAGGGACGAGCCATCGGCACGACCTTTCTCCTGAACGACATGACCGAGATCAAGCGCCTACAGGAGGAGATGGTGGTCAAAGGGCGCTTGGCCACCTTGGGTGAGGTCTCGGCCGGGATCGCCCATGAGTTCCGCAACTCCCTTGGCGCGATCACGGGCTTCGCCAGCCTGCTGCGCAAGAAGACCCAAGAGGGGGATCCCCGCCGGGAGGTGGTGGAAGATATCGTGGCTGAAGCCAATCTCCTCGATTCCGCAGTAACCCAATTCCTCAAATTTGCCTCTCCCGAGCCCCTCAATCGGTCCGCGGTGCGGCTGAACGATCTCCTCTCGGACTGCAGCCAGTCCTGCGCCGAGCGCTGCCGGCAGGCTGGGATTAATCTGGACCTGCGGCTGGCCGACGAGGTGGGGGAGGTCTCCTTGGATGCTGCGATGTTCAAGCGTGCTCTCATGAACCTCCTGCTGAACGCCCTCGAGTCCATGCCTAAGGGGGGACGCCTTACCATTGAGACCGGTCTGGAACCGGAGGGCATTTTCCTTGAGGTCAAAGATACCGGTTGCGGGATCCCTAGGAGCTCTCTGGAACGTGTCTTCACTCCCTTCTTCACGACCAAGGAGAAGGGCGCGGGCATGGGACTGGCCATCGTTCAGAAGATCGTGGTTAGCCACGGCGGGCGGATCCGCTTAGAGAGCGAAGAAGGCAAGGGAACCGCGGTCAAAATCCACCTCACTTCAGGAAAGTAGCGAGGGGAAGCAGAGAGATCAGGGTAGGGTTTTTCTCGGTACAAATGGGGCCTGACTGACTTTTTTTCGATTCCTTAACCCTAGCCGATCCCATGACCTCTGTATATAGGAGCCGGTTTTCTTCAACGATGAAGACCCACAAGATACAGGATCCCCTTTCTTAAAGAGTGTAACAAGGGCCGAGAAGGCTCGGTTAGGCAGGTTTTATATGGGGATGAAGAAAAGAGGGGAGGTCCGCAAAAACTCCAGAATCCGAGGGAGTTTCCGAGGTGTTCACGCCCTCCTCCCAAAGATGTTGGGGTCGTTGCTCCGGAGCAAGGTCAAAATGACAACCCCTTGATCTTGCAAGCATTAGGGTTATTGAAACGTGAATCAGGTTCTATTGAGTTCTGTAACGCAATAATGAACTCCCAGGTGTACAGAGGTTTGACTGCCTTATGAACCTCGGGCCGCTCGGTGACCAACCGGCCTCCTGCTCCGTGACGGGATAAGCTGACCTTAAAACAAGGGGGCGGGGCGCTCAAAGGGCGGCCCTTGCGCGGGCCAGGCGTTCTGTGCTAAAATTATCCCGAAACCGCCCCTGTAGCTCAGATGGATAGAGCAGCGGTTTCCTAAACGGAAAAATAGGATTTTCGTAACTTAAGAAATTGCATTGTAATACAAAAATGGTACTAGGGTTAACTAATAAAACTTCTTGGTTAGCTTTAATACGGATTAATCACATTTTGGCAGCAATATGGAAGCAAATTGGAAGCAAGAAAATTTACCCCTTTTTCATCAAGAATTAAGGATTCATCAAGATTTGATGGAGCAAACGTCTCTACTTGACAATTTCAAGCCTTTCTAGTATGCTTTACCATTAGAAACTGAGACTGGCGCCAGCCGGACAAGTGTCCCGACTGGGGTGAAACGGTTTTAAGGTTCGCTTGCGAGGTGTCATGTCGAAGTTTGTCGTTCTGGGAAATGGGGGATTGAGGCGTGCCCGGGTTGCGCCGCGGAAGAGAGACAGCGTCTCTCTCTAGATAGGTACACCCTTTTCACATATTCAAGGCGCCCTTTCTGCGCACGCGCAGAGGGCGCGTTTTTTTCCCTATTGAACGGTCAGGGTTCAGGATGAACGCACCTGAATCTCAGACCGGGAGCATCTGGCTCAACCCCAAGTTTTATCCTTCCCCCAGGGTTCGCGCCTTCATCGGAGCGATCCATGAGCATCCCGAGATGACCCTGGACGAGCAGGCTCAGGAGTACGGCCTTTCCTCCAGTCGTTTCTATCACCTTCTTTCCAAGGGACCAATAAGGGCTTCCCGCTGGCGGATGGACCGGTTGATGGACTTGGCTGCCTGGGGTCTCTATGAGGGGGTTATCCGAAAACGGGTCGCCGCAGCCTGTGGCTACGGTCATGTTTCGGATTTTTCCCGGGCGTTCAAGCGTCATTGGAAAAAGCCCCCCTGTTGCTGGCTTAAATGGGCTCGGATGGTTTGGGACCCGAAGATCATCTTTGAGCTGCGGGGAACAGGCTGAATGTCCCGCGCTGGACGCAGGGCCGGGAAGTGTGGGTTTTGGATCGGGGCGGTAAACTGGTTTTCAGGCCAGCAGAAAATGCTACTAAATACCCTTTGACTTTTCCGGAAGGATGGGTTATGCTGATAACGTCGGGGCGCGTTGAAGGCCTTGTTGCCAAGCCTTATCCTTAACCGTAACCTGTCGTTCAACCAAAGGAGGAAAAGGAAATGAAAAAGATGTGGGTGGTAATGTCGGCGCTCGCAGGGCTCGCGCTCTGCCTTTCCGGGGTGTCGTTCTCCCAGACCCAGGTGACCGAGGAGTGGCGCGCATGGTACACGGGAACCCAGGGTCATGATAATAAGGCCTCTCGCATCGCGGTGGACGCCTCCGGCAATACCTATGTGACTGGGACGTCTCCAGGTCTACATAGTGATGGTACCTATCAAAATGACATCCTCACCGTGAAGTACGATACCTATGGGAATCAGCAATGGGCGGCGCGTTATCAGGCGCCGGGCTGGGTGGACGGCGATGCTCGTGGTGTTGACATTGCTGTGGCGCCGAACGGCGATGTCTATGTTGTTGGCGATGCTGCATGGAGACATTCCGGTGATTGGACCGATCGCGATATCGTCGTCCTGAGATACCGCAGCACAGACGGCGCCCAGCTAAATGAAAACCACTACAGCTACAACGATAACCAGGATGATTATTTGATTGCCAATGCTGCAGCTCTTGCCTTGGACAGCCAGGGCAATGTGTATGTCACGGGCAGTACTTCTATAGCCCCTAATTGTACCGATTATGGTTGGGCTACCATAGCCTACACAAGCAATCTCACCCAGAGATGGCGAGATATGTTTAGTCACAGTACCAGTTTAAACACTGAAGGCGGGGTAGACATCGGAGTGGACAACGTCGGTCAGTTTGTTTATGTGACTGGTCTTGTGGATGATCCAAATGGTAATGACTGGGCGACTCTTCAGTATTACGGAAGCGGCGGCCGAATCCGGGAAATGTATCATAGCGGCAGCCCCGCTGCCCTCGCAGTGGACGCTTCCCAGAACGTAATTGTTACGGGCACTGTCCAGAACCCGCAAAGATGTGCCACCATCAAATATAACACCAATGGCGGCACAGTGTGGGAACACGATCAGACCGATGCCGGGCAGAGCGGGGGCGTTGACGTTGCCGTGGACGCCTCAGGTGACGTGATCATAGCCGGGGTTTACGCTAGTACGTACTATTATATGTTGGTTGAAAAATACCTTTCGACCAACGGGTCTACCATCTGGTCTGAAAAATTTCAAACCAGCTCCCCCAATACCCATGCCCAAGCTTTGACCCTGGATCAATTCGGGGATGTTTATGTAAGTGGTGAGGACGAGCTCCAAGAATACGCGACGGTAAAATACAAACACGACACTCAGACTGGTGCCCCGCCGATCTGGTCCATTACATCACCCGGTGGGAATAGCACCGTCTGGTCACAAGACAACGCCGTTGACCTCGCGGGCAATGTCTACGTTACCGGGTTCGGAAATAACTACGGCACCTCTTTAGACTACTTCACCGTCAAGTATAACCAGGGCTTCGTCGGCTTCCTCAGCGACTCCAGCAACGGCCGGCATCTCCTCCGGGACCCGGGGACAGGTAATTTCCACTTAGTCATAAGGAGTGTGGATAACAAGGTGTACTACACCAGGTCCACTAACAACGGAAGTTCTTGGGATGGGTTGACCTTTCTGGGCAACGGTAAGTATCCCTCCATCGGTATGGCATTCCCTCCCGAATACCCCCAGCAGGCCGTTCCTTGTGTGGCCTATCAGCCCTATCCGACTTCCAACTACTTGAAATATAAATACCTCCCCCCCGGTACAGGCGGATGGCAGGACGGGACTATCCCCACGTACTACAATAATCCGGGGCCGCCTTCTTTGGTCGTGGTTAGTAACACAGTGACGCCTGGTGCCCGGGTCTACGTGGCTTATCGGGCTGGGACTGGTTACGTGTACTGCCAGAATTTTCCGTACAATACACCCGCAACCTATGTGCGCGAAGTGATGGATAACACTCCAACCCATACCGATTGTGCCCAGCCCTGCTTGGCTGCGGCCGGGAATGGGTTGGTTTATGGAGCGTGGAGGTGGGTGACCAACAACCAGGTTTGGTTCGGTGAGAGGGGTTCCTCTTCTCCCTACTGGAGTCCAACTAACAGGTTGCAGGTAGACTGGACATCCCACACCTCCCAACAGCCGTTTGTTGAGTGTTATGGGGATTCGGTGTTCGTGGCCTGGTCGGATGGTCAACCATCTCCCTCGGATGTCTGGCGGGCTGCAGCGAAAACACATATTCCGCCTTATCCGTGGCAATATACAAACGTCAGCTTAATCCAGGGGGGTTCACCCGTCTCCGAATCGCCTACCCAGGCCTGGCGGGAGTTCACGACTTGGTCTGAGGGTACGGGCAGTAGTATGTTCGACATCTATTACTGGAAGAACGGGCAAACCGGGGACCTGTCGAATAACCCTTCGGAATGGTCCTACTGGACCCATTCCCAGATGAAATACCCGGATCCGGAACAATTTACGAGCCTCTGGTCGGCTTGGACCGAGAGCCCGAATCCGGGCCAGCCTCCTTATCGGGTCTTGACCAGCCGCCGTATTTTCATGTCGCTTAATTTCGATCCGGGCAAGGGTTCCGAGTTGAGCGACTACGGGTGCTACTACAAGGTGCTCGCCGGTCAGGATACGGCCTCAGAGTATTGCGTGAAGCGGGACGGGGTGTTGCGCTTCGCGGACAAGGCCGTGGACTTTGCCCGTGACAGCCTGGTTTATGAGCTTCCCTACTTGGACCCGGTTTACGACTACTACATCCGGGTTGCTTCCTACCGGGAAGCCGGAAGTGATTGGGTTCAGGGGGTTTCGGTGAACGGTGACCCAACCCGTACGGTCCGGTTTGCTCCCAACCAGGTAGATACAGCCTGGGTGCGGATTCCACCCGAGGCGTATGCCCAGGATCGCAAGGTTACGTTCTCCCTCAAGAACGTTAAGGGGGACTATGTGCCCGCTCTTGGGCTTACCCTTTTCCAGCGTGATCCCCAGAGAGGGAAAGGCGGTCCGCAATCCGGGGAACCGGTTCCTATGCCCTACCGTGAGGTTTTTGCGGTTTTCCCGAACCCGTTGAATGCCCAAGGGCAGGTCGAGTACAGCTTGAAGGCCCCTGGGGAGGTCAGACTTGCCGTGTACGACGTAATGGGGCGGCTGGTACGGCAGATTGTAAATGACAGGAAACCTGCTGGCGTTCACAAGGCGGCTTGGGACGGGAAAAACGCAAACGGTAAGTTGGTTTCAAGCGGTGTTTACTTCATGAAGTTGAGCTCTCAGGGGCTAAACAAAACCGCCCGTTTCGTGGTTGTACGCTAAGTTCATCTGTTTAAGAAGGGGTGGGAGTTGGTCTCCCACCCCTTTGTGATAGAACTAAAATCTTGGATTGACAAAACGGCCATTTTGTGTTAAGATATTAAAAGATAAAAGGTGAACTATGCCGATGAAAAGAATAATGGGATTTTTCTTGATAATTGGTGTTTTTGCGCCCGCTTCCTTTGGGTTAAACTTCAGGCAAGTTGCTTATATTCCCTCCGGCATAATTTGGGCTTATGGTTACATGCAGGGCGGTGATTTTAACCATGACGGCTATCAGGACTTGGGTTTCACTACCGCATCACCTACCCCTTACAGTGATTTTAGGATAACCTACTATGGTTATCGCCCTTTCAACCGTTATGTTTTCGAAGACTCGACAGTACGCAATGCTCTTTTCTGGGATGTGGGAAACTTGGACGGCGATTCTTTAATTGATGTAGTAGCGCAACTTACAGGCGTCCCTTTTTATGGCATTGGGGTTTTCGAACCAAGCAACTATTGGACCTTACCTAACATCCGGGTTTGGTCTTGGCCTTACGAATGGGTCGGCAATGGGATACAGCCGATGTACATCACTGACCTGGACCAGGATGGCTTGAAGGAGATTCTGACAGCAGATCACCAAGTAATCTACGTTTTTGAGAATCGAGGGAATAACCTGTATCAGAAAGTTTTCAGCGACACAGAACGAACCTCTGGCCCTGTTGGTTCCTTTGCCGTGGGTGACTTTGATGGAGACGGATCAACAGAATTTGCCTTTGGCACTTATGGTAGTAATCCACCTGATTCTACGGTTTATGTTTATAAATGCACTGGCAATGACCAATACCAAAGGGTTTGGGGTGAGTACTTGAATACAGGCAATATGTATGATTGTATTACCCTGCCGGACATGGGCGGGGATGGGAAGACGGAGTTTATGATTGGGGCCCTGAGGACAGGGCCTTCCCCTTGGTCTGGCCAAATGTATATTTACAAAGCGACTGGCATTAACCAATATCAAGTGATTTTTTCTGATTCTATTTCTGTTACCGACCGTGGGGTTTATTGCGTTCATTCCGACTGTGGAGATATTGATCGGGATGGGAAGCCGGAGCTGGTGTGGGCGATTGATCGGGATTGGATGGTGTACAAGTATGACACCCTGGGCCATCAGTTCCAGCGGGTCTTTTCTGCTTACGGGGATAACGGGCATAATTCTACGAACATCCACATTCACGACATGAACGGGAATGGATATCCTGAAGTTATCGAGTCCGGGGGGGACGAGACCCATATCTGGGAGGTGGAGGCCTGTCAGGTGGTGTATCCGAATGGGGGGGAGACCCTGTATGCGGATTCTTTGTGTCTGATTCGTTGGCGGAACGTGGACCCGTTTCATGCGGATTCCTTTTCGTTGTTCTTCTCCTCGGACAGCGGGTTGACCTATTCTCCGATTGCTCATGGGATTTCTGGTTCTGACAGCACGTATTCCTGGACGGTTAATGATACGGTGTCCACGAAGTGTTTCGTGATGCTCTGGGCTTACCAGAACGCCACGGGCTGGGACTTCTCGGACGCCCCGTTCACGGTTCGCAGGCCGAATGGGGTGGAGGTTTCCTCTCGCGCCTTACGCCTCACGCCCCACACACCCTTATCGGTCTCCCCTAACCCCTTTGTCTCTTACGCCAGGACACCCGGTTACGAAGGGGAGCGCTTTGCGCTCTACGACATCTCAGGGCGCAAGATCGGGGTTTACAAAGGCGACCGGGTAGGGGAGGGGCTGGCGGCAGGCATTTATTTCCTCAAGCCGGAGGGTCAAGAAGGAAAGCCCCTGCGTATCGTAAAGTTACGGTAGCGTAGGAGTGGACTTCCGCCCGCGTACTTTGTAGCGTCTCCATCTTGGCGACTGTGACCCAGCCCCCTGGAACTGGTCCAGGTAGTATGATACAATTTGAGCTTGGATCCACGTGGGAAACACTTCACAGGTCGGGTTCAATCGGGTGACCAAAGATGGACGGGGGGGGTAGGGTATAGGGTATTTGGGGTACCTCTTTCCCGGGTAGGGGGAGTCAGGTCAATTCCTTAAACCAATTTAAAGTTATATTTGGGGTTTTGGGTATTGACAAATCAGGGGGAATTGTATATAATCTTATTGTAAATCAAGCGCGCTTAGCTCAACAGCCACGAATTGGAGCGAGGGCGGCAATGTAAATAATACCTTGTTAGGAGGTGACATTGCGCGTTGCTCCATTTTCTTTGGGGTTTGTTTCGCTCACTTCTCATGAAGTGAGTGAGAACAACCCCTTTCCTTTTTTGGTGATCAGAAAAACCCACGTGTGAAATCTTAATAGAAAGGAATTCCTTTCTAATACCTATCCCTTTAGGCACCACACCCAAGGAGGAATTGGAAGTTATTTGATAACCAGGAAGAGCTACGAAAGAATGGATACTGGTTTGGAATATTCTATATTTTAAAATCGGTTCTCATGGGTGTTGAACTAAAGCCGCCTGAATCATTATACAGTGCCAATCAAAAAGAAACTAATTGTCACAATTGATATCGAGGACCTTTCCCAATAAGATACTTGCCATGGGCGGAGAAACAAAAAAGAGGGGCCTGGGGGTGGCGGAGGCCAGTTCGTACCTCGGTATAAGCAAAATTGGCCTTTACCGGATGGCCGAGCGGAGAGAAATTGCAAGTTGTAAAATAAAGAAGCGTCTCATCTTCTTGATCGAAGATCTCGATATGTATCTTCAGGCCAATAGGAGGGAAGCGGTCAATCCCTCAACCAGAAAACCATGAATGAGGAGTTAAAATGACAAAGGCTACTGTTGGAGTTTTCAATCATCGTGGCGGCGTTGGCAAAACGTTCCTGTCTTCACATATCGCCATGCGGATAGCTATCGATGGGCATAAAGTCCTTGGTATCGATATGGACGAGCAGGGAGACATGATGCGCTGGGTCGGAGGATTGAAAAGCGACGGGGACTGGGTGTGGCAAGACGAGAAGAAATTAACCTCAAGGGGAGTCGATTTGATCTGGGGTTTTCACCCGGACTACGAGCCATTGGAAGGAGCCGAAAGTTTGAAAATCCCAGATGAGTACGAGTATGTTATCATCGACGGTCGCCCCGATGCTCGAACCTTTGTAGATGTTGTGGCCCTTTTGGACGGAATCATCGTTCCTGTGAAGGGTCGCTTGTCAATGGAAGGGGCTAGGGCATTGCAGAAGATGGCTAAGGAATTGCGCCCCGAGGTTCGAATCTTTTTGATAAAAAATGAGGTTCTTCCCACCCGGCTTGTTTTTTCCGCTGAAGAGTCTAAAATGATGGATCGGTACGAACTCGGTAAGTTTAACTATGGCATCTACCAGTCTGCTCGCGTTCGTCAGGCCGAGGGCCAGGGTCTGGCTTTATGGGACCTGCCCTACTGCAAGAAAAATCCTGTGGCGGGAGTAATTGACTCCATCTGCCGAAACATCTATGCTGGTGACCTTGGGGGTACGCCGTTGGATTCAAATCCATTGCCGAAGCCGGAGGTGAGGACATGAGCGAAAGGGTACTGAGAAGGTCGCAGCCTCGTGGCTGGGGCTTATCCCGTCCAAGACCAAGCCCCCAGGGGGGTACTCCTCCTAAAGAAGGTTTTGAACAAAAAACTCCATGCACAGAAAACACAGAAAACTACGAAAAAACTGCACCACCACATGTGCAAGCGGATACAAGCGGATTTCGTGGACCTCAGGTGGGTATGAATCGGGCCTTTGCTGAGACTCTTAAACAGGAATTGGCTGACAAGGATTTGCGGCAGGAGGCTGTCAAACTAAGGGAGATCCGTAGGTCGCCCAGACCAGGGATCGGCGCTATAGTAATCAATAGGGGAACAAAACGCCCAGGTGAAAAGACGTTGAAGAAGAAGGAAAAACGCGTTACCGTTTCCTTGACTAGACAAGTTTTCGAGCTGCTTGAGATCATCGAGCAGAATATGGGGACATCTAAGTCCGAAATTGTGAACATGGCCGTATTTTTGACTTTCGGTAGACACGTGGAATGGGAGTGAGACAAGAGGTCGCTGGTAATCTTAATTATTCTCACCTTTTTTAACACCGCGAGTTCAATATTGAAACGCAACACTTGGGAAAGCGGGAAGGAATGTGCTATCCTAAGTGGTTATGGGAACAAACTTTCATCACCTAACCTTGGTTGAACGAGAGAAGATTCTTGAAATGCGCTGTGATGGGTGGAGCCTTCGTCAGATGGCTGAGGCGTTGGGCCGGAATCCCAGCACACTCTCTCGGGAAGTACGCCGGAACGCTTCCCCGGCCTACCGTTGCTACCTGCCCCACCGCGCTCAGGACCGGGCCGAGCAGCGGAAGGGGGAGGCCGGCCAGCGCTTTCGCCTCAAGGAGGTGGAGATCCGATCCTACGTGGAGGCCAAGCTTCATGAGGGCTGGTCCCCTGAGATTATCGCGGGAAGGATTCGGCTCGACCATCCCGGTCTGACCATCAGCCATGAGGCGATCTACGCGCATGTCTATCATCCTCAAACCCCGAACCGGAAGGAACTCATCCTCTGTCTCCGGCGAGCCCACCGGATGAGGAAGCCGAAAGGCCTCTCCCGAAAGGAGCGTAAGACCAAGATCCCCAATCGGATCGGGATCGAGATGAGGCCCGCCTCCGTGGATTCTCGCCGGGAGTTCGGTCACTGGGAAGGGGATACCCTGATCTCCCGCAGAAGCCCGTCTTGTCTCGCCAGCCTCGTGGAGCGTAAAAGCCGCCTCCTCCGTCTGACCAAGCTTCCCCGTAAAGGTGCCTCCGAAACCGCCCAGGCATTCATTCAGCGCTTAGCTTCCTTGCCCCCAAGAGCTCGCCAGACCCTCACCTTGGATAACGGAACGGAAAACGCTGCCCATGAGGACATCACCCAAGCCATCGGTCTCTCCTGCTTCTTCTGCCATCCCTACACCTCCTGGGAACGGGGAACCGTCGAAAACATCCAGGGCCTCATCCGCTGGTACTTGCCAAAGGGCACCGACTTTGGTATGATTACGGATCAACAGGTCGCGTGGATCGAATCCCAGCTCAACCATCGCCCCAGAAAGTGTCTGGGTTTCAAAACCCCCTTAGAAGTTGCTTCTCCCTCTGTTGCATTTCAAGGTTGAATGTGGGCACCTGGTTAAGCCTGTGAGGTTCGAAGCTAAATGTTGAGGAAAATGCATTGACTGGTTGAGGAGAACCCCATGTGTGGGTGTGATAACCATTATAAGCCTTGCCTTGACTTTTCCCTCCCTCCTCTGATACAATAATGCCATCATGGGCGCCTTCCTCTATTCCTCATTAACGCCTCTTGCCGAAAGCCCTAAATCTCATGTCTGACGGCTATCGCCAAGAAGTCTTCAACGTCCTCTTAGCCCGCCTGCTCCAGGAGCGGGGAGTGATCGCGGCCCCGGAGACCATCCTGAAAACCGACCTCGCTTCCGAAAGGCGGATGCCGGACGTGATTGTCTCTTTCTACGGCCTGCGCTTGGTGATCGAGGGCGAGGTCAGCGACAACCCCTATGCCGAGGAGCGCGCCCTGACCTCGGTGCGCAAGCGGGTCGAGGAGGGCATTGCCCAGATCGGGGTAGCCGTGGTCTATCCCGCTTCCCTGCGGACCGTTCCCTATCCCAAACTTGAATCCGCCCTTGCGAAAAGCGAGCTTCGCCTATGCGTGGTCACGGAGTCCGGCGAGTCCAAAATGGGTGTCGGGGATGTGGACTATTTAGAAAACGCCCTGCGTACGGCTTTTGAGCAGTTGATTAAGGAGGACGTGGTCCAGCAGGCCGTGGCCGTGCTGGATTCCGGGGTCGAAAGCTTTGCCGGGATCCTCTCCGACAAGGATGGCTCCTTGATCCGGATAGCGGAGGTCCTGGGGATTAAGGAGCTTCCTGACCGGGAGGCGGGCTCCGAACAGGACGAAGAATGAAGTCCTCCCTCACCCTAAAGCAGAAGATCTCGGTCAGCCGGATCAGCGGCCTGGTCCTGGTTAACGCCTTCATCTTCCAGGAGATTCTCTCGGAGTTCGACCACCGGGTCAAGTCCTTGAAGGACTTCATCGGAAAGCCCAACTCCCTCTCGGGCCTCTGCGCTCACTGGCTCTACATCATCACCGAGATAGACTACCATCCGATTTTCGACCTCTCCCGTAGGATCATGCTCAACCTCTCCTCCACGCCCAACATCGTGAAGGTCGTGCAGGACCTGGCCGAGAGGGCCGAGCGGATCGTGGAGATGAAGGCGGCTCTGCGCCACGATCTCATGGGCCGGGTCTATCACCGGCTCCTGGCCGATGCCAAATATCTGGGGACCTACTATACCAGCGTTCCTGCCGCGACTTTGCTTCTGAAGTTGGCCCTGCGT
>Ga0315279_10002064_pt1 | contig 31333 bp, 20 predicted proteins | sample YL17G06_20_MG_FD_203694 | JGI IMG/M metagenome (GOLD analysis project Ga0315279, IMG submission 203694) | Sediment microbial communities from Yellowstone Lake, YNP, Wyoming, USA - YL17G06_20 | ecosystem: Environmental > Aquatic > Freshwater > Lake > Sediment | place: USA: Wyoming | collected...
GAGAGTATTGACGATGATGGTCAATACCGAGATAATTCATCTGTGCACCTCCTAATAAAATGTTTCCAACGGGAAGTCTACCAGACTCCCCGAGGAGGTGCATCACATCATCATGTTATCTTATCCTTTGAAGTTCTATTTTTCTCTTTCCCGCTTTTTTCTCTTTTTCTTTTCGCCTTTTCTTTTTTTTCTCTGTCTCTTTTCTCTTTTTCTTTTGTCATTGATTTTCTTCTTTTTTTTGGTGATTCCTCTTTTTCCCCCTCATGCCAAACGTTAATCAACGCCAACAGATAATCATTCCCCTATGCTGACCAAGTTATCTTTTTTCTATAATCTCGAGATTAATTCTCTTTTTCAGCTTCATTCCTGCAGCACCCAAAATAACTCTGATGGCCTGAACGTTTCTTCCCTGCTTCCCAATAACCTTACCTACATCTTCCGGAGCAACATTTAATTCGATGATTGAGCTTTGTTGGCCGTCTAATTGGGAAACCTTCACTTGGTCTGGCTTGTCCACTAATGATTTGGCAATCATTTCAACGAGTTCTTTCACTGTTAACTCCTTTAAAGCTTAAATTGTTTTTTTCAATCAAGATCATTGACTGTAATCATTTTTTTCTTCTTCCCCGACGGGAAGGAATCGTAAGCTGCAATATAAGCTTATTTTTTTCGCTCTTTCTTGGTGTACTCTTTTTCTGCTCGCTCCTTTGAATTCTAGTTTTTCTTATAAGATTTTCTAACTTTTCTTTCCCGTTGTGAAGGACTCCCATTATAACCTCTCTTTACTTGTATATTCCGGTCAATCCGGCCAGTGATTCCGGTTCAAAACGGCCACTGATCGGAGCGAAGCGACGCTGGATGGTCATTATACTTCTTTGCAGTCCATCTCAACCTGACCGAGGAATCCTGTACTCCACCCTGCGACTGGGAGGCTGGTGAACGATATCCTCGTACCCACTCGCTCTCCTGAACCACAGCTTGACTTGTTCCATGAAACCCGTGAATACCAGGAAGATCCCCTTCAGGATCACCCCCGGGCCGGCTCTGCCAAGGACTTTCCCGTACAGTCTCATCGCATTCCAGGCCTTCATCCTGGCAGCCCTGTTGGGTGCGAACAAGAGGGCGGGAAGCAGGATGGGGCGCAGGTTCAAGGCGATCTTCTGAAGACGTCTGATCCTCTGGCGCATGAACACGTCGTCAGCAGGATGGTCGCTCTTCTTGTATTGCAGACTCTCGGGGTTCCAGACAAGCGATTCCGCCTCCCTCCGTGTTCTATTGGCCTCGGCCTTCGCATAGCCCCGGATGGCGGTGATGGCCATGTTGAGGATGCCAGGGCCGCTGCCCTCGTACTTCCTTCTGAATGCTTCTTTCAGCAGGTTGGCATGTTCCTTTGGATCAACGATGTACGGGTGGTTCCAGTTCAGTTCTCCCGCGCCATGGTGGAAGCGAAAGTGGATGTCCTTGAGCCTTCCCTCCCCGGCGAGCCTTGCATACAAGCCGGTGCATGGGTAGGGTGTGTAGTTCATGAACTGAGTCATGTCGGAACCGAGACCGATGATCCACTCGATGTCTTCCCTGATGGTCGCTTGGTCGTGGTGGTCAAGGAAAAGGATGCCAGATGTTATCACCGAGATGCCATTTTCCTGGAGCTGAGCTATCAGTTTGCCGATGTCTATGTCCCTAAGCTTCGCATGGGTGTTGGCCCTTGACTCGACACCGATCCAGATCATGCGTATGCCGAGTCGCACGAGGAAATCGATGCCCACATCGGTGATCACCTCGGCAGAGGAGAATATGTCGAAGACGTAGGCCTTCTCCTGTGCCTCCAACTGGGCAAGAAGTTCCCTGGCCCGTTGGGGCTTCTTGAGGAAATTCTCATCGATAATGGCAAATCCCCTTGAACCCAGTTCCTTTTCGGACTTCAGACAGGCATCGAACACCTGGGCCCCGGTAGACATGAAGGGCACATACTTCTTGCCGAACTTGAAGGAGGTGGCGCAGAACTCGCAGGCATTGTTGCATCCCACCCCGGTGAGCAGGATCGACCCCTTCGTGGGAGTCCTTGCCCCATAGATGTACTCGTAGGCTGGGCCGAAGATGGCAGGATGCACGATGGGTGCCGATGGGTCTTCCCCGAAGTACCGCCTCAGCCACTCCACACCCTCGCCGTCGCATACACCGTCGTGGGGAACGATGGTCTCCAGGGCAGGGACCATGGTGCCGAAGCCGCCCAGTATTATCTTCATCTCAGGGTGCTTCGATCTGATGTGCTCGGCCATCCTTCGAGCCTTCAGGATGTTGGGGACGATGAAGGTGATGCCCACGTGAGTGTAACCCTTTTCCAGTTCCCTCGTGAATTCTTCCCAGGTGGGAAAATCGAGAACAGTTGCAGGCACCGAGATATTCTCCGCGAGCAGGTACAGCGGGAAACTCCAGTAGGACTGCCGGGGCGAGTGGACTCCCTGCTGCCTCGTGATCTGGTTGTTGAAGAGTTCCATCTGCATTCCATTTCCCTCGGCGTAATCGTCCCTCACCCCGAAGGGCCCGAAGACAGAAACCAGGAGAAGTTTTATCGAGTTCATGTGAATTCATCCTCGTCATCGACGGATCACTTCGAAAAAGCAATTAACCTATTAATAGAATACCAAGGTAGGAATGTCAAATCACCGATCTCGATGGCCGCCAAGTCGGCGACGAAGAGAGCCCAGGCTTCTGGCACCTTCACGTGGCGAGGCTGTGAGTAGCGGCAGTAATCAGGAAAAGGTGACTGGTCGTAGATGCTATCCGATGGAACGCGTGTGAAGGCGGGTAGCGCCACGGGATGTTCGAAGGCGGAGCCGGGCGGGACATCATGGATGCACCGGTGGCGCAGATGATCCTGGGATTTGCTTCCAGAAAATCTTTCAGCCCTCGATAAAACCACCGGCGTGGAAGCCAAGCCGGATGAGTTATTGCTCCTTCTTCTCCAGCAGGAGTTCGAGGTGCGACTTGCGTATGCTCTCCTCGGCGCCCAGCTTCTTGGCCAGGGCCATGATGTCCTTCTTTTTGGATTTGATGTCCTTCTCCTCTTTGGCGTGGGCCTCTATCTCGAGGAATATCCCGAGGCTCTTCACGTCGTCGATGGATATCTCCATCTCGTCCAGTTCGAACCGCCTTCTCTCCTTCTCGACGGAATCGACCTTCTCGAAGGACAGGTTGAGGAGGATCTGCTCGAAGGCGCCATCGCCGACGCTTGCCGTCGATTTGGATCGTTATTAAACAAAACAGAAAGAACAACAACATGAAAAAAACAAGCGACAGCGATATGTCGGACATTCGGGCATTTATTGCATCGGTTGAATGGCGGTTTGCTAAGACAATGGCTTGGTGCCCGCATTTCTACAACGTTCTAGACTGGAACCCTGGTAAGCGGGAAGGTTTTTTCAAACTGGTGAGTGCCATTTTCAACTAAATGCCTGATTTATCAGGCTTATCAGGGGAGACACAAGAGAGCCAGCGAGAGGAATCGAACCTCCGACCTACTGATTACGAATCAGTCGCTCTGCCGGCTGAGCTACGCTGGCTTCGAGGAAATCGGGGACCATAAATTAGCCTAAATCGCCATATCTGTCAAATGGGGCACATCTTTGTCTTTTTTCCCTTTTAAAATGGCCCGGTTTTGAATACAATACTGCCTCTGGAAGCTTGGTCATGATCATTAAAAGGCTCGAACTGCAGGGATTCAAGACGTTCCCCGAGCGGACGAAGATCGTTTTCAACAAGGGGATCACCATCATCATCGGCCCCAACGGCACGGGCAAGAGCAACATCGTCGAGGCCATCCAGTGGGTCCTCGGCGGCCAGCGGGTGAAATCCGTCCGCGGCGAGAAGAGTGAAGATGCCGTTTTCAGCGGCACCGTCAAGAGACCCGCCCTGGGCATGGCCGACGTCACCCTCGTCCTCCAGAACGCCGAGGACGAGATGCAGATCAACCATCGGGTCTTCCGCTCCGGCGAAAGCGAATACCGGTTGGGCGGAAAGGTCGTCCGGCTCATGGACATTCAGGCCGAGCTCTGGAAAAAAGCCATCTCGGAAAATAAATATTACGTCATCGAACAGGGCGCCATCGGCAACTTTGTCACCTCGAAGCCTACGGAAAAAAGAGCGTTGATCGAAGAGGCCGCGGGCACGGCTTATTATAAGGACAAGAAGCGGCAGGCCGAGAACAAGCTCGAAGATTCCGAGCAGAACCTGGTCCGCCTTGAAGACATCATCGCCGAGGTCGCCAAGGCCAAGAATTCCCTGGCCCGCCAGGCCGGCGCGGCCGAACGATACCGGAAGCTGCGCGAGCAAATCCGCGAGCTCACGGCGCGCCATTTCCGTCATAAAAGCGAATTGCTCCTCAAAGGCCAGCAGGACGTCCAGGCCCATTACGACCGGAGCGCCGGCACGGAACAGAAGATCCTGTCGCGCCTCGCCGCCGAGGAAAAGAACGTCAACCAGAAGAGAAAAGAAGCCTGGGACCTGGAACAGGCCTTGAAGCAGGGACAAGAGAACCTTTTTTCGCTGAAATCTCAGATCGCCAGGTTCGAGGCCGAAAAAGAGCGGGAATCCAAGCGCATCGAATTCTTCGCCGAAAAAAGGAAGAAGGCGGCCGCAGACACGGACGAATTCCTGGCCGAGTTGCTCCTCTTCGAAAAAGACATCCTCCAGGCGCGGGAAGACCTGAGGACGAACACCGAAACCTTTGTCCGGAAAAAGAAGGATGCCGAAGACCTCGAACGCCTCCATCGGGAGACCGAAGCGGGAATCGCCCCCTGGGCCAAAAAAGTGGAAGCCGTCCGCGGCGATTATCTTCTGAAGTTCGCCGAGGTCACCGAGGCCAAGAACGAAGCCGCGAAGCTCGAAAAAGAGCTGGAGCTCATCCGCCGCCAAGAGGAAAAGATCCGGAAACGGGAGGAGGAGACCAGGAATAAGCTCGAAGAGAACAGCAGAGAGATCGCCCGGCAGGAGGGCCGGCGCGAAGCGACGCGCCGGGAGATCGCTGACAAAGAAAAATCGGTGGCCGGCCTTCACAACAAGCTCAACGACACGGCGGCTGTCATCGAAAACCTCCAGACCGTGATCCGGGAACTGAAAGAAAAGCGGGACGAGGATGCCTACCACCTCCAGGCCCTGCAGAAGCTCGAGAAAGCCGAGCGGGCGGCTGAACCGCTCTTCGACGTCGAAGGAGCACTCGGGCTATTCACCGACCTCCTCGAGTCCGATCCGGCCGATGCTCCCCTCATCGACGTTTTCTGGAAGGAAGAGGCAAGAGCGACCGTCATCTCGACCGGAGAATTCCTGAAAAATCTCGCCGCCCGCGAGGTCCGCGGCAACTTCCTGCTCCTGCCGGAACACGAAAAAGAGCGCCTTCCCCAGGCCCTCGTCCAGGATTCCGGCGTCCTCGGCTGGCTTACGGCGCGGCTGCGGCCTAGCCCGAGGATGGGCGGCCGCATGCCCGGGCTGCAGGACGCAGTCATCGTGGACGACATCCGATCCGCGATCGACCTCTGGCTCCGCTTCCCGGAGTTAAGCTTCGTTTCGCTTAAGGGCGACACGCTCTTTTCGACCGGGCTCCTCAAGCTCGGACAGCGGAAAGAAGGGCTGTTCACGCTCAGCCAGGAGATCAAAGAACTCGAGAGAAAAGTAAGCCGGCGCGAGGCGGAGATCCAACCGTATGCCGCTCAATCAGAAGAAAATATTAGCGCCGGCCGCGGGCTCGAATCGGACATCAAGACCGAAACGGCGCACCTCGCCGACCTCCAGAAGACCTTCCAGGAGAACGAGAGAGATATTGCCCTCAGCCAGGCCGAAAAAGAGAACCTGATAAACGACCTGTCGCTTTTCGCCCATGAGCTTGAGGTTTTCGGGATGGACAAGGAGGGATTGGGCCAAAAATGGGAGGCCCAGGCCCAGGTCGGCCGCCGCCTCGCCGAGGAAGAAGATGGCCTTCGGAGCCGGGCTGAGGCCGAGGAGAAAGAATTCGCCTTGCACCGGGAAAGATCCAACCGGGAAGCGAAAAGCCTTCTTGAACTGCAGGGCATACTCGATGTCCTCCAGGAAAAGATCAACAACTTCGAAGCTTTCCTCAAGAACCTGACCCAGCGCAAAGAGACCGCCGCGGCGAAGATCGATTCGCTCAAGGCGGAGATCGGCGCCTCGGAAGCCGAGGAGGCGCGCCTCAAAGAACACATCCGCGAGCTGGGAAACAAGGCCCTCCAGCTCGAAGAACAAAAAGCTCAACAAGAGACCGTTCTCGCCGAAAGCGAGATCCGGCTCCGGCAAATTCAAAGAGAGCTCGCCGAAGCCGAAACAGGCCTCGCCGCGCTCCGCGAGGAATACGAGCGGAAGAAAGACGAGCGCATGAAATGGGAGATCCGGAAGGCGGAGATCGACCGCGATCTGGTGAACCTCGAAGAGACGTGCTGGCAGGAACTCAAAAAAAACCTTCAGGAAGTGAAAGCCGAAACGCCTCCGCCCGGGACCGAGGCCGGCGATGTCGAGGCCGAGCTTGAAGAAGCCAAGGAAAAGCTCCAGAAATACGGCCCGGTCAACCTCATGGCCGAGGAGGAATATACGGCCCAGAAAGAGCGCCATGACTTCCTGATGCAGCAGAAGAAGGACCTCACGGAATCGATCGCCCAGACCAAGGAGGCGATCCTGAAGATCGACGAGGAAAGCCGGCAGCGGTTCCTCACCGCGCTGGCCGAGGTCAATAAGAATTTCCAGGATCTTTTCACAACGCTTTTTGAAGGCGGATCAGCCGAGGTCAGGCTCACCGATGAAGCCGATCCCCTCGAAGGCGGCGTCGAAATCATCGCCCAACCGCCGGGAAAAAAGGTTCAGAACATGGGCCTCCTTTCGGGCGGCGAAAAATCGCTGACAAGCCTGGCTTTTCTCTTCGCCCTGTTCCGCTACAAGCCGACGCCGTTCTGTATCCTGGATGAAGTGGACGCCGCGCTCGACGAGGCCAACCTCGTCCGGTTTCTAAACTTGATGAATAAGATCAAGACCGAAACGCAATTCATCATCATCACCCATAACTATAAGACCATGGAAGTTGCCGATTACATCTACGGCACGACCATGGAAGAGCCGAACGTCACGAAGATCTTTTCGATGAAGCTTGAAAAGAAGGGGGACACGGAGAACGTTGAATAGAGTTCAACTCTATGTTCCGCCCGGCGGCTATTTCGCTGAGCGCTGGACCAGGTCGTCCATGCCGCCGCTCGGGCTTCTCTATATCGGCGCGGTCCTCGAGAGAGAGGGAGTGCCGGTCGAGATCATCCCCTCGAACGTCCTCGGGATGGACTGGCCTGACATCGAGCGGAAGATCCAGAAAGAAAAGCCCGACATCGTCGGCGTCACGATCTCGACGGAAAATCGGTTCCAAAGCTTCAAGCTCATCAAGCTCGCCAAGCGCGCCCATCCCGGAGCGCTCACGGTCCTGGGCGGGCCCCATGCATCCATGGCCGCCGAAGACTGCCTGGAGCATATCCCGGAGATCGATGTCGTCGTCCGGGGCGAGGGCGAATACACGATGCTCGACATCTGCCGGGCGTGGGAGAAAAAGAAAGCTCTATCCGGGCTCGCCGACATTCCGGGGATTGTCCTGAGAGTCAACGGAAAGGTCCGAGGCAATCCGCCCCGGCCCCCCATCCCCGACCTCGACAGCCTACCCTTCCCCGCCTTCCATCTCGTGCCGTTCGATAAATACAACTTTAGATTTCCCGTTCCTGGACACGGAGACCTGCCCGCGGTGAACATCATGACCAGCCGCGGCTGCCCTTTTAACTGCAACTTCTGTGCGACGCCGATCAACTGGGGCCGCCATGTCCGGATGCGCAGCCCGGAAAATGTCGTCCGGGAGATCGAGCTCCTGAAGCGCCGCTACGGCATCAAGGTCGCGTTTTTCTACGACGACACATTCAACGCCAGCCCGAAAAGGGCCGAGGCCATCTGTGACCTGATGATCGAGCGGAAGCTTGACGTCTTCTTCAACTGCAATGTCCGGATCGACATCATGAACCGGGAGCTCCTCGAGACAATGAAACGGGCCGGGCTCTTCCATCTCGCCTTCGGGCTCGAAGCTGGCTCGGACCGGGTCCGCAACGACATCATCGGCAAGAAGGTCGAGATGGGAGACTTCCACAACCTTGTGAAATGGTGTGAAGAGCTCAAGATCATCCCAAACGTCTTTTTCATCTTCAGCCATCCGACTGAGACCTGGATGGAAGCCCAGGACACGATCAAAATCATCGAGGAATATCAAGATCGGATCGAGGCGTCGATCGCCATCCTCCACATTTATCCGGGAACGCCGCTCGAAAAGCTGGCCAAGGACACGGGTTTCCTTCCGAAAAATTTTTCCTGGACAAAACGGTATTTTTCGAAAATAATCACCTTGCCCATGGCCCAAGGAGACGTGCCGCTCTATATCGACAGGCTGACGTGGAGCCAGGTCAGCGAGCTCGTCCTGCGCTGGTCCTTCAGCGCCAAGAAGACATCCATCCTCAAAAAAGTCCCCCAAGCCCTCAAGCACATCCGCTCGTTCGGCGACTTCAAGCGCAACGTCGTCATGGGCTGGGTGTATGTGCGCCTGCGCCTCAGGCGCCCGGGAAAGAAAGGAGCCGTCGCATAACGGCAACCTATTGGCCTTCCGTGAGGAGACGGTGAATATATGCGCCGGCGCGCCTGAGATTAAACGGGGACATGGACCGAATTCCAGATAATGATCATGCTGCGGGATACGAGATCCCATCGATTCTCTGACGCCGGATTTTTTCGGGATTTGGAATTCGGTCCGTGTCCCCCTTTTTACGATCACGGGTAACGCGTCAGACCTTAATTCGGTCCGTGTCCCCGTATTGTTTCGAAAGGAGCATATCGCATGTCAATCTATCTGTACATCATTCTCGCGTATCTCCTCGTGCTCGCGGCCTTTAATTTCATCCGGGCCAGGAAGATCAAAAGCCAGGAAGATTTCATGGTCGCCGGCCGCAGCCTGAAATGGCAGGTCATGGTCTTCACCCTGATCTGCACCTGGATCGGCTCGGGCACGTTCATCGCCGGCGCGGAGTTCGCCTCGAAAGCCGGGTTCTCGGCGTTGTGGCTGGCCGCGGGCGCCTGGGTCGGGATCATCATCATCTATTTCCTCGCCGCAAAAATCCACACATTCGGGCAGTACACAATAGGCGATATTCTTGAGGTGCGCTACGGCCCCGTGGCTCGAATTTTCGGCGCGATCGCCCTGATTATGTCTTTTACGGCCATCGTTTCTTACCAGTTCGTGGCCGGAGGGTTTATCCTGAATGTCGTCACAGATGGAAAAATCTCCGATTCGGTGGGCATTTACATCGCCGCAGCTTTTGTTATCCTCTTTACAACTCTGGGCGGCATGGTTGCAATCGCCTACACCGACCTCCCGAATGGCATCATCATCGTTCTCGCCTGTCTGCTGGCCGTTCCCTTTGTCTATTTTGCCGCCGGCGGACTGCCCCAGGCCACAAAAGCCCTTGAGCCGGGTTATTTCGCTGTCGTCAACAGTCAATTCGGCGCCCATCCGACGCTCAAAGCCATCGGCTATTTTCTCTCGACCTTGCTCCTTCTTATGGGCGTCCAAAGCATGTACCAGAAATTCTACAGCGCGAAAAGCTCTAGAGACGCTAAAAAAGCCGTTGTCTGGTGGACCATCGGAACAATCGTTGTTGAGACGATCGCGGTCGTTATCGCCGTCTTCTCTTATAGCAAATTTAAAAACCAGATTGACTTGACCATTCCAAAAGAAGGAGGAAAAGTCATCCTTATGGCAGCGAGGAGCCTTGTGCCCGCTCCGGTGGGCGTGCTTTTGCTCGGAGCAGCCTGTGCCGTAGTGATCTCAACGGGTATGAATTATCTCCTCTCTCCTTCAACCACTATCATGCGCGATATTTACCAGAGGTTTATCAAAAAGGACGCTAATCAGAAAACCATGGTGGCCCTTCAAAAAGCATTCGTGGTCATTATCGGCTTGCTGGCGTTTTACCTTGGCCTAAAGCTTACTTCTGTCCTCCAGATGAGCCTCTTTGCCTACACTATTTATGGTGTCGCTATCACCCCGGCCCTGATCGCAGCCCTTACCTGGAAAAGAGCAACAAAGGCAGGCGGCCTGGTTTCGATCATCTCGGGAACGGTTGTCTGCATTTTCCTTAAGATCTTGGCCGATAATTTGCCTCCGGAAAAAGCCCCGGACGGCGACCCTTGGGGAATTCCGATCATTTATCCGGCACTTGTTGTGTCTTTAGGAACACTGATCATCGTCAGCCTATTGACGCCCAAACCGAAGCCGGAGGATCTGGAAAAATTTTTCCCGAAAAAATAGAGTTGTCGGGGACATATGGTCCCATTCTATCCCTCTCCCTTGAGGGGAGAGGGCGGCAGTGAGGGTGAATAATGATAATCCCCTCACCTTAATCTTCTCCCAAAAGGGAAGAGGAAAAGGAACGTCGCATGACCACAGGAATTGTCAAAGACCGGCGCTACCTCGACCACAATATGGGCGCGGGGCATATCGAAAGCCCTGACCGGATCGAAGCCATCTATGACATGATCGAGAAAGGACTCCCCTTCTCTCCCGAGCTTATCGAGCCGCGCCTGGCCTCAAGAGAAGAGATTGAATACGTCCATGCCCATGAATATGTCGGCTTTATTTCGCTGACGGCGGGCAGGCCATATACTCTGCTCGATCCCGATACCTCCACGACCGCCAAATCATATGAAACCGCCCTTCTCGCCGCCGGAGGCGGGCTGAAAGCCGCCGAAATGATCATGGACGGAAAAATCAAGAACGGCTTCGCTCTCGTCCGGCCGCCCGGCCATCACGCGGAACACAATCGGGCCATGGGATTCTGTATTTTCAACAACGTCGCCATCGCCGCCGAGCATCTTCTCCGCGACCACGGCCTTAAACGAATCTTGATCGCTGACTGGGACCTCCATCACGGCAACGGGACCCAGAATTCCTTCTACCTCCGTGACGACGTCCTGTACTTCTCGACCCACCAGTTTCCGTATTATCCAGGCAGCGGCTATTGGGACGAGGTCGGCGCAAAGGCCGGCAAAGGGTTCACGGTCAATGTCCCGCTCACGGCCGGCAAGACCGACCAAGATTATTTGTTCATCTACAGAAATGTTCTTGGCCCGATCGCCAAGGCCTACAAACCGGAGTTTATCCTGGTTTCTGCAGGCTTCGATATCTATGGCGGCGACCCGCTTGGCGGCATGGAGGTGACGGCCGAGGGCTTTGGCGCCCTGGCAGCGGAGCTTACGGCCATGGCCAAGGAGCATTGCCAGGGCAGAATCCTTTTCCTCCTCGAGGGGGGATACAGCCTTGAAGGGCTGGCCGAGGGAGTTAAACAGGTCTTAGTCCAGATCTCGGGAACAGGAAAGCCGTCAGCTTTCAAGGCAGACATCTCGATCACAACCCAAAAGGAGATCACTCCCGTTTTCGACATCCACAGAAAATACTGGCCGCTGTAATTATGAATGGTTCTCTTCCATTTTGTGTGGGTTATAGATGATCGGAGAAGGTCCGGAAATGGAAGAGCACCTTATTAATTTATACAATCGTCCCCTTTCGAGGACAGAAAATCAGAGGGAAATTGGAAAATCAGGCGGGAAATTTGGTATAATTTTTGCAGAATATAAAGCCGTAAGGAGAACGAAAATGAAAAGACTATCATTAATAGCCATGGCCATTCTCGTCCTGGCGTTCTTCGCCAGCGCCCAAGATACGAAATCCCAGGAGCCCAAATCCGTTGATTACTCCTTCGCTCGTCTTAGCTTTATCAACGGCAACGCCTACGTCCAAAGGGCGGCCGACCTCGGCTATGAGGAAGGGCAGGTGAACATGCCCATCGCCGAAGGCGACCGGATCGGCACGACAGATGGGCAGGCCGAAATCTATTTAGGCAAGAAAAGCTACGTCCGCCTCGACCAGAACACCAAGATCGACTTTCTCAACTTCCCCAAAAAGGACCTGAGCCTCATCCGATTGCGCGCCTGGGCGGGAAATATCTACCTGGACGTCAATGCCCTTGAAAAAGAAAAGGCCATCGAAGTGCTCACCTCGGACGCAACCTTCTACATCCTTGACAATGGCCTCTACCGGATCGAGGTCAAGGAGAACGGGGAGACCGAGATCCTGGTCTTCTCCGGTGTGGTCGAGGCCTCGGGCGAAGAAGGCTCGATGCTGGTGAAAAAAGAGCAACGGCTGACCATCTCCGACGGAAAATTCCTGTCGAAGCCGTCGTCGTTCTTTGCCTCGGCGGCCGACGCCTTCGACCGCTTCAACGAAAGCCGGGAGGCCAAGATCAACCGTCAGTTCGACCGCCGATACTTATCCGGCGAACTCGAGGATTATGAATACGAGCTCGACGAATACGGCGACTGGATGTCCATGCCGGAGTTCGGCTACGTTTGGGTGCCGCGCGGCATGGCCTACGACTGGAGGCCTTATTCCTACGGACGCTGGACGTGGCTGCCCATGGCCGGCTGGTGCTGGATCCCCTATGAGCCGTGGGGCTGGAGCACCTTCCATTACGGCCGCTGGCATTGGGGCATGGGGATGGGCTGGTACTGGATCCCGATGCATGTTTGGGGTCCGGCCTGGGTCAACTGGTGGTGGGGTTACGACTATTATGCCTGGGCCCCGATGAGCTACTGGGGCTATCCCGGCATCATCATCGACAACTTCTATTACGGCCGCGGCTGGCGCAATTACGACGAATATCCATACAATTCGCGCGCGCTGACCGTCATCCACAAGAACCAGCTCCAGACTCCGGATGTCCGCAAGGCCGCCCTCAGCCCGGACGTCATCAAGTCGGTCGGCAAGATCAAGCTTACGGAGCGCGCCTTGAACGAAAAGCCGGTCATCAACCGGAAGATCTCCATCGAGCAGATAGAGGGCGGGAAAAAAATGATCCTGCGCAAGAGCGGCGAGGGCGGAGATGTCAAGCCGTCCGATCGTCCCGAAAGAACGGCCGCTAAAGTACGGGAGATCGAGCGGCCGAAATCCGGTGAGCAAAAAGAGACCGAAGGCCAAAAAAAGATAGATCCCAAGACGACAGATTCCAAGTCCGGCGAGCAGGTCAAAAAAGGCGAAACCCCTCCCCCGGATAAAACGGCCGCGACTGGGGAGCGCAAGATCCGCAAAAAGATAGGCGACGAAGGGGAAGGCGGCGGGACCGACTCGAACTTCAGATCCTATCCGAGTCGAAGCGAAAACATCGGCTTCCCCTCGTCCAGGGAGATCGGCAGAGAAAGCTCCTCACAAGGAAGCCGCATCTCAAAGCCGGCCTCGGTGATGGACAAATTCTACCGGTTCTTTTCCGGAGAAAAAGGGTTGTCGTCATCCCCCAGTTCTTCTCCGAGTCGCGGCTCGATCTCGAGAGGATCGATATCCCGCTCAATGCCGAGAGGCTCATCCGCGCCCTCCTCTTCGCGCGGATCCGCCGGCGGGTCTGCGGGCTCGCGCTCGGGCTCGGGTACGATCAGGAAAAAATAACTTCCTTCAATTTTCTCCCCCACATGGAGAAGGGCGGTTTTCGGACCGCCCTTTTTTTTATTCTTCCGGCCTTCTTTAAAAAGCTCTGGAGAGGAATCCTGTATGCTTCGGGTATGGGGGACACATCCGGGACAGGACCCGCGCCGCTTTTTATCTCTCCTCTTTGGCTCTCTCAGCGGAAGCATAATCCAGGGTCAGGATATGGTCCTCCAATGAGCAGTATCGGGTCGGCTCTGTCCCCTCAAGGAACGCCTCCATGAACCGCCATTTACAGATTTTATTCGCTAATAAACCGGTTTTTCGGTCGATCGCCCTAAAAATGATGTTCGGTGGGACCTCGAACTCTTCTCTCACGACTTCCGTCCCGGCCTCTTCGGCTTTTTTCTTTTCGTCCTCGATGACATTCTTAAAGAATTCGATCCAGACCGGCAAGGCGGCGACAGCGCCGGTCTCCTCATTGCCGCCGAGAGTCTTGTTATCATCATACCCGATCCAGACGCCGGCGCAGAGAGAAGGAGAGAAGCCGATAAACCGGGCATCGTTGTTATTGTCCGTCGTGCCCGTTTTTCCGGCCAGCGGCTTGTCGTTGAGAAGATCGCTCGCCGCCGTGGCTGTGCCGCGCTCGATAACGCCCTGCATGAGATACGTCATAAGATAGGCCGTCTGAGGAGAAATGACCTCTTCAGCCTCGATCTTATTCTCCTCTAAAATATTGCCATCCCTGGTCTCGATGCGGATGATAAAATAAGGCTTGAGCCGGACGCCCTTATTCGGAAATGTCGTGAAGGCCGAGACCATCTCAAGCAGGCTCACGTCGAACGTGCCCAGGGCCAACGATAAATAAGGATATATCGTCGAAGTAATGCCGAATTTTTTGCAGTAATCCACGCCGACTTGGGGCGAAATATGGTCCAAAATCCTGGCTGAGACAACGTTCCTTGATTCCTCGAGGCCTTTACGCAGAGTGACAATGCCTTTATACTTGCGGTCGTAATTCCTTGGCGACCAAACCGTCTTCTGCCATTTATCCTCGAAATCCGTCGCCTGATCCTCGATCCGGCTCGCGGCCGTGAACCCGTTTTCCAGGGCCGCGGTATAGAGCAGGGGCTTGAGGGCGGAGCCGGCCTGCCGGTATGTTTGCAAAGCTCGGTTGAGCTGAGTCTTCTGGAAGGAATTCCCGCCGACCATGGCTTTGATCTGGCCGGTTCTGGGGTCGATGACCAGGACAGCGCCCTGGACCTTGGATTCCTGGTCGAGCGAGATCTGAAGCTCTTTTTTGTCCTCGTTTTTGCTTTTGACCCGGACTTGGATGACGTCGCCGGGCTTGAGCAATCTGTCGAGATACTTCGTTTTAACACGATAATCCGCAAAGGCCCAGTCGATGTCATCATTCAACATCTTCCCGGTGTAGCTCTTCACTCTCACCAGAGCATCCTTCTTGCCTACGGAAAGGACGATGGCATCCAGGATGTCCCCGGGCTCAATCCGGGGTGTCGTCCAGGTTTTAAGCTTGTATTCTTCGAGATTTTGTCCCTTTTCCAGGAATTCCTTGTCCTGGAGCAGGTTGATCTTGTCCATCCTCCAGCCGTGCCTTTTGTCCAGGTTTCGAAGGCCTCTGGCCAGGGCGTCTTCAGCGAACTTCTGGAAGGCCGGGTTCAAGGTCGTATAAACCTTAAGACCTCCCTGATAGAGGGTGTCTTCGCCGTAGGTATTCTTAATGTGGAGGCGAATCTCTTCGAAGAAGTAGGCGCCGAAATCCGAGTCTTCACGACCGAGAGGAAGGACGTTCAGCGGTTTCTTCTTGCCTTCCTCGGCTTGGGCCGCGGTTATGAAGCCTTCTTCAGCCATGCGGCTAAGGACGTGGTTGCGCCGCTCGAGCGTCCGGACCGGGAATCTATAGGGAGAATATCGCGAAGACCCCCGGAAGATGCCCGCGATCAAGGCCGTTTCTTCCAACGTCAGGTCGGCGACACCCTTTCCGAAGAAGAGATGGGCGGCCGCTTCGATCCCGAAAGCGCCATATCCGAATTCAAACTGGTTGCAGTACATCTCCAGGATTTTTTCCTTGGAATACTTCCTCTCGATCTTGACGGCGAGGTACATCTCAACCAATTTCCGCTGGATCGTCTGGAGGGGATGAAGGAAGAGCTTCCGGGCCAACTGCTGGGTGATCGTGCTCCCGCCCTCGGGCTTCCGGCGGCTGAAAACGTGGAGGACGTTCTCGCGCACAGCCCTAAGAACGCCGCGCATATCGATACCTTTATGCTTGAAAAACCGGGGATCCTCCGTTGCCAGGATGGCCTTCTTGAAGATATCGGGGATCTGGTTGTACGTAACGATGATGCGTTTCTCGGGACCGATCTCCTTGATGATCTTCCCATCGTCGGCATAGATGGCTGTCAGCAGGCTTGGCTCATATTTCTCGAGAGAATCGATGCTGGGGACGGTCTTTTTGATCGCGAAATAGGTTCCCACGATCCCCCCAAAAAATAGGGCGGTTGAAAAGAAGAGGATCAAGAGAAGGGTCTTGAACAGGCGCTTTTTATCGCCGCTCAGGAGCTTGGTCTTCGCGGACTTTTTCGTGACGGCCATAGATTAAAAATATAGCAGAACATCGGGGAAAAGCCAAATGGGGATCGAGGACCGCAAGCATTTCCGTTCGTGTGATTCCACTCGGCACTGGAGGCCGCCCTGAAGCCCCCGTAGCGGAGGGGGGTCCCGTCGGCTTCTCCGACGGGGGGAACCGACGGGACTGGTTCCCTGGGGTCCGGGGGCTAAGGGCGGCCTCCAGCGCCGAGGGAAGATCACATATTTGGAAATGCTTCCACGAGGACGGGTCCATGCACGCTCTCTACTCAGGCGGATTTTTTCGCGGCATGCTTCTCGGCCGGAGCAACTGCGGAAATCTCTTTCTCTTTAGGTCAATCATCGTTTGATCATAAATCTGTCGGGTTATGTCTTTTTCGCCCTGCCGGGCGTCGATATGGATGATTCGGCGGCCTTTGAAGCCGCGAAAGATCCGGCCGACCTTGACAAGATAGGATTCACGCTCGAAAAGAACGTCCTTTTCCTTGCGGTCCGCGATCCGGGCCAATCCCTCCCCGGCTTCGATATCCAGGATGAAGACAAGGTCGGGCTTGGGCGCGAATTTTTCGTTCATCCGCCGAATTCTTGCCTGATCGATGCCTTTGGCTCCCTGATAAGCAATCGTCGAAAAATAGTAGCGGTCGAGGATGACGACCTTCTTCTTTTTCAAGGCAGGCTTCAGGTTCTTTTCAACATTTTCCTGCCTGTCTTTCTGAAAGAGCTCCAGTTCTTGTCCGGGCGTGAGGGAGCCTGTTTCTTTAGCCTTTCTCTTGAGCTCTCTCCCCCATTTTCCCCGGGAAGGCTCCCGGAAATAGACGGCTTCCAGGCCAAGAGCGCGGAGTTTCCGGAGCAGGCTCTTTGCCTGAGTGGACTTCCCCGCCCCGTCGATGCCTTCGATGACAATCAAGACGCCTTTTTCGAGCATCGGACCTGATATTAGCCCGACTTAAGCTGAAATGCAACTTTTTGAAGTCCTCGGGCGTTTGAAATAAGTCACCATTTATGCTATATTTTTAAACCTATTTAAAAGTAGCAGTTAGCTCGACAACAGGACAAAAAATGGAGGTCATCACATGAAAAAGGTTGTCTGGATATCGCTGGCCAGCTTCTTTCTGGGCATATTGCTGGCCGGATTCGTGTTCGTCTACCTGCCCGAGAAGAAAGCCCCTCAACAGAGCTTTTTGGATAGCGGATCGGCTTCGCTCGGATCCAACCTCTACGCGGACGCCCCCCAGGCCAAACCCGACCTGGATTTCGTGAAAATTTCCGATAAAGTCGGGCCGGCCGTGTTCAAAGTCGAATGCGAGAAGGTCGAAAAACAGCCCATGATGGGATTTCAGGACAGCCCGTTCGGCGACGATTTCTGGGACAGGTTTTTCGGAAGCCCGCGGCAACGTCCCCAGGCTCAAAAAGTAACCGTCCAAGGGACAGGCTTTTTCATCAGCGCCGACGGTTACGCCATCACGAATAACCACCTTGTCGAAAACGGCACAAAAGTCAAAGTCTTCACCATCCAAGGCGACGAATATAGCGCTAAAATCATTGGAACAGACCCCCGGACCGACGTAGCCTTGATCAAAATCGAAGTCAAAAACCTTCCTTACGCCGAGCTGGGCGACTCGGCCCAGGTGAAAGTCGGCGAATGGGTGGCGGCCATCGGAAATCCCCTGGGCATGGAGCACACAGTCACGGCCGGCATTATCAGCGCCAAAAGCCGTCAGCTCGGCCTCGGCGACAACAATTATGAGGATTTCATCCAGACGGACGCGGCCATCAACCGCGGAAACTCCGGCGGCCCGCTCGTCAACATGAAGGGCGAGGTCATCGGCATCACCAGCAACATTCTCGTTCCCTCTGGCGTCAGCGGCAATATCGGCATCGGCTTCGCCATCCCCTCGAACATGGCCAAGAAAGTCGTCACGCAGCTCAAGGAAAAAGGCAAGGTCGTCCGCGGCTGGCTGGGCGTGGAAGTGGCCACGCAGCCGATCGACCAGGATACCCAGAAACTCCTGAACCTGCAGTCGAAGAAAGGCGCTCTGATCAGCACGGTCACCCAGGGAGGCCCGGCGGAAAAAGCGGGATTTAAACAGTACGACGTTATCATCGAGATCAACGGCCAGGCCATCGATAATTCTAACGACCTGCGGATGAAGATCGCTGACATCCAGCCCGGGACCAAAGTGGAGATCAAAGTCATCCGCGACGGCAAGGAGAAGACTCTCACGGCTACGGTTGCCGAGCTCGAAGAAGAGCGACAAAAAACGAGCGCCATGAGCGCTGGAAAAGACATCGGCCTGACGGTCGCAGCGCTGACGCCCAACATCGCCCGGAGGTATGGATACCGGACGGCGAAGGGGCTCCTCGTGACCGACGTGGACAGCAGCAGCGACGCGGGCCGCAAGGGCATCCAGCCAGGCGATATCATCCTCGAGGTCAACCGGCAAAGCGTGAGCACCGAAGAGGAATGGGATGCCATTGTCAGCAAGAAGAAATCGGGAGACGCGCTCCTTCTTCGCCTCCGCCGCGAAACCGACGGGGCGCAGCAGGATTTCATCGTAACGATCAGGATCCCGTGAATAATGAAGTTCACGAAATTTCATTCTTTGGGCAACGATTTTCTCATCGTCGACCAGGATGAAGTGACCGAGCTTTCGGACATCGACGACCTGGCCCGCAAGATCTGCGAGCGCCACACGGGCGTCGGGGCCGACGGCCTGCTCTTGATCTCCATCAAGGATAAAGCCCGGGGGCGGGTCGGCTTCAGGATCTTCAACGCCGACGGCAGCGAAGCGGAAATTTCCGGAAACGGGCTGCGCTGTGCCGCGGCCTATCTTTATGCCCAGCAGAAGATCGAGACGCGCCGGGTGCTTTTCCAGACGACCGCCGGCGACAGGGAATGCGAGCTGATCGAGAAACAGGAAAACGTGTTCTTGGTTAAGATCGAGATGGGAGTGCCGCGTCTCTCTTCCAAGGAAATTCCCTTCGACGATGGGACGTTTCACGATCGGCTCATCGACTACCCTCTGATGATCAATCGAAAGGTCTATCCGGTCACGCTCATTTCCATGGGCAACCCGCACTGCGCGGTGTTCGTTGACCGCTTTCCGGCCCGGATCGAATGGCACCAGATAGGCCGCGAGATCGAGTCCCACCCCTTTTTCCCCAATCGGACGAATATCGAATTCATCCGCGTCCACAACCGCGAAGAGATCGAGGTCCTGTTCTGGGAGCGGGGTGTCGGCGAGACGCTGTCCTCGGGCAGCGGTTCCTGCGGCGCGGCTGTGGCCTCCATCCTGAAGAATTACACCGGCCGAAAAGTTTGCGTCCGGACGAGCATGGGCGTGGTCCTCGTCGAATGGCCCGGAGATGAAGAAAAGGTCTATCAGACGGGCCCGGCCGAAGTCGCCTTCGTCGGGTCGTTTTTATTTAAGTAACGGCATTGATCGGGTCCTATCGCCGATTAGCCCCGTCGTTCCACCTATCCCCCTGTGGGTTACCTACACTGCGACCGATGGGAGCAACCCCCTCGACGCGCCCACCCGGATAATCCCTTCCTTGGATGTTGCAGGGTGAGGTTGAGAATAAGCTAATACAAACGCAATAAATAAAGTGACAATATATGGGCGGCGCTTAGGCCGCCCTCAAGCCCCCGTAGCGGAGGGGGGCCCCGTCGGCTTTTCCGACGGGGGGAACCGACGGGACTGGTTCCACGGGGCCCGGGGGCCGCGGGCGGCCTAGGCGCCGCCCGAACGGGGATGTCATTTTAATTAATGCGTTGATATTAGTTATTTCCCTCCTGATTTTTTCAGGGCGAGGGCGAAGACCTCGTTGATCTCCTCGACGAAGATGAACTCCATCTCCTTCTTCACGACCTTGGGGATATCGATGAGGTCCTTCTTATTGGCCGCCGGCAGGATCATCTTCTTGACGCCCGCCCTTTGGGCGGCCAGCACTTTCTCCTTTACCCCGCCGATCGGAAGGACCGTTCCCCGGAGCGTGATCTCGCCGGTCATGGCCACGTCCCAGCGGATCTTTTTGTTGGTGCAGACCGAGATCAGGGCCGTCGCCATGGTGATGCCGGCCGAGGGCCCGTCCTTGGGAATGGCCCCTTCGGGAATATGGATGTGGAAATCGTTCTGGGCAAAGATCTTATTGTCGATCCCGAGCTCCTTGAAATGGGCGCGCGCGTAGCTCAGCGCCGCATGGGCGGACTCTTTCATGACGTCCCCGAGCGATCCCGTGAGGAACAGACCGCCCTTGCCCTTCATCTTCGTCGCTTCCACGAACAGCACTTCACCGCCGGCCTCCGTCCAAGCTACGCCTGTCGCCACCCCGATCTGGTCCTTTTTCTGGACCTGATCCTTGAAGATCTTAGGCGGGCCGAGATAAGTCTCGATGTTCTGGGACGTGATCTTGTTCAATCTCCGCTTGCCCTCGGCCACCCTGCGTGCGACCTTCCGGCAAACCGAGGCGAGCTCCCGCTCGAGGTTCCGGACGCCGGCCTCCCGGGTGAAGACCGAGATGATCTTTTTGATGGCCCCGCTCGTGAACTGGATGAGCTTGGGCGTCAGGGCGTTCTCCTTGACCTGCTTCGGCACGAGGTGCTGCAAAGCGATCTCGAGTTTTTCCTCCTCCGTGTATCCCGGAAGCTGGATGATCTCCATCCGGTCCCGAAAGGCTGGCTGGATCGGGTCGAGGAGGTTCGCCGTCGTGATGAACATGACCTTGGACAGGTCGAAGGCTACACCGAGATAATGGTCCCGGAAGGAGTAGTTCTGCTCGGGATCGAGGACTTCGAGGAGGGCGGATGACGGATCGCCGCGGAAGTCGGCACCGATCTTGTCCACTTCGTCCATCATGAAAACGGGATTATTCGAGCCCGCTCTCCGCAGGCCCTGAATGATGCGGCCGGGCAGCGCGCCGACATAGGTCCGGCGATGGCCACGGATCTCGGCCTCGTCCCGGACGCCGCCGAGCGAAATGCGGAGGAATTCCCGTCCGAGCGAGCGGGCGATGGACTTGCCGAGGGACGTCTTGCCCACGCCCGGAGGGCCGACGAAGCACAGAATGGGCCCCTTGATCTTTTTGGAGAGCGTCCGGACGGCCAGGTATTCGAGGATGCGCTCCTTCACTTTGTCCAGGCCGTAGTGGTCCTCGTCCAGGATCTTCTTCGCCTTTTTCAGGTTGCGGTTGTCGACCGTGCTCTTGTTCCAGGGCAGAGTAAGCATCCAGTCCAGATAGTTGCGCACGACGGTCGTTTCCGCCGATTCGGGATGCATCTGGGCCAGGCGGCTGATCTGCTTCTCGAGCTCCTCGCGGACTTCCGCGGCGACTTTGAGCTTTTTGAGCTTGTCCTGGTAGCCTTTGATTTCCTCCTGGAGCTCGTTGCCTTCGCCGAGCTCTTTCTGGATCGCCTTCATCTGCTGGCGGAGAAAGTACTGCCGCTGGAGCTTGTCCATCTCGCCCTTTGCTTCCGTGCTGATCCTCGACTGGACGTCCAGGATCTCGAGCTCTTTGGCCAGGAGCTCGTAAACTTTCTTCAGGCGCTGAGTGGAGTCGCTAATCTCCAGGATCGCCTGGGCTTCGCTGACCTTAAGTTCGAGGTTGGCGGCGGTCAGATCGGCCAGTCTCCCCGGCTCCTCCACGTTTGTGGCGATGATCAGGACCTCGGGGGGGATGTTCTTCCCGAGCGAGGTGGCCTTTTCGAGGCCGGTGCGGACGTTCCGGACGAGAGCTTCGCTCTCGAGCGTTTTCTCCGTGGTTTCGGGCTCATAGACGACGGAGACTTTGGCCGCTAAATAGCCGTTCTCCTCTTCGAAGGTTTCAATCTTGGCCCTGTTCAGGCCCTGAGCTAGGATCCGGATCCGGCCGTCGGGGAGCTTGAGCATCCGCATGATCAGAGCGACCGTTCCCATGTCGTAGACTTCGTCCCTCTTTGGGTCCTCCGTTTCCATGTCCTTCTGGGTCAGGAGGAGGATCATCCGATGGGAAGAAAGCGAGTGGTCGATCGCATTCTTGGATTTCTCCCGCCCCACGAACAGGGGAACAATCATATAAGGGAACACGACGATATCGCGGAGGAGCAGGATGGGAAGCTTCTGGGGAATCCTCAGCTTCTGGTCTTTGTCCTCGATGACATCCTCAAGCTGGCCATTGTCTTTCACGTCTTTCTCAGCCATGTTTTCCTCCGATTCAATCCCGGCCTTTCTGGATCTTCACCACGATGTCCTTGGCCTTCGACTCCCTCAGCTTTTTCAGATGGACCGTCAAAATGCCGTTTTCGAGGTAGGCCTTGGCTTCGTCCGGGGCTATGGAGCACGGCAGCGGCAGCGCCCGCCGAAATTTACCGTATTCGCGCTCCAGCCGCAAGTACCGGGCGCATCCCGGAACAGGAGCCTCTTTTTTAACGCCTTTGATCTCGATCCGGCTCATGCGGAGTAAAATGATGATCTCCCGCGCCGACAGCCCGGGGACTTCGGCTTCGATAATGATGTCGTCCTCCCTTTCATAGACATCGACGAGCGGAATCCAGCCGCCCTGAAGTTCGGGCAACTCACGGCGCTCGGACAAGACATCGTTCATCAGCCGCTGAATCTCGCCCTCGATCCTCGCCACGCGGGTCACAGGCCTGATGCGCTTGATCATGTTAAAATCCGGGATTAGACCTGGAGATCTGATCCCAAAAGCTATTTTTCTTTGAGAAGGTTTTCCAGTTCCTGCTTGAATTCCATGACGTCCCGGAACTCGCGGTACACAGAGGCGAACCGAACATAGGCCACTTTGTCCAGGGCCTTGAGCCTGTCCATCACGAACTGGCCGATCTCCGCCGCCTTCATCTCTTTCTCCGGTCGCTCCTGGAGCTTGGCTTCGATCTCCTCGATGATCTCCTCAAGCTTGCTGACGGCGATCGGCCGCTTTTCGCACGCCTTGAGCATGCCCCGGAGGAGCTTCTGCCGGTCGAAGAGCTGACGCGAGCCGTCCTTTTTTATGATCATATAGGGGATTTCTTCGATTTTCTCGTAGGTCGTGAACCGCCTCTTGCAGGCCAGGCATTCCCGGCGCCGACGGATCGAGACCCCTTTCTTGCTTCCCCTGGAATCGATGACCTTGCTCTCTACGTGGCCGCAGAATGGACACCTCATGGCTCAATCCTCTCCCTGAGCTTTTTCAGCTGCAACAATGTCAGCCCCTCTTTCCATAATATAACATAACCGACGAGGCAAGTCATCACCAGCTGGATGGCGTGAACGGCGACGGTCAGCGCCTGGGCTCGGCTAGGATCATCGGGGGGGAAGAACGCCGGGAAGAGCAATGTCAGGCCGATCAAGCTGAACGCATCGAACCCTCCGGCCATGCCCGGCGTGGGGATCGACGCCCCGACCATGGTCAGAAAAATGTAGGGGATGAGGAAAAAGTAAGGGATGGTCACGTGATAGGCCAGGAAAAAGACCCAATAGAAAAAGGTAATGCTCAGCCAAACGACGAAGGAGAGGAAGATATAAATCAAGAGGTTGCCCAGGGAATGGAAGAACTTGAGGCCGTCGATAAACTCATGGAGGAGCGTCAGGATCTTCCGGCCGCTCTTTTGAGGGAATGGTTTCAGGAAAAAAGCGGCCGTCTTCAACGCCTTCTCCTTGAAAAAGTAAAAAAAGAGGCTGACGATGAGGAGGACAGAGGCAAACGCCACGCCGATGATTCCCCAATAATTGAGTTTTGCATACGCTTCGGCTCCGACACGGAACGTCGAGGCATAGAGGGGCCTGGCCAAGAGGAACACGCCCAGGAGAAAGCACATCGTGAACATATCGAAGATCCGCTCGACGACCACGGTGCCGAGGGCAAAACCCGGGCGGACACCCTCCTTTTTAGCCACATAAAGAGGCTTGACGATCTCGCCCAGCCTTCCGGGGAGGAGAAACGTGACGGTGAAACCGATCGCGTTGCCGGCGAAGAGATTATAGAATTTCACGTCCTTCTTTTCATGGATCAGCAGGTACCTCCAGCGAAAAGCGCGCGTCACAAGATGGAGGGGGGTCATCAGGATGACCAAAGCGAGGATCGCGACATTCACATTCGTTAGGGAGCTCCAGACGTTCTTCCAATCGAAGCGGCGGAAGAAAAAAAAGAGAAAGCCGGCAGTGATAAGAAAGATAAGTGTCAGACGGATCCACGTTTTTTTCGTCATGAGCGGTCAATCTTACCACGTTTATTCCTGTTTTTGAAGTAACCGTGACCCGCTCCAGGTCGGACAGCTCCAGGCAGGCTTGAAAAATCCGGAAAAATTTATTATGATACCCGCTCGTTGGGAAGTCGTCCAACGGCAGGACTCATGACTCTGGATCATGAAATCAAGGTTCGAATCCTTGCTTCCCAGCTCCTTTATTTTTTCTTTTCTCGCTTGTGAAATCCTTTTTTGTCTTTCAATTTTAAAACCATAATTTCAGCGTCTTTCAATCGATTTTGTCACACCGGTGGCACACGAGGAGAAACCTGCTCTTTTCAAATTTGACCCCCCTCCACATTGGTCCGATTTTTGCCAGCAGATGAAATGTGAGAAAGATGGCCCTGGCGGCAAAAAGGAAACTCATATCCCCAAGAATTTTTACGTTTGGCCACAGAAAAAAGTGATCAGATGTCCTCAAAAAAAGACATAACTTGCATATTCTAAAACATTTTCTCTCCTAAGATTCCGCTCAGGTCTTGGCCCATTTTATGCTGCGGTTTTAAACGTTAGGGTTTAGGTTAAGGCTTTTCCCAGAGAGTTTCTTATTGAACCGATTCGCGCTATAATAAGAAAAACAGTAATTATATAAAAATCAGGGGATTTCAGAGGCTTCTTATGAGGAAAATCAAAAAATCCGCTCTTCCCCTTATCTTTGCCGGGCTGTGGCTTCTCGCTTTGCCATCATCTCAATCTCAATCAACTTCTCAGGAAGCTGTCCAACTCCAGAAGCCTCTCCAGCATGAAGTCTCGGTCACACTGAAACTGGTCCAGGTTTATGTGACGGATAAGAAAGGAAGGCCGGTCCAGGACCTCCAAAAATCTGATTTCAGCGTCTACGATAACGGCCAGAAGAAAGAAATTGCGGATTTCGAGAAGCACATCCTCACCGGCCCGGCGAGCAAAGTCGAACCGCAGCCGCCCGAAGAAAAAATCATCCCAACCCCCATTCCCCCTGCCGCCCAAGTCACAGTCATGACTCGGAAGTTTTTCTTTTTCTTCGACTTTGCTTTCAACAACCAGAAGGGCATCAATAAGGCCAAGGAAGCAGCCCTGCATTTCATCGATACGGAGCTCATCCCGGATGATCAGGTGGGATTACTGTCGTATTCGATGTTGAAAGGGATTTCCATTCATGAATACCTGACGACCAACCATCGGAAGGTCCGGGAAGCTGTCGAGGTAATCAACGCCAAAGACATCGCAGGCCGGGCCGAAGACATCGAGGAAGAATATTGGCGGAGGGCACAGGAAGGCCCGCCTCAATCTGAAGAAGCAAGGAGATATCAAAAGAGCGCTTCCCGACTCAATATGGAGCGGCAGGAATCAAAAAACCAAGCTCTGAACTTCATCCTCAAGATGACAGCATTGGCCAAAGCGCTGCGGTATGTTCCGGGGCAAAAACATCTGATCCTCTTCTCGACCGGCATCCCGAGCTCTCTCATCTACGGTAACCGACTGGAGCGCCAGGCGGACCAGAAAAAAATCGATGCCGGTGACTATGTTCTGCACACGCAAAACGAAGAGATGCTCAAAGAGCTGACAGCGGCCAACTGCACGGTCTTTACCTTTGACACAAGGGAAGCAGCCATGGTCCCGTCCCTGTTTGCGTATGACCAGCAGACGTTTGAACAACGCAACCGCGACATCTTCACCGAGAGCGGTGGCACTAAAGGGACAGTCAATGTCTTAAAAGACGACAATATCACCGGCTGGTATTCAATCAGCCGGATCTCCAAGGTCACGGGAGGAAAATATTTTTCAAACATCAACGAATACGAGAGGAATTTGGACCATCTCCAGAGCCTGACAGGCACGTATTATGTCCTCGGATATTACATCAACGAGCAATGGGATGGCCGGTATCACAAGATCAAAGTCGACGTGAAGCGAAAGGGAGTCGAAGTTCGCGCCCAGTCCGGCTATTTCAACCCGAAGCCGTTCCGGGAGTATTCTGATCTAGAGAAACAACTCCATTTGTTTGACCTGGTCTTGACCGAAAGGCCACTATTACAGACGCCCCTGAGATTCTCAATGGTCCCCTTGTCGTACGCCGCTGGAGAGGAATCCCGCCTTCAGGTGCTTTCAAAAATTCCCCCCGCCGCGATTGAAAAGTTTTCTGGCAAGAAAGTTGAGATCGTCTCGCTCGTGTTCGATGAGAAAGAAAATCTTGCCGGTCTCCAGAGAACCGAGACTGATCTCACAAAATACCGCGGCATGGACGTTTTTTATACGTCGGGAGCATCACTTGAACCGGGCCAATACAAATGCCGCCTTGTCATCCGAGACCTGGATACCGGGGATGCAGCCGTAGCGTCGGAGCGGGTCCACATCGCCAAAAAAGCGTTCACCGGCCTGAGCCTCCATTCACCGCTTCTGCTTGTCCCTGGGGGCAACTTCGCATATTTTGAAGGCACCGGAGTAAAAAAGAAAGAGGCGATTTCATGGAAAGATGTCTATCCTTATGACCGGGCCCAATACTCTCCTATCATTGGGGAGGTATCCCAGGGAACTTTGAAGCTTTATGCCGTGGTCCCCTGCTCTATAACGGGCATTTTACTGCCGGACATTACTTTGACGGCCTTTCTCATTAACTCCGCTTCGGGCGAGAAGATTCCCCTGACGATATCCATTCTGAACAAAACCTTAAAAGAAGACATCGAAATTCAATTCGTGGAATTTCCTCTAAACAATATCCCGCCGGAAAAATATCTGTTTTATCTCCATGCCGAAGAAACGGGGACGAATTTGGTTTCCTATGCTCAGACGCCTTTAATAATCAAATAGGAGACATTGGCTTCCTGCGGATAAAAAGCCGGCTAATGCGCTTAACCGATTCATTTTGATAGACGAAACAGAACATGAATAAAAGACATAAAATCCCGAGTTTGATCATCGGCTTTGGCCTTGCCACCCAATCGATTCCGGCCGCAGAAGACGTCCTCATCCAGGAGGGTTTTGGATGAAAGAAAGACCCTTTGAGATTTTGGACGTTGTCCTTTTGATTGCCTTCATTCTGCACTTCCATGCATCCGTTTGGGCCCAAGCGACCTTCCGGGCGCGCCTCTTTAGGGGCGGAGCAATAGGAGGGGCCATCAATGTCGGGATCGATATCGAGAGTTACAGCAGCGAAGACGAGCTTCTCCAACTTTATCAGCACTTCGTTTTAAGCGACCTCAAAGGATTTTACGGCGCCTTCCGAAGCATGAAAAAGGGCGCTTTGCGTTTTATCGGCATCACCGGCTTGAATATCCAATTCAACGCGGCCCTGAAGAGACCGACCGAAAAAGGAAGCCAAATCATGCTCGTGACAGAAAGCCAAGGCGTTATGCCCGACGCAAAAAAAACGAAGATTAGGGGATCCCGATTCCTCGTCGTCATCCTGGACCTTGATAAAGACTTCAAAGGCGAGGGAAACATCTATGAAGACGCCAGGATTAAATTCACCCGGCAGGATATAGAAATGGAGTCTTCGTATTCAACGCCCAAAAAGCTCGTCAACGTCCAACTCATGAAAGCTGCCCCGATTTCAAGCCTGACGGCGCTTTCGGGAGTGGATAAGCAGGTCGAGAGGGCGCTCGCATGCATGGATCTCATGCTATACGAGGAGGCGATCTCCCTATTCGACCAGGCGTTAGCTAAGGATCCGGCGCAGCCGGGGCTACACACCAAGCAGGCTTATGTTTACTGCCGGCTGAACCGGCCGGAGCAGGCCGTTGAAGCTCTTAACAATGAGCTCGAAGCTTATCCGGATGATCTCAATGCGCTGATTCTCTTGAGTTTTGTCCAGTACAAAACAGGACATCCGGATGATGCCGAGAGAACTGCCCGGCTGTTCTACGACACTTTGGAAAAGGTCAGCAAGAAATCAAAGCCGGATAAACTCAACAAGATCATGAAAGACCTTTATCCGAACGCCGGCGTTCCCGCTTACATCCTCGGCTTGTTGGCAAAGAGAAAGCAGGATATTCAAGCGGCGAGATCCTGGCTTATCCAAGCCCAGGAATTGGACTATGACCCGTTGGACTGCTGGATTCAAGCGATCGACTCTGAGATTGGTCAGAAGAATTGGCTCGAAGCTTTGAGGCTATGCCAAACAGGAGGCGACATCTCATACGCAGAAAAGGCCAAAACCTATCCAAACCGCATGACGAAGGCCGCAGCCCGTGCAAGCAAAAAGAAGATCAAAACTGAGATATCGGGAGACATCTATCTTCTTATGGGCATTATCCACGATCAACAGGGGAGGCCCACAGAGTCTCTGGAATGCATGAAGACGGCTGCAGCCCTGAAACCCTTTGATGCCAATGCCCTAAAGAACCTGGCCATCGGCTACATCAACTGTGACGACACAGAAAAAGCCACCCGTCTATTGCAGCGGGTTGTCAAATTGAATCCGCAAGACTCTCAATCGCAGCTCCTATTAGACCGGGTTCAGCTGAAAAAACGAACACCCGGGGATGCATCCAAGATCGGTTTATCGAAAGATTTTTTGAATGAGAGAGGTGTTCGATTTCGATATGTCTTTGAGAAAGATCCCGATGATATCGCCGGAAAAATCAATCTTTATGCCCTAGAACTAATCAAAAATGGATTGGTCTCAGACGCCGCCCGCTGGCTGCGGATGTTCATTGAGATCTATGAGAACTCGCCAACGATCTATTATAATTTGGGCCAGCTCGATAACTCGCTGGACCTCAACGCCGAAGCTCTGGAGTATGGAATCAAGGCCGTCGAGTTGAAGAAAGATTATCGCGATGCCTATGATCTTGTGGGAAATGTCTGTTTCAAGATCGGGGATTTCGAAAACTCCGTAAAGTTTTACAAAGAAGCCGTGCGCTTGGACACAAAGGATCCCCTGAGCTATTACAACTTGGGCTGTGCCTACAATGAGCTCGACGATATTGAGAATGCCGAAAGGAATTGGCTGGAAGCTATTCGCCTTGAAAATGCATCTCCTGCGGGCGGCGATGCGTCTGGGGCGAAAACCGATGAGATAAAAATTGCCGTCCTAGTAAAGGTCGAGCCAATCTCGACGCCGGCTTGTCAATCCCTTGCCTTCCTGTATTCCAAACAGGGGAAAAAAGAAAACGCGCTCGCCTATTTCAAAAAGGCGATCGAGTTCAATCCGAGAACCCCCATCCCATATTTTGAGATCGGAAAGCTGTATTTCGAGCAGAACGAGATGGGCAAAGCCCAGGAGTATTTTAAAAGATATCTTTCTTTGGGCGGCGATGAAGCTAAAATCAAGCCGTTCATGAAGAAGTAATCCCCAAATCTAATCTTAGGCTTCCACACCCGGAGAGATCGTGTTGGTCAGTATTTGACTCTTGCTGCTAAGAGCATCCTCGTAAGACCTTCTGATAAAGGCAATTTTTTCGATATAGTATTATTCCTTTCTTGAATCTTCTATGATCTCCCCCTCCTCCACGGTTATGCTCTTCACTATGCAATACGGCGGCTTTTCCTTTTCTCCGGTTAGCAAATAGCCGCGATTATAAAATTTGCATTGGTATAGGGATCTGAATTGTTCCGAAAACGGACATTCATGACAGTTTTCAGGATGGATTGTTTTTATCGACATTTCCTTCTTGATCTTTATTTATCTTCTTGATTTTCAGCTCGTTAAGCGGCGGCGGATTGTCTTTCTATTTCCGGATGAAACTCCGCATTTTTTGGTTTTGAGGCTGAAGAGGAAGGGGCCTTCATTCTGGCATATAGTTCAAATGTTCCATAATATACTTGCCTTGTTGTTCGATCGAACCCAGCTTCATTGCCTCCTTGCATTCCCTGGTGTAAATCCAACAAATAACCTTTCCCTGCCCTTTAAAATAAGCTGCCCGTGAAACCCAGGATGCCTGTTGTGTTATTTTTGCTACCGCATCGGCGCAGGCAACAAAATCCTCGGTTAATTTTTCGGCCGAACTTACACGAAGAAAAGTGAAAAGAAAACTTATGGCATTTTGTTCTGTTACAGCTTTTGCCACAATATATGTCCGACCTCGATTCGCAAGAATTTTATTGGCGGTTATTTCAATGGCCCGCACGTTTTGAGAAAATAAGAAAGAAACGAGAAAAGGCAAAAGAAAAAAGACTGACGATAATTTTTGCCTCACCAGAGCGCCTCTTTTTAATTCAGCCCGGGGGACATTTCATGGACCTTTCTCCCTTTTCGGCTGCTTGGCAAAAGAGTAGCACCAATAGAATGATGAGTCAACCGCTTTCCCGACGCGTCAAGCGGGTGAACTCCTGGGCGGAATGAATTGGAGGGGGACACAACACCCGTTCCCCTATTTTTTGCTTTTCTTTTTGTCTGTGAATACATTGATCTTGATAAAAACAGGGAAGCGGGTGTTGTGTCCCTTAAATGCGATCGACGGTCAGACACGGAACAAGTTGACGTCCGGGCCAAATTCATATATTGTTTATTATCTGTAAAATCTGCATCTTTGGACGAAAATGGCACAAACGACGAAGATCAGGGAAGGCGAAATCTGGGCCGTCGGTGGAGGGAAGGGCGGCACGGGCAAGACCTTCATCACCAGCAGCGTCGGCACCTATCTCGCCAAAAAGGGCAAGAACGTCGTCCTGGTCGACATGGACATCGGCGGCGCCAACCTCCATTCGTTCTTCGGCATCAGCCGCCCCCAGAAATCGCTGACCAGCTTCTTCGAGATGGGGGCGTCGCTTTCCGACCTCGTGGTCAAGACCGATTTGGACAACATCGCCCTGATCACCGGCGACATCCATTCCATCGCCTCGGACAAGATCACCTTCTCCCAGAAGCTCAAGCTCTTCCGGCAGATCATGAAGCTCAACGCCCAGAACGTAATCATCGACCTCAGCGCCGGCAGCCATAACAATACGCTCGACACGTTCCTCATTGCCGACAGGATGATCGTGGTCCTGGTCCCCGAAGTGATCGCCATCGAGAACGTGTACCATTTCATCAAGAATTC
>Ga0315279_10002065_pt1 | contig 31331 bp, 33 predicted proteins | sample YL17G06_20_MG_FD_203694 | JGI IMG/M metagenome (GOLD analysis project Ga0315279, IMG submission 203694) | Sediment microbial communities from Yellowstone Lake, YNP, Wyoming, USA - YL17G06_20 | ecosystem: Environmental > Aquatic > Freshwater > Lake > Sediment | place: USA: Wyoming | collected...
GGGGACGCCCGTGAAGTCGAACTTGAGCATCGGCATCCACGGGAACGGTATCTTGAGCCCCGAGAACTTGAGGGCGTAGTCGAAGACGACGACGAGGGCGGCGAGGAGGGCCGTCCCCGCGAGCTTCGTAGTCTTGCTTGGCGTTGACTTCAATGGGATACCTGAACCAGACAAATTGAGGAATGGGTATTAAAGCCTTAGTCGGTTGCAACCGTCGTCTCGCCTACATGGTGTCGGCGTCCACCGGCGGGGCAGCCTCTCCTGCCCATCAAGCTTAAAAAGGGGGGCAGAAGCATCTGTCCATGGTGCAGGTCGTGCATCGGCTCCAATATCAGACGGCGGCTTAGCCGACCTTCGGAGACTTCTTCTTAGAACCCTTAACGATAACCAGGTTCTGATTCTGGCCAACGTGGGAGACGAGAGGCGTACGTTGACCAGCCTCCTTAAAAAGATCTCCGAAGAATCAGGCGTGCCGCTGTCGACACTGAAGCTCAACGCCCGGATCCTCCGGGAGTTGAATATGATAAGCTACGGCTCGGTCGAGGAGAGGAGGCTCGCGGAGGTGAAGCCCCTGGGCTCCTTCGTCCTCAGGCTATTAGACGGAAAAAAGGAGGAAGGGTACGGCTCCATGCCCGGCTATTAGCCACGAGCAGCAGCTCACCTCCGCCTATTATTAGGGCTTAGTGTCCTGGGATACCCTCATTCTTTAAACTTGGAGGCGTATACTATCTCCTGAAACCCAGCGAGGGGTTGATCCAGGGGGCGTAGGGCTTGTCTGATAACAGGATTCTGCTCGGCTTCGAGGTCGGCACCGGCAAGGAGGTGCAGATGAGGCTCCACCACACCGTCGTGACGGGGATGACCCAACTCTCGGGAAAGACGACGACCCTCGAGGCCATCATAAGCAGGTCTGGGAAGAGGGCCATCGCCTTCAAGGCGAAAAGGGGCGAGGAGGGCTTCAACGCCTACAACGAGATCCTGCCCTTCTTCAACGAGCGGGCAGACTGGCAGTACGTTGCCAGCCTCCTGGAGGCGACGCTCAGGGAGAAGCTCAAATTCGAGCGGCCGTGGATCATGAGGGCGACGAAGGGCGCGAAGACGCTCCGAGAGGTGATGGAGAACATCTCGATGCTCAAGGCGGAGTCCTCGGGCGGCTCGCTGCCGGAGAACATCTACACCGCACTCGAGGAGTACCTGAAGATCGTCGTGCCCCAGATAGAGAAGTTCCAGTTCTCGAAGACCCTGGAGCTGAAGGACGGCATCAACGTGATGGACCTCATGGAGATGTCGGTGGAGCTCCAGAGCCTCGTCATCCGCAGCACCATGGAGCACGTCATCTCTGAGCTGAGGAATGTCATCGTCATCATCCCAGAGGCATGGGAGCACCTCCCACAGGGCAGGAACACGCCCGTTAAGCTCTACGCCGAGACCTTCATCCGCAAGGGCGCAGCCATAGGCAACTTCCTCTTCATCGACAGCCAGGACATCGCGGGCGTCGACAAGACGTCCCTCCGCCAGTGCAACAACTGGATCCTGGGGAGGCAGCGCGAGGCCCACGAGGTGGAGAGGGTCCGCGAGATACTCGGCAGGAACAGGTTCTCTGCGGAGGAGATCAGGGCGCTCCCCCTCGGCCACTTCTACGCGGTCCTCGGAAACGAGCTGAAGAAGGTATACGTGCTCCCCGCCGGCGTCCCCTACAAGCTCGGGAGGAGGGTCGCGACGGGCGAGGTGCCGGTCGGTAAGATCAAGGACTACCTCGAGAATCCCCTGGAGGAGCCCAAGCCCAAGGGGAGGCAGATCCCCGTGGGGGACCCACCGCCAAAGGCGCCCTCCAGCCTCAAGGAGCGGATAGGTGGGCTCGGCGACATCCTGCCCATCGACAGGGACAAGGCGAGGGACCCGTCCCAATCGTCAAGGAGGATCGAGGAGCTGGAGGCAAAGCTGAGCCGGAGGGAGGCGGAGGTAACCACCCTGAGGGACGAGGTCGCCCTCCTAAGGCGTGAGCTCGAGAAGAACGCGGCGAAGGTGGCGCGGCTCGAGGCGGCTACTGTCCAGAGCGTCCTTAGCGCGAAGGGGGCGGGGGGAGGCATCTCGGTGGACGACATCAACCTCATCGTGGACGCCAGGATGCACCAGATCCTCCAGTTCGACAGGCCGACCCAGTTCATCAGCATAGACGTCTCGAAGCGCCTCAGGGAGGCGATAAAGGAGAAGTTTGTCCGCGACATGGCTGCCAGGATACGCGTCCTGCCACGCGAGACGCTCGTCCTCGCCATGGTGGTCCGCGAGAAGGGGGAAGTGAAGAGGGGCGAACTCTATTCGCTTGTCTACGGATCCGCGGGCAGGATACCAGAGGAGTTCTACAGCGAGCTCCAGATGCTGGAGGACGCCCACCTGGTCGCCTACAGCAAGGCGACGGGGAAAGTCGCCTGGACTATGGACTCCTACGTCGACGCGGAGCTGAAAGGCTTCTCGGACGACGACACGAGGACGCAGGTGAAGGAGTACCTGGCGAGCGTCATGCTCCCCACCACGGGCTAGGAGACCCTGTGGTCCTCGGCCATGTCCGGCGTCTTCACCGGCCTGACCATCAACACGCCATCCCTTATCGACCAGGCCCTGAGGCCGGCGTACTCGATGTGATTCTCCTCGAGAAGCCTCTCAGCCTCGGCCTCCGCCCCCTCCGGGACGTAGAGGAAAAACTTCTTGAATCGCTCGCCACGCCCGGTCCTCTGGGAGATGAGCCTCCACTTCGGCACCTGGGCGAGTGTCACTGAGTCCAACATCTCCACCTCCCCGAGCTCGCGGACGCTGCCGTCAGGGTTCAGGACCACGACGCTGGGGTAGACCAAGCCCACAGGCCCCTCGACGCCCCAGGCCTCCCCGCCCATCGGGTTGATGATCACGGTCCTGTCCTCGTCCCAGTTCTCCTGGTCGACAAAGGGGTACCTCGTCGCGGCGATGATCCTGGCTATCCTGTCCCTTAGGACCTCTCTGCCGAGCTTTTTATCCAAGCTTAGTCGCCTCTCCGACCTGAGACCCCTGTAGACTGGTCTGCACCCTCGATGTACTCCCTGACCCCCCTCTCGACCTGGGCCTCGACCGCGAGCCTGTCCACCTTCCCCATCTGGGTCTGGGGAAGCGAGGTGACGACCTCGATCCTGCCAGGGACCTTATGGGGCTCAAGCAGCCCGCGGCAGTGGTCTAGAAGCCGCTCCTCGACCCCCTCTCCGTCGACGCCTGGGCCGAGGACGATGAAGGCCTGGATGTCGGTGCTGCACCTGAGGGGGTCAGGTGCCCCGACGGCTATCGCGGCCTCGACGCCGGGGAAGCTCAGGAGGGCCTCCTCGACCTCGACGGGCCAGACGGTGCGCCCGGCGGCGACTATCCTGTCACGCTTCCTCCCCACGATGTAGAGGTAGCCCTCCTCGTCGACGCGGGCTATGTCTCCGGTGTAGAGCCAGCCGCCCCTCAGCACCCTCGCCGTCTCCTCCGGCGCCCTCCAGTAGCCCTTCATCACCTGCGGGCCGCGGACGACGAGCTCACCCTCAACGCCTGGGGGCACCTCGACCTCGCCGAGCTGGAGGTCAACGATCTTCGCCTCGGTGTCGGGGAAGGCGAGGCCGACGCTCCTCGGGCTAAGGCCCCCCTCAACGGGGGTGCCGTGGGTGCTCGGCCCCGCCTCCGTCAGCCCGTAGCCCTGGTAGAACCTGGCCCCCGTCGCCCTGACGAACTCATCGATGTACCTCTTTTCGATGGAGGCTCCGCCTACTGAGCAGCTCGTCAGGCTCGTGAGGTCGTACCTGGTGAGGGCGGGGTGTTTAAGGACCTCGCGTATGAAGCGGGGGATCGCCGGGAAGTGGGTCGCCCTCGTCTCCTGGATCGCCGCCATGATCGCCTCGGGCTTCGGGTCAGGAACCAGAGCGAGGGTGCAGCCGAAGCTCACCGCCTCGTCGAGGACGTTCAGCCCGTAGCCGTGGAAGAAGGGGACGGCGCAGAGGATGACCGGCCACCCAGCCGGCTGAGGCTTATGGCTGTACCCCCAGCCCCTGAGCCAGTGGTAGCTCTGTAGGGCGTTCGCCACCAGGCTGTAGTGGGTGAGCATCACCCCCTTCGGCTGCCCCGTGGTGCCCGAGGTGTAGAGGATGGCGGCGACGTCCTCCTTCGCGTCGACGTGGGACGCCCCCTCCAGCGGCTCAGCCCTGGCGAGCTCCTCGAAGCTCAACGCGTCCCTCGGAGCCTTCCTCGGCTGCAGCCTGCTAGCCACCTGCAGGCGTACTGGAGCGTAGGAGGACGCCTCAGCGACCACTAGCCTCCCCCACCTCCCCTCAGGGAGCCTGTCGAGGAGCCTGTCGAGGGCGAAGAGGACGGAGACCTCCGTATCCTCGAGCTCCCTGCCGATCTCTTGGGCCGAGTTGAGGGGGCTCACTGGCACAGATATGCCTCCGGCGGCGCTGACCGCGTTGAGGGCGACGACGAAGTGCGGCGTGTTCGGGAGCAGGAACCCGACCCTGTCGCCCTTCCCCACGCCGAGCCCACGCAGGCCCCCGGCCAGCCTCAGGGACTGATCCCAGAGCTGGCCGTAGGACGCCTTGGCCCCGAGGAAGATGGTCGCCACCCTCTCCGGGAACTTCCTCGCCGAGTTCTCGAGGAAGCCGTGGAGCGGCATCTCTGGGTAGTTGACGCTGAAGGGAACCCCCGCGGGGTAACTGCCTCGGCGAGCCATGGACGAGAAGCCCTTCCGCCCCCGCGACTAAAAAGGTGGCGCCCGAACCAGTTTTTAACCACCTCGCCCCTATTCATCAGGATCGGCCTTGAGGCTCGAAGGCATCTACGTGCCGAACGTCACCCCCTTCGACGCGGAGGGCAACATCATCTACGACTCGCTAGGCGAACTCATCGACTTCTGGATCGACTCGGGCGTCTCCGGAATCGTGGCGAACGCGAGCACCGGCGAGGGCCCCTACCTGAGCCGCGGGGAGCAGATGAGCATCGTAGAGTTCGTCGTCGGCAGGGTCGACGGCAGGGCGCAGGTCATGGCGGGCACAGGCGCCATGGGCACGCGGGAGACGATCGAGATGACGAGGGAGGCGGCAGACGCGGGCGCCGAAGTGGCCCTCGTCACGACGCCGTACTTCTTCAAGCCCACCGACGAGGAGCTATTCCAGCACTACGCAAGGGTTCTAGGCGCGACCAAACTGCCGGTCATCCTCTACAACGTCCCAAAGTTCACCGGCTACTCGATAAGCCCCAGGGTCGTCGCCAGGATCGCGTCCGAGTGCAGCGGCCTCGCCGGCATCAAGGACAGCAGCGGCAACCCGGGCACCATGGCCGAGGTCATAAGGCTCTGCGGCGAGAGGATCAGCTGCCTCAGCGGGGCGGCGGACATGATCCTGCCGACGCTGACCCTCGGCGGCGAGGGCGCCATCGTCGCCGTCGGGAACGTCATACCGGGGCACTGCGTCTCCCTGTACAAGGCGTTCAGGAAGGGCGACCTCGTGGAGGCGGGGAGGCAGCAGCTGACGGCGAGCTTCGTCAACAAGGTGCTCGTAGCCGAGAGCCCCCAGATCGCCGCCATCAAGGCAGCGCTGAACAAGATGGGGTACGGGGCTGGCTTTCCGAGGGGGCCGCTGCTGCCCCTTGCGCCCAAGGCTGACGAGGCCGTCGAGGATATGCTCAGGCAGGTCAGGCTCCTCTGACCGGCAACATTTTCCCTCATAAAACCATCTTCTAATCATGGTCAAGCCTTCCCTAGAAGAGGCTCTAGAAGGCTACGAGGTGGTCGACCTCAGCCACGTCCTAGAGGACGGTATGCCCCGGCCCCAGGTCCCCTACGGTCATGTACCTTGGAAGCTGGAGGAGCGGGGGGACGGCTTCAACACCTACATGGTCCTCGTCTTCGAGCACGCGGGCACCCACGTCGACGCCCCGTTCCACCTAGCCGGCGTCGGCGGCCCAACCATCGAGAATGTCCCCCTCACAAACTGGATGGGCCCCCTCCTGGTCGTAGACATGAGGCACAAGAAGGAGAGGGAGTTCGTCAGCCGCAGAGAGATCGAGGAGTGGGAAAGGAATCATGCCCCAATCGAGGAGGGGGATGTCGTCCTCTTCGACTTCGGCTGGACGAGGAACTGGAAGGTTCCCGGTGGGGTGGAAAAGCAGCCCTACCTGAGGAACAACCCCGGCCTCTCAGAGGAGGCGGCCCTCTACCTAGCCGGGAAAGGCGTCAAGCTCGTGGGCGGAGACACGCCGACGATAGACTCAGACGCCGACCCAGAGGAGCGAGCCCACAGGGTACTCCTGCCCCGAAAGATACTCATCCTCGAGAACGCCACGAACCTCGGCAGGGTCCCGCCGACAGGAGCCTACTTCATGGCGTTCCCCCTCCCGATAGGAGGCGGCACAGGCTCGCCGGTGAGGGCCGTCGCCTTCGTCCCCAAGAAGGGCGGCTGAGGCAACATTTACAAGCCCGCCCCTGAAATAAGTAACGAACAAATCGGAGACACGCCGACTTGGTCCTGGATAAGCTTGGCTCAAGCCTCTACGACGCCCTGAGGAAGGTGATCAGGGCGCCCGTCGTCGACGAGGCGCTGGTCAAGGAGCTGATACGAGACTTTCAACGAGCACTACTCCAGGCCGACGTCAACGTCCAGCTCGTCATGGAGCTCAGCCAGAACATTGAGCGCCGCGCCCTCAAGGAGGAGCTGCCACCGGGGATCAGCAGACGCGAGCACGTGGTGAAGGTCGTCTACGACGAGCTGACGAGGTTCGTCGGCGAGAGGCAGCAGGAGATCAGGGTCCAGCCCGGGAGGCAGAACGTCCTCATGCTCGTCGGAATCCAGGGCAGCGGCAAGACGACGACCGCCGCAAAGCTCGCCCGATACTACCAGAAGAGGGGGCTCAGGACGGGACTCATAACCTCAGACACCTTCCGCCCAGGCGCCTATAACCAGCTGAAGCAGCTGGCGGAGCAGATCAAGGTTGACTTCTACGGCGAGCCGGAAGCCAAAGACCCTGCGGCTCTTGCCAGGCGTGGCGTGGACCGCTTCAATGGGTACGAGGTCGTCATCCTCGACACCAGCGGCCGCCACAAGGAGGAGAAGGGGCTGATAGAGGAGATGCAGCAGATAGCAGCCGCTGTTAAGCCCCAGGAGATCGTCCTCGTCCTCGACGGCACAATAGGCCAGCAGGCGTCAGCGCAGGCCCATGCGTTCAAGGAGGCGACGGACGTCGGCAGCATCATCGTCTCCAAGCTCGACGGCACAGCCCGCGGCGGTGGAGCCCTCAGCGGAGTCGCCGCAACGGGAGCCCCCATCAAGTTCATCGGCACGGGCGAGAAGATCGAGGACCTAGAGCCGTTCGTCCCGAGCCGCTTCATAGGCCGCCTCCTAGGCATGGGCGACATCGACGGCCTCATAGCGAAGGTGAAGGAGGCCGATATAGAGCCGTCTGAGAAGGACGTCTACAAGATGCTCAGCGGCAAGTTCAACCTCCAGGACATGTACGACCAGTTCGAGGCGATGAGGAAGATGGGGCCGATACAGAAGATCATCAGCATGATCCCCGGCTTCAGCTACCAGTTGCCAGAGTCCGAGCTGGAGAACGCCGAGGAGCGCCTCGACAGGTGGAAGGTGATCATCCAGAGCATGACCGTCGAGGAGAAGGAGGACCCACACATCATCAACGCGAGCAGGATACGCCGCATCGCCAGGGGCAGCGGGACGAAGGAGTCCGAAATAAGAGAGCTTATTAAACAGTACGATGCTATGAGGAAGATGCTCAAACAGCTAAAAGGTAGCCGACGCATGCGGCGGATTCCCTTCAAGTTTGGGTAAGTGACTGGAAATGCCGAAGAGCAAGGGACCACAGAGGAAGAGCAGGTCGGTCCTCACCAAGAAGGTGAGGGAGCGGGGCAAGCAGCCCCTGAGCAGGCTCCTCACAACCTACGAGGAGGGGGACAAGGTCATCATCAACATCGACCCAGCCATACACAAGGGCATGCCCCATAAGAGGTACCAGGGCCACGTCGCCAAGGTCATCGCCAGGCGCGGCGACGCCTACATCCTTGAGATACCCTACCCGAAGAAGGTGAAGACCCTCACGGCCCGCCCCGAGCACATAAGGAAGCACCTGGAGGGCTAGAAGGATGTCCGTCGCGGAGAAGAAGGAGATAACCGTAGCCGAGGCGAAGAGCCTCCTCGAGGCGAAGGTCGAGGAGCTCGACCCCCTCCAGAGGAGGGTCCTCGACTACACGATAAGGTTCGCTAAGCTGAGCGCCGAGGAAGCGGAGAAGCTCGTTCAAGAGCTGATGGAGAAGGGCCAGATGGAGAGGCCGCTCGCCGTCCAGATCGCGAACTCGATGCCAGGGAGCGTCGCCGAGGTGAGGACCTTCCTCGGCAGGCAGCGGATAGTCTCAGAGGAGACGCTTGGCAACATTCTGGGGATAATTAAGAAATATAAGCCCGCCGAATAGGTATCTGAAGGCTTCTGGGGTCGCCTAGTTGTACAGGGATCAGAAAAAGTACGAGGAGTACGCCTACATACTGGACTACCTCCCTCACGGAAGGCCGGGGGCTCCCAGGTCGCCCCATACCGCCGGCGGGGTACTCCAGATTGTGGGCGAGTCCTACTTCACCCTCCTAGAGGCGGCCCCCAAGAAGGACGCCGAGTACAACATCAGGGACAGGATATACGTGGGGAAGGGGGACAGGGCCCTGGTCGGCCACATACTCGGCAGAGTCGCCTACGGCGAGCTGACCAGCGCCGCGAAGGCGGAGCTACCCAGCATCGTCGAGACGATCGTGGTCAACAGCGAGCCCTTCTTCATCAACTTCTTCAACACGAGCCAGCCGGTGACCCCCAGGATGCACAGCCTTGAGCTGATACCTGGCATCGGGAAGAGGCTCATGTTCCACATCCTCGAGGAGAGGGAGAGGGAGCCCTTCACCAGCTTCGCGGACCTCCAGCAGAGGATCAACCTGAACGAGCCGGCGCCCCTCATCGCGAGGCGCGTACTAGAGGAGCTGAGCCAGGAGGAGAAGTACTTCCTCTTCACGCGTCCGATGTAGCCATTTCCCTCAGGAAACAGGCGGAGGCAGCCTCTGAGCCCTGAGCCATTATCTTTTTATTAGCCTACATGTGTAGGGTTACGGGATAAGCTTTGAACGCCAGGAACTTCAGGGATCCCAAGGGGATGGCCTACACCCGCAAGGGCTACATGAGAGGCATCCCGGGCTCAAAGATCGTCAAGTTCACAATGGGCAACACCGGCAGGCAGTTCCCAGTCAAGGTTGAGCTCATCAACCTCAAACTAGGACAGATAAGGCACAACAGCCTCGAGTCGGCACGCATCGCCGCGAACAGGCTCCTGGAGCTCAAGCTGGGCACGGACAACTACCTGATGAAGGTCATACCGTTCCCCCACATCGTCCTCCGCGAGCACAAGAGGGTGAACGTCGCCCAGGCCGACAGGTTCCAGGAGGGGATGAAGAGCCCCTACGGCAAGCCGACGGGCACAGCCGCACGCATAGACAGGGGTGAGCCCCTAATAGTGATCGAGGTCGAGAAGGACGGCGTGGACGTCGCCAAGGAGGCCCTTGAGAGGGCCGCCGCAAAGTTCCCGCTCCCAAGCAGGGTCTTCGTCAGAGAATAAAGCAGCCTAAGTTCTCGCCTTCTATCCGATACAGGAATTTTTTTTGATTAAGCATATCCGCCTCTTGGTTCTGGTAGCTTCTGATATTCAGGCTTAGCCATAATTATGCTCTGAATAAGGTCACTCAACTCGTCCAGGTTCTCCTTAGCCTCGGTTTTAGGGGAAACGTATTGATCGATCCAGCTCCACTCCTTTACATGCGTACCATATTGCACCTTCAAGTAGCAAGTCGAATAATGTGATTGGATAGTACTTACTCCTCCAACGTCAGGGATATGATAGAGGGTGAGCGTGGAGTTGTCGAAGAAGCCTATCTCTTTAAGTTTCCCCTCGATCCTACTGATTTCCTCATCGGTCAGCCACATTCTAATCGTGATGGACGGATCCCCAATCAGATCTTTTGTGAAGGTGGCTTCGAAAGTGTCTAGGATATTCTTAGCTCCTACCCCGTAACAAAAAATAATTTTAGGGAACGTTCTCTCTGCGGGTTCCTTGGGGTACTCGGGGGGCTCACGGATATTCGGCGAATCGAGATGGGTAGACATCTGAAATGACTGCGTTGCAGCTATTACAACTAGCAGTGATACTGTTATCAGTAGAAGGTAGGTTGATCTATAGGACATCCTTACCAATGTATTTGTGTAATGGATATTTCATACTAGGGTTTAGAACACCCTTCACGTATGAGGATTATATAAAGTAAGGAAAGCCTCCCCTTATTGCAATATTAAAAAATGGGGCTTCCCGGCTCCCTAAAGTGTCGTGTACCCCCAGAGGAAGGCAGCACACATCTTCACCGCCGTCAATAGCTCGTCTTCGAGACTCAATGTCCCCACCCGTCTCCACGAAAGGTAGCCTATTTTAATATAATAGCCCACAGAATTGTGAGACACTTGTACGACCTGGAGCTCGGTAGGGTCGCCGGCGAGATCAGGACTAGGGGGGTGAGGAGGGTGCTCCTCCAGCTCCCGGACGGGCTGAGACCCCTGGCCTTCGAGACGGCCGAGGAGCTGAAGAGGGAGACGGGCGCGGAGGTCGTCGTCTCCGGCGACTCGTGCTACGGCGCATGCGACCTCGCCTCCAGGCAGGCCGAGGCGATAGGGGCAGACCTCATCGTCCACTGCGGCCACAGCAGGATGGTCCAGGACCCGGGCGTCCCCGTCATCTACGTCGAGGCGAGGTTATACATAGACGCCGAAGCCCTCGTCGAGGCCGCCGCGCCGAACCTCAGCGGCTGGAAGAGGGTCGGCCTCGCGACGACCGTACAGCACATCCATCAGCTCGACGAGGTAGCGGAGAAGCTGAAGACGAGGGGCTTCACGCCCCTGATCGGCAGGGGCGATGTGGTGACGCCGTACGACGGCCAGGTCCTCGGCTGCCACTACTTAGCGGCGACGAGCCTCCAGGAGGAGGCGGACGGCTTCCTGTTCATAGGCGGCGGCGGGTTCCACGCCCTCGGCCTCGCCCTCACGACCGGTAAGCCCGTGGTAGTCGCGGACCCCTACAACGCCACCGTCTCCCTCCTCGGCGAGAAGGAGCTGATGACTCTTGCGAAGAAGAGGATGGCGGCGATAACCGTCACCAAGGCGGCGAAGAGGGTCGGCGTACTAGTCAGCCTGAAGCCGGGCCAGCTCGACTCGGGAGCCCCTGGGCTCGTGGAGAAGTTTGAGGCGAAGGGTGTGAGCGCAATCCTGATCTACCTCGACGAGGTCAGGGCCGACGCCCTCAACAACTTCTCTGAGGCGGACGCCTTCATAGACACCGCCTGCCCGAGGATAGCCATAGACGGCGTCGCCGGCGTCGAGAGGCCGATCCTCACCGTGCCCGAGACCCTCGTGGCGCTCGGCGAGCTCAGCTGGGAAGAGGCGTGGGGCGGACGCCTCATTTCAGCCCGCTGAATGAGCCGAAACACCCTTTTCCCGCTTTACCAATGAGTTTATTAAAAGGGGGGAGCATACTTGCACCGGTCCCGTAAAGGATCAAATCACACTCAACAGCCGAGGCTCCTACCCGAGCACGGCGGAGAAGAAGGATCAAGTGGAACTGCGATGTCAAAGACGCGTTTCGATAAGAAGGAGGTCTTCCCAGGCGAGAAGCTCGCCGTCATAGAGGAGTACTCGGACGGCGAGGGAGCCTACGAGGCGGACGGACAGGTCAGGTCAGCTGAGCTCGGCGAAGCGAAGCTCAACCAGAGGGAGAGGGCCGTCGAGGTAGACAAGAGGACCAGAGAGCTGAACCTACCCGTGGAAGGAACCGAGATCATCGCGGAAACAGGCTCAGTCACCCGCCGCGACGCGAGGGTCGACATCTTCATGGTCGGCAAGAAGAGGGTCGAGCCGACCTGGACCGGCGTCCTACACGCCTTGGATGTCGCCAGGGAGTACTCCAGGGACCTCGAGATGGCACTACGCAACGGCGATGTAATAAAGGCGAAGATAGTCAACACAAAGAACAGGCTCATACAGCTCAGCATGGCGGGGCCCGAGTACGGCGTCGTCTACGCCTACTGCAGCAGGTGCGGCAACCTCCTGGAGCGGCAGAAGGGCCGGCTCACATGCACCAAGTGCAATAGGGTTGAGCACAGGCAGACCGCCCGCACATACGGGACGGAGGAGCTGGTTTGAAGCTCAACATAGTCAGGGAGGAGGAGAGCTACCTCGAGCTCGACTTCGGCGGCGAGGGGCACAGCCTCCTCAACCTCCTCCAGAGCGTCCTCACCCAGGACCCAGACGTCGAGATGGCCGGATACACCAAGCCACACCCCCTCATGGACAGGAGCAAGCTCTTCATAAAGACGAAGAAGGGGAAGAACCCGCAGGAGGCCCTGAAGAGGGCGGCGAAGAGGGCTGGCGAGCAGATGGAGGAGTTCCTCGACGCATTCAAGGAGAGCCTCGAGAAGAAGGACTGACTTCGCATCCTAAACCCCGCAGGGGGCCAAGGCCTTGCAGCCCATCAGGATAAGGCAGGTCAAGAAGGAGATCAGGGTTCTAGGCGTAGCAGCCGCAGGACACGATGGCTCAACCAGGGTCGTCGGCGTGGTCTTCAGAGGAGCAAGATGGCTCGACGGCGTCCTATCCGCGACGTCGAAGGACGCAGACCTGACGCGCATGATCGTCGAGATGATCAACGGCTCCCCCCACAGAAAACAGGTGAGGGTGATGATGTTCCAAGCTGAGATGATCCCGAAAGGAGTGAAGATTGACACGATTAAAATTTCCTCTGAGACCTCTAAGCCGGTCATAATACTCGGGGCTAAAGGTCTTGGAGGCGTCCAGGCTGACCCTAATACGGGGTATTTCACATGGGGGAAGGGCGCAGACGCCGTCGAGGTCGCCTATCTGGGGCTCAGGGAAAGGGACGCCGAGGCGGTCCTGAGGGTCTCCACTCGCGAGGGCTCAACGCCGGAGGCGCTCAGGGTCGCGGGCCTCATCCTCGGCGCAATCCCAACCGCCCAACATAAGCTTTAAAAAGGATTGCTCCGCATTAGGGCAAGCGAATGTGGGGCTTATTAGTTGAAGTTTTGCTCTGAATGTGGCACGATGTGTGAGGTGGACCACAAGAAGAAGTGCTACGTCTGCCCCAAGTGCGGGGCCGAGGAGCCGATGGAGGACAAGCCCCTCGAGATACCGAGGGAGACGAAGGAGGCTGAGAAGATCGTCGTCATCGGCAAGAAGGAGCAGAACATCAGGACGACGCCCCAGGTCAAGGCGAATTGCCCCAAGTGCGGCAACGACAAGGCGTACTGGTGGATGGTCCAGACCCGCGGCATAGACGAGTCGAGCACCCAGTTCTACCGCTGCACCAAATGCGGCTACACGTGGCGCGACTACAGCTAACGCTTTTATTGCCTACCGTCGTAGGTGTAGGCAGCGAGTCCAAGCTCAGAGGGAGAGTCCGCGTTTGTTTGAGGTAGAGGTTTCAAGAATAGACCCGTTCCGCAACCTGATCAAGGCGCTCGGCGTCATCGTCGACGAGGGAACCTTCGTGATGAACGAGGCCCAGCTAAAGCTCCTCGCCATGGACCCAAGCCACGTAGCGATGGTCGACTTCGAGCTCCCCGGCGAGTTCTTCGACAAGTACAGGTGCGAGGGGGAGCCAAAGCTCAGCATCAACGTCAAGGAGCTGCTCAAGTTCCTTGACCGCGTCGACAGGGACGAGGACGTCACCATAAGGCTCGACGAGGAAAAGGCCCGCCTCGTCATCAACTGCAAGCGTGGCGGCCACAGCAGGAGGTTCGAGATGCCGATCCTTGAGCCCATCGACGAGGAGGTGCCGCAGCCGAAGATATTCTTCAAGGCGAAGGCCAGGATCCTCACGAACAGCCTCAGGATGGCGATAAAGGACGCCGACCTCGTCAGCGAGCACGTCAAGGTGAGCGTCGAGGGCGAGGTGCTGAAGGTGAGCGCCGTGGGCGACATGGGGAGCGCCTTCAGCGAGTGGGAGAAGGGAAGCGACGACCTGTTAGAGCTGAAGTCTGAGGAGGACAGCAGCGCCACGTTCACTCTCAGCTACCTGGACGAGATAGTGAACGCCGCAGGGAACAGCAGCGAGGTCGCCACAGTCGAGCTGAGCACCGACATGCCGATAAAGATGGACTTCGAGCTGCCGAAGGGGAGACTCGTCTACTACCTCGCCCCATGCATAGGCGTCTAAGCCTAAACCAATTTTATGCATTCATTTATCACTCCCACCAATGCAGGACGCTGCCTAAGCTCGCCGAGGTCTCTGAACATATTTAAATACGTTAAATCATTAAGCGTTATCCGTCATGGACGACGCTGAGACCGCGCTGGACAGGCTGATCAAGTCCGGACTCTGCACCTGCGATGACGCCGCCCAGCACTACGAGGAGCTTAGAAGGCTCGCCGAGGAGACAGCCTCACCCAGGGAAGCGAGGGATAAGAGCAGACTCTTCAAGGCGCTCTCCGATGGGACCAGACTCCGCATGATTAGGCTCCTCGTCGTCAGGGACATGTGCGTCTGCGAGATGATCGCTGCCCTAGGCCTCACCCAGCCGACGGCGTCGCACCACCTGAAGATCCTGGAGGGCGCCGGCTTCGTCGAGGGTAGGAAGGAGGGGAAGTGGGTCTTCTACGGCTTACGCGAGCCGGAGATGGTGGCGAAGCTCAGGAAGCTTGGAATACTTTAAATCGTGAAGCTCATAACAACGTTTTTAAATATATTAATCCATCCGATCTGATATCCTCGGAAGGATGAAGTGATGGCCGAGAAGGAGGCTAAACTCGGGATTCTTGAGAAGTACCTCACCGTCTGGATATTCCTCTGCATAGTCATAGGTCTGCTCCTCGGCAAGTACGCGCCCGGCTTCGGAGAGTACCTGGACTCGCTCAAGTTCGCCCAGATATCGATCCCCATAGGCATCTGCCTATTCTTCATGATGTACCCGACCGTCCTTGGCATAGCCTTCGGCGACGTCAAACGGGCGGCGAAGAGCCCGAGGCCGATCATGCTGGCCGTATTCGCCAACTGGGTCATCGCTCCCGCACTGATGACGTTGTACGCCAACTTTTTCCTGCGAGGCAACCAGGGTTACATCGCCGGCGTCATACTGTTGGGGCTCTCCCCGTGCACCGCGATGGTTATGTGGTGGATGCTCCTCGCCAAGGGCGACATGGCGCAGGGCCTCATCAACACCGCCGTGAACGCCACCCTGATGATCGTCCTCTACGCGCCTCTAGCCGCCTTCTACCTCGGCGTCAGCGGCATACCCGTGCCCTGGGACCTGATCGCCATTAGCGTACTGTTCTTCATACTCGTACCCGTGGCGGCTGGGGCGGCGACGAGGAAGATCCTGATACCGCGTAAGGGCCTCGAATGGTTCGACGGGGTTTACAGGGAGAAGGTCAGCAAGATCAGCTTCATCGCCCTCCTCATCACCCTCATCGTCCTCTTCAGCCTCCAGGGCGAGATCATCCTCAGCAACCCGCTCCTAGTCCTCTACATCGCGGTTCCGAACCTCCTCCACTACGCGACGATGATCATCTTCACCTACTCCATCGGGTACCTGGTCGGGTGGAGATACGAGACCGCCATCGACGTGACCCTCATCGGCTCGAGCAGCCACTTCGAGGTCGCCATAGCCGTCGCCACCACCCTCTACGGCATCGGCTCAGGGGCGGCCCTCGCCACCGTGATCGGACCACTCTTCGAGGTGCCCCTGATGCTCTCACTGGTCCGGCTCGGACTGGCGACGAGGAAGTACTTCCCAAGGAGGAAGAGTTAGGAGAGGATAGCTATGGCCGAAGAGTATCTCCAGATGACCGCCGACAAGTTCATCTTCAGGGTCAAGAAGAACCTACTCTACTCCCAAGACGACGTCTGGGTCGACGCCGCGGGTGCGAAGGCGAAGATCGGTGTCACGGACTTCTTCCAGAGGCGCGGCGGAGACATAATCTTCCTAGAGCCCCCGAGGCAGGGTGACAGCCTGACCCGCGGCTCAAAGTTCGCAAGCTTCGAGACGATCAAGGTGGTCTTCGACGTCATCTCGCCCGTCAGCGGCGTTGTCACCAGGACGAATGCTGAACTCGAACCCAATCCGGAGACGATGAACGCCGACCCGTATGGCAAGGGCTGGATAGTGGAGGTCGCTCTCATGGACGTCGGCGAACTCGACGGACTCCTCACGCCCGAGGCCTACCTCGAGCTCATGAAGGGGAAGGTGGCCGATGAGATGAAGAAGATCAAGGGGATGTGACCAAGTCGGGTAAACCCATTCTCGTGATACCGTGCAGCGGTATCGGCAAGGCGTTCGGCTCCATAGGTCGTGACGCGACGTTCAGGGTCGTCGACGAGCTCAGGAAGGAAAAGGCCGACACCCTCTGCCTCTCCCTCCTCGTCATGGGCGACGAGGAGGCCAGGGACAAGGTAGCAGCGGCGAAGTGCATCGCCGTGGACGGCTGCCCCCTGGAGTGCGCGGGGAAGAACATAGTCCGGTCAGGCGGCAGCGTCGCCGCCCACTTCTGGGTGATGGAGCAGCTGAAGGAGAACAGGGGGCTTAAGACGGGCGAGGTCACCTTCCTCGACGAGAACGGCGTCAAGCTCTCGAAGCTCCTCGCGGAGAGGATAGCAAGGAAGGTAGACGAGCTCGCGGAGGAAGACCAGGGATGAACATCAAGCCGAAGGTCGGCGTCGTCTCATGCAGCGGCGAGTGCTGCAGCCTCGGCACCCTCAGCAGGATAGCGACCCGGCTAGTCCTAGAGGAGTACAGGCCGGACGTGACGGTGACCATCTGCCTCCCCCTATTCCTGGCGGGGGAGCTCGAGGAGCACGGCTTCGCCAAGGAGCACCCGACCATCGCAGTCGACGGCTGCGGCAAGCTCTGCGCCAGGAAGGCGATAGCCAGGTACAGCAAAGAGCCAGCAGACTCGGTCGTGGTGGGGGACCTCCTCGAGCAGTGGGGCATCGAGGCGCCGGCGTCGAGGAGGGAGCTCGACGATGATGGCATGGAGGCCGCCAGGCGGCTAGCCCAGGAGATATCGGGGAGGATAGACAGGATCAGGGGAGAGTAGGATGCCAGTCTACTCGACGAAGGCCACCTGGAGGGGCGGTCATGACGGGGAACTCAGATGCTGCAACGGGGCCGTCCTCCCCTTCAGCGCCCCAGCCGCCAGCCACGGCCGCGAAGGTGTCATCACCCCGGAGGACGCCTTCGTCGGCGCCCTGAACAGCTGCTTCATGCTCATGTTCATCTGGGCCGCTGAGAGGCTGAAGATCGACCTCGTCTCTTACGAGTGCGAGGCGGAGGGCCACGTCGAGGAGTTCTTGGATAGGACATCAACATTTGACAGGGTCACGCTGAGGCCGAAGATCGTCGCGGGGGGCTGTACCGCTGACGCCGTCGGGAGGGCCCTGAAGCTCGCGGAGAAGTACAGCCTCGTCTGGCAGTCGATAAAGGCCAAGATCAGCTTAGAGCCCGAGATCAGAGTGGTCCAGTAGGCTTCGAGATCACGGCCCTCTAAAGCTCGATGGGCTGAAGCACCCTCTTCAGCCTGTCAACGTCGGCATGAGGACAATCCTGAAGGCTCTTCTCGCCGGCGAACAGCTTCGAGGCAAAGGCGTAACATCCGCTCTCGCTGCACTCTTTGCAGTTCGTCTGGGGAAGCCGCTGGTAGATGGTCATCGGGCTTAGCTTCTTCTTCTCCTCCACGAGGCTCTTGGGGACCCTCTTGCCCGAGGCGGCGTATGTTAGGCAACGGTTGAGCAGGCCTATTATTCTACCCATCAGCCGCCCGAGCTCATCGTCGTCCTTGATGAAGGTCACGGCGAGCTCGCCGTTGTGGCCTACGACGACGTTGTGCCTGTCGAAGGAGTAACTCGCGGTCCCTGAGGACTCGGAGTACCTAGCGTTCGGCACCGAAAGGAAGAGGACGGGCAGGACGTCGCCGAGCTCCCTGCCCACCTTCGCTATCACCTTGAACCTCTCGGGGTCGGCGAGGCACGGCGACCTGTCCACTATCTCGTAGCCATCGATGAGCTTGCCCTTGAAGAGCAGCCTGAGGAGATCGCCCCCACGGCTGCTTTCGGAGTCCCTCGATCGCATCGTCCACCATAAACCTACTATGTATTAACGTATTTGATTATATTGATTTGTTAACCCCTATTCCCAAACAGGTACGTGCCCATGCCTAAACGCCGATCAGAACGATGGAAAGGGAGGGAGCAGCCAGGCGTAGTCTATGAACGTCTGACACTCGGCGGTTGAATCATCTGACAATGACTTTCTCCTTCAGGATCGACTGCACGAAATCCACGTGACCCTGATACTCCTCCTTTTTCAGCGCCAGACGGAACTCGTACCACTTGCTGGCTCCTCTTGCCTGGATCAGTACGTTAGCCTGCCCCAGGAACCCCGGCCGCTTCATCACGACGGAGACGATGTCCAGATACGGCATCGAGATGTTCTCGGGGTTGTCGGCTAGGATCTCTCCTGGTGAGAGCTTCTGCAGTTCCTCCACCTTCTTGCTGGCCTTCGCCGAGGCTGCCAACATCTTGCCGACCCCCAGGTAGGGTTCGCCGCCTGTCTTGGCGATGATCAGCCGGTTCGACGTGAACACGAGTTCGAAGAACTCCGTGTGTGTGCCGGAGCACGAGAACCGGTGTAGAACCTGTTCGTCTTCTGGACCTTTAGAGGTCTTGATTTCACTCACGTCTATCACCTGAGGGCTTGGATAATCTATGATATTTATTGTACACTAAAATTTTTCCCCTCACCGGAAACTAGAGCGATTATGACTGAGGCGGGGAGTTGGTGGCGATTTCACCGATGTCAATGGCGTTTAGGCGTCTTTTGGACGATGAAGTTACGTGAAAAACGAAATGCAGTTAGGGGCTCTTCACGTGCGCGTCCTATTTCCCGCTAATCTTTGTACACTCCCTTCTCATATTCCATCGCGTACATGTGGGCAATATGATATGGCAGCCCCGTCTTCATGAGCTCAGCCTCTATTACCTCGTGGGCGATCGTGGATTCAAGCTTATCCTCACGATTCGACGGTTTCCCGGTAGTTTGCTTAGCCACGACGACGACGTTAGGCGGGTATTCGAATGCCATCTTCAGCTCCTTCGCGGCATAGTAGTTCAACCCGCCATAGGATCTGTCGCTGTCGATGGCGCGCTCGGCGAACTCCACGCTGTACATGTACGGAGGGATGACGAGATCCAGGTGATGTGGAAGCGTGACTTTACCCAAGTTTATCTTGAAGTGGATGGGCTTGCCGGTCCTGTAGTTCCTGACATCTATCTCCATATGTGTGCTGGGTTTTTCAGACGTGGTCTTCCCCTAGATTTATCTTATTTCCAAAACTAAAAACCATTACATTCTCGTTTCGGGATGTACGCGCACGCGGACGTCACCTATTTTTTTAAGAGCTTCTTCCTTAGAATTATTTTCTCTTCATATTTTCTGGGTTTTTTTGGCTTTTCGTGTCTCTCTTCAGGGACTCCAGCCAATTGCGTTCACATTATGTTAACCATAATCTTATATTAAGGACTACTTCAAGTGCGTGGCATCGAGCCTGAGCGATGAAGATGATATAGACTTCGCCCCCGCGCGCGCTACGACGTAAAAAGCTCTGAGGGGTTTGGGATAAAACTGACCCATATGCTATCTACCACAGCCCCCTGGGCAGGTTCGTCAAGACGATGCCGACAAAAAGATATATTCCCACTCAACCCTCTTGAAAGTGCGGAAATTTCCGAGGAAGGCGAAAACTCTTGGACGCCATAACGATCGGCGCCTCCCTGATCGTGGCATGGTTTTTCTTCAGTATTTCATCTTACATCGTTAAAATAATAATCCTTCAGGCTCCGACCGAGAGAAGGAAGCAACTGGGTGTCAAAGCGTTGAAGGGCATGTTGATCTGGATCGTCGCCAGCCTGCTGATAATGCCTTACCTCATGGGAGGAGATGCCTCTATGTTACTGACTGTCAGCCCGCAGTTCTGGGGCTACTTCATAGGCGCTATAATAGGGTGGTACCTAGGACTCTGGTTCGGGCCGAAAAGGGCGGGGCTTAACATCTAGCCCCATCCCCAGGAACCGGCGTCTAGGCCTTCACCTTGTACTTCTCGTAGAGCCTCTTCAGCCCCTTCTCAAGATCCCTCGCCCTCTCCTCGGACTCAGAGGGCTTGAGCTCCTTGCACTCGTAGCCTACGACCTCCCGCATGTACTCCACGTTCTTGTCCAAGTAGACCACCGTGCCGTCGGACTTCACCCGCTCTATGCCGTCGATGCGTGCGCCGTCCTCGTTGATCTTCACTGCCTCCTTAAGGCCTATGCCGTGGAGCACGACCTCGGCGCCGTCCTCCCCGAGCCTGCACGGGTACGCGCCTGGCAATCCGTTCGGCCCGGCGACGCTCTGCTGGACCTCCCTAGTGTCGTAGTAGATGGCGAGTACGTGCTTCAGGAAGCTGGAGGCGGTCCTCATCTGGTCGACGAGGGCGCTCGGGTACTGCACCGACTTCCCGTAGCCGTATCCCTGGTACATTTTGACGATCTTCTCGTTCGGATATTTATCGGTGACATCCTCGCCGTCGACGACTATCCTCAGCCAGAACGGGCCGCCCATCCTGACCGTGTAGAAGGTGCCGTGGTGGCCGACACCGTAGACCTGTACGCTGCTGAAGGGGACCTTCAAGTCCCTGGCGACGAGGCGCCTCACCCTGGAGACGCCGAGGTCCATGTTGCCTCCTCCGCAGACGGGGGCCAGGCCGAGCTTACCGAGCACCACGTTCGTCAGGTCAGGGTAGGCGCCGTTCACCACGCTCGTCTTGATCCCCGACCTCTTCACGGCCTGCATCAGCTTGTAGGCCAGTGTGAGGTGGTTCGGGAGCCACGGCCCTATGGGGCCTATCTTCGCGTAGACCTCGTCGGGCAGCAGCCGGGTCACCCACCAGCTGCCCAGGCTGCCGAGGTTGCAGATCACCTTCGGCCTCAGCTCCTTCAGCGCCTCCGCCGTCCCCGCGACGTCGAACAGGTCGATCTTCCTGAAGCTGAGGTCGGGGTAGTGGCCGAGGTTATGCGCCGTGTGAAGGGCCTCGTCCACCTCGTAGACCCCCTTCGCCTCGTTGATGTCGGCGCCTACGACCCTTATGTCGGAGCGCATGCTCGCGATCTCGTAGACCATGTCGTGGCCGACGCTCCCCGCCGAACCCATGATGAGAATCGGGTCCATAAGCAATCCACCTGAGGATCATGTCAGGCCGAGCATAAAAAAGGTAGGGGGGTATCGTCTATTGGCTCAGAAAAACGCCATTAGACAACCCTTGAAGCCCAGTAACCACTGGGCAGATCAAATGCTTATGAGAGCCGTGCATAGGCCTCGATATCTCCCGCGGGATCGGATAGTTGTGAAGCTGATATTTCGGGCTGTTGGGGGCCGCTGGCTGAGTGCCTCGACCGAAGTCTTGACACGTACACCACGGCTCCATCAAACACGTATTCTACGTGTGCCCTTCACCCACCCCCCGGAGGGGGCGGGACGGATGTCTATTTTTGGGAGCGGCTTCGGGCTTAGATGCTTTCAGCTCTTATCCGCAGGAGCGTAGCTGCCCGGCGTGCCCTGTCGGACAACCGGTAAACCATAGGCTCCAGCGCCTCGTTCCTCTCGTACTGAAGGCCCTTTCCCCTCAGACATCCTGCACTCCCAGTAGATAAAATCCGACCTGTCTCGCGACGGTCTAAACCCAGCTCACGATCCCTTTTGATAGGCGAGCAGCCTCACCCTTGGCCCCTTGTGCAAGGCCAGGATAGGAAGAGCCGACATCGAGGTACCGAACCGCGAGGTCGATGCGAACTCTCGCCCGCGACAAGCCTGTTATCCCCGGGGTAACTTTTCTGACACTACCGGCCCTCATCAATAAGGACACGATAGCTCGTTAAGCCCGGCTTTCACCTCCGGAACTCTTATTTTTGAAGATCCGGTCAGGCCAGCTTTTGGCTTTACCCTCTACGGAGGGTTTCTGTCCCTCCTGAGCTGGCCTTTGGGCCCCCTCGATTCCTTTTCAAGGGGGTGCCGCCCCAGCCGAACTGCCCATCAGCCGTTGTTCCGGACAACTAGGCCTCGGTAAGGGGGGAGGTCGCGAATGTGTGGTGTTCCATTGTTGCCTCCTGAGGGCCCGGGGACCCTCATTCATTGGCTCCCACATACGCTCTGCAAACGTAACCTCACCCCAGCGACTGACTGCAGTAAAGCTCCACGGGGTCTTCTTGTCCCACTGGGAGTCGCTGGACTGTTCGTCCAGCAGGTGGGTTCACCGGGGTCATGGCGGGGACAGCGGGGTCCTCGTGGATCCATTCATGCACGTCGTAACTTACACGACAAGGCATTTGGCTACCTTGAGAGAGTCAGAGTTACTCCCGTCGTTTAGCGGCCCTTAGCCCGGTTGAAATCAGGTTTGAGGTACCACCACTGGACAGGATTCAATAGCCGTACACACCCTTACGGGCTAGCGGCTACCTATGTTTTTATTAAACAGCCGGAACCCCCTAGTCACTGCGACCTACCGCACCCCCTTGCGGGAATGCCGTAGGCACCCCTTATACCTAAGATACGGGGCCAATTTGCCGAGTTCCCTCGCCACGATTGCCCCCGACACGCCTTGGACTACTCATCCAGAGCACCGGTGTTGGTTCTGGGTACGGATACGAAGGATCCATTCCAAGGTGCTTTTCATGGTCTCCAGGGCTCAGCTGAACCCCCCATACAGGAGGCTATTCCTGTTTTCCCCTGGTTCTCACCATTACGGTACTCCCCAGGGTTGGACAGTTAAACAGGACGACGATCCTGCTCAACCTACCCCGAAGCGTCACTCCTTGGACCTTATGTGTCGCCACGCGTACCTTCGTAGTACTGGGATGTTAACCAGTTCCCCATTCGACCAGTCACGTTATCGCTGGCCTTAGGACCGACTAACTCCCGGCTGACGACGCGTTGCCGGGAAACCCTTGCTCTTTCGGCGGTCGGGATTCTCACCCGACTATGCTGTTACTACCACCGGGATACGCAATCCCGACCGGTCTACAGGACCTCACGGCCCTGCTTCCGCCCAATCGGGACGCCCTCCTACTGGATTACGCCAATAGGCGCAACTCTAGGGTATCGGCGGCTGGCTTTAGACCCGTCCATCTTCGAGGCCCCAAGCCTCGGCGGGTGAGCTGTTACGCTTTCTTTGAAGGGTGGCTGCTTCTAAGCCTACCTCCCCGCTGTCTTAGGCTTACGACGCTCTTTTGTTTGTCACTTAGCCAGCACTTGGGGGCCTTAACCCCAGTCCGGGTTGCTCCCCTCACGAAGCACGAGCTTAACCCGTGCGTTCCGTCTCCCGGGGTCTACGGCGCCGGCGTATTCGGAGTTCAAAAGGAAAGTGAAAGGTTTCCCTTCCGTGTTTTCCGATTGGTGCTCTACCCCGCCGGCTACCTCACCCGAGGCTATGCTGCGACATACTTCGGAGGGAACTAGCTATCAGCGGATTAGATTGGTCTTTTGCCCCTATACCAAGGTCAGGGAAGCAAATTGCACGTTAGCACTCTTGCAGGCCTCCATCAGGCTTTCGCCTGACTTCGCCTTGCCCTGGCATAGATCATCCGCTTTCTAGTCTCACCCGCGTGACTCCGGGCCCTTTCAGACCCAGCGACTTGCCTTACGGCTGCTCGCCCTTCGGTTTCCCTGCGCTTACGAGCTTCATGCTCTTAGGCTCGCCACACAAGTGAACTCCCCGGCTCGTGATTCGAAACGAAGCATGAGACCCTGGTCCGCCGCCTCCGTAACGCCGAGTCACCTCGGCCTCCTTCGTGCGGCATCGATCCTTTCGGGCCTCAATCGTCTTTAACTACCTGATTTCAGGCACTTTTAACGCCCCTCCCGGGGGACTTTTCATCTTTCCATCGCTGTACTAGTGCACTATCGGTCTTGGGTTGTATTTAGCCTTGGAAGTCGATGTCTCCCAGTTTCACACGCCAGTCCCAAGGCGCGCTACTCCGGAAGCCGGTCATCTCCTTTCGGAATACGCATACGGGGCTATCACCCTCTACGGCGGAGCTTTCCAGAACACCTCTGCTTCGCCGACGAGGAGAAAGACCGGCCCCATACACCACATCCACGCCCGCTCGTCGCGGGAGTGTTCAGTTTAGGCTGTTTCCTTTTCGCTCGCTGCTACTCAGGAAATCCCAGTTGGTTTCTTTTCCTCCCCTTACTAGGATGTTTCGGTTCGGGGGGTTCCCTCTCCTCACGGAGCGACGCCCGAAGGCGTCGGGAAGTCCCATTCGGGCATCCCCGGATCATAGACTGCATGCGTCTACCCGGGGCTTATCGCAGCTTGCCACGCCCTTCTTCAGCACCCAAGCCAAGCCATCCATCAGGCAGCGTAGTATATCAGCATACTACCCGGTCCCACAGCTGGAGTCGAAACCTATGCACGGCTTCATCGTCAGTTGGAGGTTTCCAGGCCTCCATCGACTAGCCCTTCATCCCCGAACCCTGCGGTCCGGGGATTGCACGTACTTGATTGTAATGGGTCGGGCTACTCGGTCCTCCCCCGCATCACTGCTTCTTTCTTAGGAGGTGATCCGGCCGCAGGTTCCCCTACGGCCACCTTGTTACGACTTAACCCTCCTTACGGGCCCCAGGTTCGACGCGACCAACTTTCGATCACGCCTCACCCAAAACCCATTCGGGTGGTTCGACGGGCAGTGTGTGCAAGGAGCAGGGACGTATTCACTGCGCGATGGTGACGCGCGGTTACTAGGCATTCCATGTTCATGAGGGCGGGTTACAGCCCTCAATCCCAACTGAGGTAGGGTTTAGGGATTGGCTTCACCTTTCGGTGTTGCAGCCCTCTGTCCCTACCATTGCAGCCCGCGTGTGGCCCGGGGTATTCGGGGCATACTGACCTGCCGTTGCCCGCACCTTCCTCAGCCTTGTCGGCAGCGGTCCCCCAAGAGTGCCCAGCATCCCTATAGGATCTGTTGGCAACATGGGGCACGGGTCTCGTTCGTTACCTCACTTAAGAGGACACCTCACGGCACGAACTGGCGACGGCCATGCACCTCCTCTCAGCTCGTCTGGCAAGGCCTTCAACCTGGCCTTCACTCTGCTGTCGACCCCGGTAAGATTCCCGGCGTTGACTCCAATTAAACCGCAGGCTTCACGCCTGGTGGTGCTCCCCCGCCAATTCCTTTAAGTTTCAGCCTTGCGGCCGTACTCCCCAGGCGGCTCGCTTAACGGCTTCCCTGCGGCACTGGGGCGGCGCATGGCCGACCCAACACCTAGCGAGCATCGTTTACAGCTGGGACTACCCGGGTATCTAATCCGGTTCGCTGCCCCAGCTTTCGTCCCTGACCGTCAGGCGTGTTCTAGTGAGCAGCCTTCGCCACTGGTGGTCCTCCTGGGATCAAAGGATTTCGCCCCTACCCCAGGAATACCGCTCACCTGTCCCACCCTCTAGTTGTATGGTATCACCCGCGGCCCAACGCTTGAGACGCTGGATTTGACGGGTAACGGATACAGCCAGCTACGGACGCTTTAGGCCAAATAAACGTCCCCACCACTCAGGGGGCTGGTGTTACCGCGGCGGCTGACACCAGTCTTGCCCCCCCTTTATTCCCACAGCTAGTTATACAGTGGAAAAGCATCCTTCTTCAGGATGCACTCGAGGTAACCCCATCGCACGTGAGTGCATTGTGGAGGTTTCGCGCCTGCTGCGCCCCGTAGGGCCTGTGCCCTTGTCTCAGTGCACATCTCCGGGCTACCACTCTCATGGCCCATACCGGTCAAAGGTTTGGTGAGCCATTACCTCACCAACTGCCTGATCGGCCGCAGCTCCACCCTTGGGCACACGATAAACATGGTCACCGTGCCTTTGAGCGTAGAACCATTCCAGGCCTCCACGCCTATCGGGGATTAGCCCCAATTTCTCGGGGTTGTCCCCGTCCCAAGGTTAGGTTAGCTACGTGTTACTGAGCAGTACGCCACTCTTCCCTAGTTGGAAGCGTACGACTAGCATGGCTTAGTCCCACCTCGATAGCAGTGGGGTCCGACGGGATCAATCGGAATTAAGATGACCGCAAGTCAACTCAAGTGACTGCGGAGGAGATCCAATCAGCCCGACCCATCTCCGACCCGAAGGGTGTGACCCCTTTGCTCGGGTCGTCATCCATGTTTCCGCCACTGGAGCCGATCATTCATCCTGAGGCAGAAGCCTCCGTCTGATCGAAGCCGCCGACTATAGGCGGAAGGCGTATTCGCCACCAACCGTTGCACGACGTGTAGATAAAAACGTTATGCTTTTCTCCGATACCATGATAGTTGCTGAGGAAGCTCGGACGGAGACCCACTTTCATACTCTAAATATGGTTTTTCAAGCCCTTGGTCTTCTCCGTTTGAAAACATATTCAAAGAAAGCCCGGATGATAAACTCTTGTAACCTGAGTAGATCGCCCACTTTGATAGTTGTATAAGGAAACTTAGATATTTTTATCGCGGGCGCGACAGGTTTAGTTAAATCTCTGCTGGAAATTTCGAAATGATTTTAGCTCCAATAAGTCAAAAGAAAGGTAAAATCCAGATATAGTTTACACTAAATAAATATTAGTCGCCAGTACCCTTATTAAAGGACGGAAAACTAGAACATTCTGAGATTAAATTGATTACCGCTGATATTAAGCCTGAGGTAAGTCTAGGCGACCAATTTACTGTTTTAGTTCTTAAGGGTAAAGCGGACAGCATTATCAGCCGGATGAAGGACGGGAGGGTGATTCTGTTCAACAGGGAGAACCCTATTTTCAGCGAACTCGAGCCGGGTATGATCGTCGATTGCCGTGTGAGCTTCATAGCCCAGAATTACATTATCGTCGATCCAGTCGCCCCACCGGAGGAAGGCGATGAGGCCGTGAAGCTCGGCCTCCAGATGGTCTCGGAGACGGAGAACTGGGAGAACGCCGTGATCGCCCGTGCCCTTCTATATATGATCGAGAAGACGGAGTCCTAGATAAGAGGGCTACAGCCAATTTATCCCCAATTTTTTAAAACTTCTAAGCTACTGAATCGAGAGGCGTATCTTGAAGAAGGAGTAGATGAAGCCGAGGGCCTCACGGGAGCTGAACTTGGAGCTGCCATCCGCCCTCCGTGGCGGAGGAGCAGAGTGGCTCCAGCTAATACAGCCAGGTGTCACGAAGGTGGTCCTTGAGATGGACTATGAAAGCCTCCACCCGGTCAAGTTCCACGTCAAGGAGTGCCTGGGACCCTTCACAGAGTGCACGGGCGCTTTCACAAGCTTCAAGACCACGGAGTACTACAGCAACGTCGCTTGCGGCATGAACGAGGTTGAGCAAGAGGCCCACGATCTGGGCATCTGCTACAAGCTCGTCGAAATGGAGTTCTGCGCTCAGGTTCACCCGGACCCGTAACCAACCCATTTTTCTTCCCCATTTTTATCAACCTTCTCCCAGAGCCTAGGAAGATTTTTCCATGCAGCCGCGGGAAATCAACAGGGTAACTGTTTGTCCGAGAGGGAGCTCCTAGTCAGGAAGATTGAGAACGGCATAGTCATCGACCACATCCCAGCCGGCAGGGCGTTCCAGGTCCTGAGGCTGCTGAAGGTCGACCCGGACGCCCGGGCACTCGTAGCCCTCAACGTCGACAGCAGGAGCATGGGCACGAAGGACCTCATGAAGGTCGAGGGGACCTACCTCACCTCGAAGGACATAGACATAATAGCCTTCATCGCCCCGTCGGCGACCCTGAACATTATACACGACTGGAAGGTGAAGGAGAAGCGCAGAATAGGGCTCCCCCAGAGAGTCGAGGGCCTATTCAGGTGCCCGAACCCCCTCTGCCAGACGAACGCCAAGTACACGCCTCCCAAGACCATCTTCACCGTCGAGGCGGGGCAGCGGCTCGAGGAGACCAAGCTCCACTGCACATACTGCGGCTCAGTCACCTACTACGGCACCCTGCTGGAGTACCTGAACAGCAGCGACTTCACCACGGAGGGCCGCGGCCTCGTCAGCCAGGAGAAGATCGAGAGCGTCTTCCTCGACGCCCTCATAAAGGGCGGCGCCCTGAGGTTCCAGCCCAACCCCAATGAGCCCTTCATACTGAAGAGCGGCCGCCCGAGCCCATACTTCGTCAACCTAGGCACCCTCACGGACGGGGAGAGCCTCGCGAAGCTGAAGTGGGCTTTCGCGAGCTACATCGCCCTCCTCATGGAGCGCGGCGACCTCCCCGACTTCGACTACGTCTTCGGCCCGAGCTACAAGGGCATAGGCCTCGCCGCCCTCGCATGCGAGGGACTGAAGGAGCTCTACGGCATGGACAAGCGCTACATGTACGACAGGAAGGAGGAGAAGAGCTACGGCGACCTCACCGCCGACCGCGTCATCGTCGGCGCAGGCTACTACAAGCCGGGGCAGCGCATCCTCGTCGTCGACGACACCATAACCACTGGCGCAACGAAGCTCGACATCTTCGAGAAGCTCCGCCTCCTCCGCGACCACAAGGTCGTCGGCCTCGTCATCGCCGTCGACCGGCAGGAGAAGATGGGGGACAAGGACAAAATAGAGCCCAAGGGCGCCGTCGAGAACATTGAGGAGGAGCTCGGCATCAGAGTCTTCAGCATCCAGAACATAAAGACCATCTACGGCCTCATCAAGGACAGCCTCGACCCCGAGATGCGGAGGCTCTGGCTCGACTACTACGAGAGGTACGGGACGGTGAAGCTCGAGTAGGTGAGGCTTTGCCGGGCCTCCACTTCCCGCCTATCGGGTAGGCGTCCCAGGGCGCGTTCTCGTAGCTCAGCGTGAGGAGGTCGGCTGGCGTTGTCCCAGGTGGGTCGACGGGGAAGTCGACCCTCCCCCAGGTGTCCCAGAACGCCCTGTGGTGGACCCTGCTCTTTATCTCCACGATCTCCAAGCTGTCGACGTCGATGCCGATCGCCTTGAGGGGGTCGGCGCTCATGGGCGCCCTCAGCCTCTCGCTTATCACCACGTGCCTGTTGTCCCCGAGGTCGAGGGAGGCGACGAGGTCCTCGTGCTCCACCGCCCCCCTGCCCATCGGCCCGGTCTCGATCCAGTCCGCGCACCCAAGGTGCTCGATCACGCCGGTCACCTCAACCGACTCGCCGGAAGTGGGGTGTGACCAGCCCCCGATCTTAAGGGTCACGCGTTCTCCTACTCCGTGTTTATCCGCGAGGAGGCGGAGGACCTCAGGGTCCGCGACGCTCGTCGAGCACCAGTTCCGCGCGCCCTGGCTGATCAGCTCCCTCAGGACGTGGGTTCCGTCGCCCATCCTGTCGTCGTGGTAAGCTATCACGACCGGCTTCGCCCCCTCACGCACCAACCTGATGACCTCCGCAACCCCCTCGGGCGCCTTCGGCAGCGGCCTCGTCAGCTCGTGCCTCAGGCTCCATATCAGGTCGGACAGATCCTGGGCCGCCTCCTCGGCGAGGGCGCGGTCGCCGTCCGCGACGACGAAGACCGAGGCGCCCACGTCGGGGACATCGGCGTAGGCGAAGCCTGGTGCAACAGATGCGCAGTAGATACCTCTACCCTCCCACTCCCTGCAGCGATCATACACTTGCTTCATCGGCCGAACGCCGGAGGCCTGGAAGACGCTGGCCGAGACGACGCCTGGTTTCCTGAACGCCATCGCGGGCCTGAATCCTCCTCTGACGGTCTCTATCATGCACCTCGCCGCCTTCGCCGATATCTCGTGGTCGTCGAGGTGGGGGTAGGTCTTCAGGATGAAGACCGCGTCGGCGGCGTTCGCCAGCTCCACGTCCTCGTTGGCGTGGAGGTCAAGGGTCACCATTATGGGTCTCTTCCCAACGACCCTCCTCACCCTTCTGCACAGCTCTGCCTCGGGCCTGGGCACCCCAGTCACGGCCATCGCGCCGTGGAGCGCGAGGAGGACGCCGTCGAGAGGCCACGCCGCCCTGACCCCGTCCACGATCCTGCCGGCTATCGTGTCGAAGGACTCCCCCGTCAGCCAGCTCCCCATTCCCGTCGTCCTCGGCCCCATCGTCCTGAGGATGCCGACGAGCTCTACGTCCGCCTCCCCCTCGGCCGCCTCCTTGAACCCGGTGATGTAGGATTTCCCCTCGCCCTCGGTCCTAAGGGCGTTTGAGCCATACCTGATGCCGCCCCTCTCCCAGGCCTCGAGGGTCGTCTCGTCCGGGCAGAAGGTGCAGGTCTCGTGGGAGAAGCTTGCCACGCCTATCCTCAACATAGACACCGATCATTGAACCGCTGACGAAAGATAATTGATTTCCCCTTGACCTTCCTCCCAGTATTGAGTAAGGTCTAAAATCAGCCGTTCCCAGCTCTAACCATGGAGACCTTCGACGTACTGGTCATCGGCTCCGGCTCGGGGGCCACAATAGCCGACGCCGCAGTCCAGACGGGGAGGAGGGTCGCCCTCGTCGAGAGGGACGCCTTTGGCGGGACCTGCCTAAACAGGGGCTGCATTCCGTCGAAGATGGTCATATACCCCGCCGACCTCGTCTGCCAGATTAAGCAGGCGGAGAGGCTCGGCGTGAGGGCGAGGATCGAGGAGGTGGACTTCGGCTTCATAATGGAGCGGATGAGGAGGTCCATATCCGAGGACAGACGCCCCCTCGAGGAGGCCGTGAGGAGGACAGAGGGCCTCACATACTATAACACCACAGGAGAGTTCGTCTCTGACTACACGATGAGGGTCGGCGAAGAGACGATCAAGGCTAAGAACATCTTCATAGTCTCAGGCGCCCGCCCCTTGATTCCGCCGATAAAGGGGCTGGAAGGCGTCAAATACCTAACGAGCAGCAACGTCTGGGACCTGAGAGAGTTACCCAAGAGCATGATAATCGCGGGCGGGGGCTTCATCGCCGCCGAGATGGCCCACTTCTTTTCAGCCATGGGCGTCGACATCACAATCATCAGCAGGAGCCCGAGGCTGCTCAAGAACCTAGAGCCTGAGGTCTCTGACACAATGACCCAAGCCCTCAGGAGCAGAATGAGCATCCAGACAGGGCTTGAGGTCACAGAGGTCAGTGAGAAGGGCGCCCTTAAGGAGGTCACTACAGCAGACAAGGGGGGCAAGACCCAGATTTTCAGGGCGGAGAGCCTCTTCATAGCAGCCGGCCTCCGCAGTAACGCCGATCTCCTCCAACCTGAAAAAACCGGCGTTGAG
>Ga0315279_10002066_pt1 | contig 31331 bp, 52 predicted proteins | sample YL17G06_20_MG_FD_203694 | JGI IMG/M metagenome (GOLD analysis project Ga0315279, IMG submission 203694) | Sediment microbial communities from Yellowstone Lake, YNP, Wyoming, USA - YL17G06_20 | ecosystem: Environmental > Aquatic > Freshwater > Lake > Sediment | place: USA: Wyoming | collected...
CCGCGATGCCCTATCTCCTATTTCCTTTCTTTCAATGGAAAGCGCGGCGCGCATAAAATTACTCTAGATTTTTCGAGTAAACCTCAATAATTCTGTTCAGAAACCATTTAACCAAAACTGCCAATTAAAAAAGAGATCACTGGGAGCTGGGAGCCTGGGCAAATATTCTCAGAAACAATATCCTCTCGAGGAGTGCCCTGAAAAAGTCACTGTGAGAGTGCTGCCTGAAAAATTACAGGTCTATCCCAGATTCAGGGATCTAGTTACCAAACAACTGGGCTCAGATGTTTGTTTCGTCACCACATCCCTCTGGGAGGCTTTTCTCAATGGCATGGATCAGCTGCCTCCAGTGGAGGATCAACTCGAGATAAAGTTTCTGAGGCAGAATGTTCAGATAAACATTGGCTGCCAGATCACTTATCAACCCAAAAAAGCCAGGCGATCTCCAATCACTCCAGGAGTTTCCCAGGAGCCCATTATCGAAATCAGAAAGAACCATCTTTTGCCTCTGCTCCTCGAGGAGTGGAAAACCCTGAATGACGCCTCCAAAAGATACTGGACAGAAAGGCTGATTGAGACTGGCATCATCAAGAAACCCAGGAGGAGAAAGACTGTCCCTTTAAGGGACTCTCTCCCCTCCGTTTCCACTGGAAATAAAAAACAGCGTGCGCGCCGGGCCTGGAAAGTTATGGAGGATAGTATGACAAATGTCAGCCTGGGAGTGTCGGATCGAGTGTCGGAGTGGGAGAGGGAGGGGATGCGGAGGGCTGCTGGGTTTTGAGGGGGCAAAACATCCAGCTCCTTTTCCATCAATGATCGTAGTGTTTGGGCAATCCTTTTGAGATTCATATAGGCTGCCAGGCTTAAGATATGCGTGTTGTTGTGATGCTTAACCATACTGTTCTAGCGTATTGGGGCAGAATATGTGTGGAAAGCCTATTATAGTCATGGGGAATATTGTTTGAACATTGGGGGGTTTATTAATGGAGTGGGAGTTTGAAAAAGAGGATCTGGAGTTTCTTCGTGATGTGGGGAAGATGGAGATCAGCCTAGTTGCTCAGAAGTGGGCTAAAAGGAAAGGCTGGGAGATTGAAAAGGCTGAGGCAAACACTAGGGGCTGGCTGGGCAGGATCAGAGTGAGAGTTTCGAGATGCCAGCATTATGTGAATAACATCAGGGTTCTCCAGAAGCTATCTCCCAGGATCAGGAAATTCACAACTTCTGGCCAGCTCCAGGCGCCAGAAACGGAGGATGAGGAGGAATGAGCTTTATTGAATGGCTTGATGATCTTAGCTGGGCTGTGGGCTGGATTGTTCTTACTGGCTGCCTGATTGGCTGGATTGGCTGGATCATGCTGCTCAAAAAGGGGATGAGGCAGCAGCTCCAGAACGTGATGAGGGAGGAGAAGTGAATGGCTGAGAATGTTACTTATTATCTGAGTTTTCAGGGTTCAGATGGTAAAAACTATCGGGCTCACTTGATTGATAACCTGGGCTGGATTCAACAGAGGTTTGGAATCTGTGAGCTGAGGATCCGAATTGAGGCTCTTGAAACCAAAATCAGGCTCCAGGGGGAGAGGATCCAGGTTTTGGAGCAGCCTATGAGGATGGAGAGGATCCTGAAGGTTTTGAAAGATCAGCCCCAGGGCAGATTAGAAAGATGGATTAGCCACAGGATCCCTGGCCTGGATGTTAATGATCTGTTCAAACTAGAACAGCAGGGAAAAGTAGAGAATTTCGGGAAAGGAAAGATTATTTTGTATCGAATAAAGGAGCAGCCAACATGAGAAACATCAAGTATTTCCATGTTCTCTGTGATGGCACAACTCTGAGGGAGCTGGATGAGGAGGTTTATCTCAGATTGATCAGGGATGAAAGGCTGAAACTGGGCTGGATAGATGAGGAGGGTTTCTACATCGGAGAGGGCAGAGTTTCGAAAGAGATGCTGTTTAGGATCCTGAAATTGGGAGGCTGGTTGCCATGATTCAGGAGGCTGTGTGGAAAATTGATCGTTCAAAATTCCTAATGGAATTTTTCAGGATTTATGTTGATTACGTTCTTGTGCCTATCCTAGTTTGGGCTATTCTCATAAATTACCTGGGCATTGAATTGATTGGAAACACTTTTTTTGCTGTGTTTCTAGTTTTTGGGATCCTTCGGATCATCAGGCTGCTCCTGGATCCTCCGGGATATCAGAAAGCCATGAAGTGCAATAAAGTTGGATGCCCAAAAAATGGCACTCATCATTCCAGCGTAGATATGGGAGTGGGCATGCTGGCTGATGTTTGGGGCTGTGATGAGCATTATGAGGAGATTCTGAGGAGCCTGGGGCAATGACTGAAGATTTTGAGCATAACAGGTTTCTCTGTGTTCAGAATGGAAAGATGATTTTTGGCTGTGTTAATCCTTTCTGTGGGCATGGTGATCCAGCTCTCCCTAATCGTTGGGAGATTCCTGTGGAAACAGAAGCAATCAGGATCTCAGTGGCATCTCATAGGGAGAGAAAGATAACTTTTGAAATTCATCCTAAGGAGGATATCGGCTCTTTTGCAGCTGGCCATATTGTGAAACTTGTTTGTGCTGATAATTTGCCAGCATGCCAGGAAACATTCAGGAATTTCTTTTCTGGAAAAGAGAACAGGGAGGAGCAGCCATGAGTGAGAAAATTTACAGTGATGATCCAATAGTGCCCTATAAGACCACCAAAATCAATTCCTCTTACAGTAGAATGGAGATTGATGCTGTTCTGGCTAAATGGGGGATCAGGAAATCAACCTGGAATTGGGAGCCTGAAATCAACAGGATCTATATTGAGTTTCAATATGAGGAGCTCATTGATGGAGTGAGAGTTTCTCCCTGGATCAGAGTGGAGGCGCCTGTGATTTGGGATTCCAAAACCAGGAATAAGGCTGAGGCAGTGCATTGGAACATCAGCCTGAGAGTGATGTATTGGTTCATTAAATCACATCTGGAGGCAGCTTATCTCTGGCAGAGCAACAAAACCACAGCTTTCCTCCCCTATATTGCCACTGGAAAAGAAATTCATCAAACTCTGGCTAAAAAGATGCTGAGGGAAATCGAGAAACTGCCAGCCCTGGAGGGCTCAGTGCAAGTGGATACGGAGAAGATCGTTGATGTTTAAGGCTTTTTTGAATGATGAGGGAAAGAAAGTTTGGGGCTCTGTTTTTCCTGATGGATTAGTGCCGATTAAGAGCCCTGTGCCGCACACTGGAACACTGGGTTCCAATGGGGATCAGCCTGTTTATCTTGTGGATTGGGCTGCTCTCACTGAGGAGCAGAGAGAGCTCATCCTGGAGGAATTAGCCAGGAAATTCAGGGCGCCCAGGGCAGATGTTGAAAACCAGATCCTGGAGAAAGGCATGCCTCTCAGAGCCTCTCTCATTAATGCCACATCTATGCCATTGAGATTCCTGATTTGAGGAGGGGCCAGGAAAGTGAGTAATCTGATATGAGCAGAGGGCATCGAAAATATGAGAGAGAAACGATTGCTAGAGCTGATCGTGCTCAGGCATGTTTCACTCCAGATGGCCATCTGGAATCTCTCCGCATTGCAGCTCTTAAAGCACAAACAGGGCTGGACCTGAATAGTATGCTGCCATGCCCTTTCTGCCTGAATGAGAATACTGCTCAGAAATTCCTAGTTTCAACTAAAAAAGGCATAAGCTCGAGTCGTGCCCAGTGCCCATCCTGTGGAGAGGGCATGCTGTTCAGGACACTCACTCGAAAATGGACAGCTGAGGTTTACGCTAAATGGGTTTTTGATTATAGCCATAGCGGTTTCTGGAAAAAGATCCAGTTTGAAACCTGGAAAACTAGGCTGGCTGAAAGGGGATGGGCTGAAACCTTTTGGGATGTGTATAAGCAGCTGAAAGCTGAGAATCCCAGGGAGGAGAATTATGAGGATCGCATGAATCGCCTGGGGGAGGAGGCAGTTCAGCAGTGGCAGCACAATGAAAGTGAGGGGAATGTTCCGGATGCCATATAGAAACCCACAAGATAAAAGAGATCGTGAAGGATGGAGACGAGCTAACTTCCCAGAAAAAGTGCAGGCTACTCTTCACAGATGGTATGTACAAAAAGGTCTTAGTTATGAACGAAATAGAAACAAAAAGAAGAGGCATGCTCAAAGTCTGATGTATAATAATCTTGATAGATATCCACTAGACTCTGAATGTGAATTTTGTGGCTCAATTGAGAACCTTGAGCATGGTCATGTAGATTATGGCCACCCTGAATTGTATTTGACTGTTTGCCATAAATGTAACATTTGGATGGACAAACCAATAGAGGCGAAATAAATTGCCCAAGTGTCCTTATGGAAAGCCTTGTTCGATTCCTGCAGGCTGTAAAAAGTGTACGTCTTTTGATAAGGAAAGAGGGGGCTGCATGAAAGCCTCTGGGTATCATGCTAAGAAGTTTTCCGACGTCGGAAAATGGAATAGCGCGCGCGTGAGTGTGTGAGTGAGTGTGTGTGAGTGAGTAAACAGAAGTTTTTTGGGCTCTCCCTTATCGAATTGCCTCGAGAGGTTAGGGCTGAGGTTGAAAAGCCTCTCAGTGAGAAATTGGAGAAAGCCAGGCAGCTGCTCAAACTGTGGCTGAGAGTGAAATCTTATGTGAGCTGTTCTTTTGGAAAGGACAGCATGGTTCTCCTTTTCCTTGCCCTCGAATTCAAAAAGGATGTGCCTGTGGTTTTCGTTAATACTGGAGTGGATTACCAGGAATCTCTGGCTTTCAAAACTGAGATCAGCCGGGCCTGGAATTTGAACCTGATTGAAGTAAAACCTAACATCACCTATTTTCAGGTTATGAACAGGGTTAAGGAGAAAGGGAGGAAATTGGATGATGGCTCCAAAAACTCAAACATCTGCTGCTATCATCTGAAAGAGAAACCCATTCTCAAACTAACCAGGGAGATGGGATTCACTCACTGTTTCACTGGGACCACTGCAATGGAATCCAGGAAAAGAGCCTGGACAGCCTGTTCAAAAGGCCAGGAGTATTATGTGAAGAAACAGGAGATCACCAAAATCCATCCTATCCTCTACTGGCAGCGTGAGGAGATTCAGCAATTCATCAGAGATGAGGGAATTCCTGTGAATCCTGTTTATGAGAAATATGGGATCCCCAGGACAGGCTGTATGTGTTGTACATGCTATCGGGGATGGAAAGAGCAGCTGGCCAGAGTGAATCCCAAACTCTATAAACTGATCATGGGGAGGTATTTTGATCAGGTTACTTTCTGAGGAGTGAATGATTTGAAACACTGCCCTAAATGTGGTTATCAGGAGCCTCCAATTTGGAGGCATACATTCAGGAGGCTCTATACGGAGCACTGTTACATTGATGATCTGGATCCCTGGGATGCAGATCTGGCAGCTGAGCTCAGGAAAAAGAAGTTTGTTGTTAAAGACGGAGTTAGATATGCCCTCAATAAAAAAGGATATGTTCACAGGATTGATATCTTTCTCTGTGCCAATCCTGATCCTCACAGCCATAGTATGAATGAACCTGTGAAGGAAAAACATAAAGCCAGAATTCTGGGCAAACAACGGAATCAAAAACTGCTAATGTTTTCTGAGGAGGGCCCTGCAAACTGAATGAGTGGATTATGCTGATTCTAACAACTGCCATCAATGCTGTTGTTACTTATTTCATCAATAGACTCCTCATCAGGAGCTCTGAAAAGCTGGCCAGGGCTGTTAAGAACAATGGCAGAAAAGTGAACACTTGATCACTGGCCAGAGCTGAGATCCTCCCATTGCTTATATATTAAAAAAACCCAAAACTGAACGGATGTTCAATGATAGAAAGCGATGATGCCCTGAAAGTGGGGCTCATTATTGTGGCTCTGTGTTTTGCCAGTGCCCTGGCTGCCTGGGATCCCAGCACTCTCCTGGATGGGGGCAGCGATGTGGCGTCTAAAAGCGTGGGCAATGTGCACATTCTCCTGAATGAGAGCTCTATTGATTGGGGGATCCTTAGACCTGGCAGCAATGAAACTAGGGGGCTCTTAATTACTAACACAGGCGCGCGCGCTGGAGTGCTCAGCCTGGATATCCAATCCTGGGAGCCTCCAGGAGCCAGTGGGTTTGTGTTTCTTTCCTGGGATCAGAATGGCTCAGCGATCGGGCCCGGTAAAAGTGTGGCTGCCACTTTTCTCCTGGAGGTTTCTCCATTGATTCAGAACATCACTGATTTCAGCTGTGTGGTTGTTGTTCTGGGAGAGGAGCTGGCTGGCTGAGGGAGGAAATTGATAATTCCATCAGGGCTCAGGGCTCCCAAAAAATAGGCTGCAATGATGCCAGCCAGAACAATGATCAAGAGGATCAGCAGAAAAGTGTAGTAGTCATTTTTTCCCCAGGGCATGATTCTCCTCTATGCCCTTTTCAGCGTTTAAGGTTTTTCGCCTGTTTGCCCTAGCTTTCTGAGTGAAAGATCCCTGATCATTCTGGAGCCTTAATCATACTCCCTGGGATCTGATCTCTGAAATCTTATGGATGCCAGCCTGGGTTTTCAATCCATAGCCTTCGATCGTGGAATCTCTTTTGATGCCTGTCCAGGATTTGATTTCATCGGTCGTGATCTTTCTTTCATCTTTCAGGGCTCTCAATTCTGTGATCACTGTCCATCTGAGCCAGTGTGGGCTCATGTTTGGGAAAATCCTCTTAACGATTCTCCAGGCAGTGCTGGGGCTGAACCTCCAAACTTTCTTTCCTTTTCTAGTCTTTCTCCACTGGAGCAAAATAAGATCCATCCCCATCCAGGTGAGTGGCAGCTCCAGCTCTCCTCCTCTGGCTCCATGCTTCTTAGCTGGAATCTTCACATACAGAGAGGAGCCCTCCAGGTGCATGTCCTCCTTTCGAATCTCGAGAGCCTCTGTTTTCCTGGATCCAATCAGAGCACTGATCATCAGATAACTTTTGTGAGCCAGGGGATCTGTAAACTTGCCTTTCTCCAGAGCCTCCTGGAGCATTGCTTTTGTGATGGGTTGATCTGGCTTTCCAAACTGATACTTGTGTGGATATCTCTTTCTGCCCAGAGAATCTCTGAGGATCTCTGGCTGCTCTGGCTTGATTGTTTTCTTCATGGGTTCCATAACCTTTCCAGCACAAAAAAGGGCTGAATGATTACTATTACTAATTGTGCAATTTCCATATATGTTCTCTCCCTCTCTGTGCCGCGCGATCAATTTTGGCAGCCATTACTAAAATATAGTATACATAAAGCAGATAGAGATAAAGTTGACAATGCCCAAACGTATAGAAAGTCCATCAGTAGAACAGGACTGAGCTCTCCTGTCAGCTCTGAGGCACATTGCTAGGCTGGTTCTCATTCAGAGGCTGCTGAGAAGACACACAGGCTCAGAAGCAAACTCAGCCACTCAGGCTCTCTCAATACTTATCAGGGCTGTTCAAATAACTGGGGATGTTCTACCTCTATGTTTCCCTTTATCTGATAGGCTTTCCAATGGCTGAGCCTTATGCCCTGGTTTCTCAGGAATACTCTCATCTTGTTCACATCCAGTTTCCCACTCCTATCATTAAGCAGCTGTGGAATCTCTGGCATCAGTTTCTGTTCTATTATTTCCTCCACTGGCTGCTCCAATGGTTGCTCAAGTATTTGCTCAGATGCGCACTCAGATTCTTCTTTCTCTATCCTAGTTTGCCTGATGATGATTTTGTGCTCCAGCAATGTCACTCTCTCCATCAGGGCATCATGCTCCTGTTTCAATGCGAACTGCCTTTCTCCTGCAGCCCTTTCATTGTTGATGATCATCTTTCTCCAATTACAGTTTCTGCATAACAGCTGATATTTCTGTTTGGCTGCCTCTGGATTCTGGATGATTTCAAAATAGATCTGCGTTGTCAATCTTCTAACATGCCCAATGGGCTCAATATGATCTATGCAGAGAACCATCGGATCGTTTTCTCCACAGTTCTGGCATTGATTCCCCATTGTCAAAAATGCCTTTTGCCTGAGATCCTCTCTATATGCGTGATGATAGCCTGGTTTATTCTTTCCCACTATTATTCCTCAAAAAGTTCTGGATGCTGGTCCTTTTAAACAGATATAGAGGATTCTTCTATAGAGCCCACATGAAATTATTGTTCCTCAAACCTTTCAGGATGGGCTGCCTCGATTAATCCCTTGATATTGTAGCCTTTCCAAATACTCAGATGAACCTTGAATTCATCTCTGAGAAAATATCTCATTTTGGAAACATCCAATTTGCCTTTCGCATTTAACACTTTATCTATGTTGTTCCAAACCATTGTTTCCAACTGTGCATCTGTGAGTTCATTGCTTTCTTTCTGCTGTGCCTGATCTTTCGCCTGTTCATACCTAACCATCTGAGTGTCTCTCTTTTTCCTTTCATACTGAGCCCTGAATACCTGGCAGCCCTCAATCTTCTTGCAGCCCAGGCAGCTATCCTTGGAGCAGAGATGGGAATCAAACTGATGGTAAAAGAGCTCGCACATGAATTCTCTGTAAATCTTATCTGTGGCCTGGCTGGGGCTCATTCTATAGACATAGGCATGCCCTCTGCCCAAAACATGGATTTGAAACTGGATGAGATAGGCTCTGATGGTTTTATCTAGGAGGCTCATGTTGATGATGGGAAAGAACAGGGGATGGATGAGGAATCTCTGGCTTTCCAGTGTATGAACTAATACTTTCTGGAGCTGCTGATACCAATCTCTCTTTCCAATGGCATAACTGGGCTCATCAAAAATGATGGGTTTCCCCATTCTGAGATTGAGGATCAGATCCATGTAATCTGAGTGAGTGAAAACGATCTGTTCCAGTTTCAATCTCTGTTTCCAGGCGCCTGTGGCTGAGAGATATATGCCCTCGAAAACTCTGGCGATATCCATAGCTTGATAGCTTTTGCCGATCCCTGGCTCCCCAGTGACACAGATATTGGTTGCTAGTTTGTTGTTCGTTCTCCATCGAATGTGATCCTGAAAAATAGGTCTAACAGCCAGCTCACTGGAAACTAGGGTTTGATATCCGTTGTAATTCATCACTTGGAGTTTGCCCATCAGCATCCCAGAAAAAGATTGTTCGGTTGTGGTTTAATAGGATGCTGGCAATGGAGCTCTTAAAGGAGAAAGAGTAATGAAGGAGTGACATGATCCCAGTGCCAGCATCAAACCTTTCTATCCTCCTGGAGTTTTAATTCTTTCTGGAATCTTGTTCTAGTGTTGTGTTCCAGTGTCCTGGGGCTCCTCATCAATGGATTCCTCCTCAGGAGATCCCTCGGTCGCCGGGCCTGGAATTCCTGTGGCAGTGGCTGGGAGGCCTGTCATGATCTCTTTTGGCTGGATTTTCAGGAGCATGTGCTTTCTCATCAGCAGATTAAAAACTGCATGATACATATCAAAATAATTGAGCTGAACACTTTTGAGCACTGTGGGGATCCCTTTTCTTTTGCAGTAATCCACTGAGGCTTTCACTCCGCAAAATACAGGTCTAACATCCAGATATGCGATTTGAGATGCCTTTTTCAGCTCTGCATAAAACTCTGGATCTCTCAATTCATCTGGGATCATGGCCACTAGAGCCAGGATGGATTCTCTCAATTCATCAGCAGAATATTTGATATCCTTAATGGTTTTGTTGATGTTCAGAAAGGTATAGAGGAGCAGCACGTTTGTGGGGAGCCTATCCCTCATTGTTAATTTTGCTTCTGGAAACATCTCCATGAGCTCTGAGGGAGCCAGATCTTTCAGGTTAATCTGATCACTCATCTTAATCCTCTACTACTTTCCCCTCAGCGGCAGCTTTCTCTTTCCAATTCCTATCCCACACATTCCTGGCAACTGCATTGGGTTTCTCAGCCTTATCCATCACCTGAACGCCTGATGTGTTTGCCATTGCCTGGAGAATGTGCCTCCTCCCCAGGCCGCCAATGCCCTGGGATCCTGTGAGCCACCATTCAGTGATGTGCCCCCAATATCTGACTCCATCATAAACGTGCCTGTAAGAAAAGTGTGAGAGGGCTGCCAATGTGCCATCTGTGAGCACTGCCATCTTTCTCTCATCAATCCTCATCTGAGATTTGATTTCTGGAGATGTGCCCAGCTGCTCAGCCAGTGCTTTTGCCACAATAACAGAGCCCTCCTCTTTTGTGGTTTGGGGAGGCTGAGGTCTAATACTCGGCATGGGAAAACTGGCGCCTTCCTCTTTCATCACAGCTGCATTTTCATCCCCAGTTTTGGGAGCTGTTTCAGCTGGGATGGGATTCTGGGGCTCTGCTGGAGTGGGGCTCAGGTCATTAGCGCGCGCGCGCTTCTTATCCTCAGCATTTTTCTTTTTGATATAGGCCCTGGCTATTACCTGGTTTGCATCTATCTCATCAGGGTTTGGGATTCCATCAGAATCTAGGGGCTCATCAAGTTTGGAGGGTTTGCTCTCAGTTTCTTGGATCAATGGAGAAGCCTCATGCTGATCTCCAGGAGGAGAGAGCTTTTTCTCATCAGTCTTAACGATGTGCTCAGAGAGTTTGCTCTCAGGTTTTTTATCAGGCACACGCGCGCGCTTTTTCTTCTTTTTGTTTTTCAATGCAGCAGCCCCCTGATGATGCCCAGGATAAACTTCCCTGTTTCTGCTGGAGTGGGAGCTGGAGTGGTTGTGCCAAACCTGATGATCCCTATTGCCTGGAGGAGGAGAGCTATTCCAAACCCAGTGCCTCCAGCCAGGATAGCATTAATGAGAAATCCCTGCATCTGCCCTTTATGCTCCTCCCAGAAAGTTTTTGAGGCTCTCCTATCCTCCTCCTGTTTGATATCCTCCTCACTGATGGATCTCATGCCCTCTGGAGTGAGTGGCGCCTCATCCAGCCCCACAGTTACCTGGATCCTGGATTCCTCCATCATCTTTTTCTGTCGATCGGGAATTGTGCTAAAGAATTCTTCTCCCCACACTGTTCTCACAGCATCTGAAAGAGCTCCCAGTTTCTCATATCTGCCAGCTTTAATCATCCATGTGTATGCTGTGCCCTCAATGCCCAGCCATCTTGTGATCGGTTTCTTTAGGATTCTGCCCACTATGCCAGTGAATCCAGGATGGAGTTTGAAAAATCTCTGGATGGGCATGCCCTTAATCTTTTTGCATTGGATGGAAACGGAGCTTTCCTCATCGATGCTGAGATCAATGAACCTGTGATCTCCAGGCATGAATTTGATAACCTGGTTTCCTATCCAGGGGCGAACAAACAAACCGATGAGGAGCCCAATCATTATGAACAGGCCAGTGAAAACCCAGGTCATGGGATTCGCAAAATAGTCACCGAAAACCTCCAGGATCCCCATTAGCTGGCCTCCAGCAGTTTGCTTAACGGAGTGGTTTTCAGGGAATCCATCTCCTCTCTCGAGGCATAAAAACGGAGCTCAATGCAAAACTCCTCAGAAGGATGAGCCCAGAGCCTCCTGAATGATCTAATCGTTCTCAGTTTCAAAAATCAGCTCCCCCAAACTTATTCCATCCCTCTCCCTTATTCCTGGATCCTATATATAAAATGTTAAATACTTACTCCAAAATATTAGACGGAGAGGAGGATGGCTCCATCTTTGTATCTCTTATTGCTCCCATGTGATAGGTTGATACAAAATCCATCTCCCTCTCAGTGTCTAGGGAGGTTTGAATAAATTGGGCAAAGGTAGTTCAGGAGGCTCGATCATGAGCATCATCAGAACCCCACTGGGCATCATAGTGCTTTTCATCATCATGCTTGTTCTGGCTGGGCTGAGCATTGCCTCAGCAATCTCGGGAGCATTGACAGCGGCAGCGGTTTCCAGCGCTGGGTTGCTAGTTGTGATCGTGCTCCTGGTAGTTGTGAGCATCCTCGGAAAGTCTGGAGCATAGCTCCTGGCCCCGGGGCCAATCATTCCCCAGATCCAGTTTATCATGCTGGCTCAGGGGAGCTTTTCTCTGTTTTTGTTAGTGATGAGGAGGGGATAATTAATGCCAGGAAAAGGATGTCAAAAACATAAGGGTTCCAGGGGAGGAACCTATGTGATGGTTCGCAAAAAGGGAGGAGGAACCAGGAGAGAATATATATAACTAGGTTTCAGGATTTTGCCTCTGATCCTTTTGGCTATGTTGATGAGCTGAGGCTTTCTCTGAAAGGAAACAATCTTAATCTCTTTCAGAAATATAAGAGGATTCAGAAAGTAGTTTTTGGGGCAGCCATTGTGTGCCTGGGCCTCTGGATCATATTTGGTTTTGATTCCAGCCCCCTCCAGTTTGTGCATGCACTTTATGAGGGAATTCCAGCCCTGGTCCTGGGCTCGGGATCCTGGCAGAACATCATCAACATCTATAACGCCTATTATGGAAAAGAGATGCACTATTCTGCTTTCGTGATCTATTTCCTCCTCTATTGGGGATTGAGCAAATCCTGGGAAAGGGCTGGCATCACTAAAAGCAAAAACATGGTTTTCAGTTTTGGAGGGATGTTTCTAGCGATCGGAGTGTTTGAATGGTTCTGGGTATTGGGTTTTGCATTTTTCCAGAATCAGCCCTGGGTTATGAAATGGCAGATGCCCCAGATGAGGATCCTCCTCCAGAATACAGGTTTCACATTGGCTGGAGGGCTCACATGCCTGTTCATGCTCACTGAAAGATGGCGTTGGGATGGAAAGATCCAGGGACCGCGCGCTTACTATTTCCAGGCCCGGAGCTGGAAACTCTGGCTGTTTGTGGGGCTCAGTATTGCCTCAGCCCTGTTCTGGATCTATTATCCTGGCACTGTTCAGCTGCTCACTGTGCCCCTGGAGAATGGCCAGGTATGGCAGAGTTCCAGGCTCTTTCCTCAAACTCTCTATACTGTGGATCTTAATCCTGGGGATGGGATCAATGCTGGAGTTTGGTTTTGGATTCAGAATGATTGGATCCATGCTGTGAACACTGGAGTGAAAGCTATCTGGGCAGCCACTGTTTATTTCTTGTTTTCAGTGAAAGGGAATGTATCTTTTAAAGAGGCATCTCGATCGCCAGGAAAATCTCTATATCTAAAAGAACATAATAGTGGAGGGGCTGAAACTTGAAACTAAAACTGAAAGGATGCTTTTTCCTTTCTCTTTTCCTCATGGCTTTCATCACTGGATTCATTGTGCTGCCAGCTGCTCATGGCACTCTGGGATCAGCCTCCACTCCTGTGGATGATGGGGGCACTGCATATCTGCAAACAATGACGACAGATCAGGGCAATCTCTATTTTATTGATGGCTGGCTCTATGGGCTCGGCACAGGAGTATCTGGCACTACCTGGTATCGTCAATGGAAAAGCAGTGATGATGGAGCTAATTGGAACACAGCAGCCACTGGACTGCCAGTGGATTCCTCAACAGCTGGAAACTCCAAATATAAAGCCTATTCAGCTGATTCAGTTTATGATGAAGTGGGAGGCAGCATGTATGTGGCATGGGCAAAAGGCACAGGAAGTTATGATCGTGCCTTTTGGTTCACAGAATACACTCCTGTTGATGGAGTGATGCTCCTAACACAAAACCACAGCATCTCATATTGGAACAGCAGTTTTGTGCCCTCCCAGAGCTATCAGATGCTCTGCTCAATTACGTTGATGGATGGAAAGCCTGTGATTGCTGGCCATTTTTGGAACCATACAGGAGTAGGCACTTATGACTGGGTAAATGCTGTTTGGTTTGCCCACAGTGCCCATCCCACTTCTTACCTGGATTGGACATCCTATGAAGAATCTGCCCTCCTGGGTTACACTGATAGAATGAGAGTCGATGTTCATGCTGTAAATTCAACCACAGTGCTCCTGCTGTTTAAGTCAATGGACCAGGACATGGATTGGTATGGTTATTTTGTGGGAGAGAGCACTGGGTTTGAAGGGGCTGCCTCTTTTGTTACTGTCACAGATAAGAGTGTGGATCATCTGGAGGATTCAAACAGTTACAATCTGCCCATGAGCTCAGCTGTTTCCAGAAACTCTGAGAATCCCCAGAAATATGCTGATATGATCAGCATTGCTTATGTGGACACTCTCAGGAATGTGTATTTTGATCAGTTCAACGTGAGCACAAGAACGATAGAGAGGAGTGAGCTGGTTGAAAATGGAACCATTGGGAGCTATTATAATGCCTGGAACGCTGGAATCGCAAAATCAGGGCTCAATTTTTATGTGGAGTGGGCAAACAAATCAGGCAGTGCTAATGATTGGCATTGGTATCTCAGGGAAAGGGATGAGAATGGAATCTGGGGCTCTGAATTGGGCATCTACGCAGATCGCCCCTGGCAGAGCAGTGATTATCCCACTCTCTTAATGAGCCAAACCATTTTAGAAACCAGCTCCATTTTTGGCAGCTCAGCTCTCTGTTTCATGGAGGTTGATTACAATGGGGGCACTGATAATGAAGTGTTCTTTTATGTTAATGCCAGTGGAGTGCCTGAGCCTGTTTACTGGGAAGGGCAGCCTCCTTATGTCACAGCGGCTGAGCTGGAAAACATTGATTCTGGGCTGGATTGGGTTTTCACTGAATGGAAATATTATACTTTCACTCTGAACGTGCCCAATCCCATTCTGGATGTTTATGGCAATCTTACAGATGTGGGGATCAGGTTCAATGTGACAACTGGGGAGGAGGAGATCCAGTGTGATTTCCATGCTAACAACACAGATAGGCTCCATATTTTCAGTGAATACTCCCTGGATGATTGGACATGGAGTTTTAACAGCTCCATGACCTCAGAGCTGGAAACTAGAACAGGAGAGCCTGTGATTCTCCAGGCTGGCACTGTTTCTTATGACACTGCAAACAATGAAACTGATATCACTTTCCAGATCTTTTTCAGGGCTCAGTGCCTGGATTCTTATGTTTCTCCAGGCATCAATGTTTCTGCTCGAGTAAACTGGCTTTCTTATTCCTGGGATTGGTTTGACGCTGATTTCAGTTTCTATCTCTACTCGAAAGGAGGTTTTGCCAAAAACTTCGCCAGCTCCGATTTTGCCAGAGCCAACAATCTTTATGGAGAGGAGTGGGCTGCCATGTATGCCTATAATGGCACTAATGTGTATAATGAAATTTGGTTTAGAGATCTCCAGCATGTCAAACTGCTGCCTGTTGTAGAGGGCTATGCTGGGCTGGATCCTTTCTCCATAACGATCACAATGGATTATTCAGTGGGAGAGGGAGAATGGCTGCCAGGCTGGATGATGGTTATGCAGCCAGTGACAGTGCACTGGAGTGGATTGTTTGCTCAGGAGGTTTGGATCAACATGACGGTGAAATGGTATCAGGGAGAGGGCACTCCAGGATCCTATACTCTAGTGAAAACCGACAATCTCTATATGTTCTTTCATGGTAGTGTAACAGGCTCAGGGCAAACTTTCAGATATCGGTTTTGGTTTGATGGATGGTTTAACAGCATTAACGCCAGCAGCACAGGAGGAGGGAGGATCAACGCTTTTGAATATCCGATGAAAGACAACGCTGATCTGTGGTTCAGATGGCTGGCAAATAATTGGGGAGTGAAAGATGATGTGGAAAAGGAATCCACATACATGGCAGATCTGAAAGACACGAATAATCAGATCATGAGCTCCGAAAGAATCAAAATGGTTCGATGTGGAGTGAGGCTCACTGTTTTCGATGCCGATGCTGGCCAGCTGATTTATCTCCACAATTATGAAGTGATGGATTATACTCATTCGAAAGAGCTCCCATTGCATGGGATCCAAACTCCAGTGTTTGATGATACCAAAATGCCTGATGTAGGCCAAACTGGGCTCCTGGGAGCAATCTTCTCTATGTTTGCTGGGATTGGCCAGTGGCTCAGTGAAAACGTGATGTTCGGAGGGCTCAATCTGTGGGGCAATTTCGTGGCTTTCCTGGACACGATCGCTGGCTGGCTGGGAGCTCCTAAATTCTTCACTAATCTTTTCAACTGGATTGGCAGTGGTTTCAGTTATATGATTCAGAGTGCCACATACGTTTTCACTCTGCTCTACAATTTCTTTCTGATGATTGGACAGCTCATCGGAGCTTTCATTACAACTCTGGGAGAATTTGTGCTGAGCATCATCAACACTCTGGGATATCTTGTGGATTTTCTGGGAGGCATCGGCACAGGAGCTGGCTCTCTATGGGTTCAATTCAACATCATGGGCTGGCTCGAGGTAGCCCTGGTTTTCTATCCCCTCTATCTCATCATCCTATGGGATCAGGAGGGCATGGATGCTGTGGTTTCTCAGCTCAGCATATTCTGGGGCATTGCTGCCTGGCTGTTTGGATTCTTCATCCAGATCATCATGGCAGTGATCAGTTTTGCTCACACATTGATTGAAAGCATCCCAGTGGCTGAATAAACATGAAAACAAAAAGATTGAGAGCTGCAATAATTCTGGGGCTGATGGCAGCAGTGCTGATCAGCTGCTCAGGCAATATGGAAACCTGGATCTCTATCAGATGGGTTAAGGGAGCTGATGCTTATGGCAATGATATCAAGTGGATCTATGTGGAGCAATGGAACACCACTGATTGGGAGCTAGTGAACAACTACACTGCCACTGGAGGAGAGGATAGGATCCTGGATTCTCAGCCTATCAATTTCACTGTTTTCTATTGCTTCAATAAAACCTATGCTGCCTCCGATGCTGAGGCACTCTCTTTCACTCGAGTGAACATCACGATCTCAGAGAGCTCTGTGCCCATTGCTGGCTGGAATAATATCCCAATGAACGAGAGTGCCAGTGTGAGCAGTGATGCAGATTTCTATTATCTCACTTCTTATGGTAATTGGACAGCTCCAGTGCCAGAAGCGGGGAAAACATATAATTGCACTTTCCTATATCAAACCTATTTCTAATTCTGCTCTGCCTGGTTCTGTTTTTCCAGGTCCTCCCAGCTGATGCCTCCATCATTCAAAAGAAGATCCTGGGAGGGAATCCCATGTATCTGCTCTCCACTGCTGGAGGCGTCACTGGCTATAAAAACGTGAATTTTGGGAAACCAACAGGAGCAGCAAACAAAAGCATTGAAATCAACATGCCCTATTCAAACTATGGTTATTTGTTTGCGAAATGGATCAGCCCAGCTCTACCCAATGCTGTCAGCCTCGAGAAAGAATACAACTGGATTTTCAGTTTCTATGGAAACACAACAGGCAAATCATATTTCTATCTAGAGTTTCTTCTGTATCGTTCAGGCAGAGAAAGCCTGATCGAGAGATCCTCTAGATCAGAAGCCATGTTTGAAAACATAACTCGATTCATCTGGCAATATCATTTTAAAAGAGCCCTCTCTTTCATCAGGGGGGATCGTGTGGTCCTGGCTGTTTATGCTCAATGTGGAAGTGCTGGCCAGGCAGAGTTTTTTTATGATTGTGCAATGTTTCCCAGTTATTTCAGTGATCCAACAGAAAGCAGATTTATGAGAAATGATGATACGACTGTTAATGGCCTCACTGCTAAAAAGCTGGGCACTGCTCAATCTGTAGGGGGCCTTTCAACATCAACCACTGTGGCCAGTGTCGCGCAAGAATCTATTTTTTATCCAACATCCAATTACCAAATACAACTCACAGCCTATCCAACAACATCAAATTATGATAAAGTTGATGATCCTAAAGGCAGCCCAGATGATTCCGCAACTTATGTCCGTTCAAACGATACAGATACGATCTGGGTTGATTTCTACGGAAACAATGGAACAGGCTATACTCTGACAGCCAGCAAAAAGATTGCGTTTCTCTATGTCACGATCAGAGGTTATGTGGCCACTTCCTCCACAATTAAGGGCCAGGCTGGATTTTGCTGGCTGCTCTCAGGAACAGAATATGATTCAGATAGCCTGTGGACCACGACAGGCTATGCAACTAAAAACCTGTTTTACAACTACAATCCAAAAACCACTCTTGAATGGACTCAGGCTGATGTCAGGGCCATGAGGTTTGGCTGCTGGGCAGTTTCAGCTTATCGAATCAGCTGGAGATATGGATATATTACTCAGGTTTTCGTTGAAAGCTACATCTATACGGATCAAACTGTCTATTTCGGCCTCGATGTTATCAAGAAAACTTCTGCTGGAGTAGAGACAAACATTGGATCTAAAGTGGCTCAATGGAGTGCTTCGTATAGCAGCTTACAATGGGATCCAACTGTTTACGTAGAACGAACAAGCACATGGAGCTGTCCATCAACAGCTCTGGCTGTCACTGATAGCATCGTGATCCAGGTCTATTCTAAAGTGGGAGCTGGAGCCTGGACCTGGCAGCAGAATTTCACAACTGAGCAACTGGGAGCTTCAAACCTGGATTCTAACACATGGACAGTGAGCTATTATGAGGCCAGCACAGCGGATATTTCAAACATCTTTCTCAGCTTCGGATATGGAGATTGTTATCAGAGAAATGCCAGGATTGAGGGATTCAAGTGGACATCTTCCATAGTGAAAACGTGGACTACAGCAGCCACGTGGGAGCAGGATTTCAGGGCCAGATCCTGGGGCACTTCTGCCTTTTGGACCATCTTTCTCCAGGCTAGGCAATGGACCACTCCAGCAATCTGGGAGCTCGATTTCAAAACTAGGCAATGGAGCACATCAGCTGTTTGGATGTTCAATCTGCTGGCCAGGCAGTGGACCACAGCAGCCACATGGACCATTCAGCTTTTAATTAGACAGTGGCGAAATACAGCTATCTGGAGTTTCAATCTCATCAATGAAATCATAGGAGCCTATTGGCATAACTCAGCCATCTGGAGCATCGTTCTGAGCCTGGACACAATGACGATACACGATTTGGCTATCATGCTTGTGCTAGGTCTTATATTCTTTCCAATGTGTATCATATTTGTGGCAGTGTGGCTGAGGAGGAGGCACTGAGAAAAATGGATGATGCTTATGTTGTGATTGCCATTGTGCTGTGTGTTTTTGCTTTTCTGGCAGTGCTTCTGGGCATTGGACAATTTTATGGGGGAGAGTGGAACACAGTTGCTCAGGGAGTCGCTGAGTTTATCATGCTGATCATGGGTTTCTGTTTTGCAGCCATTGTGATTGTGAGGTTGATGGGGAGGAAATAGATGGCTGGCAGCAGTGCAAAACCTGGGTTAATCCTTTTCGTGGCTGGGATGATGGGGCTCATTGTGGCAGCCATTGAGCAAGTGGCTTATGATCATCAATATCTGCTGAATGAATACATCACTGATCCAGCTCAGTTGCCTGGGCTCCAGATAATGACTATCGTGCTCTTTTTCCTGATTGGAGGGGCTCTGGCAGCCATCACATCCAGATAGTGATGGGGAGATGAATGATGAAAGCATGGGATCAACCCTGGAAACGGAGGGAGCCTGGAGGGAGGCTGAATAAATCCCAGAAGATTGCTCAGGCTAAATCTCAGATTGAAAGAGTGGAGATGAAAGAGAAAGCCACTCAGAAAGTGAAGATCGTTTTCCATAAGAAACTCTGGCACATGAACCAGTTTCCTGGAGTAACATTGGAGTTTTCTATTCCTCTCAGGATGGATGAGATCAGGGAGAGGATGCACAATGCCTTTCCAGAGCTGGCAGTAGTTTGGGAGGAGAATAAACCTGGGGCTCATTAACCAGGCTCTGAGAGAGCTGAAACAGGCTTTCCATAATGCCCTCAGGAAACTCCACAGGAAAAAGGGAAGGCAAAATATTGATGAGATGCCACGATCGTGGGAGAGATCCCCCAGTGCCGGGCCTGGAAAGGGCCAGAGGATTGTGGTTGTTAAACATAAGAAAAGGATCCCTGGGCTGAAATTCTTTAAGAGAGCTCTGGCTGGAGTGCTGCTCCTCATCAATTTTGCTTTCAGCCAGTTTATCCTGGGCAGCCTGGGCACAGTGGCTCAGCCCATGTTCATTCTCTTTCTGGCAAACAGTTTCATCCTCCTGGATTATCTGTGGAAAACCAGGAAGGGGGCAGCGGCATGAAAAGCCTGGGGATTATGCTTCTGTCTTTTGAGATGGCTGTGCATCTGGCAGCCAAACTGAGCCCTATCCCTTTCATAGGTTTTGCTGTTGCTCTCCTCGGCTTTCCATTAGCATTGAAACTTTCCCTGAAAGATCTGTTTTTGATTGAGGCTGGCAGCATCCTATTTGCCTGGGCAATCAACGTGGATGGGATATATTTTCAATATCAGTGGAGCATGAATACTCTCGCATCTCAGGCTCCTCAATTTCTGCCATTCTGGACAGCTATTTTTTTCATCGTTCTGATTGCCAGTCTATTTGCAGCAGCTGGAATCAGCTCTCTTCTTATGAAACTGTTTGCCAGAAAAACTCCTGAGAGGTTGAAACATATATGGTGAAAAGAGGGGAGGTCCTGGCTATTCTGGGAGCTTTGATAGCTGCTCCTTTCGCTTTCATAATGGTCCTCTATGTTATCGCGCGCGCGCTGGGATGTGCAAAACAGGAGGAAAAAGCTAGGGAGAAACATGAACCAAAAAACCAAAATGGAATATGATCCTCTCACTGAGCAGATTAAGAGGCTGCTCTTAAGGATCCCCACACTGGGCAAAAGGTTTGCTCAGATGTATCTCTGGAAACCCATGATGTTTAATTTCATGCTTGTGGGAGCCACTGGCACTTTTCTGAATTGGATCCTCTATGAATTAATTTTCAGAAACATCCTGGTGATTTTCTGGGGAGGCACTTTCATTGCTATGGTTCTAACAACTTTCCTGGTTTTTGTTTGGAATTTCACATGGAATAAGAGATGGAGCCTGAAACCTGATGCCCAAATAATGAAGATGAAAAGAGATGAGCTGCAACAACTTAAAAGCAAAATTGAAAGGCTCCTATCTGAAAGATTTGATAGAAAGGGAAACAGGATGTGAGCTTTCCATTATTGTGCCATGTTTGAATGAGGAAAAACACATCACTGATTTCCTCTTTTCTATTCAGAGCCAGTGGCTCCCCAGAGGCATGGATTATGAGCTGATCATTGTGGATGGAGGATCCAGGGATAACTCCAGGAGCCTGATTGATGATTTCAGGGATGTGATTCAGATCACTGGCTTGATTGATGAAACTAGGAATCTGGGCTATGTTAGAAACAGGGGAGCCCTGGCTGCCAGGGGCAGAATTCTCCTTTTCACTAACGCTGATTCACTGTTTCCCCTGGGTTTCCTGGATCAAATATGCCAGAGTTTTGAGCCCTTAGATGTTGCAGCCCTCTCAGGCAGAACGATCCCCCTCGAGGGGGGCGCCATCTGCTGGGCTGCCTATTGTGCTTTTGATCTTATCAGATGGGCTGCCTGTAAAATTGGCCAATTTTCTCCCAGTGGCAATTTCCTGGCCATCCGATCCTCAGTTTTCCAGGCGATCGGAGGATTCAGGGAGCTGAGGGTTAATGAAGATGGAGAGCTGGGAATCAGGCTAAGCCAATACTCCAGGGAGAGAGGAGTGAAAGTGAAATTCATCTGGAGCCTGGCAGCTGCTCACTACTCTGAACGATTCAGGAGAGGGGCCCTGCAAACTCTGATGTTTTATGCTTATGTGTTTGGGAATTTTCATCCATTGCTGAGGAGGCTGCTGGCTCCGATCGAGCGAAAGAGTGCCAGGGAGTTTTAACTGATGGATCTGGCTTTTGATGTTTTGATTCCAGCCCATGCTGAAAGCATTGAGCAGCTGCTCAGATTGATCATGTGCATCACTTTTCAGAAAACTCCAAGCTGGAAAATTGATCAGCTGCTGCTCTGTTCAGATAATGAAAAGATAAAGGATGCTTTCTCCAGCATGCCCCACATGAAACTGATTCCTCAGGATCCTCACATGGGAAAGCCTGATGCACTCAATAAGATGTTATCAGTGGCCAGGGCTCCTTTCTGCATTGAAAACAGCGCTGATTGCATCCCAGCCTCAGAACACACTTATCACTATCTCCTGGAGCCCCTCAAACATGCAGCTGCTGGAGCAGTAACATCCAAACCTGTTCCTTTTTCTCCAGGCTTTATGTGGCTGCCAGATCTAGTGTGGAAATGCCATGAGTATGTTCAGCCCAAACTCAATGCAGAACTGTTCAGTTTCAAAAGGCAGCTGGTTGATTTTCTGCCTGAAACCCTCATCCATGATGATGCCTTTATTCATAACATGATAGTGCGGAAAGGCTTTCAAATTATCTATGAGCCCAGGGCTGTGGTTTTCAACAGTGCCCCCAAAACACTGGGAGAGTTTTATCAGCAGAGGAAAAAGAATGTGATCGGCAATTTGCAGCTGGGAAAAGAATTCAATGAATCTGCTCCCAGGGGATTGAGATTGAGGAGCCTTATTCTCATGTCTTTGGAGCTCCTGGCTAATGTTCATGGCAGATTAGATTATGCCCGGGGAAAGGTTCCAAAAGGGTTAATTGGTTACAGTTTAGAATCAACAAAAGAGGTTTTCGATTGAAAGTCGTTTGGCTAGTGCCTCCCACTCATAAAGGAAAATATCCTAACATTGGGCAATATCGTTTTTATAAGAACATGCCTGTGAGAGCCAGCATCGAATATCCTTATCTCAATGCAATGGGCGTCACTCAGCTGCATGAGGCTGGGCATGAAGTGAAATTTTTTGATTGCCCCACTATGAATCTAAAATGGGAGAATGTTCTGCCTGAATTGGGCTCAGCTGACCTCATCATTATGGAGGGGAGAACTCCCATTGTGAAATACATCTATGAAACTGCCAGGATGCTCAGAGAGGAGCTTTCTGTTCACGTTGCACTCTATGGGGATCATGTGACAGTTTATCCCCAGGAGGCTCTCCAATACTGTGATTTTGTGATTGCAGGAGGAGATTATGATTATGGGGCAAGGAAACTGGCTGATGTTCTAGACACTTATGGAGCTAGAATCCAGGGAATGGAGCCAGCCGGGATCTTCAGGGCTGGCCTGGTTGAAAACCTGGATGAGCTGCCCCATGTAGATAGGGATCTTGTGCCCAATGACATTTATTTTGAGGCCTGGAAAATCAGGGAGCACTATCTCTATACGATGAGTGGCAGAGGCTGTTTTTATGATTGCACGTTCTGTTGTTGGAATAGGCCTTTCTGGGAAAACAGAGTGAGGCAGAGATCTAGTCTTGATGTGGCCAATGAATTCTGGGAGGCCCATGAAAAATATGGAGATTGCTATATCTGGGATGATCATGACTGTTTCAACACTAAATGGGGCCTCGACTTTGCTCAGCTACTCCTCAGAAGTGGCAATGTTCATAAAGAAATTCTGTGGGCTTTCCAAACTCATAGCAATATGATCCAGGACCTGGACGCCATGAAAACGATGAAAAGAGCTGGCCTTCATCTGATTAAGCTAGGGATTGAGAGTGGCAATCAGAAAACTCTGGACATGATCCATAAAGGCACAACGGTCCAGCAGCATGAAAAAGCTATCAGGCTCCTGAAAGAGGCTGGCATAACTGTTCATGCAAACCTGATGGTTGGGTTTCCCTGGGAAGGAAAAAAAGAGGCTTATCACACTATTGAATGGATCAAAAAGCTGGATCCTAACCAGGCTCAATTCAGCCTAGCTATTCCTTATCCCTGGACCGAGCTCTATGATTATGCCAAAAGCCACAATATGCTCCTGGTTGAGGAGGGAGATTGGGAGAGTTTTGATGCTACTCATCCAATGATGAAGATGCAGAACATGACGTCTGAGGAAATCGTGAAACTCTATAAAGATTGCTGGAGGCTTTTCTATCTGGGCTGGAGATACAAACTGAAACATCTGAAAACTGTGAGGAATCTGGCTGATTTGAAACAGCTGATCAGAGGATATTATTCTGTGAGGTTTGGGCACATGAAAGCGATTGAAAGGGCTGATTGATTTGAATCTGCTCGAGCAGCTGCTCCTCTGGATCAGCTATTTCAACCTGGGAGGATCTAAATGGAACATCCTGGGGATCCTGTGGCTCGGGGCTCTGATGTGGATGTCATACAAAAGATTCCATGGGCATTTTCAAAAAGGTTTCTTTCCTCAGCCAGGTCATAATCCCAGGAGCAAAATTTGGGTTGGCTGTGTGATAGCTTTTGCTTTCACATCAACCTTTCTGCTCCAGATGATGGTTGACGATTTCATTACAACCCCGATAAATCTGGCTTTTGGCAGTTGGTATCTGATAGCTCCACATCTGGGGCCTTTCACTTTTCTGAAACTGTTGGAGTTTAAAGTTGATGTGTATCTGGGCATCATGCTCTATTCTGTTGCTTTCTATATGACTAGCCTCTGGAGATTCTATCACTTCACTAAATGGAGCATGCTGTGGCTTTCTCTCACTCTGATTCTCCAGGTTTTCCTAGCCAGCCAGCACATATTTTATTTTCTCGATCTCACCGGGTATGATCGAATCTATGCTTTTTGGATGAGTTATCCCTGGTTCAGGATCTTTACCGGGCTCCTGGGAGCCAGCCTCATAAAGAAACCTGAGATGAAAACAGAAATCGTTTCAAATACAAATATGACGTCGGGGCAGGATGCAGGGACCTCCTGCAGCAGGAGTTTCAGATGAAACATGAAAGTCTTATTGGTATATCCTAACGTGCCAGCAGTTGCCACTCAGGCTCCCCTGGGGCTCATGTATATTGCCAGCTATCTGAGAGCTCATGGGCATGAGCCCAGGATTATAGAGGGCAATGCTCAGATGATCCAGCAGCAGTTTCAGCCAATGCAGCCAAAACCTGATTTTATTGGGATAACTTGTATGAGCTCCATGTTTCCTGAGATCTTGAAAATAAGAGATTATTTCCATAATTGGGATATCCCCCTGGTTTTTGGAGGAGTGCATGCCACTATTCTGCCAGAAAGTCTCCTCTCTGAAAATGGTGATTTCAATGATATTGTTGTTCAGGGAGAAGGAGAAATAACCATGCTGGATATTGTCAACAGAGAATTTAACATAGCTGGCATTTATATCCAGGGAGAGGCTGTGCAAAACCTGGATCAGCTGCCCTTTCCAGCCAGAGATCTAGTGAATAAGAGATATCTGAAACATTCTGTGAGCATGCTGGCAGCCAGAGGATGCCGGTTTAACTGTTCTTTCTGCCAGCCCACTCTCAGGAAAGTGTTTGGATTCAGAGTGAGGAGGAGATCTGTGGAAAACGTGATTTCTGAGATGTGGTCCTGTTCTAGTCGTTTCCATGTGGATGATTTTGAGTTTTTTGATGATACTTTCACAGCTGATAAAAACTGGATCTATGATTTTTGCGATCAGATGTATTGGAAACTATTTTCCTGGAAAGCTCTCTCGAGAGTGGATATGCTTGATTTTGATATGCTGAAAAGAATGAAAGAGGCTGGATTAACAAAACTGAGCCTGGGCCTGGAAAGTGGTAGCCAGGAGATCCTGAATTCCTATCAGAAAGGAATCAGTGTGGAACAGGCTCATCAGGCATTGGAATGGTGTGAGCAGCTGGGGATTAAGGTTCATGGATTCTTTATGATTGGAGCCCTCGAGGAAACAAAAGAAACCATCATGGAAACCAGGAGCTTCATAAGGGCTCACAAATTTGATACGATTTTCATCACTGTCACCACTCCCACTCCATGCACACAGCTTTATGATAGAGCCCAGAGAGAGGGGAGGCTGAAAGTGCCCTGGCAGCAGTTTGATCTCCTGGGCAGCCTAACCACAACAGTGCATGCTAAAAACCTGGATCAGGTTGTGCCCATGAAACTCTATTATCTGGCGGCCGAGGATGTGCTCCGCGCGCGCTATCAGATCCTGAGAGAATTTTATCTGAGAAAACTGAGGAATCCCCTCTATCTGTGGCAATTCATCAGGCACAACAGTTTAAACTATACCTGGGAGGCTGCCAAAAACGTCTTTCATTGATCTGCTGAAAGCGCCCTGGTTCTACTCCAGCCCCAATCCTCTCACAATTTTATCCTGGATTCTCATGGCATCCTATGGAGCCAGGCAGCTGCTCGATCGACCACAACTGGGAGTGAAATTCAAAAGCAAAAGATGGAGCTGGCTGATTGCTTTCATTAACAGCCTCTGGATCGTTGGAATTGTCGTGCTGATCCAGGACCTGTTTTTCCTGGTGATCACATCTTTCAGATGGGTTCCAGTTTATCCTCAATATGCCACATGGAGTTTCTGGCTCTGCTTTCCCAGAGATCTGGCAGCTCTGGCTCTCTGCTTTCTTTTGAGCCATGAGTTTTATGGAAAAGAATATTCTCTGAATCTGAGGACCTGGACTGATTTCTTCCTGTTGTGGGGCATCACCATCTGTGTTTTTGCTCTTGTGCCTAACATGGGTTTCACAAATTGGACTTTTGCGATCACTGAGCACATGAGTGATACAGTTATTCTCCTGGCTTTCAGCATGAATTTCCTGTTTGGAAAACCTTTCCTATTCTATATCTACACTACATTATGGAGAAAACGTGAAAAAAGAAAGGATTTAAAAACCACTCCCATGAAATAGAACACAGGAGGATTTGGAACATGGAAAGAAAAACTGCAATTATTTTAGCCACTGCTGCTCTCTTTTGCGTTGTTGCGGTTGCTTTTGCAGCTCAATGGTATTTCTCAGCTCCCCAAACTGTTTCAGTGACTGATTATGTAGTGCTGATGAATCCAATCTCGGAAACAGGCTCTGTTACCAATGGGACCACAATCTACATCAGCGGAACAGCAAAACTCAAATCAGGAGAATTTCTGCCCTCTGGCACTATTGTCTATCTGTTTGTGAATGGCACTCAAACTGAATATTATGGCTTCACAGATGAAAGTGGATATTGGAGCCTGAATTATGATGTTCTGGCAGCGGCTGGCACAACTCTGGAATTTAAGGCTGGAATCTATCAGTGAGCATGCTAGAGGCTGTTTTGATTGCAGCCCTCATCATCTATTCTCTTTTTTTAGCAGCTATCCTAGTTGAATACATCACAGATAAACGTGGCAAGAAAAAGGGCAGTAGCGCGCGCGCAATGGAGAAAGAGAGCCAGGAGATTTCCGCGCCTCGAGGCTCGGAAAAGGAGGAGATCTCCCAGGCTCCGGGCCTGGAAACTCCAGAGAAAGATGGGGCTCCACAGGAATGGAAAGAGGAGGAGTTTGAATGAAGCTGGAGATCAGAAATTTTATGAAAGTTGAATTCCACAATCCTCCTTTTCCATTTTCTGGGCATTTTTGTTTTGGATTTGCTAGGGAAAAGTGCCCTAAATGTGGAGGAATTTTGTTTGTGGTTTTTGCACCATCACAGGGAGAATATAGTAAACTGCTGTTCGAAAAACGGGGACTAGATCATAAAGTCCTGACCACGTGTGTTTCGTGTGAATTCGGGATGCATGAGTTATCTGAAAAAGCTAAACTAATAGAAGAAGTTTGAATGAGGAAAAAGAGGCTGCTGATTGTCTTATTGGATGTGGGTTCTGATATGCCTCTGTTTCTGAAAGGATTGGCTGAGGGCTTGAGGGAGAATGAAAGCAACATCTAAAAGGATGCAGAAAAGGCTGGGGAAAGGCTGGAGGAGGATTGTTGATGAGCAGCTGCATATATCATCTGAAAAGACTGAGGGAGGAAAAGAAAAGGAAAAGGAGGGATGCACATAAACCTGAGAGTCGTCAAACATGAGGCTGATGAGGAAAAAGACGTCTTTAAAGTGACGTTGAAAGGAGAGGGGGAATTAGTGCCTGGCAGCCTTATTGAGATTGAGCTGAGGCTGAAAGGGAAAACTGAGGAGATTCTGGAGCAATACATCAGAGGGACTTTCTTCAAACTTCAGCTCATTAGTGCCAGTGCGCGCACGCTAGATGAAACCAAATAGAGGAGGTCTGAGATGAAAGAGAAATATGTGATCGTTAAACTGGAGAAAGATGGGGAAACAAAAGAGATCTCCTATAAATTCAGGAAACTGAAACAGCAATTCCATGCCATGAAGGATCTGGCAAAATTTCTGAGGAAAGGCTGGCAGCTCCAGGGGCTCTCTGGAAACTCTGAGTATGTAGCATCAATGAACAGGCTGATCGGGAATTACAAAACTGGGGATCCATTGCCCATCAAAAAGATGATCGGGGAGGCTGGGCTCCAGGCACTGCCAGGCTTTCTGAAACACAAATTAGAGAAAGAGGAGGGATGCAATAAGCAAGAAACCAGGAAAGAAGAAAGAACAGAAACCTGAAAAAGAAAAAGCGGCAGAGGAATAGGCTCACTTTTGGGGCACATATTTTATGATGATATTGCCCCCACATGAGCAGATGTGTTCTGCAAACTCAGCCTCTTTCCCACATTTTTGGCAAACCCTTTTTTGCCTAAATTCGAGGCGCCTGAAGCTCAATATGTTTTCCTCCTGTGCTGTTTCTCCCTGGGCACTCTGCAAACTGCCTGGCTCTGTGCCAGCTTATTGAGGATCAGCCAGCCAAATTTGGGGCAGAATTTCTTTCCCTGATCTATGCTGCCAGTTTGTTTATCCTTTATGGGCTCTAATGTGGGGCAGTCCCAGCAAACTCTGGCTTTTGGCTCAAACCAATCCTTTTTCAGCATCTCATCTGCCTCCTAGCAGTTTTGAGACAATCTGTAAGAGAAGCAAAAGGCATAAGCAGAGTATCGCAACTCGGACAGGTCTTTCTAGAATTGTGTTCATCTGAAAGGATCCTCCGCTGCATCAGCTTTCTCCTGGGTTTCAGCTATCCACAGTTTATAGCATGCTGCCATGAGGATGATGAGGATCATCAGCAGCAGCTCAGCAATATTCAAAAGCTGCATGTTTCTCAGGCTCCTCCCAGGTATTTCAGCAGATGTTTTGCCAGGTTTTGGGCTGCCTTATGTCTTTTAAGAGTCTCAGGAGACTTATCTAAGAGCACTGGAGTGATGCCTTTCTCCTCGAGTTTCTGGATATCTGCATCCAGGAGATCCCCTTTCCACATTGGCATCTCTATCCTCTGAGGTTTGAATCCGTAAAAGATGGCTTTCATACACTCAGGCTCTTTCATCTGCAATCCATTCTTTTGCAGCTCTGCCAGGCTCACATTGGGAGTTTGATTGTGGGCCAGGAAAACCCATGTTTTGCCTAGCTCCAGCCAGCTGGGGATCTCTGGGATCCTTTTGCTCACTCCCTGAGCAACAGCCTCTTTTATGAAACTGCTGGGAGTGTAGCTCTGCTTTCCCACGAACATGAGCCCATAGCTGCCCTTTTCCATTGGATAGCAGATGGGGCAATCTTTCCAGCAGCTGCAATCATAAGATTGATGTGGTGCTCGAATGTGTGCTATATATTTTGCATTGATTCTCTGGAGATTTCTGCTGAAAGCTGGCTCGAAACCACAGCATTGGCATGGCTCCAGTTTCAGGGGCAGCCCATCGCATTGCAGCTGGAAACCTGGATCTGAAACTAGATAGAGGCCTCCGATCGCGCGATATCCACAGCCTCTCTTTTGCTCAGCAGAGGCACTCATGGCAATCACTCCACTTGTTATGCAGTGTTTTGTCTTTTGGCAGAAACTCTGTGCCGCAATCCAGGCAAATATAGCTATCTACGATCCTGGAGATGTTCATGTGTGGGCAGTGCTCAGGATCCCTCATGTTTTCAGCTCCCCAATTAAGATCAGGATGCCTATTCCCACGAATCCAGCTCCCACTGAAAGAACATCCACAGCAATCATGCAGAGCCCCACTGCAATGCAGAACAAAACAGGCTTTCTCCTCATCGGTATCTCTCCATCGTTTTCTTATGTTCTCTGGCATACTGGAGCTCAGATGCTACTGCTGCCCTGAAAAACTCTGTTTTATTCTCATAGGAGCCAGCCAGAATGAGAGCCTCTATTTCAGCCAGCTCTTTATCTGAGAGCCTGAAACTGAGTTTGGGGCTGTTCACAGATCCACATCCTGGAGCCAGCGCACTAAATCTGGATAGGCTGCTCTGAGTTTTGCTGTGTTTGCCAGATCCGCGATCACGATTGTCTCACAGAGGCTTTCATAAAAAGAGCCCATTGTGTCTCTGGCATGCCGAAACTCACAGGCAATGATTCTCCAGTTTGGCTCATTATCCTGGATCTCTCCAAACAATTTCTTATAGGCTCTCTCTGCCTTTTTCATACATTCTGTTTCACTCATTCTTGTCGCTCCCTTTTTGTTTCGTTTTCACTTGGGGGCATCAAAATCTCTTTCAGCTGTTCTGATGGCAATGCTGGAGGTTTTCTCCAGGCAATCACGATAGAAACCACAGCTGCCAATGCATGTGCTCTTTAAGTGCCCCAGGCAGCTAGGTTTTCCGTTTTCCTGGCCTATTTTCCAGGACACTCCACTGGCATAATGAGACTCATTCATTGGAGTGCCCTCCTCTGCCATTTTGTGATTCTCTTATAGAGTTTCCAGGTATCAGTTTCTCTAACCCATATAATGAATAAACCTATGAACCCCAGAACAACTCTGAGTATTGCAGTTTCCATCTTTCCTGTGCCCCCATGTGATCAATAAAACCATTGTCAGGGCTATTATTAAAAGTGTCGGACAAACTGTTAAACACAAATACATTTAAAAATCAGGAAAATGCTGCCTCTGCCGGTCTTGGACCGGTCGCTGGGCGCCCTCTGTACGATTATCGTACATCATTGAGCTAGTTTCTGGCTCTCCAATAATCATAAATATGGAGCAGCTGGAGCAGCCCATAAACAAAAGCAATGAAAACTAGCACTGTGAGAATCATGCTGATCTGCATCAGATAGAAGAAAAATCCGGCCAGCACTAGCTCCAGAGTGGCAAAAGAGGTTCCCAGGATCAGGAGAGTTGCATCAGAGTTAAAAGAATGGGTTTTCTCTGCATACTGATCTTTAAACATCAGAAAAAGGAGGAGAGAGTGGAGCCTGTTGGATTGCATGGGGCTCAGCTCTCAGCAGATAACTCCTGGAATTCCTCCGAACAGAGCAAAAAAGAGCTCTGCTGCTAGGAGCCCCAGGGTTGTGGCAGCTGTAATTATAGCCAGCATCCTTTCTTTTCTCATTAGTTTTCCTCCAGAGATCACTCTCCATGTAGCTTTTTAAATCTGTATGCAGCCTCCTACTAGAGGAAAATAATAGAAGAATCTTCTATCTGGATTGAAAAACATATAAGCTGAATCATTCCTTTCTGTGAGCATACCTGAATTGTAAATTGTTTGGGCGAGGAGAATAGCGCGCCGCGATGCCCTATCTCCTATTTCCTTTCTTTCAATGGAAAGCGCGGCGCGCATAAAATTACTCTAGATTTTTCGAGTAAACCTCAATAATTCTGTTCAGAAACCATTTAACCAAAACTGCCAATTAGAAAAGAGATCACTGGGAGCTGGGAGCCTGGGCAAATATTCTCAGAAACAATATCCTCTCGAGGAGTGCCCTGAAAAAGTCACTGTGAGAGTGCTG
>Ga0315279_10002068_pt1 | contig 31264 bp, 27 predicted proteins | sample YL17G06_20_MG_FD_203694 | JGI IMG/M metagenome (GOLD analysis project Ga0315279, IMG submission 203694) | Sediment microbial communities from Yellowstone Lake, YNP, Wyoming, USA - YL17G06_20 | ecosystem: Environmental > Aquatic > Freshwater > Lake > Sediment | place: USA: Wyoming | collected...
TAAAGGTCGCTGAAGAAGAAGAGTAACCAACATAGCTCTTTCAAACACCTTGCAGCATGAGCATTTCTAAAAGCACAGGGTACACTTGCTCTCTGGGAGATTCTGACCCTTCTATACAGAGGTTGAAGTGGTTTTCATCACTTTTCTTGGTTTGAGAAAAATCCAGTACTGGCTCTTACTTCTAGGGTCTAAAGAAAAAAAGGGGTTTATGATTCAAATTCGCCCCAGTGAGCGCCCATGATGCCTAAGTCGGTTGAGTCGACTACTCCGTTGTCATCTATGTCGGCTTCCGGGACATAGTTGACCTCTCCGAGGAATGCCCCCCATGCGCTGCCCAATATGCCTAAGTCTGTGCTGTCAACTGCACTGTCTGCGTTCAGGTTGCCTGGAAGGCCAATGTGGACTATGCTGCTGCAGTTGTTGTTAGCTGTATTCATTTCGCCTAGGACCATTTCCACTGCCGCAGTTATGTTATAGTCTCCAATGGGGAAGCTTTCTGTGTCCCACGTGAAGGTGAGGGTTGTGAAGCTTTCGCTTGGAAGGGATATGACTGCGCTGCTTGTGGGTATGGTGAGTGAGAAGTTGAACGTCTCAACGTAGTCGCCAAGGTTACCGACGGTTATGGTGATGGATAGGCTAAATCCTTGTCCGACCACCTTTTTAGATGGCGTGACTTCTACTACGGCTATGTCATGTTGTGGAGTTCGTTGGTTGAAGAGCGGGTAATTATCCTTGTTGTTTGCATCAATTGGGTATTCTGAGTCACCTATTCCGTCACTGCCTGTTTCATTTTGGTAGGGACCATGCTTTTTGTCTTCGCCTGGGTAGTCGCTCCAGTAGTTCCCACCGCTTGGATAGCCGTTGTCCCAAGTGTTTGTCGACGCATAGATATCGACCTGGTCGGGGTTGTTGATGAAGTTGTTGTGGTAGATCACGCTGTTGCTTGATGCGTACATGAAGATTCCCCGGTGAATTTCATCTTTGACGTTGTTTCGGTGGATGTCATTGTTCTTGCAGTCTCTTGAGACTATGCCGTTATCGTTGTTCGTTAGGTTGTTTCTAGTTATGACTGTAACGTTGGAGGATTCTAAGAGGATGCCATCACCTGCATTGCTGTCTATGACGTTTCCTTTGATGCTACAATTGCTGGAATGATCTAACCTGATGCCGTGCCCGTTGTTGGTTATGATGTTTTGGTCAATGATCGTCTCGTTGGCATATGCTATAAGAATGCCTTCTTTTGACGTGTCACTTCCTCGTACCATGAAGTTTCTGAAGATGACGTTGTTTGCTGTTATTGTCACTGTTGTTCCGGCGCCGTCTCCTTCGAGGATTGTGCTTCCAGCGATTCCAACAAGCTCGACGGACTTGTTAATGTTCACGTTTTCATGGTAGGTTCCAGCGCGTACTACGATTGTGCTTCCATCTGCCGTTTGAGTGGCTATTATTGCATCCTGTATCTTCGTGTAGCCGAGTCGACTCTGGATATTGTAGACTGGTGGGGTTAGTGGGCTTATGAGTGGATAGTTGTCTCTGTTGTTCGAGTCCATGGTATATTCGTGGTCCCAGATGCCGTCGTTGCCTCTTTCGTTTTGGTTCGGGCCATGGTAGTAGTCTTCGTCGGAATATTCAGTCCAATAGTTTCCGCCCGAAGGATACCCGTTGTCCCAAACATTAGAGTATGGTCCTACTACACTTGCTTGAATAGAGTTGTCGATTAGGCAGTTGTGATAGAAGCTGTTGCTGTGGCTTGAATCAACGCAGATTCCGCGATAGTTGTATGTGACAATGTTATCAGCAATGCTGTTATGATTGCTTCCTCCTTGGAGGTAAATCCCGTTCTCGCTATTGAAGAAGGTGCAATTGAGTATGTTCGAGTTTGTTGTGTTCCACAAGAATATCGCGTGGACATTGTTGGTTGTCATAAGATCTTTGATGGTTACGTTGTTGCAGTCAATAAAGTAAAGTGCTCCGGCGTCAGCTGACAAGTCATAAGTAGTGTTTGAGGCTCTCCTGATGTAACGGATAGGCTTGCCGTTTACTAGGTTGCTCTCGCTTATGACATTGTTGAAATGGCCTGAGTCAGAACCGCGTACTCCGAAGTTGAACTGGTTGTTCTCCATGATATTGTTGTTAAGGGTGTTGTTGCCGGAAGAATCTATTACTATTCCATAATCGCTGTTTGAAACGTTGTTGCTGCTGATTGTGTTTCCCATGGAGTTGACGACGCGAATTCCATAGTAGTTGTTCGTTAGTGAGTTGTTGCTTATGTTGCCACCGATTGAGCCGTCGATCAAAATGGCTGATTCGGCGATTGCACTGTTTCGCAGAGTGAAACCGCTTATGTTGACGTTGTTGGCTGCAATTCTGATGGTGGTTCCAGCATCGTTTGCGTCAATTGTCGTGTTGTGTACGCCTCTGCCGATGAGGGATATGCTCTTGTTTAAAACTACGTTCTCGTAGTGTGTTCCCTCAAAAGCCATAATCGCATGGCCTTCTAAGGTTTCCAGCGAGTTGATTGCTTCTTGGATAGTCGCGTAATACGTGTTTGTGTTAATGTCGTAGGCCGGAGGCCTTTTCAGAATTCGGATGCCGTGTACTCCCTGAGTGTAGTTGAAGTAAACGAAGTAGTGTGTGCTATTCTCTGTCACGGTTCTTTCTTCGGTTTTCAAAGGCACGCCGTCTTCGACTAGGAGCAACTGATCCGGGAAGTCTATTTGCATTAGCGTCTTCGGAACAGTGATGTTTGAGAATCCGAGGTAGGGGCCTGTAACGTTGAAATGAAGCATCTGATCGGGCTGGCTGAAGTTGTGATCATAGAAGCCAGAACCTATTTTTACGAGCACTGGTTCACCGTTAACGAACTCGTAGGCAGTTTGAACTCCTGTGGAATTGCTCACGGCGGAAACGGTTTGAACGGGTGAATGCACAATGGTGAATGTGTCGATGATGTTGAACGGCATCATCGTGTAGTTCTCCACTCCCCAATAATCCATGACAATGCAATCTCGGAGATGGATGTCAGAGACCCCAGCCGCCTTGACTTTGAAGTTCAAGTAAGCTAGTCTTCCGCTCCCACTAACCTTGCTTCCCTCTCCTTGGAGACTGCAAGCGGTTGGCGTAATCTCCCCAAGAGTGTTGTTGACCAATCCCAGCTGCCACATGAGTGATCCTATCTGCATGAGTTCTCCCATGAAAACACCAGTGCATTCCAGCAAGCTGACATTGAAAGTTATGCCTGCCTGCCAGCTGTAGAGATCAATGACATCTCGAATATTCAGGTCAACAGTGACTGTGTTATTGACTCCTATTGCCGTACCATTGATCATAAACGGAGCCAAGTACACCGTAGTGTTAGAACTCTTCTCCGCCTCCATCTGTCCAGTCCACGCGGCATCACCGGATTCCCTATATTTGCCTAGGGGTAAAGTCACGTTCTTCGTGAAATCCCTCTCAATCATGGAGGCATCCACAATATTGACGATCCCGTTGCCGTCAATATCTCCCCTAGGTACCCCTGCAGGACCTGCTTGGTTCCCAAAGCTGCCTGACAAAATCACAGCGTCGAGAATATTGACCTTTCCATCCAAGTTCAAGTCGGTGTCTGCGAGTTGGTACATCCATGGGGGGATTCTCCATTCTCTTGCGAAGGCGCCTGCACGACCGTGTGTAGGGTTCACTACTTCCTGTCTGGGCTGTCCTGTTGTGCGGCTTTTCAACCACTGGACGACGAACGGCCTCGTATAACCTCCGTACCAATCTGAAGACGTTTCGTTGCAGAAAACATCGTGGTCACTCGTGAACTTGAAACGACCTAGAGTACTGCTGCGATCCGTTTGTTCAAGTTCAGCCACAACCGCGCCTGTGTCTGTCGTTCCAGCTCGCTCAATTGCCTCAGCCAACGTCCATATTGCTTCGTACGACCCCCATGAAGTAGATATCGGAGCATGTCCGTAACGCGCAAGACTCCCCAAATAGAAAGCCAATGCTTCAGGGCTTACCGGTGTCTCGGTTCCTATGGGTGCAATCGTAGTTTCATATTCACATTTGCCACCAGTTTGCTGCCAGAACTCGTAGGTTTGTGAAATCATGTTGATGCCGACGCAGATGGCTGTCAATCCTAGTTCTTTCCATTGTTTGATGAAATTCACGCTGGCTTGTGTTGAAAACAAGTGAATGATAAGTCGAGCTCCAGAATCGTTGATGTCGTCGAGTATTGTTGAGAAATCTGTAGTGTCGACGTTAACTCGGGTAGAATATGTCACGTTTGCGTATGGTCCTAATATGCTGGTATTGGGGTAGATATTAGGATCTGTCATGTTTTCATACATGTCATCCCATAGCGAGATATTCTCTGAGATGACGGCGACCTTGACCTGTTTGTTAGATGCGCCTTCCCAAAGATATTTTCCGTATATAGGCAACAACTTGGATTGCAGCACAGATCGTTCGAATCCCCACAGAGTCCCGGCGAGTGTTGTTGAGTTGAACGGTGCCGCCCTGAACAGGTACTTATATCGATCATAGTTTGATTCAACGCCATCTATCAGTCTGTCTTCGGGTGCACCTGAAATCAGAAAAATCGCATGATTGTCCATCAGTACTTCACGTGCTCCGTAGACCTCGTCACTCCAATAGCCCCCCGTCACGAAATCGCAACCGCCACTCACAAGGTCTGTCGCTGCAGCTTGCCCTGTTGCGTTGCTTGGATACTGTTGACCTCTGAGAGTATCTGCGAAAACCAGCTCGATATTCCGTGCAATGCCATCTACTAGGATGCCTCCATTGTCGTTGATTGTATCCCTAGCAATCTCAGCTCCCTCCTTAATGCCTTGACCCTGAATCCACGCCATTGGACCCAAAACGCCTATCTTCACCGGATCACCAGCTTTGGCACCACAACTTCTGTTCGCCACCACAGGTTGAATGTAGGCAGTAGATGTTACCGCTTCAATGGCCAGCATAGCCATCAGTATCTGGCAAAATACTTTTTTCAAGTTCTTCTCCCCCATAATTGGTATGGTTGAACTGGTAAATATCATTTTCGGAAAACGCCTCTAGCTAGAACGCGCTAACGCACTAGAAAACATGCGAGCCCTTCAGCAATTGCGCGAAATCCTACAAGGAACTAGACTGTTTCGTCCCAGTACGAGCCACCGATGCTTCGCAATAGCATCGGATAACTCATTCGATCATAACGTCAACCACGTTCCATAAACAAACGGCAAAACTCAAAGACTTCCGAGTACTCTTATAACCGAAATCAGCAACATGAAGTGATCTGCAGCTTGGCTGAACATAGATTGAACTATCCTTTGTCTTTTACCACAAAGAGTATTCCAAGCAGAACAAATGCCGCCCCAACAGCAAAAGAAGGAGCAGGCACTTCTTGGAATAGGCTTATGCCCAAAATCGTCGCACCTATTGGTTCCAGCAACGCCATGGTAGCGGTTTCAAAGGATTTCAGGTTTGACAAGGAAGAGAAATACAATGTGTGCGCCAATGCTGTCGGAATTATGCCTAAGCCAACTAAGGGCAGTAAGGTCTCCATGCTAGCTGGAAACTGCAGAGCCTTGCTTGTGGCTGGCAAGCTTATGGCTGCAACTACCGCTGCTGTCAGCAGGTACGTGGGAATCATGGTTGGAAGCACGCTCATTTGACTTCTTATCTTTCTGCCATAGTTGAGGTAGAAGGCTTCCACCAAAGCAGCCAAAACCGCTTCCATGTCTCCCTTCAAGCTTGGAGAGTAGCCCAACTGACCAGAAACAGTATTGAAGCTTACGGATTCCGCATACCCAATCAGGCACACTCCTATAAATGAGATGGCTAACCCGATGATTGCAATGCGCGAGGGCTTAAGCTTGAACAAGAAACTGGAAACAAACATTGAGAAGATTGGGCTCGTGTTTACAAGAACGGTTGCGTTCAGGATTGTTGTGTCCTTCACTGCCGAAACGAAGAATATGAAGTGAAGCCCAAGAAAGAAGCTAATGAAAAAAAGCTCCTTCAGATTCTTTCTCACCAAATCGAAGCTGAACGACTTTCTAAGAACTACCAATATCACAATCAAAGCTACGGCTGCTATGACCAACCGCCAAAAAGCTATCGAGAAAGCATCCAAATTCTGCATGAACCTTATGCATATTGCTGCCGTTCCGAACGAAACTCCAGCCACTATCCCTTCGGTCAAAGCCAGCCTTCTCGTTCTAACCCGCATCTCAACGCCCTTTCCGCATTCCATCAACTGAATGATGCTTGGTTTATATACGCATTTTCAGGTTTGAAACCAAAAAGTGCCAGTCAACATGATTCTTTGACTCATGAACGAAACTGATATAACAAGATCCAGAGAACTTGAAACTGGGACATTTCATGAATACCGAAGTCATTATGAGGTTATCTTTGAAGCTCGCCGGACTGCAAGAGGTTCCTGAAGACAGCGCCACATACGTGAGCGGCAAAGAAGTCAAGAAAGCTTTGTTTGGCATTGATGCTGGCGTTCCAGAACTTCTGCTGGCGAAGCAGTTGGGCTGCGACTGCGTGATCGCTCATCATCCAATAGGCGGAACAGCCGCCATAAACTTCGCCCAAGTTTTCAGAAGGCATATCCAGCAAATGGTTGACGCGGGAATCCCGAGAAAAGAAGCGGAAAAAGCTGTTGCGAAGAAGCTTGAACAGCTTGAGGTCGATGCCCATACGCGGAACTACAGTCATGCTGTTGATGTTGGCGGGCTTTTGAAAATGTCCTACATGAACATTCATACACCGCTTGACGAGATCGGAAGAAGAATCATGACTGAGCAGATCAGAAGCAAAACAAACAAGAACTCCACCGTGCAAGATGTAGTTTCAGCATTGAATAGACTCGGTGAATTCAAAAACGCAATCACCAAGATCAAGATTCGAGTAGGAAAACCTGAAAATCCTGCCGGAAAAGTCGTCGTGTCCCACGGCGCTGGAACCAATGGCGGTTACGAAATCGCAAAAGCCTATTTTCAACATGGCATCGGGACGGTGATATACATTCACGTAAACCCCGCAGACGTAGAAAAGCTAAGAGCCGAAAACAAGGGAAACCTCATCGTCACTGGCCATATCGCAAGCGATTCTTTGGGCATAAACCCCTTCCTTCGGGCACTTGAGAAAGAAGGAGTGTCAGTAACCACAATCGGAGTCATTCCAGACTCAGAGAAGGATTCAGCATGAAGCTCGCTCGTTTCTGTGATGGGAAAGAAGAAGGCTACGGCATCACAAGAGACGACAGGATAGTATGCTTGCCCAGCCTATCTAGGCGCTTGAACGTCAAGTTTCCACAAAGCCTTGAAGAACTCATAGCCTTTGACACAATGCAGGTTGAAGAGATGCAAAAGCTACTCAACAAAGCGACAGAGCAAGACAATGAACATGCTTCTCATCGGATCGATAAGGTGACAATGTTGGCGCCAATAGCCTGTCCACCTAAGATCATTTGCTTAGGTTTGAACTATCGCGATCATGCAGCAGAACAAGGTGCTGCCATACCTGATGAGCCAATAATCTTCATGAAACCACGCACAGCCATAATCGGCCCAAAGGGAAGCATAATCAAACCTAGCTTCGTCAAGCAGCTTGACTACGAGGCTGAACTGGCAATAATCATAGGCAAGAAGGCTAAAAACGTTCAAGCCTCAAACGCCAAATCGTACATTTTCGGGTACACAATCCTGAACGACGTTTCAGCCAGAGACATTCAATTCAAAGATAAGCAATGGACCAGAGGAAAGAGCTTTGACACTTTCGCTCCAACAGGACCTTGCATAATCACTGAAAATCAACTTCAGGACACATCTAACCTATCTATTCGCACTTGGGTCAACAACGAACTTCGCCAAGACTCATCAACCAAAAGCATGGTTTTCAACGTTTCCGAAATAATCTACCACCTAAGCCGAGTAATGACGCTTGAACCATGCGATATTATCGCAACAGGCACTCCTGCAGGCGTTGGCTTTGCTTTCAAACCTGAACCCAAGTTTCTAAAAACAGGAGATGTCGTCAGGATAGAGATTGAAAAGATCGGCATTCTTGAAAACAACGTGGTAGAAGAAACCAAGCTTTAGCCAGATGCTTCAGGGTTCTGCGGGAGACTTGCTGATTCTGGTGAACGAGACATAAAGGGTTATGGCTATCACTACGAAGAGAAGAGCACGGAAGTAGTAACCAAGGCTAAGCGGAATGTCAATCAAGTAGAGTACGTAAGTAACAGCGAACGCAACCAGTATCGCAAGGACAAAGAGCTTCGATTTCGGCGACAACACTATCCTTCTCCACTATTTCCCAACGAAAACCTTGCTTGAACCCGCCTCCTTTTCAAGCCTTATCACATGCTCAGCCTTCTCCGCAAACGCTTCACTATGCGTAACCGCCATGATCTGCTCAATCGCCTTAAACCGAGCAATCGCCTCAGCCAAACGGTCTATCGAACCATCCTCCCTTCCAAGACTTTCAGTAGGCTCATCAAGCAGAAGCAGGCTCAACCCATGCCCCGTTCTGGACTGCATAATCAACTGACCCAATCCCAAGCGATATGCAAACGCAAGCAATGTACGCTCGCCACCCGACAGGTTTGTAACTTCCCTTTCTACGCCGCTTTCACTTTTAACGTACGGCGAGTAGGTTTCATCAATCACAACATTCAGAAATGGGCCTTCGCCGCCCACTAGGCTGTCAAGAACCTGCTGAACAAAGTTCCTCAAAACCTTCACGAACTCGCGTCTCAGTTTCGGTTGAATGTTCCGGTAAGCATCACGAATGCCACTAATGATTTCGACAAGCTTCACTATTCGCGTCATACGCTCGATTTTCTGCTGAGCCTGATCAATCCTCTCTCGTATCTCATCTAAGCGGTTAGCCAAGTCCTGCTTGCGGCTCTCCTTGCTTCGCAAATCAGACTCCAAAGAATAGTATTGCTTAAACACCTGATCTCTATGGGCTTTTGCAGCTTCTAATTCAGAAATGTCAAGTCCGCTGATTTCGCTTCGAACAGCCTCAAGCTGCATTCTCAGCTCAGTTTCCAAACTCTTTTTTTCGTCAAGTTCCTTGGAAATGTCAGCAAGAGCTTCAGATTCGTCGCTTATGCGACTCTTCAGGTCCTCGACCCTCGGCACTAACGTCTGCAGATTTGAGAATGCCGTGCTTGCCTTACTCTTTAGGTTTTGAAGCTGTTCTATCTCCTGCTGCAGTTTGCTTATTTCCTTCTGAAGCACTGTGTTCTCTTCAAGGATTCTCTGCGTTAAGCCGTTCTTGTACTCATCTGAAAGAGTCTGCAAGCACAGTGGGCACCGGTTTTCAGCCGTCAGCTGCGAGTTTCTTTTCTGATTTTCACGCATAGCCCGCGATGCAGATTCCTGCTCGCCTTTTAGGCCACTGATTTGGGTGTCAAAAGTACTCAGGTAAGCCCTCAGCTCTTCCATAGGCTGATCAGGAGATATCCCAATCTGCTTAAGCTCCGTTTTGCCAGAATCTATTTGCCTTTCCAATGCACTCAGACGTTGCTTGAGACTTTCGAGCCCAGTTCTCTTTGCTTCAATGTTCTTCGTCAGAGACTTGAATGTGTCTTCTAGATTTGTCAGATTTGCGAGTGCTTGTGTTTCTTTTCTCCTAAGCTCTTCGACGAGGGATTTTACCTCTTCCAGTTTCTTGAGCTTCAGATCGGCTGTTTCCAGAGCTCTCTTAGCCGTGACAAGCCTATTTGAAGCATCTTCGATCTGAACTTGAAAAAGCGAGAACTCTTCAACTGTCTTGTTGTATTCACCACTGAGTTTCTCCATTCCGACAACATCTGGGTCCTTTTCATACGCCTTCTTCTCTCCTTCAAACTCCTTCTGGTATCCTGCAATGATGCTCCATGCTATTTCGTAGTCGGACAACCCAAACAGCTTGTCCAAACGTGTTTGTCTTTCCCGTGGTGCCGCGTTCAAAAGCTCCTTGAGATGCTCCTGCCTGACCCAGACTATTTCACGGAAAAGCTCCTTGTCTAAGCCCGTTATTGTCTTGAGCTGTTCAGCTACGGCATCGCTTTTTAATCCAGCTATTTCAGTTTCGCCTTCGAAAAGCTTCAGCTCGTCAAGGTCTTGACCTATACCCTTACCACGCCTTTTCAGTCCTCGACAAATCTTGTAGCTCTTTCCATTTTGAACAAATTGCACCGTAGCCTTTCCGCTGTTCGCGCCTTCGCGCAAGATGTACTCGAAGCTCCTGCCAATAGGATCTCCAAACAAGGCGAAGTCTATGGCGTACAAGATGCTGGACTTTCCGCAACCTACGCCGCCTACGAGACAGTTGAAGCCTCTTGCAAAAGGCACTGTTGACAGTTCATGTGATCGGATGCTTTCCAACTGAACAATTTCAATTCTCATTGAAGAAGCTCCTCTAGGGTTTGTTTCACTTTTTCCTCTTCCTTCTTGGTCAAAGGCTCGATTAGGCTGACCGCGGTTCGTGCTATCTTTTCGGCTTGCTCACGGTTGTGACGTTCGGCGAAAATCTCTAAGAAGTATTCGAAAGCCTTCGTTTTCAAATCCTTGAACTCGCTTTCGAATATGGATCGAACTATCTCTTCTGAAACTTCACTTTCTCGAAGCAAGACCACAGGATGCACAAGCAACGCTTTCTCAGCAGCGGCTCTGATTTGCGCGATATCCACTTCCGAACGACTTGCCTCAGCAGGCAAAACACCCTTCAACACAGGAACGATAATTGCGCCTTCTTCATCAGCATCTTTGACGAGTTGAACGGTTCTCTCCGTGATTTTCGATGGGGTCAAGCCCATGAAATCCTGCTCTAGAATAGTGAACTTGCGAGGAGATTCAAGCTGTATGAAGTCAGGAGAAACTGAACCTTTGTTGTCAACTTTGACATGGTAGAATCCTTTGGCATTCTTGGCTTCTTCATAATCAACGGTTTCAACGCATCCGCTGTAGACTAGTAGTCCTGTCTTGAACTTCTCCTTGTACGTTTCATGCACGTGCCCGCCAGCATAGTAGTCAAAGCCTTCGGGAACCAATTCAGGAGGAAGCTCAGCTTCCATGTAAGGAGGTTTAACACTTGGAAGGTCAATTGCCATGTGGAAGACAAAGATGTTGAAAAGAGAAGGATCTGGCGTGGGCTTGTTTTGTTCCATAAAAGCTGGGAGCAACTCTTCAGTCTTATGTCTCGTTCTGAAGTTCGGAACCCCGTAAACATAGCAGCAGTCAGGCTTCTTCCAGCATGCACCTTCATGCCGTGGTAGGTGATAAATCAGCCCAGCACTGTCCAATGGATTTAGAATCGTACCAGTAACCACGTTAGGCGCAGAATCATGCGAACCATCAACCGTCAAAACAGGAATCCCAGCCTCACGCAAGCGACTAAAATTCCTAATCGCCTTCTCCAACGTAACATTGGACGGGCGAGCATGATGGAACAAGTCGCCAGCAACAATTATAAAGTCTGGCTTCAGCTCAATGGTCTTATCCACTATTTCTTGAAAAACCTTCTCAAAGTCTTCGCGCCTAGCCTCCAAACCATACTGCGAGTAGCCCAAATGCAAATCTGCGGCATGAACGAAACTGAAGCTTTTCAACTAGTCCATTCCACCTTATGGTAATTCCTAACGATGAATTATGCTTAATACCATTGGTCTTAAGTGTTTATCACTCCTAAGAAGGCACGATTTCCTGATTTTACAGAGAAACGTATAAAGGAACAGCCAGCTTTCTAGTCGCAAAAAGGCGTGCACTAATGAACTGCGAAAAATGCCAAAAAGAAACCTTCCTACCCTTCAGATGCCAGTACTGCGGAGGCCACTTCTGCTCAGAACACCGCCTACCCGAAAACCACCAATGCCCACAAATCGACTTGGCTCGCACGCCAAAAGAAGAAACCCAGCCAATAGCATCTCAGAAACAAAAAAAGTATGAATATTCAGTCACTTACTCGCCGACTGGAAAAGCAAGGAACAAGCTACGCTTCAGCAACAAAGAAATCAGCCACTTGACAGTAGCCGCATTTCTTGTAGTCGGCGTTGGGCTATCCCTATTCGGATTCCAGAACCTTCTCTCAAGCGACTACGCCACCCTTGCCATGATCATAACCACCCTAACAATATCGTTTTTCACGCACGAAATAGCACACAAAATAGTTGCACAAAGAAACGGCCTCTGGGCAGAGTTCAGACTAACCCTCATGGGAGCAGCCCTAACCATGCTCTCAATAGTCTCGCCAATCTTCAAAATCATATCCCCAGGAGCAGTCATGATATCTGGACTTGCAGACGCGAAAAGCATTGGAAAAATATCAATAGCTGGGCCAACAACAAACATCAGCTTAGCCACAGCATTCTTGTCTGCAGCACTTTTGACTCAACAGCCTGCGACCGTTTCACTGCTCATGATAGGCGCGGCTTTTAATGCCTGGATAGCCCTCTTCAACCTCATTCCCTTCGGCATATTTGACGGATTCAAAGTCTTCATCTGGGACAAGAAAATATGGGCTGTAGCCTTTACAGCGAGTTTGATTCTAACGGGGATTTCATCAGGTCTCCTATTCTAAGACCTTTATGAAAAAGCATATATCTTGACAAAACTGCCTAGATACAGTCGAAAGCAAGCTTCTAGGCGATACGCATGGTCAGAAGAGACAGACACGACATTGCCACCGAAATTCTGAGAAAAGCAGCAGTTGGGAAAAAGAAGACAGAACTGATGTTAGACGTCGGCCTTTCATATGCACAGACAAAACTGTACTTGGACACATTGGTGAAGAAGGGATTACTCGAAACCAATGAAAGCCGCCTTCTCAAAACAACGAAGAAAGGCTTGAATTCCTAGAAAGATGCACTGAATGCATGCTGTTTCCATGGGAAAAATCGGAAAAAGAAAGCCCATGAAATATACAGTTAGAGAAGCTCTATAGTCACGTGTACCTCTTCTGGAACACGTATCCGCATGATACGCCTCATAACACGCTCTTCAGCATCAATATCAATTAGGCGTTTGTGAATCCGCATTTCCCACCTGTCCCACGTTGCAGTTCCCTCACCACACGGCGACTTCAAGACAGGAACCTTCAATCTCTTAGTGGGCAGCGGAACCGGGCCGTTTATCTTGACGCCTGTCTTATCGGCGATGACCTTCAGCTCTCCACATACCTCTTCAAGCTTCGTATAGTCTGTGCTCGTTAAGCGTATTCTTGCTTTTCTAACCATCGCCGATTCAATCCAAACGCTTCTGTCTCTGGACAGATTTATTTAGGTATTTACCTTAGACAATTAACCGCCCATAAAAACCTATCGAAACAAATAACGGCAACCATCACCGCACTAGCGAGGATAGCAGATGGAAAGATCAAAGCTGAAAGTCAAGGCCATCCTTTTCGACCTAGACGGCACCATACTAGACTCAAAAGAAGCCTACCACGAGGCCATGAGAGCAGCCTTCAAAGAAATGGGAAAAGAAAAGTTTGATCCAAAGCTGATAAGAGAAATTCCCAGAAAGCTCGAACAAGGACTCCCGATAAACGATATGATAAAAGGAATTGATCCGCAAAGATTCCTGAACCTATACCTCAAAGCTTACTACCGACTAACAGCCACGAAGGCAAGGCCAATCCCGAACGTGTCAGCCACGCTTAAGAGACTTTCAAAAGTGGCCAAGCTTGCCATAACCACAATGCGCTACGTTCCCAAGGAAAACGTGATCGAAGAACTGAAAAGATTCGGATTGTCAAGATATTTCCAACACGTGATAACCGCCATTGACACTAGCAACCCGAAACCTTCACCTGAGGCTCTGATAAGATGTGCAAGAGAGTTTGGCTTCGAAACATCAGAATGTGCAGTTGTAGGAGATTCGATTGTTGACGTCAGGGCTGGAAAAAACGCTGGGGCAAGAACTGTAGCGGTTTTGTCTGGGATTTTCTCTCGCGAAGAACTGGAAAGGGAGAATCCAGACCTAATTCTGGAAAGTGTCAGAGAACTGCCAGATTTCGTGGAATAGCTTGCAAAATGGGCTTTGCAATATTTCTGAAACCGGAATATGGCTGAAAATTATCGAATAAAGTTATAGAACCAAACATAAATAAGGCTTAATTACAGCTTCAGCCCCATGATTCTGATTGGAGAAGGCTTCGAGACGGGAGCATACTATGAACTTCATAGAAATATTGCTATCTGAAAAACTCAAAGACAAGAACCCAATGCTGGATGTTCTCGGCTCGGACCGCAAAGTGCTGCAAATAGCATGCCAAGACCTGACAAACTACCTTAAAGTCCACTGGGAACTCATAGGAAAAGAATCAAACGAATGCGAAATCGTAGACAAGCTGGAAAAGTTCTTCAACGAAGACCGAAGCGAATTGGAAGAGTTTCTAAACATCTGGACTGGAATCTGGCTTAGGAAATGGAAGGAACGAGTGAAGCTTCTGATAGGGAATGAGAATACCAATCGCTGGAACAAGGTTACAAAAGTTCTCAACAATGCGGAACCGTTGTGGAAGAAGCTTACGAATAGGCAAGAAATGGAAGATATTGTGACGCTCACGCTTGTCAAGAACGGCGAAGTCTGTGGCACATCAATCCTTGCGGAAAACCTTCTGAAGATGGAGCTAGGCGAAAAGAAGAAAGAACCCATTAACGAAAAAGAGCACATAATCAATGTAGTTAACGACACGATAAGAAAGGCCAGAGAACTGGCCCAAAGTCAAGGTCCACTGATTTTCGTCAGAGTTGATAAGGGCTATTACCAATCGACGCGATAAGCGAGGAATTCTAGCGCAGCCGCTCTCTATGCAAGTTTTTAGTCTGCCATGAATATCTTCTGATCGTTGTCCTTTCGCCATAGCCACAGGCGGCACATCTTTTCTTTGCGACGCTGTAGGCTCTTCTTCCACACCGTCGGCACCGTGTGTGAACGGTTTTGCCTTGGCGCTTGCCCATCGACGGTGTACCCTTGCCCAAAAGTGTCACCTTGGCGGCGGTGAGATCAGAACAACATTGTCTCCACGAACGATTATCATACCGAGCTTTCTAACGTTCTCAGAAGTTGTAGTGTCTTCGGTCTCCTCAAGAACTAGGTTCAGGTGCTGATCAAATCCCTTCAGTTTGCCGCGTAGGCTCTTTCCGCCTTTCAGCCTTACGAGCACGATTTTTCCGATGTTCTGCTCAAGGATTTCCGTGGTCATTTCGCTCATTTTTGCGCCCTCGCACTATGTTTGTATCACTTTTATACTTAAACCTATACATTTAAACCTATCTAAGGGAAAATGGCATGCCTGAAAAACATCGCAGGTATTTTCTGAAAGACAAAGAATCAAAGGCACTCTTGACCAAGGCTTCAGAAAAGCTCAAAATCAACCTGGAAAATATCTTCGGGAACAAAGCCAACTTCGAAGTTATTGAAGCAGAATCCGAAAAAATGTTCCTAATGAACGGCAAGCCTCTACTAGTTGAGTCAAGAGAGAATCTCTTTCCAACATTAGTTTTCAACGAATTCTCAGCCATCGCACCCAAAGTGGTCGTAGACATGGGTGCAATTCCATACGTGTGCAAAGGCGCAAACGTAATGGCGCCAGGAATCAGACTTCTTGATGGAAACTTTGAGAAGGGAGACCTCGTGGTGGTTGTTGATGAAAGACACCGTAAAGCGATAGCAGTTGGTGAGACTCTCTACGATTCCGACGAGGCAAGGAAGATCAAACAGGGCATTGTAGTCAAAAACATTCATTTTGTCGGCGACAAGACATGGAACCTCATAAAGGAGCTTGGAGCCAAGGTCTAGAAAAGGCTTGATCTGAATCTTGAATTCATAAAACACTTTTATAGTCAATCCGCACTAGGAATTCAGACGCAGAATTAAGAAACACTTAAACAATAGAAAAGTAAAATAAAAGTGTCAAGAGAGGAGAAGCTTGCCAGGATTGAGCGGAATACTGCGCAAACCCAAGAAAGAGGAGAAGCAAGTAGAGGGCAAAAGCGGTTCTGGCAAAACTTACCTAAAGGCCCTGCCCCTTCGCGATCTGGCAGACTTGGACAACGTGAAGACTGAAGTGAAGTCGGGAAACATTTTGATCCTCAGGATAACTCCTCTTGCGAGCAAGAGCATTGATGATGTTAAACGTGCGGTTAATGAGCTGTGCGAGTTTGCTGAGTCTATTGGGGGAGACATCGCGAGACTGGGCGAGGAAAGGGTGGTTGTCTGCCCTCAGAACGTGAGAATCTGGCGGGAAAAAACGCCAGTGCCAAGTGAGCCTATTCCTACAGCAGCCTAAAAGTCTCCAGCAATGCAGGCGCAAAAGCATCAATCTCACATCTTCTCGAAAGAAAGTTGGCTATGCTTAGGCATTTTGCTCTTTCACCGTGACAAACCACCACCCTTTCAGGCTTAGGCTTCAGATGCGTAACGTAATTGATTATCTGCCGTCTATCCGAATGCCCAGAGAAACCCTCAATCGAATCAATATGCAACCTAACCTTCACCACGTCCATCTTGCCCTCACTGGTCATCATGGCCACCTCACTCAAGCCCTTCTGAACCCTGCGTCCCATTGTTCCCTCAATCTGATAACTAACAAAGATCACAGCGTTTCTCTCGTCATCTGCCAGGCTCTTGAAGTACTCTATTACGGGGCCGCCTTCAAGCATTCCAGAAGTCGCCATAATAATGCACGGTTCACCTTCGATGATTTCCTGTCTAACGTTCGGATGCTCCACAATGGTGAAGTAATCTGATTGGAACGGATTAACTCCGTCATGTAGTATGCTCTGTCGAACCTCTCTTCCCAAATACTCTGGAAAAGCCGTAGTAATCGCAGTGGCTTCGGAAATCATCCCTTCAATGAACACAGGTGCTTCCTTCATCAACCCACGCCGCATATAACCGTCAAGAACCAGCATAATCTCTTGAGCCCTTCCCACTGCTGGAACAGGGATCAGAACCTTGCCCTTGCGCTCCAGAGTCTCATTCACAATTCTTGTTATATGCTCTTCAGCTTCAACGCGTGAAGGCATAAGATCATCCGGGCCACCGTAGGTGCTTTCGGTTATCAAGGTTTCGACGCGCGGAAACTCGGTTGTTGCTGCTTCTAGCAACATGGTTCTTGCATACTTGTAGTCACCAGTGTAAACGATATTGTGCAGGCCTTCGCCTACGTGCAAGTGAACCATGGAAGAACCCAAAATGTGCCCGGCATTGTGCAACGTCAAGCGAATGTCAGGAGCTATGTCAGTCACAACTCCATATCGCAACGGATTAGTGTGCAGAACACACTCGCGCACATCTTTCTGATCGTAGTACGGAGTTATGCCCTGCTTACTCGCAACATCCAAATAGTCCAGTTGAAGCAAAGTCATCAAGTTTGAGGTTGGCGCTGAACAGTAAATCGGGCCATCATATCCATACTTGTAAAGAAAAGGCACCAAACCACAGTGGTCGAGATGCGCATGGCTTATCACGACAGCATCCAAGGAATCAAGCTCAAACGCTGGGTTATCAAACCTTGGAAACGACTCAAAAGGTCGTGAGGAACCCGGATTGGTGCCGCAATCCAGAAGCACGTTGCTTTCTCTTGTTTGAAGGAGGAAGGCTGATCTTCCAACCTCTTGAACGCCGCCCAAGGCTGTAATCCTAACATCGCCTACCTCGTAGGTTTTGGGTCTGAAAATCCTTTCACCAACAGTTCGCAATATTCTCTCTCTTTCTTTGCTTTCCGAATGGAGATAGTGGCGCATGTGAGTAACTATCTTGGATTTCAGCGGAGGACTTCTCAAAACGTGAGGCCGCCATCTGGTTTGCTTTATTATCTCCTGCAAAACCATGCCATTTTTTCCAATAACAAGCCCAGGTTTCTTGGCCTCAATTACTATTTCGCCGAGGCTTGGGTCGAAGTTTATGTCTGTTACTTCGGCGTCTGGAGAAACGATTTCCCGCGCCTTTCTTTCAGCTTCATTTTCAGGAAGCCTAACAGAAGGATCAGAACGGATCACTATTCGCTTTCTTATAACGTTCACGATCTCTGCAATCAAGCCGCTTTGATCAGCCAGAGCTTCAGGTCTCTTAGTGTACACAGCAAGCGTTGGCCCTTCGTACTCTATTCTTGTCACTTCGGCTTCTTTGGGAACATGCTCCAAGATGTATTGGCTTATTTCTACCTTCTCTTTCTCAGAGTTGCGCGCCACGATTCAGGCTTCCTCAACTTACCAAAAGCTTCTTCTTTTCCTTGTCGCTTAACTCCCGATAACCCTTATCGTCAATCACTGAGACGTTGAAACTATCCCCTGTTCCAGCATTTCGCTTCATAGCAGCATCAACAGCCCTAACGATCACAGGCAACAGATCTGCGATAGACATGTCTTCATGGTACTTGTCTTCCAAGACACCATAAGCAACGGGTGAACCAGACCCAGTGGAAACGAATTTCTCCTCTGTCAAAGTGCCAAACAGATCCAATCGAAACACATGTGGACCAGAGCCATCTACTCCTCCGAGCAAGGCTTCTGTCTGAAGCGGTACATACCTAGCTGAAAACATGAGATTCGCAACAAGTCTTGCCGCTGAACTTATTGAGATTGGCCTGCCGTTGCTTATCTTGTACAGTTGTGCGTTCGCTGTCAGTATGTCCACAACTCTCTGGGCATCGGCTACTGTGCCTGCAATGGTCATTGCCAAATGATCATCTATCTTGTAAACTTTCTTTCCATGCTTATGTGCCACATAAAACCCCATAGTTACGCGAGTGTCTGAAGCCAGTATCACTCCGTCTTTGCACACGACGCCGATTGTTGTTGTCCCCTTCAATACTAATTTATCTACTGCATCATTGTTTATCATCTTATTCTCACCAAAACCTAAACTTCGGAGATTACTTCACAACGAAGTAGCATGATGTAATCATGGCGTGGGATTTATTAACATTACGGTTCAAAACGATTGCATGGAATGACCATTTTCCGATCACAAGCGGCTTGGTTCAGAAAGCCTTAAACATACATTAAAACGAGATAAGGATAACCCCAGCCTTGGACAGTGGTTAGCTTGGCTCTAAAACATCACCGCATGCAACTACCAAGAGAGGTAATCGTAGGAAACGGAACCATCGAACGCGTTCCCGAAATCTCTCGGAAATTGGGGTTCACGAAGTCTGCTCTGATAATCGGAGGATCAAAGACTTACGATATCGCTGGAAAAACGGTAAAGGAGCTTCTTGAAGACAAAAAGATGGAAGTCAACACCATTCTCGTGGAAACAGCCACCATCAAAGACGTCGAAGCCGTAGAAGAAAAAATCAAGAGCCTGAAACCGCAAATCGTTTTTGGAGTAGGCGGCGGAACAAAGATAGATGTTGCAAAGTACAGCTCTGCCCGCCAAGATATCCCATTTATCAGCGTGCCAACAACCGCATCACACGACGGAATTGCAAGCCCGCTGGCTTCCATCAAAGGCTTTGAAAAGCCATATTCAGTTATGGCTCAAGCACCGCTTGCAATCATAGCAGACACGAACATAATATTGCGAGCACCTTGGCGCTTCACCATAAGCGGCTGCGGTGACGTGATCTCGAAACTCACTGCTATAAGAGACTGGAAACTGGCACACATGGAGAGAAATGAGTATTATGGGGTCTATGCTGCAAGCCTAGCCTTGATGAGTGCTAGACTCATAATGGAAAACGCGGACCTGATTAGACCAGAAAATGAGGAAGGGATTCGCGTGCTTATCGAAGCTCTGGTGAGTTGTGGGGTTTCGATGAGCATTGCCGGAAGTAGCCGCTCCGGAAGCGGGTCAGAACATATGTTTAGCCATGCGCTTGAAATGATCAAGCCTAACCATTCATTGCACGGTGAGCGATGCGGCGTTGGCACGATCATGATGGCCTATTTGCACAAGGCAAACTGGAAACGCGTGAAAGCAACACTAGAGAAAATGGGAGCACCCACAAGCGCCAACCAGCTTGGCGTAGAGGAGGAAGACGTGACAAAGGCTCTAGGAATGGCGGCAACCATAAGGCCTGATAGATACACGATTCTGGACAAACTAGATCTGACATTAGAAGCGCGCGAAAAACTGGCAAGAACGACCGGGGTCACATAGACTAGGCTTGAACAGCAGCTTCCTTTCCTTGACTAGTCTCTGTCTTCTTCGTTTCTGTTTCTTTGGGCTCAGCCTTCTTGGGTTCTGCCTTGAAGGTTTCAGTGAACTTGACAGCCACGGTTTCAGGGAAGAATTTTCGTATGTCCAAAGCAATGCCTCTTTTTGCTACCTGAATCCCCTCCAAATAGAAGGCCTCCTCGGGCATCTCTATGTTGACAGCCTTGGCCTTCACTGAAAATTCGAATTTGTCTTCTTCTATGGCAGGGGTTCTTCTATGAATAAGTGCCCGAATCTTCTCTTCGTCCGCCTCAAGTTTCTTTCTGACTGAGACTTCATAGACCAGCGTTTTTCCAGCTAGGGGAGGATTGAAATCGAGCAAAACACGTCCAGCACCTAATGCACGAATAGTGGCCATTTTCCCGCTGTACTCAACGCGCATCCCGATGCTAGGTGTAATTCCTTTAGCAATCAGCTGTTTCAATGGAATACGTTTGACTTTCTCAGCATCCCTTGCTCCAAAGGCTTTGTCTTGCGGTATCTCCACGGAAGCGGTCTTTTCCACTTCTATTGTCGTTAAGCCTTCGTCTAATGCCTTCAGAACCCAACCTTCGCCTATCACGACGAGTTTTGGTTCGTAGACGTCGCCTTCTTTGTATAAGCGTTCTTTCTTGGCAATCTCCTCGTTCGTCGTGTCGAAAACTTCACCTGTTTCCTTCACTTTAGCAGCGTAGTCTATTATTATGAAGTCACCTTTCTGTAGGCTCATGAGCATCATCCTTTGAAGTATTGCCAAACTAAGTTTTGAACCTTAATAAAAGCTTTCGCTCATGCTTCACGTTTAGATACGTACATGTTCTCAGACTAGAATTCAAAGATCATTATGTGCCGCTATCGCTTTGGTTTCTCTTTAACAAAAAACAGCATAGCAATGGCCAATATCGTTAAGGCAAGAGACAAGTAGAAAGGCGCAGAAGGATTAAACTGATCCCACAACAAACCAGCAATAAGCGAAGACGGAAGAGCGCAAAAACCGACAACCATTTGAAAACCTCCCAAGATGCTAGCCCTATATTCAAATGGAGCAAGCTCAGCCACAAAAGCCCTTTGAACGGGTTCCAAAGCACCCTTGTGGAGTCCATACAACACGAAGGTAACGATGATTGCAAGGTAATTCTGGATTGCAATGAAGCTTAGGCACGTGAAACCCCAGAATGCAAAGGAAAGCAATAGCACGAACTTTCTCCCCATTCTATCTGAAAGCTTGCCGAAAGGTAAGGAAAAAATAGAAGCAACAGCGGTGAATGTCAAGTATAGCATTATTAGAGCTAAAGGTTCGAAACCGAACGTCTTCGCGTATATCAACAAGAAAGAGTAGCTGAAGGATCCAAGGGCGAAGAAGGCACTCAAGAGAAAGAATAGCCCAAAGTTCATGTCGAACTGTTTCAGCAAGAGGCCTTTGTAAAGTCTGATGCCAGAAGACTTTGGCTCCTTTATCAGTAGGAAGACAAGCAACGCACCCACAATCGAGGGGATTGCCGCTATTACGAATAGGCTTCTGTACTGCGCCTGTCCGAGCATTAAGATAAAAAGGAGACAAACGATGATCCCACAGACGGCGCCAAGATTGTCCATTGCTCTCAACAGGCCAAAGTTTCGACCTCTGTTCTCGTTTGAAGAAGCATCAGCAATGATGGCGTCTCTCGGCGCACCCCTCATTTTTCCTGCTCTGTCCAAGATTCTGAAGGGAATCACATGCTGCCAAACAGCTGACAAAGCATAACCGATTCTTGATGACGATCCAAACAGGTAACCGGACCATACGAAAACCTTTCTTCTTCTGATCCTGTCAGAAACGTAACCAGAAGCCGCTTGCGATATTGAAACGATCGCGTCACCAAGCCCATCAATAAAACCGAGAACAGCCATATCTGCGCCTAAAACAGTGGTCACAAACAATGGCCAAACTGGGTAAATCATATCAGACCCGAAATCATTCAAAAACGAGGCCAAAGTGAACGTTCGGATTGTTCTCTTCGTTTCTCTGCTTTCCATGAGACTGACGGTTTTCAAGGAATGATATAAAGCTATGTAAAGAAGTATCGGAAATCTATCAGCTAGACTAGACCTCTATGCTTTTCAGAAAAGGGAAAAAGGTGGGCGATGAGGCTATTCTATGCCCCATTTCTTAGTGATCTTCACAAGCAAGAAGATTACGAACGCTACGATTATGAAGGTTATCAACGCCACCAGAAAATCTCCGACACCAAACAGTTGTCCAGTGTAGCCAGATGGCGGGTTCCCTGCACTATCCAATGTTGCTAATGGAATTGGGATTTTGAAGGTCGCCAAGTTGCCAAGACCCGGAAAAGCTAGACCTATTATCGGCATCACCAAGTCTTTGACCAGTGCCTGCACGAGAGCTCCTAGGTAAACGGCCATGATGAAAGCCACTGCGAGTCCCATCACTTTGTACTTTGACAGAAAGTCCATAAACTCAGCCCACAGACCCTTTGGCGCTGGAGGCGGCGGAGCAGGTTTAGCTTCCAGTGCGGTTCGAATGCGTCGCAACTCTTCTAGCATTTCATCGTCTTTTGCCACACGATCACCATGCCCTTATCTCTATTGGACATAATTTATAAAATCTTCGACCAAGCTTCCCTTTCACGAAGACTACAACATTGCATATGACAGTAGCCAAGTGCGCTGTTCAGAAAGTATATGGGGTAACAGACACGATGCATGAAGATCAAGGTTTGATACTGCGTTGAGCACCAGCAAGCAGGATACCGATGGTTTTCGTAGCTTACTTAAATCAACTCTAGTTTGTGTTCTTTTCATCAAGGTTGCGCGTTCGTTCTGAAATGTCCGGTATTACCTGCAACGCCTCGTCTATAGCTCTTATCTTGTCCTTGATCTTTCCAAGGTATTTTTGGAAGTTCAATGCTCTAAGCACTGCCGTGCCTCTTTCGGTGATGGCATACGAGATCTTCTTATCTGATGGTCGTTCTTCAATTAGGTTGTTCTTCATCAAGAAGTCTAACCGTTGTCTGAGAAGTGATGGTCCCATGTTGACTCTGTGCGCTATTTGCTCAAAAGCTAAAGGCTCATTCACGAGAACTTCAAGAATATCTTCGTATGACTCCAGTTTTGACTTTCGCATTTGGGCATGTCCTCCCTTTCGTATTTTCGCGCTATTTTGGATAAATCGGTTGTGAAGCCAAAATCTTTAGTTGAGAGCACTAAAACGGTTTCAAGGAACTCATTGGTTGACTCTACTGTTTTACCTTACTCAGTCGCGCCCCAGTAAGCTCCCATTAGTCCTAAGTCGACTGAATCCACTACCCCATCATCGTTTAAGTCAGCTTCTGAGGCATAGTTGGAGGCTCCTCGGTAAGAACCGTATGCTAAGCCAAGCATTCCCAAGTCAGTGCTATCAACAACGTGGTCCGCGCTTATGTCACCAGGAATGCCGATATAGACTTGACCATCTGAGAACGTGTTGTCGGACGTGTCTGTTTCGCCTAAAGTAGGCCATGCATAGGCACTTACGGTATAGACGCCTTTGGCAGCGCCAGATGTGTTCCAAGTAAGACTGGCGACGACTGATGTTCCATTCAATAGTGAATGGATTGTCAAGTTTCCGATCACGATTTCGTCTCCCAAGATGGTTGCATTGAGGTCAGCAAAGAAGGTGACGTCAACGTCCTCAACAAAGTCGCCTCGGTTAACCACTGTGACATTTAGGGTTGTCGCATAGCCTTGTCCAATCACGGTTTTCTCGGATGCGGCATTTGTGATGGCTATGTCTGAGACAAACCCAGGAAGTCTTGTGAATGATGCTTTCAGTTCGTGATTTGAGTCCATGGTTACGTTTAATGGGTTGGAGTTTCCTATGTCAACGTCATCTAATTTCCAGTGGTTAAATACGCAATTAGGTCTTGGAATTGCCGCAACTTCAACTGTAGAATTGGCGGCATAAGAGTAGTTTCCAGCAGGCGGATTTGTTGTGCCGTCAAATGGCATATCTATCGTTAATGAGAGGTTTTGAGGAAGATATCCATGAAATCTTCTATTTTCTGGCAGATCTTGAAGTCTTGAGACATAAACTATGTAATTCCAGTCCGCTGAGAAACCTATTTCGTAGATTCCGCTCGATGGGAAAGTATATCGCACAGGAGAATTACCATAATTGAATTCCAGTTGTCCTTCCTTCACGATTGAAACTCGTATGACATTGTTGTCTAAGTTTATGTTGTACAGTTCAGGGTCTATGTCGTAGATGTATTCGTAAGTATATTCTTCTAAGGGAAAAGCAAGTATTGCTGTTTTCGGAGTTATTCCTAATAGAAAGAGCAGAGTTAAGGCGTGTCCTGTGGCGTCATCAGTAAAGGAGGAGGTGCTTTCCCATCTGAATTTGAACGTGGAGTTATCGTACAATCCCGCGATGGAACTCAATAGCAATTTCCAAGCAGGATCCAAACCTCCATATCCTTTTATCATATCCTGCATAGAGTTCTGTGATGAGTTAGTGAATTCTTCGCAAAAGGCATTCAGAGCACTCCATGCGCCGATAGTGTTTTGCAAACGCCTTTGGGAGTTGGAGGGGTAGTGGTGAACAGTAACATAGGTTGTTTTGCCCTCGCTTCCGCTGAACCATTGCGGACTGTTCCACTTGCTAATTAGGAAACGGTTCTGCAGATCACTTAGAACCCTATCCCAATTCATTAAGCTAGGCTCATAATACTTCAGATTGGCGGCTATTTTTGCGAAAAACCCAGCCTCGCATTCGTAATCAGCCGAAGAGAGCGCATACTTGTAGTGTGTGCCTTGATACCATAGGTTGTCATTGGTCCAGTTCCACCATTTCAGAGCGTCATTCAATGCATCGGTTGTCCCGAATTCGTAGAAGATGAGAAAACACTGTATAGTGCATGCGGCTTCATCGTAGTATCTTGGACCATAGCCAATAGTCCAAGTGCTACCGCTAGCACCAACAAACAGCACTGGACGCCCATTATTATCAATCGCTCTTTTGAAGAAATCGTAAGCGTTTGTTTTGTTCCATTTGTCAAGTCGGTAACCGTACTTTTCTGCATAGTAATAGCCAAGCAAGGCAAACTTGTGTTCAACACAGAAGTAGTCTGTTCCTCCATAGTTGATGGTCCAAGGCAGTGGTCCAATCATTGGCAAACCATTCAATGCCGACTTTATTGCGTTTTCGCGTTCTATTCCGAGTTTCTTGCAGATGGCTGTCCATTTTAGAACGTTCACCCAGTCTCCGCTAGTAGCGTAGTTATCGATCATAATTTCTAGGTCTGTCTTGCTTTTCTCATGAAGCAGTACCCCGGCATACGTGGCTTTTCCCCAATCCACTCTTGTTTCTATTGACTGAATCATTCCGGCAAGGGTGTTGGGGTCTAAAGCTTCTAGACCAGTCTTGACGTCTGTCTGCACACCATCTGCACCGTTGATTTCCAGACTATTGCCTACTTGCATAGTGAACGCGAATGCCAACGTGCCCAGCAGAATCAGCACCAATGCTAAGCTAGAACCCTTTCTCCTCAAGTTTATCGTTAGTAAATATTGGTTTCCAGATAGATAACAATTCTGGAGAAAACTTCTATTCGACCGTACACTTCCAGCTTATTCCCAATGGACCAATAGAGTGTGGCCCGTGTCTCGCTTTGTATTGTGTAACCCAAAAAAAGGTGGTTATGGCCCAGTGGTTATTTCGCCCCAGTGGGCACCCATGATTCCCAAGTCAACCGAATCCACTGATCCACCGTCGTCTAGGTCAGCCACCGCATTGTAAGCAGGATCTCCTATGGACGTTGACCATGAATAGCCTAAGATTCCCAGGTCGGTGGAATCGACTGCGCCGTCGGCATATAAGTCGCCTGGAATTCCGACCCGCACATATCCGTCAGCAAGATTGTTGTCTATTGTATGTGTTTCTCCTGGAATGATAGAAGCTGCCGCGGATATGTTGTAGTTGCCTTTGCTGAAGCCCGTGGTGTTCCAAGTGAAAGTGACAGTCATGGAGCTGTGATTGTCAAGAGTTACTGACTTTGAGTCTATGAAGGTCGTGTTGGCATAGACTGTGACGTTGAAAGTTTCTGTGAAATCGCCTTTGTTAGTCACTGTGACGCTTATGCACATAGGATAGCCTTGTCCTACTGTCGTTTTCAGACTGGTAACGTCAGTAGTTGCTACGTCGTAGGCTTCAGTTATCGCTCTGTCTGTGATGTAGGTGAATATGGGTAGCCACCTTTGCACTACAGGCTCGATGTCTGTTTCGTTTGGGTTGAAGGCTTGGAAGATTCCCTTCTCCCAATATAGGTCATTACCTATAGGGTCATATTGCCATGCACTGTCGTTCCCGTAGATCTCGCATGTGAAGGCGTATGCGCTTCTGTTGCCGTACATCCAGTCGTCCCAGACGCCTGACGTTGTGTACCAAGCGCCTGAGCGTTCGTTAATGGCTCCTGTCAGGGTGGACATGTCGTTTGCAGCCTCAATAAATAATGTGTCGTCTGGTGTTGGAAGACTCGCGTATCCCCAGGGGTAGAGTATGTCTTCCGCGCCTGAATGGAAGCTCACTGCATACTTGAAGTCATTTTGCATGGCTAGATCTCTGATTGCTTGTGTTTCTGGCTCTGAGAATGGGGCTAAGCCTCGGAAGTCTTCTGCGTTGGGGTCGTCGCTCCCGCTGTCGCACGTGGCGTTCCATTCGTAGCCATAGTTTCTGTTCAGATCGACACCTCCGACAAAGTCAAACGTACCATCTTTGTCGGTGTCATTACCTTCCCATGTGATGAAAGTCCAATTGTTCCAATTGTCAGTTATCCTCCAAAGGTCCGATATGTAGCCATCTTCATTCATATCGCATGGTGGGTCCTCATCAAACCTGCCATCGCCGTCTTCGTCAAATGGGTGGGCGTTCTTGCGTTGCCATTCGTTCTGCAGGCGGATTTCGAGGCCATCCACGTTTAGTGCAACAACTACGTAGATCTCGCAGTAGTTCAGCATCGTCGCTATTGTCGCATTGGTGGAGTATTCAGTTGCCGCCATTACTGCAAAGTACAGGGGCAGTTCGGCGCTGATGGGTTCGCGGGCGTGATGGTAGCCTACGAAGAACACTTTAGGCTTGGGGTGAGTGTTGGTTTCGTTTGTTAGTCTGATGCAATAGATGTCTCGGTTCTGCCAGCTTTTGCCAATGGAGAACACGTCAACAATGCTGGGATAAGTACTGTTCAGATAGAGCAGAGTGCCAACGATTTCGGTATAGTTGTGGTAATGCTGCCAGTCGCCCCACGGGAACGAAGAAGGATGTACGGTTGTACGCTGACCTACATCCATAAAATCGTTAACAAGTAGCTCATCAAGAGTTCTGTTTGATCTAGCTGAGCAAAGATTAGACGTTGATGTTAAGACGCTTATTGCGAGTAGTGTCAACATTATTACAGTAATTGTTCGCTTTAACAACTTACCTTTCTCCTTGTTAGAAACAGTTGACTAACATGTACATAACGATTTCCAACAGAATTTCAACTTCTACCGAGAAAGAATCAGAAGAGCAAGGATCAAGCCATTAACCGCTGAACTATCCCGCTTGAAAATGCCACGGAATTCGTTAACACCATTACGGATTTTGGTAGTGAAGCACAAGCCCTGAATAGCAACGTTCGTGGAGAATCATTGGTAGTCCGGGGATAGCTTCAAACTCTCGCTTCAAACGTTTTCCCGTAACTATCATTTTGTGACTGAAAACTAGTTTTACTACGATCGAAATAGCTAGATCTTACTATCATTTTCGCTATACAGACGAGAGTTCGACGCTTTTGGTCAACATAATATGTATGACCGATGGAGACTCCACATCGTTCTAGGATAAGCCTGCCCGTCCCATAGGGCGCGCTACATAGCAAGGGCCTATTCTTTTCTTGCACTAAACTCGAACTGTAGACTTCGCGAAGTGTGGGACTTAAACCATTTTAGGTACTAATCCCGCCCGGTCTATTATTGGACTTGAGCCTTTTCGGGTTCAAATCTGTGATTTTCCAATGCTAATGTAAATCAATCGATGAATGGACTTTATGGTCGGGGCGTGATTGGCATGAAAAGGTTTGGCCGTGGGAAGCTGCTTTTCTTTGCTACGAGCTTGGAGGAAAAAAACCTAGGGGGGTAGGGGTTGCAGAAGACTAGGGTTCGACAGGTTTTTGTGGTTCGCAGGGTCAGAAATGCACCTTTCAATTTCCTCTACTTGGGATTTTTCCATGAACCGAGAACTTGAGAAGCTATTGAAAGATTCATGTGACTTCCTAAGAACAGAACTAATGTAAATTAAAATCCAGATCTTGGTAGCCCGGGAGTTACCGTTCCCAGACTGTAATTTATACTAAAATCCCCTTTTTTCGTTTGTGATTCTGCACTTCTAACTTCTGTTGTGGTGGGGTCGCTGGGATTTGAACCTGGAACAATTGGAGATGCCTCCCGCACAACCCCCTCGCGCGCTTATGGGATCCTGATTATGAAAAGTTTTTCAAAACTTTCAAAGTTTAATATCATCAATAGAAAGTATTGCTTCGTGGAGATTAGTGTATGCCTTCATTGAAGAAAAAGAATGTTCAAAAGAAGAAGAAACATTCGGATAAAATTGGGAAATAGTGCGCGCTTCTGTGCACGCAAGATTTGACTTCCAACTTTGACTATTTGAAAGTGGTGATTTTGTTGAGCATGGGAAGTGCTAAGAAGAAACCGATGACAAAAAAGGAAAGAGAAGAGAGAAGAAAGAAGCACAAGGAGAAACGCTTAAAGAAGTAGTCTCAACCGTTGTGCGTTATCCATTTTTGAATGAGCTCTTAGCCCGGGCTAGAAAACATTACTTTGAAATTTGTGTCAGGGTCTCATTTAGCCTTCTCAAGGCTTCTTTGTTCTCTTTCCAGTTCAGCAATTGCAGAGCTTCTTCGAAACTAGACCATCTGTATTCACTATGTTCTTTTCCATCAAGCACTATCTCTTCCGAAGGAGAGACTTCTACGCCATAGACGTATTCCTGATTTAGGTTAGGGTCTGAAAATTCAAAATGGTGAAGACCTTCTATTACTGTAATTACATTCTTCACTCCTGTTTCCTCCCTTATCTCTCTGTGCAAAGCTTCCTTTCGAGTCTCTCCTTCTTCCACGCCACCAGTGACAGGCTGCCAGAATCCATTTCTCTCGGGAATTCTCTTGAGGAGCAGATATTCTATTTTGTTGCCATTTCTTCGAAAGATTATGGCTTCAACTTGTATCGGCAATCGCATGGAAGAAGAAGATTGCGGCTGAAATTAAAATGGGTTTGGTTGGTTGGGGTAAAGTTTTATCCCACACACACAACTTCTAAAATCTTAAAAGCAAAACGCTCACAGAGGGTAAGAGGTGATTTGGATGCCTATGGCGTACGTGTTAATAAATACCGAGGAATACGACGTGCAGTTGATGAAGACGCTGAGGAAGATCAAGGGGGTTGAAGAAGCTTATCCTCTCTATGGCGTCTATGACGTCATCGTAAAAACAAAAGCAGATACTATGGATGAGATTAAGGGCATACACAACAAGATAAGGAAATTGGAGAAAGTTAGACAAACACTGACAATGATCGCACACGAAGGGTAGAAGCGGCTTCTTCCCAGTTCATCCGAAGAAAGCGTGCTTCAGGCGCATCATCATTAGGAAACTCGGCGTCAGCGTAGCAGTCAGCTGAATGTTGGTTTGGGTTTTGGTATAAAACTTTACCCCCATCCTCCTTTCTGGAAGCCAAAGAATCTGTCTATCCTGATGAGTAGTGGCTCTAAAGCTATGGGAAGCCAATTCCAGACCTATTCAATGAACTAGCTGAGTAGCTTTTGGTTTCGTCATATGGCTAACAGTAGAGGGATGTGAAGGCGCGTGCGGTTAGTCAAATCTGTCCTTCTTCTCGTTGAGATACTGCCTTTTCCCTCCTGTGAGTGGGCCTCCCCAAATAGGCTTCAATATCAACATGAACCACGAGTTCAAGTTATATATGGGAGGGGGTGGGCTCCTCACAGAGCAAGGCTTCAGCCACTAATCAGACTTCTGAGACTTCCCTTAAATCTCAGCCAGCCACACCCTAAACCTAAACAAAACAGGAGGAACCAACAAAACAAACACCCAAAAACACGTCCTTAACCGCAAATTGTCGGACAAACAAATCCACACCAGCGACAAAAACACAGCCTAAACCCAAAAACCCTAGGGGGTAGGTCCGTATTGCGCCTGAAACACGCCAAAACAACATCAAAAACCACAACCATATTTGCATTCTAATAGATGGGCTACAAACACTTCCACACACGCAACAAACATTGGCTTTATGTGGATTGGGCTTTGGCGCTTCCATGATTGTTCCTTACACTTTCTCCTCCAGCCGACGTTGCTCGGCATTACTTTCTTAGGAGGTGATCCGGCCGCAGGTTCCCCTACGGCCACCTTGTTACGACTTTTCCCCCCTTACGAAACTTGGATTCGACGCAGCCAAACAAGACCACGCCTCACCCAAAAGTCGCTCGGGTGGAACGACGGGCGGTGTGTGCAAGGAGCAGGGACGTATTCACCGCACGATAGTGACGCGCGATTACTAGGCATTCCATGTTCACGAGGGTGGGTTACAACCCTCGATCCCAACTACGGCAGGTTTTCGGGATTGCCTCCCCCTTTCGAGGTCGGAACCCATTGTGCCTGCCATTGCAGCTCGCGTGTGGCCCGGGAGATTCGGGGCATACTGACCTGCCGTGGCCCGCTCCTTCCTCCGCTTTATCAGCGGCAGTCTCCCCAGTGTGCCCAGCTCAAGGCTAGTAGCAACGGGGGATGCGGGTCTCGATCGTTGCCTGACTTAACAGGACACCTCACGGCACGAACTGGCGACGGCCATGCACCTCCTCTCAGCTCGTCTGGCAAGACCTTCAATCTGGCTTTCATCCTGCTGTCGCCCCCGGTGAGATTTCCGGCGTTGACTCCAATTAAACCGCAAGCTTCACGCCTTGTGGTGCTCCCCCGCCAATTCCTTTAAGTTTCAGCCTTGCGGCCGTACTCCCCAGGCGGCAGGCTTAACAGCTTCCCTGCGGCACTAGAGCGGCACGTGGCCGCCCTAACACCTAGCCTGCA
>Ga0315279_10002070_pt1 | contig 31251 bp, 28 predicted proteins | sample YL17G06_20_MG_FD_203694 | JGI IMG/M metagenome (GOLD analysis project Ga0315279, IMG submission 203694) | Sediment microbial communities from Yellowstone Lake, YNP, Wyoming, USA - YL17G06_20 | ecosystem: Environmental > Aquatic > Freshwater > Lake > Sediment | place: USA: Wyoming | collected...
ACTGTGCGGGAACGCCGGCGTGGGGCTCAGCGCGCGCGGCATCCCTCTCGTGATCCCGCGCGCCCACGACTGCTGCACCGTCCTCCTCGGCTCCAGGCTGCGCTTCCGAGACCTGTTCAAGGACAACCCGAGCCGCCCATTCACCTCGGTCGGGTACATGGAGCGGGGCGAGTACTTCATCCGCGTCGAGGACGGCGAGAGCAGGATCCACTACGGCGACGTGTACGCGGAGTACGTTGAGAAGTACGGGGAGGAGAACGCCGGGTACATCTGGGAGGCGATGCATCCGCGGGCCGCGACCAGGGACGGAGAGCCCGCTGTGTTCATCGACATCCCGGAGACCTCGCGCCTCGGCTACGTCGACCGGTTCCGAGAGCGCGCCGCCGCTGAGGGCGTTCCGGTCGAGATCGTCGCGGGCAACCTCCGGCTTATCCGGGCCCTGCTGTCCGGCGCGTGGAACGAGGATGAGTTCCTTGTCGTGCCGCCCGGCCACACCACCGTTGGCGTCTACGACTGGAACGAGGTCATCCGAGCCACTCCGTAGGGGCGACCGGCGGTTGCCCGGGGTCGTTTGACCGTGGCGGCGTTGCGCCGACGACCTCACCCCCGGTCCCTGGTTCCGCCAGCGACCACCCTTCTCCGCTGGCGGAGAGGGGGCACGCCCCATAGGCGGTCACATAGCGAGCTCTGGGTCGGCTGCGACGCCCTCACCCCCGGCCCCTCTCCCTGGCGAAAGGGGTGCCCGACCCTGAGCCAGCCGAAGGGGGGGCGGGGTGAGGGCGGATCGCGAGGCCGCCAGACTGAGTTGGCGGTCCCTAAGTTGCCGCCCATGGGGCACGGCCCTGAGCCCTGAGCGTGTCGAAGGGGCGAAGGGACGAAGGGCAAGGGGGTCAGGTCGGGTCGGCACGAGCCAGCGCTCGCAGGGCGGAACCGCCGCGGCGGTTGCCCGTCATGCACACGAGGTGCCGGCGCCGGAAACGCTGAACCTGGCCGACCGGCGGGACGGCGCGCGGGAGGGTCCATGTTGCGCGCGTCTCTCGTGGTTGCTCTGTGCTGCGTTACCTTGTTGACAGCCGGATGCGGAAGGAAGAAGGCGTGGACGGAGACGGCCGGCAACAGCCCGATGGCCGCGGCGTCAGGCTTGGCTGAGGCGTTGCGGGTCGGCAACGTGGACGAAGCTGCCGGCTACTGGGCCTATGACTCGGAGGCCAAGGCTCAGAACGAGGACTGGAACTCGATCCCCCCGGGCCAGCGCCAGCAGATCAAGTCGAAGATGCGTGACGCCCGGGCCAAGACCCTCGAGCCCCTTGTCGATGTCGCCAGACGGGGCCAGGGCAGCCTGCACGTCACCGGCACCGGGCCGAATGTGGTCGTCATCGACGACAACAACGCCGTGGTGCTGGTCATCACAGTCGCGCAGGAGGGTTCGGGGTACAAGGTCTCAGCGGCCGAGGCGCCATCCGGTCGGTGAGGGCCGCGCAGCACAGGCACTCGTTGCGGCAGACAAGGCCGTGCATCTGCTCCCCGCGGACGTGACGGACCGAAGGGTGGGGCGGCGGTTCCCTAGCAGGTCGAGGCCTGCTCGAGCCTGTTGGTGAGCACGGCCAGGCTGGCGCCCAAGTCAACGTCCTCGACTAGGACTCCGCGCGGCACCTCCAGCCTGGCGCCGGTGAAGTTCCAGACCGCCCTAATCCCGCTCAGGACCATCGTGTAGGTCACGCTCTGGGCTTGCCCCGCCGGAACCGTCAGGATACCCACGAGCGCACCCGAGCTCTCGGCAATATCGGGCAGGTCGTCAAGGTGACGCACGGGACGACCCGCGACCTCAGTGCCGACAAGCGATGGGTCGATGTCGAAAGCCGCGACGATGCGCAGCGCGTATTGCGCGAACCCCTCGTACGCCAACAGAGCTCTGCCCAGGTTACCGGCGCCGACCAGCAGAGCGTCGGTCCGGCGATGCCAACCGAGGAAGCGCTGGATCGCCGCGATCAGCTCGTCGACCCGGTAGCCCACCCGCGGCGTGCCGACTATCCCGGTGCACGACAGGTCCTTACGGACCTGGGTGAAGTCGAGCCCCAGCTCCCGGCCTATGGCGGTGCAGGAGACCGTGCGCGTGCCCTCAGCGTCCAGGCGCGTGAGCAGACGCAGATAGACAGGCAGACGTCGGAGGCTGGGTTCGGGCGCGAGCTTGCGCGCTCCCGCGGGGGGCATCGAAATGCTCCAATGCAGGATATCCGAGAAGGGCATATCGATACAGCGGTATCGAAAGCGACGGTACTACCGGCAGCCCATGGCGTCAAGGGCTCTGCTCCAGGGCCGTTTGGTTCTCCGAGCGCTAGAGCAGTCCGACCCGGCCTCACCCCCCGGCCTCCGGCGGTTCGCCCTCTCCGCTGGCGGAGAGGGAGTGATCCCTCGCGTGAGGTCGTCGGCGCCACATCGCGACAATGAGATGACCCTGGGCTCTGCTCACCGCTCAGTTGCCCTCGCCGGGCCCACCGGGTAGAATCGTCACGCTGTCAATGCGCGGCCAGAGGAGCGCAGCCCGTGCGGGAGTTCGGCGTCGGCATAATCGGGTACGGGTTTATCGGAAAAGTCCACACGTACGCCCACAAGGTCCTTCGGTTCTTCTACGATCCTCCGCCCTGCCGAACCAAGCTCATCGGCGTCTGCACGTCGAACTGGGAGACAGCCATCGCGGCGCGCGAACACGGCGGGTTCGACTTCGGGACGACATCGCCGGCCGACCTGTTCGCCCGCGACGACATCGAGATCGTGCACATCTGCACACCGAACGACAGCCACGCGAGCCTGATCGAGGCCGCTTTGGACGCCGGGAAGGCGGTCTACTGCGACAAGCCGCTCTGTGTTACCGAGGCGGAGGCGCAGCGGATCGGCGAAAGGGCTTCCACGGCGGCGAGGCGGCACCAGATGACCTTCAACTACAGGTTCGTACCTGCGACGATGCGCGCGAAGCGCCTCCTGGAAGAGGGGGCGGTGGGGCGGATCTACCAGTTCCGCGCGGCCTATCTCCACTCGGGCTACATCGACCCGGCCCGGCCGCTGTCCTGGCGTCTCGACCTCAAGCGCAGCGGCGGCGGGGCGCTCTACGATCTGGGGGCCCACGCGGTCGACATGATGCGGTGGCTCGTGGGCGAGTTCGACCGGGTCAGCGCGAAGCTGCCCATCCTGATCACCGAGCGGCCCGTCAAGAGGGGGGCGACGGAGCGACGCCCGGTCGAGGTAGATGACATCGCGCTGCTCACCGTAACTGCCCGCAGCGGGGCTGTGGGCACCATCGAGGCCACGCGGCTCGCGACCGGGGCCAACGATTCGCTGAGGTTCGAGATCCATGGCTCCGACGGGGCGCTGACCTTCGATCTCGAGGCGCCGAACTGGCTGCACTTCTACGACTGCAATGCGGCCGACCAGCCGCTCGGCGGGACCCGCGGCTTCACGCGCATCGAGTGCGTGCAGCGCTATGACCCGCCTGCCGGTTGGCCGGGTCCGAAGTTCACCCCGGGCTGGCTGCGGTTCCACGTGGCGTGCCTGCAAGGCTACCTGAGCGCGCTGGCAGCGGGCACTCCGCCTCAGCCCGACCTGATGGAGGGCGCGCGGACGCAGCTTGTTCTGACGTCGGCGCAGCGGAGCGCTGCCGAGGGCTGCGAGGTCCAGGTCGCGAGGCCTCGGGGCGACCGCGGTTGATCGTCGATCTTCACTGTCATACACGCCGGCTCTCGCCGTGTGCCGCGGACGATCTGCGCTCCGTCGTCGCGGCTGCGCGGAGGAGAGGCATTGACGGGATCGCCGTGACGGAGCACGACGTGATGTACCCGGCGGAGCTCCTGCGCGAGGATGCCGGGCCGGCGGACGGCATGGTCGTGCTGCGTGCTGTCGAGGCCACGGTCGAGGTGGTCGCGAGCGAGCCGGTGACCGGTCACGTGCTCGTGTTCGGAGCGGACATCGCCAAAGGGCCGTGGCACGATCACCGGGCCTTCCTGCGGGCCGTGCGCGACCAGGGAGGGGCGACGGTGCTGGCGCACCCCTATCGGTACGAGGACGGCGCGGAGAGGCTGGCGGAGCTGCTGCGAGTGGACGCGGTCGAGGTGGCCAGCGTGAACGTGCGGCCGGAACAGGCCGAGCTTGCGAGGAGCCTGGCCCGGAGGCTGGGCCTGCCGATGGTGGCCGGCAGCGACGCGCACCAGGCAAAGCATGTCGGCCGTTACGCGACGCGCTTCGTCCGGGGCGTTGCCACCTCGGCGGAAGTGGCCGAGGAGATACGGGCCGGAAGCGTGGCGCCGGTTGAGGGGCACGGTATCGCGGGTCTGTGGGAGTGATGCTGCGTGGCCGAGCTGTTGGATGTCGCCATCATCGGAGCCGGGCCGGGCGGGCTCTGCGCGGGGCTCTACTGCAAGCGCGCGGGTCTGTCCGTGGCCGTGCTCGACATGGGTTTGCCGGGGGGCCAGACCAACAACACCGAGGCGGTCGAGAACTACCTCGGCATCAAGTACATCGAGGGGCCGGCGCTCGCCCAACAGATGGCTGAACACTGCGCCTCCATCGGTGTTGAGACCACCTACGCCAACGTGCAGCGCGTGTCGAGGGACGACGAAGGCCTCTTCACGATCGCGACCGAGGACGAGCCGATCCGCGCTAGGGCTGTCATCGCCTCAACGGGCAGCCACCCGCGTTACCTCGGTGTGCCGGGTGAGCAGGAGTACCGCATGGGCGGCGTGAGCTACTGTGCCACCTGCGACGGGTTCTTCTACCGCGGGAAGGACGTCATCGTCATCGGCGGCGGCAGCGCGGCTGTCGAAGAGGCGGTCTACCTAGCGAAGATCGTCAACAGCGTCCGGGTCATCCATCGGCGCGACCAGTTGCGCGCACAGCAGGTGCTTCAGGATCACGCATTCGCGATGCCCAACATAGAGTTCGTCTGGGATACGATCGTCGAGGAGATAGTGGGCGAGGGCGGGCGCGTGAAGGGCGTCAAGACGCTCCACAAGAAGACCGGTGAGCGGGGGCTCGAGGAGTGCCACGGCGTCTTCATCTACGTCGGGAACCTGCCCAACAGCGAGGCGCTCCGCAGTGTCTGTGAGCTTGACGAGAACGGCTACGCCGTGGTGAACCTGATGATGGAGACGAGTGTCAAGGGTCTCTACGCGATCGGAGACGTGCGCGTGCGTAGCGTGCGTCAGATCGCGTCCGCCGTCGGGGACGGAGCCACCGCGGCCGTCGCGGCGGTGGCGTATGTGAACAGCTTGTGACGCGCCCGTCGGGGCCGCGGGCCTAAGCCCGCGGCTCCCTGAGCCCGCGGCCGCCTGCCAGGAGGCGACGATGGACACCATCGTGCTGTTTGACTGCGTGTCGCCGCTCGACTTCCGCTACTACGGTGGCGACGAGCGCCTATTCAGGCTCTTGGCGCCCTACGTGTCCGAGGCCGCGCGCGTGCGGTCCGAGGCGAGCATCGAGGCCGCACTGGTGCGGGTACTCGCGCGGCGCGGGCTCTGCTCAGCCGCCGACGCGAACGAGATCGAGCGCGCCTGCGAGGAGGTCACGCCGGAGGAGGTCGCCGCTGAGGAGCGGCGGATCCACCACAACATCCGCGCGCTCGTCAACTGTATTCGCGAGCGCGTCCCGGAGCGGTCGCGGCGCTTCGTCCACTGGACCCTGACCAGCTTCGACGTGATCGACACGGCGATGGCGTGGCGGCTCAAGGCCGCCACGAACGATGTGGTTGTGCCGGCGCTGCGCGAGCTGGAGCGGGTGCTCGTGGAGCTCGCGGAGCGAGAGGCCGAGACGCCGCAGATGGGCCGCACCCACGGGCAGCACGCGGTGCCGATCACCTTCGGCTTCGCGATCGCCGAGCATGTCGCCCGTCTCGGAGAGCGCATCGTGTCGCTTCAGGACGCGGCAGGACGCCTGACCGGCAAGATAAGCGGTGCCGTCGGCGCGTACAACGCGTCCTCCCTGTTTCTCAACGATCCCCTGCGGTTCGAGTGCGAGGTGCTCGCGGAAGTCGGCCTCGAGCCAGGGCCGCACTCGACGCAGATCGTCGCGGCTGAGCCCCTGTGTGACCTCGTGCACGTGCTCACTTCGTGCCTCGGCGTCATGGCCAACCTCGCGGACGACATGCGGCACCTCCAGAGATCGGAGATCGCGGAGGTCGGCGAGGCGTTCGAGAAGGACCAGGTCGGGTCGTCGACCATGCCGCACAAGCGGAACCCGTGGAACTTCGAGAACGTGAAGGCCTTCTTCAAGGCTTTCGCCCCGCGCATGGTGACGATGTACCTCGACCAGCTTTCCGAGCACCAGCGCGACCTCACCAACTCCGCGACGAACAGATTCGTGCCCGAGCTCGTGGTGGCGGTCGTCTGCTGCGCCGACAGGCTGCGGAGGACAATGAGCAAGCTTGTTGTTGACCGGGAGTCCCTCGATCGCAACCTTGAGATGTCGGGGCCAACGGTGCTGGCCGAGCCGCTGTACATCATCCTCGCCGGCCTGGGGCACCCGGACGCTCACGAAACGGTGCGCCGGCTGACGCTCAAGGCTGAGACGGAGCGTCGCCCGCTGATGGACGTTGTGTCGGAGGACGGCGATCTGGCCACCTATGTCAGGCAGATGACTGAGGGCCAGCGGGCGGTTCTGGGGGACTACAGGCTGTACACCGGCCATGCCGGCGAAAAGGCTAGGCTGGTCTGCGACGAGTGGCGGCGGAAGCTGGGGATCTGAACGTTCGGCCCCCGCGCGGCCCGGACCTAGTCCTCAACCCTCGCGGGCACGCGTGGATGGCTGGGACGCGTGCCGGGTCGGTGATGGAGGAACTCCCCGACGCGGCTTGGCCCGCGCGGCCGATCTGTCCACAGGATAAGGAACAAGCCCACCGCGCATGCTCCGACGCCATCGGCCGCCACGTCCCAGACCGAGGCGTCCCGCCCGGGTACGTAGGCCTGATGCAGCTCGTCCGCCAGCCCGTACAGGATGGCACACAGGACCGCCGCGAAGACGGGAGCGCGGTAGACAAGCGGCACGTGACGCGAGGCCGTCAGGCGGTAGGTCAGCCACGCGAGCACTGCGTAGGCCATCCCATGGACGATCTTGTCCCCCTCGACCAGGCCCCAGAGGCGCGCGGCAGGCCCGAGGTGCGCCTGGTCGGAGAGCACCCACAGCGTTCCCATCCACGCGAGCAGAGGCATCCAGAGGACGAGGAAGGGCTTCCTGTCCCGCAGCCGGCCGACCCGTCGAGTTCGGCTCTTCACCAGCTCTGTCTCCAACAAGCGGCTTCGGCGCGGCGGCGCCCTACGGCGCCTGCCCCATGCCCACGCTCACCATTCTGTGAACGTACGCGGAATCCGTCAAGGCGGTCCAGGCCGGTGTGCGTGCATGAGGGCGCGGATCAGGCCCACCCGGGCCGCTCCCACTCGCTCTCACGGAGTACCTTCGCCTGCAGCTTGCGGACGTAGTCGCGGTCGTACTCGTCCAGGTCGTCCGGTGGCTCCAGGCTCCGCACTCCGTCCCGGGCGGATCTCAACGGCGCGTCCGCGCATTCCTCCAGGAGCCACCGATAGACCCTGTTCCTGGGGCGCACGCGGATCGCTTGCTTCAGTGCGTCGATCGCCCCCTGGGGGTGCTCAGTCATGAGGTAGCACATCGCGAGCAGGGCCAGGTAGTAGTCATCGCACGGCTCGAGGGCGACCGCCACCTCGAGCTCCTGCGCGGCGTCCTCCGTTCGGTCGACCCGCACCAGCGCGTTGGCCAGTCGGAACCGATGGTAGGCCACGCGAGGGTCGAGACGGGAGGCTTGTCGGAGGGCTTCGACCGCGGCGTCCACCTGACCCATCGTCAGGTGCGCCTCCCCCAGCCGGAGGCGGTAGTACGAGTTGCCCGGGTCGAGATCCACGGCCGCTCGGAACTCGTCGATCGCCCAGGCCGTGCGGCCCATTGCGCTGAGGAAGTCGGCCATGTGAAGGTGCGAATCGGGGTCATCGGGGTTGAGCTGCAGGGCCTTGCGATAGGTGCGGAAGGCCTTCTGGGGCAGGCCCATCGCGAAGTAGCTGTCCGCGACTCGCCGGCGGTACGTCGCCGACTTGTTCAGCCTCGCCGCCTCGCGGTAGTCGCGAAGCGCGCGCTCCACGAGCCCCAGTTCGGAAAGCAGATCGCCCCGCTGGAGCCTGACGGCGGCCCGCTCCTCGGCGGTCATGCCATCGACGTCGACGGGCCCCAGAGCGTCCAGACGGTCGGCGACCTTGGCGTCAACGGCCGCGTCGAGGTTCGGGTCCTGCTCGTCCTCGTCGTCGTCCTCGACGGCTTCCTCGAACTCCGCTCTACTCATCCGAAGCGCTCCCGGGGCCGGTCCGTCCGTTGGGGCTCTCCACGATGACGGTGACCGGTCCGTCGTTCTCAAGCCTGCAGTGCATGTGCGCCCCGAAGACGCCGCGCGCCGTGGGCACGGCCGCGGCCGCGATCCGCTCGCACACCAACTCGAACAGCGCCTCACCCTTCTCCGGGCCGGCGGCGTCGACGTAGCTGGGCCGGCGGCCCTTCCGCGTGTTGCCGCACACGGTGAAGTTGGGCACCATCAGCACGGCCCCCGTGGGCGAGAGATCGGTGACCGCCAGGTTCATCTTGCCGGCGTCGTCGGAGAAGACGCGCAGGCCCATGAGCTTCCGGGCCATGAAGTCCGCATCATCCTCGCCATCGGTCTCCGAGATGCCGAGCAGGACGATCAGGCCTTGGTCGATGCGCCCTCGGACGCTTCCTTCGACCTCTACCTCGGCCCAGCTCACTCGCTGCACGACAGCTCTCAAACGCGACCTCCGAACCGCGCCACAACCAAGTAAGAATGCCAGAAACGAGGGGTCGGTGTCGAGGGCTGCGACGCGCTCCGCAGGGCCGTTTGGTTCTCCGAGCGCCGGCGCATGCTGACCGAACCTCATCCCCCCGGGCCTCCGGCCGTTCCCCCTCTCCGCTAGCGGAGAGGGGGTGATCCCTGGCGCAGCCAGGGACCGGGGGTGAGGTCGTCGGCGCCACATCGCGACAGTGAGATGACCGTGCGCGCTCCGAGCCATTGCCAAGGATGGGGGCCCCCTTCGGCAGGCTCAGGGCACGCATCGTCGCGGGCTTCGCCCCACTCAGGGGCCAACGGACTGCGAAGGTCCCCCGGCCCGTCCAAGCCTACCTACCGCGACTCCCGGCGGACGCTGATCACGTCTCCGAGGGCCTCTAGGCGAGTGATCAAGGTGGTGATCTGGGCGGCGCCCATCACCTCGACGGTGACATGCAGCACCGCGCGGTGCGCCTGATGCGAGTCGACGGAGATGTCCGTGATGTTGAGGTCGGCCTGCGTGATCACGTCCGTTATGTCATGCAACATACCGACGCGGTCGCTCACCACGACCTCCAGCTTCGCCGGGTGTGTCGCGCCCTCCGGCACCACCCACTCGCAGCGGAGCATCCGCGAGCCGTCCTTCGCCATCAGTGCCCGAAGGTTGTGGCAGTCGGGGCGGTGGATCTTGAGGCCCCTGCCACGTGTGACGTACCCCACGATCTGGTCGCCGGGCAGGGGCTCGCAGCACTTCGCGACAGAGAACTCCACGCCCGCGATGCCGGCGGCCGTTATGTCGTAGCTGCCGGCGCGCGGCTTCCCGGTGGCCAGCTTGATGAGATCCAGGTCGCCGAGCGACCTTATCCGCTCCTCGGTCTCGAGAGTTCGCAGGCGCAGCAGTACCGCGGCCGCGGAGAGGTCGCGCGAACCCACGTGGGCGAGCATCGTGTCTACGGCGATGTAGTTCAGGCTCTCCGCGACCTCTTGGAGGCGCTTGTCCGACAGCAGGGCCTCCGGCGACTCGCCGGCCCTGGTTACCTCCCGCTCGAGGAGAGCCCGGCCCGCCTTCACGTGCTCGGAGAAGCTCTGCTTGCGGAAGAACCCCCGTATCTTGGCCCTGGCGTGGCTCGTCTGCACGAAAGAGAGCCAGTCCCTACTTGGCTGGCTCCCGCGCTTCCGCACGATCTCGCAGATGTCGCCGTTGCGCAGCTCGTAGTTGAGCTGGACCGGCTTGCCGTTCGCTCGGGCGCCCACGCACTCATTGCCGATGTCGGTGTGAATGCGGTATGCGAAGTCGACCGGAGTCGAGCCGCAAGGCAGCTCCACGAGCTCGCCCTTTGGGGTGAACACGAAGACCTGCTCCTGGAAGAGGTCCTCCTCGAGCGACCGCATGAATTGCCCGTCCTCATTGACCTCGGACTGGAGCTCCAGAAGCTGCCTGAGCCAGGCCAGCTTGCGGTCGAACTCAGAGAGCGAGCCGAGCCCCTCCTTGTAGGTCCAGTGGGCGGCGATGCCGTACTCGGAGACCCTGTGCATGTCCCGGGTTCGTATCTGCACCTCCATCGGGGTGCCCTGGGGCCCGATGACCTTGGTGTGGAGCGACTGGTAGCCGTTGGGCTTGGGCTGGGCGATGAAGTCGCCGAACATCTGCGGGAGGGGCACCCACAGATCGTGGACGATGCCCAGGGCCGCGTAGCACTCGGGTATGGTCTGCACCAGGACGCGGAGGGCGATCAGATCGAAGATCTGCTCGAAATCGACCTCCTCCCTGTACATCTTCCGGTAGATCGAGTAGAAATGCTTCGGCCTGCCGACCACCTCGGACCTGATCCCCGCCTCCTCCAGCTTGGTGAGCAGCTCGGCGGCGGCGTTCCCAACGTACGCCTCGCGCTCGCGCCGGGTGTGGCTGACCTTGACCTGGATCTCGCGGTAGGCCGTGGGGTCGAGCACTTGCAGCGACAGGTCCTCGAGTTGCCATTGCAGGTGCCTGATGCCGAGCCTGTGGGCGAGGGGAGCGTAGATGCGGACCGTCTCCTCGGCAACGGACCTCTTCTTGGGTTCGGCGAAGGGGTCGATGGTCCGCAAGTTATGGAGTCTGTCGGCCAGTTTGATGACCACGACCCGAATATCGTGCGCCATGGCGACGAACATTTTGCGGAAGTTCTGCGCCTGGTTCTCGACGCGACTGCGGAAGTTGAGGCCCTTCAGCTTGGTAACGCCGTCCACCAGGTGGGAGACGACCGGTCCGAACTCGTCCTCGATCTGCCCGAGGGTGACCTCGCCGTTGTCTTCAACCGTGTCATGGAGCAGTGCGGCCTGCAGGGTCGGCAGCTCGGAGTCGATCTCGGCGAGGATCCGGGCAACGGCGACGGGGTGTGCGATGAAGGGCTCACCGGTCAGGCGCTTCTGGCCATCGTGAGCGCGGTCGGCGAAGTCATACGCCCGGCGCAACACGTCCAGGTCAGCGTCGGGACTGTAGCGCTGAACCTCGCCGATGAGGTCCTCTAGGCCTGGAGTGGCCACTACGGAGACGGTCAGGGCACTCTGACTCCTCGTCAGACAGGAGGAGTCACCTCCTCCCAGGCTAGTGTAGCACAGCGATCCGCGCCGGCTCAAAGGATCGCAGGACAGCGGACGCGACGGGGTGAATGCCGTGTGGCGCGGGCCCGGGCCCCCACCGCCCGAACGGAGAGGTAGTGTCGCTTGAGAGCAGAGTCGCTTGAGTTCCTTCGCAGCCTGCAGGAGGCTCCGAGCCCTTCCGGGTACGAGCAGCCCGCGCAGGCGGTCGTGCGAGAGTACGCGGCCGGGTTCGCCGACGACGTGCGAACCGACGTAATGGGCAATGTCGTGGCGACCAGGAACGAGGCGGGCCGGCCCCGGGTCATGCTCGCCGGTCACGTGGACGAGATCGGCCTGATGGCCACCTACATCGATGATGAAGGGTTCATCTCGGTGAGGGGGATAGGCGGCTGGGACACCACGGTTCTGATCGGTCAGTATGTGACCGTCCACACGTCGTCCGGCCCGGTGCCTGGCGTCGTAGGGCGCAAGCCGGTCCACCTGCTGTCCCCCGACGAACGGGGCAAGGGAATGCAGATGGACGACCTGTTCGTCGACCTCGGGATCGCCGGCAAGGAAGCGGTCTCGAAGCTGGTGCGGGTCGGCGACCCGATCACCGTGGGCCGGCCGTTCCAGGAGCTGGGGCCCGGGATGGCGGCGGCCAGGTGCTTCGACGACAAGGCGGGCACCTGGGTCGTGATCGAGGCCCTGAGGCTCGTTTCGCGGCGAAGGCCCGCGGCAGCCGTCTTCGCCGTGTCGACGACGCAGGAGGAGATCGGTCTGCGCGGCGCGATCACCTCGACCTACGGCATCGACCCGGACGTCGGGATCGCCGTGGACGTGACATTCGCCGACGACGCAGCCGGCGACACGAAGAGGAAGAACTCGGACATCGCGCTCGGCAAGGGCCCGACCGTCTGTCGGGGCGCGAACATTAACCCGCGGGTGTACGACCTCCTGGTCGAGACGGCCCAGGCGAAGAAGATCCCGTTCCAGCTCGAGGCGGCGCCCGGTTCCACCGGCACGGACGCGGGGGTCATGCAGGTCGCGCGGGCCGGTGTGGCGACGGGGCTGATCGGAGTCCCGCTGCGGTACATGCACACCCCCGTGGAGTTGCTCGCCCTCGCCGACCTGGAGAACGCGGCCAAGCTGATCGCCGAGTTCATCGTGCGACTGGACAAGAAGACGAGCTTCATCCCGTAACCCCGGGGAGGCCCGCCATGATCGACTTCCACGTCCACCTCGGTAGGCTGTTCCGGGAGCACTATCCGGCGCGGCCGCCGGCCGGCGTGCATCAGCTCATCGACCGCATGAACCGCGAGGGGATCGACAAGGCCGTTCTGCTGCCGCTCGAGAGCCCGGAGGGCGGCTGGGGATACTGGCTGACCGAGGATGCCGTCGCCGCTAGAGACGAGTACCCGGGCCGCTTGATCGCGTTCGTCTGCGTCGATCCGCGCTACCCGAACTCGGCAACGCTGATCGAGCACGCCGTGACGAGACTCGGCTGCAAGGGGTTCGGCGAGCACGTCTGCGGCCTCGCGCTCGACGACCCGCTGAACCTCGAGGTCTACGGCAAGTGCGATGAACTCGGGCTGCCGCTGGTTGTTGAGCTGAACCACGACCTGAACTGGGACGAGCCCGGCCTGCCCCGGCTCGAGCGGTGCTTGCGCGAGTTCCCGAACGTGAGGTGGTGCGGGCACGGGCCCGCGTTCTGGAGCGCCATCTCGGCGGACGATCCCAGGCAGGGCTACCCGTCGGGACCCGTGCGGGAGGGCGGCGCGCTCGACAGGCTGCTTGCGGAGCACGACAACCTGTACGCCGACCTTTCGGCGTATTCCGGCTACAACGCGATGACGCGCGACCCCGGGTTCGCCGCCGGCTTTGTGGACCGCCACTGGCCGAGGCTGCTGTTCGGCACGGACTACATGTGGCACGCGCACGAACTCCCGATCGTCGGGTGGCTGAAGGAGCTCGACGTGCCGGAGGCGGTACGCCACGCCATCGCTGCGGGGAATGCGGAGGAAGTGCTCTCGTAGGTCCGTCCGGTGGGCTATACTGGCGATCTGGCGCGGTGTTGTGACGGAGGCTGATGGCTACGTGAGCAGCGTGACAGCGACCCGAGAGTCTGCTGCGTCGGCGGAGGTCGGGGGTTCCCGGTACGGCGTGGAGGTCGACCGGATGGTCCGGGACTACCCGGAGGTCGAGCCGCTGCTGTCCCAAATGAGCACGGCGGCGCGGCTCCATTCTGGACCGTCGGTGCGAGTGGAGTTCACGGTGGTTCCGGACCCGGACTCGGGCAACTCCAGGCAGTTGCACGCGACACTCCGGTGCGCGAGACCGCGGCGGGAATTGCGGAGCATGTTGCGAGACTTCGAAGGAATGCATCGGTTCGCGCATCGTCGGGAGGCGGGTGATGGTGACCGTGGATGCCCGAACCGACACCGTTTGACTGGGTGGGCTACGACCGGTTGGCGGAATCCCTCGCCACGTCCTCCCTCAAGCCTTCGCAGGCTGAACTGCGGACAGCGGCGAGCCGGGCTTACTATGCGGCGTTGGCTGTGCTCGACGCTGGCTGCGGGTGAACGCCGATGGGTGAGAAGGCGAGCTTGCCAGTCACATCCAGCGGCTCAGTCGGGTTCCAGAGCTTGGCGAACATGGGCGGGTATGGTACCACTTCCGTCATGTGTGCAAGCTTGAGGGGTTCGACCAGGTCGGGGACCTGGGGTTCAGGGCGAGAGCCCGGCGTGTAGAGGCTGACTACGAGGATCTGGTCGAGCAGCCGGGCGACTGCGCAGCCGACGCACTGGACGACGCCCTGGAGGTCCTTGGGCTACTGGGATACCGGCCGTAGGAGCGACACCGGCGTGCGCCGCGTGAGTGTGTAGGAGGCCGCCCCGCATGGACGACGAGACCATCCTTGTGAACCGTGCACCCGTGCTCACCCTCTGGGCAGCCGTTGTGGCCGAGCGGGCTGGGTACGGCGAGGACGAGGCGCTGTCCCTCGGCAAGGCCGTCGCCGGGCTGAACGCGCAGGCGAAGGGCCGGACGCTCGGCATCTACGGCCCACCCAAGGGCGGCAAGGGCAGCACTCCCAAGAAGGTCGGACTGGGCGAGGACTACTGGGTGCAGGTGTGTGGACGCCCGGTGCCTGTCAAGGACACGGAGGCCGGCGTCCGGGCTGTCGTGCTGGACGAGCCCATCGATCCGGGACCTGTGAGGAAGTACCTGGCGAGTAAGTTCGGAGAGGCGCTGGACCGCGTGCGCGCGACGATGGCCGAGCTGGCGGCCGCGTTCGAGCCGGAAGAGCTCGAGGAGGTGTCCTACGGCCTCTACGAGCGCTTCAGGCCGCAGATCGCGCGCGGAGAGGCGGGCTGGGGCCAGAAGGGCGAGCTCAAGCTCGAGCTGCTGCGCTCGCTGGCCAAGCGCGGCGGGTAGGACCGGGGGAGGCAGGAATCCCCGAGTCGCGCCAGAACACCAGGCGCGGCCGGGGTGGAACCAGCCGGCCGCTCGGTCGTTAGTGTACTGGCGCGGATACGAACCTCCTGCGCATGTGTTTCGGCCTACTGAAGGGAGCACTGCCAATGCGCTTCGTCTGCCTTGCGGTCCTGGCGGCCGCGGTAGCCGCGGCTCTCGCCGCGGGCTGCGCATCATCCGTCCTCCAGGGCACCATCGAAGGCACGGTTACCGATGACGCAGGCAACCCGGTCGATGCCGCCGTTGTGGTCGTCCTGCGGGGTGGCGTCGAGATAGCACGTGCCATCACCCATGACGGCGGGCACTACCGGGTGACCAGCCTGGAGCCCGGCACGTACGACCTACACGCCGAGGCGACCGGCTACACCGATAGCGCCGTAGCCCGGGTGGTGGTCGTACAGAGCAGCCACGCGACCAGGAACCTCATCCTGGGCACGTAGCACGGCTGCGGCAGACGGCCGGACGCGAGCCCCCGTGTGCGCTTGGGACGTCTCTATGTTCGCCGGAGCGCGTGGCAAGTCGGGCAACAAGGAGTGTGAGGGATGAGACGCACCAGGCTCCTCATAGTCGTCGGGTCGCTGGCAGCCGCCCTAACCACTGTGGGCTGCAACACGTCCCAGCTCACCAAGGGATCCGTGACGGGGAAGGTGATCGACACCGCGACGGCCGGGGGAGTGCCTGGCGCGATCGTCACGGCCTTCAACAACGGCGGGGCGCAGGTTGGTTTCACCCTGACGGACGATCAGGGAAACTACCGCATCGATGACCTTGTGGCCGGATCGGTGACCCTCCACGCGACCGCGGACGGCTATGATGAGGGCACGCTGTCGGTACTCATCGACAGCGGCGGTACACTCCAGCACAAGGACATCGGCGTCTCACCGCACCGCGGCGGCATCGAGGGCACCGTCCTCGATGCGGATGACAACCTCCTCAGCCCGATACCCGGCGTCCGCGTCAGGGCCCAGATGGCGGGGGGCAGCGGCAGGTCGGCCACCACCGACAACCAGGGCCGCTACCAGATCGACGGCCTCGTGGACGGGGACTACACAGTGACCGCCACGCTCGCCGGCTTCGTGGAACAGGTCAGAGACGTCACGATCCAGGACGCCGGTACTGAGACGGTCAACTTCGCGCTTAACCGCGCGCCGTAGCCCCTGGTTGCGGCTGTCGGAAGGCCCCGGGCCGGGTGGGGAGAAGCCCCACCCGGCCCTTGCTTGTACTGAGGCACGGAAGGTGAGCTTCCCTTGCTTCTCGTGCAGTTCGGGGCGGGCAACATCGGTCGCAGCTTCATAGGCCAGCTCTTTGCGCGAGCGGGCTACGAGGTGTGTTTCGTCGACGTGGTGGACGCGGTCGTCGATGCGCTGAACCAGCGGGGGGAGTACGTTGTCGAGGTGCGCGATGACCCTCCGGACCGGCTCCTTGTGTCGGGCGTCCGAGCCGTCCAAGGACGGGACGCCGGCGCGGTCGCCGACGAGCTCGCGCGCGCCGACATCGCCGGGACAGCCGTGGGGCCGGCCGCTCTGAGGCACCTGTTCAGCCCGATAGCCCGGGGACTGGAGCGGCGCCTGGCCGCCGGCCGGGGCCCGCTGGACATCATCCTATGCGAGAACCTCCGCAATGCCGCGGACCACGTGCGGGACGGCCTGGCAGCGGAGCTTGGGCCCGGCTTCCCGCTCGACGAGACGGTCGGACTTGTCGAGACAAGCATCGGCAAGATGGTGCCCCTCATGACCGACGAAGACCGGGCGTCAGATCCGCTGCTCGTGTTCGCCGAGGCCTACAACACGCTCATCTGCGACGGTGGCGCCTTCAGGTGCGGCGTGCCGGAGGTACCCGGGCTCGACCCGAAGGACAACATGCCCGCGTACGTGGACCGCAAGCTGTTTGTGCACAATCTGGGCCACGCCACGTGCGCCTATGTGGGCTTCCTGCAGAGGCCGGAATTCCGCTTCATCTGGGAGGTCGCATCAGTGCCCGAGCTGCGCGACGCCGCGCGCAGGGCAATGTGGGAGAGCGCTCGCGCGCTGCTCGCGGAGTATCCCGGCGAGTTCACCGAGGCGTCGATGGGCGCGCACATCGAGGACCTGCTGCGCCGGTTCGGCAATCGCGCGCTGGGCGACACCATCTATCGCGTCGGCCGCGACGTCCCGCGCAAGCTGGCGGGCGACGACCGCCTAGTCGGGGCGCTGCGGCTGGACGCGAAGCACGGCGTGCCCGCGCCCGCGACGTGTCTCGCGGCAGCGTGCGCGCTCAGGTTCGACGCGCGCGACGAGCACGGCGAGCCGTACGCCCCTGACGCGGAAGCCATTGCCCTGCGCGAGCGCGAGGGCACCGCCGCGGCCCTGGCCGGGCTGTCGGGGCTCGACCCCTCGGACGGCGGCGACGCGCGTGTGCTGGACGAGTGCGCTCGGGCCGAGCAATGGGTCCGGAAGGCGCTCGGCGCGGGCCATCCGCTCGTGCCGGCGTTCTTCGCGGAGAGAGGTGAGTGACCGCTGTGTCAACACTGGTCCCGGGCGAGCCGCCCTATCACGAGGAGGAGCTGACCCCGATCCGCAAGGCGATCGCGGATAGGGTGAGCAGGAGCCGAACCGAGATCCCCGAGTTTCACGTCCACGCTGAAGTGGACGCGGAACACGTTCTCGCGTTCCGGGGCGGGCTCAAGGAGCGCGTGAGCCCGGTGCCAACGATCAACGACATCATCATCAAGCTCTGCGGCATGACGCTTCGCGGGCATCCCGTGCTGAACGCGGCGTTCGTCGATGGCAAGGTGCGCGTGTACGAGGACATCAACGTCGGCTTCGCGGCCGCGACGCCCAAGGGCGTGCTCATCCCGGTCGTCAGGCGAGCCGACCGGAGGCCGATTGCGGACATCGCCCGCGAGACCAAGGAGATGGTGGAGCTGGCCCGGGCGGGCAGACTGCGGGCGAGCCTCCAGCAGGGCGGGACATTCACGGTCTCAAACATGGGGCCTGGGCACGTCGACAGCTTCAACGCTATCATCAGCCCGCCGCAGACGGCGATTCTGGCGATCGGCTCCCTGGCCCCCAGGCCTTTGGTCGCGGACGGCGAGCTCACGGTGCGACGCACGATGAAGCTCACACTGACGGTGGACCATCGAGCCGTGGACGGTGCCGACGCGGCCAGCTTCATGAACTCGTTGGTGGAGGCGGCGGCCGAACCCGCCGCATCGTGCGCGGCGGACTAGCCCTCGGGAATCTGGGCAGGCTATGTGGTGTCGCCACGACAACGGGCGGACCGGGTGCGCGCTCGGGCCTTTATGCGCCTGAGCACATCGTCGGGGAGCGCCGGGTAGCTCGCGGCGATGAGCGCGCCCACCCATCCGCCGATCCAGGCAGCGGCCCATATGTCACTCAGGTAGTGCCTCACGAGGGTGAACCGCGCCGCGAACAGGACCAGGGGAAGCGCGAGCCAGAAGGGCCTGCCACGCGGGTAGTAGGCCAGGCCGATGATGCAGAGAGCCATCCCGAAGGCGGCGTGGCCTGACGGGAACGACTGCCAGCGCCAGAAGGGGTGCCAGAGGTCGTGCCACTCGCCGCCGCACATCGCGAGCGCGAGGATCGGCCTCTGACGGCCGGTGATGAGCTTGATGGTCTCGGTGACGGCCACCTGCAGCAGGCCGGCTCGCAACACAACGGGCCCGAACCGCGCGAGGCGAGGGTCGTCGCGCCACTCGCCGATCGCCCAGCAGGCCAGGCCGGCAACGATGACCGGAAGTGTCGTGAAGGCGACGGTGGCCACGGTAGCGAGGAACGTCAGCGGGCCCATGCGAGCGTCCGCTCCCCAGGTCGCGCGCGCCACCGCGAGGTCGATGTCGCGAATCCACTGGGCGACGGCGACGCCCGGCCCGTCGAGCTTTAGGATGAGAAGCACTGTGCCCAGCGCCACGCCCAAAAACGCCATTGCCGGCACATTCGGCAATACATAGAACGCGCGCATGGACCGGCGAAGGCGGGAGAGCTTGTCGCGGAAGGCTATGATGCCGCACGCTCCTTCCCCCCGCGTCCGGTGGATCAGCCCTCACCCCGCCCTCCCCCTCGGCAGGCTCAGGGTCGGGCACCCCTCTCCCTGGGGAGAGGGACCGGGGATGAGGGCCGCGCCGCAACGGGCTCAGACCCATTGACCCCTACACGAACTCGACGTTGAGCATGTGCGTCGCGCATGAGATGCACGGGTCGTACGCGCGGACGAGCATCTCCAGGAGGAGCGCGATCTCGTGCTCGGGCCGGTCGAGAACGGTCGGCACGAACGCACGAAAGTCGGACTCAATGTTCGCCAGGTTCTGGCCGGTTGGGATGACGAGGTTGGCGTCGACGATCGTTCCCTCGTCGTCGACCGTGTATTCGTGAAACAGCAATCCGCGCGGCACCTCGACGGCGCCGACGCCGCGGCCCGCCCTCACCTTCACATCGCGAGCGCCGTTCTCAGCCGGGTCGAAGCCAACGCCCAGGAAGTGGTCTATGAGCGAGATCGCGTCCTCGGTCGCCTGGGCACACTCGACGACCTGGGCTATGCTGATGAAGAACGGGTTATGGCAGGGCGCCTTGAGGCCGAGGTGGTCGGCAACGGCCTTCGCCGACGGATGCAGGAACTCGTGATTCAGGTTAAACCGAGCGAGCGCGCCAACCATGTAGCTGTCGCCGCTCGAGCTGCACTGCTTCGCGTGGCTGTGCGGCACGGTGACCTCGATGACCTTTGTGCGGTAGTCGGCCGGCTCGATGGGCGCGGTCGTCGTCGAGCCCACGGCGCCGGAGTAGAACTCGTACCTCGGCGGGTTCGATAGGGCGACGCACTCGCACTCGCGGCCAAAGTCCGGCAGCTTGCCGGCCAGCGAGGCCACGAGCTCGACGGTGGCCGCAAGGTCCTTCCTCGACGCGACGAGGCGCTCGCGGAGGGGCTCGAGAGCCTTCGGGTCCGGGAGCTTGGCGAAGCCGTTCACCTTCATCGCGACGGGGTGGATGTGTCGCCCGGCCACGGCGCAGCAGATGTCGTTGGCCAGCCGCTTCTGCCGTAGGGCCATCTTCACTACGTCCGGGTGAGTGCCCGCCAGTGGCACTACGCTCTGCACCCCCAGCAGATCAGGCGCAACGAGGAAGTAGACGTGGAGGTAGTGGCTCTGCAGCGTCTCGCCCATGAGCGCCAGCTTGCGCAACAGGTGGGTCTGCTCAGAGGGCTGGACGCCAAGCGCGCGCTCCATGCCCTGTAGGGAGCTGCAGGTGTGGCCGATTGAGCAGATCCCGCAGATGCGGCAGGTGATGTGCACCGCATCGTACCACTGCCGGCCACGGAGCATCTCCTCATAGTAGCGCGGAGACTCAGTGATCTCGAGCTTCACTTCCTCAAGCTCGCCGTTGGCAGCCCTGATCCTGATGTTGCCGTGGCCCTCAACACGGGTGACGTTCTCAACAAAGACTGACATGTCGCTCATGGGAGCGGCACCTCCAGCTCCTGGCAGGGGTACGAGTTGAACAGCAGGTAGCGCAGGCGGACGGCCTGTCCGGAGCTGCCGTTCTCCCGCAGCATCTGCTGGTGGGAAGCGAAGTTGCCGTCAGGCAGCAGGCCGCGGCAACCCTCGCACGGGTCGACGTGCGACGGGCAGATGGCGCCACATCCGGCCTTAGTGACGGGGCCCATGCAGGGGTCGCCGTAGGCCTGGACGACGCACACGTTGTCCGCCATCTTGCACTCGACGCACACGGCGTAGTTTGGAGCGGACGGGGTGCGGCCGACAAGCGCGGCCTCGACGACCTCGAGCAGGTGCGCCCTGTCCACCGGGCACCCGGGGATCGAGAGCTCGACCGGCACAACGGTGTGGACCGGCCGGGCGGCGGTCGAGCGGAAGTGCTCGACTCCCACGTCGCCGTACACATTGCGGCGGAGGGTCTCGTAGTGGTCTTCCGGGCTGCCCATCGCGTTGCGCATGGCGTTGAGGCCGCCGGTATTCGCGCACGCGCCGAACTCTATCACGATCTTCGCGACGGAGCGGATGTGCTTCACCTCGGCCTCGTCTTTGGGCGTCGCGACAGAGCCCTCGACGAACGCGATGTCGTACTCATCGCTCTTCTCGGACATTGCCTCGCGGAAGCTCACGATCTCGACGGCGCCGAGGATGTCCAGTATCTCGTTCTCGCACTCGAGGAGCGCAAGCTGGCAGCCCTCGCAGCTCGCCAGTGAGAAGAAAGCGACTCTTGGCTTCACGGTCATATCGCCTCCGTCAGCTTGCGCGCCTCGCTGTAGCGGAACACGGGCCCGTCGAGGCACACGCACACCTGGTTGATCTGGCAGTGGCCGCACTTGCCGACCCCGCACTTCATGCGCCTCTCCAGCGACATGAAGATGCGCTCGCCCGGCACTGAGCGCGTCAGAAGCTCCATGATAACGAACTTGTACATCACGGGTGGGCCGACGATCGCGACATAGGTGTTCCTCGGATCCAGCTCAACCTTCTGGAAGAGCGTGGTGACGACACCGACGTTCCCGGTCCACGTCTCGTCCGCGCGATCGACGGTGGTGAGGACCGTGGTGTTCGGCACGCCGGCCCACGCCGCGAGGTCGGCGCTGAAGAGGATCTCCTTCGGGGTCTTGCACCCAAGCATGATCGTGACCTTGCCGAAGGAGCCGCGGTCTTCCATCACGGGGAGGATGAGCGAGCGGAGCGGCGGAAGCCCGATGCCGCCCGCGACCATGAGCACGTCATGGTCCCGCATCTCGTCGATGGGAAACGTCGTGCCGAAGGGCCCCCGGACCCCAAGTGAAGCGCCGGGCTCCATCCCGTGCAGAATGCCGGTGAGCATCCCGACCCGGCGGACGGTCATCTCGAAGTGTTCCCGCGTATTGGGCGAGGAGGAGATCGAGATGGGGGCCTCTCCGATCCCGAAGACGGAGACCTGGGCGAACTGGCCCGGGCCGTGGCCCAGCGGGCGGCCGGAGTCGAACGCGATCTTGTAGACCTTCTCCAGCTCGGTGGGGTGCTCGACCGACAGAATGCGCGCCGACTCAGGCAAGTAAAGCGACTGCGCGACAGCGGCAGCCATCTACGCCACCTCCCCGCGGCGCTCGGCCGCGAGCTCGTTCGCGATTGTCACCATGTTGATGCGCACCAGGCAGGCCCGTCCGCAGCGGCCGCAGCCGGTGCAGTGTGGCTCGCCGTAGCGGTCGTACTGGTAGTTGAACTTGCGATTGTGCCGGTGGAGCAGACGCTGCCAAGGAGTGGGCCGGAAGTTGTGCCCCCCCGCGACGGTCGCGAAGTCAAACAACATGCAGCCGTCCCACACGCGGCTGCGAGTCCCCTCTGCGCCGTTCAGTGAGACGCGGTCCTGCACATCGAAGCAGTAGCAGGTCGGGCACACGAGGTTGCACGAGCCGCAACTGAGGCACAAGTCGCCCCACTTCCTCCAGACCTGGCTGTCCATCGAGGCCTGGTAGATCGCGGGCAGGTGCTCCACCGGAACGTCGATCGCGGCCTTCATGGCGTCGCGCTTGCGGAGCTCGAAGTCCTCGATCGCGGACTCCTCATAAACGCCGCCGGACGAAGCCGCCGTGAAGTAGCGGGCCAGCAGCTCCTCGCCGCGCTTGGTGCCTATCCGCATGACGTAGCCGCCAGGGCGAGTAGAAGTGAGGAAGAGGTCGTAGCCCTTCTCGGCACTGAGCGCGCCCACGCTGGCGCAGAAGCAGTAGTCGTCGGGCATGCAGTCGAAGCCCAGGACGATGGTTGACCTCCGCCTCGCGCCGTAGTTCCGATCATAGTAGCGCCCGCCGAAGGTGTGGTCGATGCAGCGTAGGCCCGCGATGTCGCACGGATGGACGCCGGCCATGACGGTAGGCGTGTCGTCGATGACCTCCTCCGCCTCGAAGCCGCCGCCCTCGGCGCGGAACTTGAGCAGCACCTCCCGCTGTGGGAACACGGTTTTCTTCGGCGGGAGGGTGGTTCCGACCGCGAGCGGACGCGCCAGGCTCCAGTCCGTGATCTCGTCGAAGACATGTGACGGACCCTTCTCCACCGGAGCCACGACCTTGTAGTCGGCCATAAGCGCGGTCATGGCCGCGGCCAGGCCCTCTTCGGTGATCGTGTAGAGCTCCATCCGGGCTCTCCTCTCCAGGAGCTGAACGGCCATCCCCGGACCGGGACGACGGCTCAGTCTAGCAGATCCTCGGGAGTAGCTCTCCCGAAGGCATGTCAAGCACTCTCTCTGCCCCGAAGGCGGTGGCCAGCCTCACCTGGCCGTCCGACCGATCGGCAACCTCGCCGATCAAGGTCGCCTCGCGTCCGAGGGGGTGCGACCGCAACGCCTCGAGCGCCGACGGAGCGGCGTCCGCGGACACGACCGCGATGAGCTTGCCTTCGTTGGCGGCGTGTGCGGGGTCCAGCCCTAGCAGTTCGCAGGCCTCGCGGACGGTTCGCCGTACGGGGAGCAGGTCCTCGTACACTCGGATCGTGACCGCCGAGTCCGCAGCGATCTCGTTCAGCGCCGCGGCCAACCCGCCGCGTGTCGGATCCCTCATGCAGTGAACAGCGGGGCCGGCCGCGTCCTGAAGCAAGTGCGCGAGAGGCGCGATGCAGGCGCAGTCGCTCTCGATCGGCGGTTCCAGCGGGAGAGCGGCCCTCGCCGCCATCACCGCTAGTCCGTGGTCGCCGATCGTGCCGCTCAAGATCACGGCATCACCGGGGAAGGCGCGGTCGCTGCCGACGGCCGCATCGTCCCTGACAGCTCCGCCGCCTGTCGTGGTTATGAACAGACCGTCGGCGGCGCCGCGCCCGACTACCTTGGTGTCGGCCGCGACGACGGGCACACCCGCCTCGTCCGCGGCGCGCTGAAGATCGGTCACCATCCGAGTCAGCAGGTCGACCGGCAGCCCTTCCTCAATGATGAAGGCCGCCGTGAGCCACTCAGGCCGCGCTCCCATTACCGCTACGTCGTTTAGCGTCCCACAGGCGGCCAACGTCCCCAGGCTTCCGCCCGGGAACTCACACGGGGTGACCACGAACGAGTCGGTGGAAACGGCGATCCGCCCCGCCGGGCGGGGCAGCACGGCGGCGTCCTGACGGGGGTGCGCCGCCGCCGCGAGCCGGCCGAAGACGGACCCCACGAACAAGTGGCTCGCGCGCCCGCCGCCGCCGTGGCTAAGGAGCACGCGGCCTTCCGCGCGAGGGTCGGGCCGCCTGGGTTGGGATCCTGCGGTAGGGTACACCCCGCTGAGTTCGCTGGTCGGCGGGCCGGTCCTCCGGGAATGTGCACCTGCCTTCTCGAAATGGGCGGAAGGGGCTACCCTTCCGGTTGCAGCTCGCGGGCCCGCACGTCCGCGAGTTCCACCTTGCCGGAGACGGCCACGAGGCCGAGCCTGCCCTCGATCGGTGCGCCGTTGAAGCTCCCGAACCAGTAGATGCTGCCCTCGAGCACCGGTGTCGCGTTCAGTCGCACCCGGAAGTAGTGGCCGCGGTAGGTGACGTCCAGGTCGTTCCATTCGCCCGCGGGCAGCGCGGCGTTGAGGTGGGGCACGCCCGCCTTCCGCAGCGCCCCGGAACCCTCGACAGAGGGTTGGGCTCCGGCGTCGTCCGCGAGGCTGATCTCGACTCGAGGGGCCTTCGGATCGTCGGCGGCCCTGAGCAGCACCGAGCCCCTCGCGCCCTTCGCGAGACGGTAGCGAAGGCGCAGATCGTAGTCGGTGAGCCGGCGCGTGGTGGTGATCATCGTCTCTCTGGTCGCGTCGCACACGGCGGCGCCGTCCTCGACACGCCAGGGCTCCACGGCCTGCCAGCCGGAGAGGTCGCCGCCATCGAGAAGCGCTTCAAAGCCCTGTTCCGGTTCGGGCTTGATGCGGACATTGCGGTAGAGTACACAAGCGCCGTGGTTCGTGAGCCCGATGAAGCCGCGCATGTTGCGCTCGCGAGGCTTGCGGCCAGCGGGGAGCGCGGAGTTCCAGGCGGCGTCGTCCAGGTCGGCGTCGTAGAGCCGCACGCCGTTGAGCACCGTGCTGATCCGGCGGCCGATGCAGGTGACCTCCGCCTCGTTCCATTCTTCGGGCCCGCGCGAGGCGTCCACGGATGGGGCGAGAAGATCGTACAAAGCGCCGCTCGCATCGGTGGTCGGCGGGTCGAAGTGCCGGCCGAGGATCTGGACCTCCATCCCCACCGCGGACTGGCGGCCCCGCAGCGGGGCGCGAAGCCACACTCCGCTGTTGCCGTCGTTCACGATCCGGTACTCGTACCGGAGGGTGAAGTCGCCGTAGACCGCCTCAGAGCGCAGCCACCCGCTGCCCTGCCCGGCGCACTCGATCATCCCATCACGCCAGCTCCAGCACTGGGCGCCCATCGCGTGCCAGCCGGACAGATCGGGCCCGCCCGAGAGAGGGACGAAGCCTTCCGCGTCCGGCATCTGAGGGGCAGCCACCGCGAGCAGGACCAGAAGCGCGCACATATCGCCACCGCACCTTCCTCGATCGAGGGTAGGTTGCGATGGGCAGGCGGGAAGGTCCTGCCTAGGTGACCCATCGGAGGACCTTGGGCGGAGCAGGCGAAGGCGACGCAGGCCATGATCAGGATCACGTATGACAGCTAGGCCGACGCCCTCTACATCAGGCTCGTCGAGGGAACCCACCAATGCCGCTGCCTCCGGCTGAACGAGTGGGTGACGCTGGACATAGGGCCCAATGAGTCACTGGTCGGGATCGAAGTGATCGACGCGAGCGAGGCGATGGGCGAAGGTTTCGCGCCGACCGTCTTGCTGGAGAACGTACTGGCGCGGTCGGGGTAAGCCATGTGCGGCCGCCCGGCCTAGCGCTCGGACACCCTCCGCAGGTTCCCTACCACGCCCAGGGGAAGCGTCGTCGGGACAGCGAAGGGGTGATCCAACGACATGCTGGTGATGCTTGCGGCTTGGTTCGGCACGCTGGGCCAAGCCGGCGACGACGTGCGCCAGGGCCCGCCATTCCCGCGGATCGCGAACTGCTACGGCGTCGGCCTTGCCCCCGACAGCACCGACAAGGACGTCGAGGAGGTTGCGCGCTTCGACTTGCTGATCGGCGGCATGTGGGCCAACTGGGGCGACCCGGAGTCGGTCAGCAGGCTTAGCGAGAAGATCGCGGCCGTGCGGGAGCGGAACCCCCGAATCATCGTCCTCGACTTCTCTTGCTCGGCGCCCTACGCCGACCCCAAGGACGCGACGTTCCCGGCCGGCGGGTGGCTGCTGACTCCGGACGGGACCAAGGTCCTCGGCTGGCCGGGCACGGAGATGATCGGCCTTGGTAAGCCCGAAGTGGTGAGGTGGCTGGCGGCGCGGGCGGTCGACAGCGTGAGGACGAAGCACCTCGACGGCTCCTTCATCGACTGCATGGGGTCGGGCTTCGACTGGTGGGCCTGCAACATCGAGAGCGGGAAGCCGTGCGAGATCGACGCCGACGGGGACGGCAAGCCTGACGACCGGGCGGCGCTCGACAGCAAGTGGGTCGAGGCGAAGACCGAGCTCGCCCGCGAGGTGCGCGAGGGGCTGGGCCCGGAGCCGGTGTTCATGGCCAACCAGGCCGGCGAATGGGCGTTCGATCGGTTGAACGGCATCCTGTTCGAGGACGATCTCGACTACATCCTCGACCGACGGGCCTCGCGCGACTGGCCGACCTTGCTCGCGGCCTACCTCCATTGGACCCAGACGCCGCACCGGCCTTGTGTCACGACGATAGTGAGCAGCTCCGGCATCGAGCCGCCCTATGACCCCTGGCGGACCATGACCGAGGAGGCTCGGAACGCCCTGCTCGATCGTGGAAAGAGCTTGGAGAACCGGATGCGGTTCGGGCTCGCGACCACACTGATGGGGGACGGCTACTTCGCCTACGACCTGCACACCCGGTGGCGCGGGCAGCGGTGGTGGTACCCCGAATACGACGCGCCGCTGGGCTATCCGACGGGGCCCGGCGCCGAGCAGCCGGACGGCACCTGGAGGCGCGAGTTCGACGGAGGCGCCGTCATCGTGAACCCGACCGCGCTCGATGCGCGGGTGAGCTTCGATGGGACACGGGTGGACCTAAGCAGCGACAAGGTCGGGCGCGAGTTCGTCGTGCCGTCGCACGACGGCAGAATCTACCTTCCGACGACCGACGAGCCCAGGCCTGGCGGGCTCGCCGACCCCGACCCGCTGATGACGCTCGAGGGACCTGAGCGGGTCGTCGAGAGGGGGAACAGTGTTCTGGTGCGTCTCGACAGGGCGGCCGCGGTCTTCGACGATGCGGGCAGGCTGCTGACGCTTACCGACGGCAAGCACGCGCTGGTGAGCGAGATGAGGCCCTTCGTCGTAGTGGACGACAAGTGGCGCGACTTCGCGTACGAGGGGTGCTCACACCGGGTGCGCGACGACGGCGTGGTGGAGTTCACCGGCCGTCGGACCGATGGCGGAGTGGCCCTGGAGTTCACGCAGGAGGTCCGCGGCGACGGGAGCGCCCTCACCGTGTCCTACCGTTGGCGTGCCGTGACAGGCGCGCACTTCCACATGTTCAGGCAGCAGGTCGACTTCCCCGTTGCCGTCTATGGGGGAGGCTCATTCAATGCCAATGGCACGAGAGGCATGCTCCCTGTCGAGCGGGCGCCCGAGCCGGGGCTCGCCGGCGGCCTCCGGGAGATCACCGTTACGTCGCCGAGCGCGCGCGGTATCGCCGCCCAGACCTCGGGCGATGCCTACCTCGTCGACGAGCGGCACTACGGCGCATCGGCCTACCGGCTCGGGTTCCACCCGGTTCAGGGCGATGTTCGGGCAGGGGCCGAGTGGAAGTACGACGTGAAGCTGTCGGTGCGATGACCCGTCGGAGCAGCCCGGGAGTCCGCGGAATGCTTGCTCCGGTGGCACAGGGCCCATCCGGGCGCGTGTCGCGCGGGCCGAGGGGACATGTGATGTGATAGGAGGCAGGACCCGGTGACGGTAGCACGAGCCGCACTCATCATCCTCATCACCGCCGCGGCTGCGTGGCCGCAGGGCGTAGTGGAGGGAAGACCGGTGGAGTACACCACATTCGAGTTCGCGGGACACGAGGAAGATGCTCAGGCCCTGTCGGCCTACCTCGAGCGGTTCTACCAGATTCGCAGCCCGCACTTCGGCTACGGGCCGACGCTGTTCAACAAGGAGTTCCTCGTCACGTCCGACGTGTGGACGAGCGGCATGAGCGCGGACGGCTCGCGCGCGTGCCAGGACATGATGCTGGACATGTTCCGTGCCATCAAGCTGGACCCCGACGGCTATGTGAACACGCACCAGCACTTCTCGCACGCGCACGAGACGGGCTGGCCGTTCCCGATCTGGACCCAGGTGCCGAACGGGCCAACCGGGGTGACGGCCGGGTGGCACTTCCAGGAGAGCGGCCCCGGCTGGGTGTGGGACAACCTTCGGACCATGCCGGGGAACAAGTGGACCGGGCACGCGGCGGCCGACTCGTGGACGCTTCAAAACGCCGAGTCGCTCGGCATCGTGGACGGCCGGTGGCACCTCCGCTCCACAGGCGAGTCGCCGGCCATCGCTAGCCCGGAGGGCGTCGAGATCGACTCATTCAACGCACCGCTCCTGCAGATCCGCTGGACGCGCACCGGGCGGCCGCGTCCGGGTGTGCTGCCGTGGGTCGAGTGGATGCGCGAGGGCGACAGCGGCCTCGGCCCCGATAGGCGGGTCTACTTCGAGCCACCGCCGGAGCCGGAGGGGACTCTCGGCTCATGTATGATGCAGATGCATACTCACCCCAAGTGGACGGGCAAGATCACGCGGCTGCGGATCTGCCTGGCGCCGGGCGAGTCGGGCGTGGAGTTCACAATCGACTCCGTCTTCACGGTCTACGACACGCGCCACACCATCAACAACCCCGTGTTCGTGCTGTCCGCGGCGGACTACTTCCGATGGACGCACGACATCGGCTTCCTGCGGGAGCACATCGACCGGATGCGCACCGCACTGCGCTACGACATGACGGTGATGGGCGGGCTCGAGCACAAGCACATCGTCAACCCCTGGGTCGGGCATGACGGGCGTCCCGGCTTCGAGGTGAAGCCCGACGGGACGAAGGTGTTCCACCCCGGGCGCGGGATCGGGAACAACTACTGGGACCTGCTGCCCTTCGGCGGGCACGACATGTACGCCACGTCGCAGTACTACGCCGCGCTGACCGCGATGGCCGACATCGAGGAGGCCGCGCTGGCGCACCCGGGATGGAACGTGCCGGGCGGCGTCCTCGCGCTCGACCCGGCGGGGCTCCGCGCGCACGCAGCCGAGGTGAAGGCGGACGCGAACAAGCGGTTCTGGAGCGAGAAGACGGGGAGGTTCGTCGGCTGGATCGACTCAGACGGCACGGCGCATGACTACGGCTTCACGTTCGTGAACCTGGACGCCATCTGGTACGGGATCGCGTCGCATGAGCACGCACGCGCGATCATGGACTGGCTCGACGGCGAGCGCATCGTCGAGGGCGACACGTCAACGGGCGCGGACATCTACCGGTGGCGCTTCGGGCCGCGCGCGACAACGAGGCGGAACGTCGACTGCTACGTGTTCGTGTGGACGGGACCGGAGACGATCCCTTGGGGCGGCCAGGTTCAGGACGGCGGCGCGGTGCTTGGGTTCTCGTTCTACGACATGTGGGCGCGGCTCCTGGTTTGCGGCCCCGACGACGCCTGGCGGAGGCTTTCGGAGATGCTCGCATGGGATCGCGAGGTGCAGGCCGCGGGCGGCCACAGGGAGTACTACAAGGACGGCAAGCAGGGCACGACACTGCAGGGCGGCGGCACCGCGGGCGGGATCGGCGTCGACTTCGAGTTCTACGAGAGCAGCCTGATCCCGTCGATCGTCGCGCGGGGCTTCGTCGGCCTGCAGCCGAACGAGGACGCCCTGGTGATCGACCCGAAGCTCCCACCACAATGCCCGCAGATGACCGTCAGGAACGTCATGTACCACGGGACGCGGATGAACGTGACAGCTCGCGATGACAAGGTGACACTTGAGCTTGTGACCGACCCGGTCGAGCCGCTCACCATAGCCTTCCGAGGCGAGTGGCGCATGCAAGGCCGGCCGGGCGCGCGCGAGCAGTTCACGCTGGTCGCGCCGGGCACGTACGAGTTCACGCGGTAGGGGCGCATGGCGATGCGCCCTCTTGGGGGCGACGGTATGAAGGAGCGAGCGCATACCTCTCGCGTGCATTCACTGCCGGTCACATGGCCCTGGTTGGGTGTCGGGTTGGGTTTGGCCCTATCTGCGGCAACGCCGCACCCGCCGATCGATGAGCCGGGCATGCACTGGCTTGGGCCGCTCAGTGTCGTTTGCGTCGGGGCGATGGCCGCGTTCAACCTGCTGTGGCAGCACTGGGTAGCCTGGCTCTCGAATGGTCGCTTGGTGTCATGGACGTTCGGCGTCGTCGTGCAGCGCGCTGGTCTTGACGCGATCACAACGGTCGAGTTCCCACGGACGGCCGACGGGGAGGCACTTGGACGGTCCCAGTTGGCGACCGGGTGCGCCGTCAGGCGTGCTCGCGGCTCGCCGATTGGTCTGTACGGCCTGCGCAGGTGGGTGGCGTTGGTCACCCGGATCGTAGCGGCGAACTCCGGGGTGCGCCTCGACTGCCCGCCGCGGTTCGCCGCCCGGCGCCCCGCGTGCGCGTCACTGACCTGACGGGCAAGGCGCTCCGCTACCGGTGGACCAGCACGCTCTCGGTTGGGCGCGTTCTACTTGTGTGGTTCGTGGACTGGTGGCTCGCCTTCACGCTCCTCTACACGGTCGTCCTAGCGCTCAAGGTGGAGCCAGCCCTATGGTGGCTGCTGCCCGGCGCTCTAGTCGGGATCGCGTGGACGGCGGGCGTGTGGTTCATCCGGTGGTCTCATTGGCGTCTGGTCCTCGACCCGGACGCGCTGACGCTGGTCGGAGACGGACGCAGGCGGACCCGCATCCCCTGGGGTGAGATCGTCCTGTACGAGCCTCCGCTGCGCCACTGGAAGGCGGCGGTCGCTCATCGCAGGCCGGTCGGCATGGCCGTTATCCACGGCCGCAACGCCGAGATCCGGTGCTTCGCCTTCCCCGGTTGGGCGAAGGTCGAAGCAGCCATCGAAGCCGCGGTGAAGGCGGTCGATAGGCGGCTGGGGGAGTCACCGTAGAGACGCATGGCAATGCGCCCTTGCCCCTCACACCGCTTGCGGGCAGAGGTGGCGCGTAGGGGCGAGCCAATGTGCTCGCCCAAGGCGCGGCTACTCGGGATGAGCGGGAACGCGAGGGCTGGCGACTCTGACAACCAGGCGGCGCTGGGAGAGATCGAGCGACGACTGGCGGAGCAGGCGTAGGGGCTCAGGCCGACAGGTTGCCAAAGCAACGGGGCCCGCCCCGACGGGCGAGCCCCTCCGGACGGTCACGATACGGGAGATCAGTCGG
>Ga0315279_10002072_pt1 | contig 31216 bp, 32 predicted proteins | sample YL17G06_20_MG_FD_203694 | JGI IMG/M metagenome (GOLD analysis project Ga0315279, IMG submission 203694) | Sediment microbial communities from Yellowstone Lake, YNP, Wyoming, USA - YL17G06_20 | ecosystem: Environmental > Aquatic > Freshwater > Lake > Sediment | place: USA: Wyoming | collected...
GCGTATCCTCCTTTGCTGGCTCAGTTAGAGCCGGTTAGGTTAATAATTTGCGTTATCAACCTAAGAGGATATGCCTTTTTTGTTACTTAGGCAATATCAAAAGTGCGAAATATATATTACATTATCTTGATTGCATAAATTTGTTGACCGCGCCGTATTAAGATAGTATGCTTTTAGCATAACAAGAGATAAGATATACCCGTTAAGCAGAGTATCCATCAAATAACCTATGGCCTTTCCTTAAAAACCGGGATGCGGGTAAAAAATCTTCCCGGCCTAAGAACCGCAAGCCAATTATGAATTATTTAGACGAACTGGAGAACAAAACGATATACATCATCAGAGAGGCCTATGCCCGCTTCAGAAATATCGCCCTTCTTTGGTCCATAGGCAAGGATTCGACCTCTCTTTTGTGGATAACGCGCAAGGCGTTTTTTGGGAAAATCCCCTTTCCTGTCATACACATAGACACAAGTTTTAAGTTCCGGGAAATCTACGCGTTCAGGGATGCCTATGCCAAAAAATGGGGGCTCGACCTGATGATCAGTAAAAACGAGCTGGCCCTGAAAGAAGGAATGCGCCCGGAAAAAGATAAGTTTGCCTGCTGTAATGCCTTGAAGACCGCAGCCCTGAAGCTGACCATAAAACAGCGCAACTTAAAAGCGCTGCTCTTGGCTATCCGCAGAGACGAACACGGGATAAGGGCAAAAGAAAGGTATTTTTCACCGCGCACCGTTGATTTTATCTGGAACTATCAGGACCAGCCGGCGGAAATATGGGAATTATATAAATCCAAGCTTGAATCCGAGCAGCATTTCCGCATCCATCCGATGCTGCACTGGACCGAAGTAGACATCTGGAGATACATCCAAAGAGAAAAAATCCCGGTAGTCGGCCTATATTTTGCCAAAAACGGCAGAAGATACAGGAGCATCGGCTGCGAAACCTGCTGCCTGCCGGTTGCCTCAAATGCCGATACGGTCGCGAAAATAATTAAGGAGCTGGAAACGACAAATGAATCGGAACGCAGCGGCCGGGCTCAAGACAAAGAAAACATATACACCATGCAGAAATTAAGAAGCTTAGGATATATGTAGGGAGATTTACCCCGGATATGTTTAATCAATCTCACGTAAATATTGTAATTATCGGCCATGTTGACCACGGCAAATCCACACTTATCGGAAGGCTGCTTCTGGATACCAACTCCTTGCCTAAAGAAAAGCTCAGCGAAATAAAAAGGGTTTCCCGGGAGCTCGGCGCGGAGAGCGAATTGGCATTCTTAACCGACCAGCTGCGGGAAGAAAGGGAACAAAACCGCACCATCGATACGACTCAGACGTTCTTCAAGACGCGTAAGCGCAACTATGTAATTATCGACGCGCCGGGGCATGCGGAGTTTATTAAAAATATGATTACGGGTGCCAGCCTTGCCCAGGCCGCGATATTAATAATTGACGCCCAAGAAGGCATTAGGGAACAGAGCAGGCGCCACGCCTACATCATAAAACTGCTAGGCATAGAAAAGGTTATCACGGTGCTTAATAAAATGGACCTCGTAAACTATGCAGAGGAGAAGTTCCGAGAATTAAAAAATGAGTCCGGACAGCTGCTCAATAATCTAGGAATAACCCCCAGCTCCATATTGCCGATATCGGCGAAAGAAGGAGAAAACATTTCCCTGCCTTCGGCAAAGATGCGCTGGCACAAAGGCCCTTGCCTGTTAGACGCTTTGGACTCGCTTAAGCCGGATAAGAAACCGCGGGGAGGAAACTTCAGGTTCTGCGTCCAGGATAATTATGAAATAAACGGTGAAAAGATTACCGTGGGCAGGGTATCATCGGGGAAAATACGGCTCGGCCAGGAGGTCGTAATTTTGCCTTCTCTAAAACAAGTGAAGGTAAACTCAATCCGGGTTTTCGGCAAACAGCTGAAACAGGCCGAAGAGGGAGAAAATATCGGCCTGACCTTTGCTCCGGTTTTATCCGCCGGCAGGGGTACAGTTATCGCCTCTCTAAAAGGAATTCCCAGGACAGCCGGGTTTTTTAAGGCTAATATTTTCTGGTTATCACAAGAACCGCTGACAATCGGAAAGCCGATGATATTGCGCTGCACAACGCAGGAAGTAGGCTGCGTGGTGCAAAAAATAGAAAAAAGGATTGATTCTGCGTTGGCAGAGGGGATAATTGAAACGGATGCAAAGGGATTAAAAACAAACGAGGCGGGAGTGGTGATATTAAAAACGCAAGCTCCGCTGGTTATGGAAGAGTTCTTTGCCCAGGAAGAACTCGGGAAATTCATCTTGGAAAGCGGCTATAACCTCTGCGCTGCCGGGACAATAAAAGAGGTACTCGCCTAGACTGCATTTATCCGGTATCGACGCCATCTTAATACATCTCTCGCCGCGGATGGAGCCGCGTCTTATCAAAAGTGCTCTGTACTTCGAATTGATTCCACACTTATCTCTTGGGTAATTCTTAACACGCGGTTAAATAAAATTTTCGCCTGCTCTTTATCTCCGCTTGTCAGCCTCTCCCAGGCGTCTTCTGCTATATCGAACATTTTGATAACCAGCAAATAGTACCTTCTGCATCTGGCAGGAACAGGCGTTACTATCAATTTTCGTCTATAATTCTTTATGGACTTTATCATATTTGAGCTTATAGCACGACGCTCTTTATTATTTCTTTTAGATTCAAATAATGCCTTGTTTTCTCTGTGCTGAAGTGTAAGGTCTTTAATCAGGAGGTTAATGCTATCAAGATATTCGCTCGTCTGCTGAAATTCCTCGCTACTAACTTGTTCCATTTCTCTTGTCTGACACGGCGAATCGCCCATGCTATATTCTTTTTCGCTTTGATAAAATCTTATAGTAACGCTAAGAGGAGAAATTTTAATAATTTCTCCGCCGCAGAAAGAATCTCCAAGATAATATAACTTTTCCTTTATTATTATTACAGGCTTATCCCGATCATAAAAGATCCCTTCGATAATAGAACTTTTATCGGCACTGTTGTCCTGGGATATATAAATTAGCTGGGGACTACGTTCGGTATTTACCGCAGCGCTAGAATAATTTGGTAAAAAAAACACTGCCAAAAAAAATATGGCCGGTTTCTTAAACACGGTTATCCTTCCTTGGTAAAGACTAATCTATGTTGTGCCAACATATCCAAAACTAAATCTATATTTTTAAGCCACCGTATTATAATACCTATGGATAGTGCTATGTAAAGAGAGAATAGGCCATAGACTAAGAAAAAAATATTAATAGATGGATACCCAAGGTAGCCAAGCCGAATCCGAAAATAAACAATATTTTTGATTAAGATAAAAATAAATGCTGCAATAAAACAGAATATACTTACAAAACAATATCTCTTCTCTTTGAAGTTAGTAATACGTTCACTAAAAAAGAAGCCGACCGCCGCACAGAGAGCATAAAATAAAAGTATTGCAAAGTATAAGTGCTCTGCAAAGGGTATCTGGAATACCTTCTCAAATTTTGCTCCTCTATAATACACAAGGAACGCCGCGATTCTCCATAAAGAATCAATCAAACATAAAAAACTAGCTATGTTCATCGTCTTAATAGGCAAAGAAAGATTTGTAAATCGAACTATATAGCTAGTGATAAGATTCTTATCTGCATCTAAAATGTTCAAAAAAATGCAACCTATGCGCAATCCTTGAATGAGATTAGTTCTATTTTTTACCTCTACCTTGATCTTTACGGGCCTACTGAAAGGACTTAAGCGAAAACTCACTTCAAAATTCTCGGGAATGTCTTCTGATTCTCTTAGGTAAAAGGAAAGGCCGGTTGTACTTATTTCATCTAACTGAACTTCCTTATAGAAATAGCCATCCACAAGAATTTGCGCCAGCAATTTTGCTGGAATGCGGAAAAAAACCCTTTTTGGTTTGTCTGGCAATGCGTTATCCATTATTAAATTAAACCGCGTAAAAGACATAAAAAATTATTTCTCTCGATGCGGATACACTCTTTATCGTTAGAAAGAAAAATTTCTCCACTTTTTGTTTCTCCAACAAGGACGCCTCCTTTTTCATCCCAAATCCAACCACGTATAACATCACCGTTTTTCAAATACAAAACATCTTGATTTAGAAAACGCATCAGATTAGTATGGAATGTTGAATTAAAAAGAAAGAAAACGTTCAATATAAATATTCCTATGACAACACAGAGGATAGTTTTTCTCATTTAAACTGCTCCTTTATTTCAGGACGGGGGACAATTATCTAAATTTTATTGAAGCGCCAAGGGGCCTCTTGACCTTACCCTCCCTTTTGACTCAATTATACCACTTCCATTTCAAAATGATAATAGGATTTCTCCCGATTCCGAATCAGATTGCTTTTTGTGCACAAGCGAATCTCGGGGGCTTAGTTTTGCTCTCTAGGGGTGCCTCGGGGGATACGATGGAGAGTGTTTATGAGGGTTGGTGCCCAAATTCACCTTAAAACATATTAAGTGATATTAATCAGTACCAATGAAGCTCCGCGGGCTAAAAGCCCGCGGTCTCTCGGAGCGAAATACTCAAGCGGCTCAATTCTTCATCCGCACGCCTTTAGGGTGTGGTTTTCTGGCCGCGAATGTATAAAAAATCCCCGTAAGTGAATACGGGGATAAGGGAATTGCTACTAACTAGGTACCAAAACACATTGTTTTGGCGCAAAATGCCTCAAGGCACTCCGCTCGCTACGGCCCTTGTCGGGGCGTTACGGTCGCTCAAGTGCCGTAGTTTTTTTCGACAAGCAAAAAAACTACGGGCCCGACGGGATTTGAACCCGCGATCTTCAGATCGACAATCTGACATGTTAAACCAGGCTACACCACGGGCCCTGAGAAAGCCAGGATGTGGATTTTAACCTAAAACCTGCCGCTTGGCAATATATTTTTATCTCCGGCTTCCCGCAATTTAACCGATGGAACGGGAAAAGCTGGTATGCACTCCGCTCGCTATCCGCCTTGTCGGCGGATTACACTCGCTTGAGTGCCACCATATTTTCCCTTGCCGGGAAAATATGGTGGGCGATAGAGGATTCGAACCCCTGACCTTCTGCGTGTAAAGCAGACGCTCTAACCAGCTGAGCCAATCGCCCATAATTTCGGGATTATCAACTACTATACAAATATTATAAGAGATAAATCAACTATGGTCAAACGAAAATGGGAGTGGTTTAGGCCTGCCTGACGGCAGGCAGGGAGAGTCTACTTATAGTAATCGAAGCCGCGCTCGATGAACTGCTCGTCTACCCTCTTAGGCGCAAAGAAGTTATGAACAAAGAGCTTGGCCTTGTTGGTATCGAATGCCTTGCAGCAATAAATATCTATGGAAATGAAGTTCTTCGGGCTAAGCGTATGGATGACAATGGAGCTCTCTACCAAAGGCGCCCATCCGGAAAGCCCTGCCTTATCGGGAAAGCGCGTGGCGTCGGTAAAAAAGATATTGGGAGGAGCCTGTTTTTCCATGCCTAAATGCGCTACGATTTCATCCAGGAATTTATAGCAAAGGACGAGGTCTTCGCATACGCCCGGCTTGCAGTCATAAAGGTCCAGCAACAGCTGGTATCCGAAAACGCCGCATTTCTTCAATTCTGTGTCTTTCTTGGCATTTTGCTTATTGGTTGAACAGGCAGAAACCTTATTTCCCGGCATTTGCGCTCCTTTGTCTTATCCATTATTATACACCAAACTCAGAAAAATCAAGAGAAATTTCAAAAAAATGTTTTGACAAAAGGGGTTAAATAGTGTATAGTTAAAATGAAATTAGCAAGGAGTTAAACGTCGAAATCAGAACTGCAATGTAAACCGCGAGGAGTAAATAAGACTTGTGTCCTTGCGGATTTTTTTTATAGAAGGGGGTGAATAATAAAAGAAATGAAAGGCAAAGTAAAATGGTTCAGTAATCAGAAAGGTTACGGTTTCATTACCACCGAAGCTGGTAAAGACGTATTTGTGCACCATTCCGCCATACAAGGCGAAGGTTACAAGACTCTAGCCGAAGGCCAGGAAGTTGAATTTGACGTAACGGTCGGCCCTAAAGGCGAACAAGCTTCTAACGTTAAAAAAGCCTAACCAAAGTCCTTAAAAAGACTTATTAAAGATTTAGAGCGGCGGCAAAAGTCCCTTTTTCTCATTCTATTTTTTCCCCTCTTAATATCTGAGGAACGGGTACTGTGTCTATTCTCATGCCACCGTCGTGTTCTATCTTTATGGTATAAATCGTGCCGGGCATGAACCTGCTGCCCGGCGCTTCTATTTGAGCGTTCTTAATGCCCAGCCTGTCTGCCTCTTTTTTGTCTAACGCGTACCGCCAGAACCTCTTCCACAACCTGCCTTCAAAACTATCGGTCAGCCCTTCTATCTTGTAGCCATCGGGAATTGAATTAACCTGGGTAATCTCGAACTCCTGGGTTTGCGGCCCTGCCAAGACGAACGCCTTCATAAATAGATAAGCGCTCTTACCTTTAAGCGGATCCCCTTTTTCCACGTAAAAATCGTCGAATCTTATCACCAGGGATTGGAATTGAATAAGATTGCCGCGGAAGGTAAAATATTTGGGGGGCAGGGGCTTGCCGGCCGCGTCGTATTCCAGGAATTTTATCGTGGTAAGCTCCCGGCCGCTCTCGTCTTTCTTAACCCCGGTTACCAGTACCTCGGCGACGCGGGAATCTGCCTTTAGACGCGCGATTACCTGCTTTAGCATCCGGTTTTGCCTTATCTGTTTTAAGAAAAAAAGGCATGCCGTAATAACAATAACGGCAATTATCATAATAAGTGCCTTGCGGATTATTTTCATATTTCGAGAGTCCTCCCGAACTTTGTTTTGTTTAAACGATGATTGGCGATTGAATTTTTATAAAGGCGATTTCTTATGGCTTAAATATCCCGCCGGAAATGATGATCTTTAACGCATCCTGGACGGAGATATCCAGGAATATCACTTCCCGCTGCGGCAAAAAAACAGCGTAGCCGGTTAAAGGGCCGGGTGTAGAAGGAATAAATACACAGAGGAGCTTGTCGTTTATTTTGCTGTCGATTTCCGCGAATGCCTGATTGGTAACAAAGCCCAATGACCAGATGCCTTTAGAGGGGTATTCTACCAATACCGCTTTTTGAAAACCGAACTCTTCCTGCCGCAGGACAAACAAAACAATCTGCTTTAATGTGGGGTAGATTCTGTTCAAGAGGGGAATTTTAAGGAAAAGGCTTTCAAAATAAGGGAAAAGCTTTTTCCCTAAAAAATGCGAGGCGGAAAATCCGGTTACTAAAATAATCGAAAGCGAAAGAATCAGACCCAATCCGGGGATATAAAACCCTAATGTTTCTCTAAAGTAGCTGTTTAAAAACCTGCCCAGCACATTGTCGCAGAAACTAAATACCTTAACCAGGATAAATACGCTGAGAACAATCGGCAGAAGGACTACCAGGCCGGTAACAAAATAACGCTTTAATCTCTTCATCGCAATATGACTGTATCGCGCCTTACGCTGCCGCCAGCTTGCCCAGTATGCCGAGCGTAAAGGCCATCACAAAAAGTGCTACTGTTTCGGTCATACCTAAAACCACCAGGTAGTTTCCGAAACCCTTGTTTGTTTCTCCCATAGCGTCGCAGGCGCAGGCAGCGCATTTCCCCTGCCAATACGCGGATAGCCCGATTGCCAGGCCGGCAAAAGCACCTATACCCCAGCAATAATGCCCTTTTGCCGCCAACTCAAAAAGCTTGTTCATCACGATCATGCCGTAAATAGTCTGGGTCAAAGGCGCTCCCACAAAAGCGACCAGCATAAATGAGGCTGCTTTATTCTGGCTATAATTTTTCTTCCAGGCGCCTATAGCGCTCATTCCGGCTACTCCGGCGCCTATGCCTGAACCGCAGGCGGAAAGCGCGAGAACCATGCCCAGCCCTAAATCCTTAAACTGACTAAGTAAGCCCGTTTCCATAATTACGCTCCTTCTCTTGGTGGGGGGGTCGCCCCCAACTTTAATCCTAACTTATCCTGTCTTTTTATTCCGCAAGCGGCTTATAAGCGCAACCGCTCCAGGTTATATTCGTGTGATTCAAGCCAAACTCCAAAACATTAAGCCGCACCCCATGCACAAGAATGGCGATGGGCCCCAGCACGATATTTAAGGCATGGCCCAATATCCTGATTAAACCCCCGGCGCCCAGGCCAATTACTCCCGTGCCCAGGCTTACGGCCATAGCATTAGTCGTATCGGCAATAGCCACTCCCGCTAATCCCACTGCGAAAAGCCTGACATATGATACTACATCGGTAAAAGCACTCATAAACGAGAGGCCAAAGGTAACAGAAGTAAAGCCAGCGCCTAAGCCCTTAAGCACATTCTTGCGCGGTTCGCTAAAGAATAAAACGAGTATTATGCCGCAGACCGCAAGCGGCTTGGCCAATGCGGGAAAGGGCAGTCCAAGAATAAGCGTAGCGGCTAAGAAAAAAGAGGCCCACAAGACCGCGATCCAGCCCGTGTCCGCAAGAAACGCCGGGCGGGGAAATTTCAACAGGCCGCGCCAGGCGTGCGCGATGGTCAAATGCAGCGCCCCGATAAAAAAACAGAACCTTTGCATTAACCCGGGATTATTCAAGGCGGGAAGAAGGGGTCTAATCCCACGCCCTACCAACCATGCCTGGCCGAAAAACGTCCCGGTTAAAACACCCCAGATAATCGCGGATGAACTTAAAACATAGAACAGGTAAAAAATATTGGCGTTAGAGGGATTTCTCCCCTTTTTTTTCTGGAACCACAACGTCAATAAGAAATAAACCAGCCCGTATCCGGCGTCGCCGATTAAAATGCCGAAAAAGACACTAAAAAATACCAGGAAAACCGGGCTGACATCAAGTTCGCGGTAGCCCGGGGCAATCCCCAATAATTTTAGCACCGGCTCAATCAGGCGCACCCAACGGGGATTACGCAGCAAAACAGGAGGCGTATCTTCGTCGGAAGGCTCCTGAACCGATAAACCCCATTGTGCCTCCCGGGCGGCCTGCTCTAAATTATGCACCTGATCAAAGGGGATATAACCGGTTGCATATAAAATACCCCCCTGCCCAGCCATCCCCCGGAGGGCCTCCTGGAATTCAAGCTTTTTTTCTAAATTTTTCTTCGCCTCAACTAGTTCCTGTAAATACGCCGTACACCTGCGCATATCCTCAGTTATCAGTTCCTTCATACGCTGATCTTCCCGGGCCCTGGCGCGCGCTCTTTCCAGTCCCATCTTCGGCAAGGGGATTTCCTTAAACGGCAAATCCGGTTTTCCCTGTGAAACCATAACACAGTGCGCAAATCCGGCACGCCTGAATATCTCCTTCATAATAACCCCAGAAGACATCTGCTCGACGCTCCGGCTTTGCCTCTCGACCTCTTTAACCGGTATCTGATAAAGCCTGATATAGATATTCTTCTCTTTAAGCCTCTCTATCTCATGAGGGTCAAAATCCCCCCAGCCCTCCCACTCCGTAATTATACCGCTTAAAACCCGTGAATAGTCTTCGAGTTGCTGCAGGCGCTTGCTTAAATCAACTATATGCCTGGAGGCGGATTTCCAAGCCGCGCTCTTTGTCTTTCCCCTATTGGCTAATTTTAAGTATAAGGGATTAGAGATAATATCTATTGCCGTGGTTAGCAGGCTTAGGTCTTCTTTTAAGCCTGTGATATCTTCGCCCGTCGCAGGCTGACTGTATTCTACGTGCAAAATTCCCAGGGAGCGCAATTTATAGAGGCAGGCATCTGCGTCTTTTGATTGCACTATAATCACGGTCTTTTTCATCGACACAATCATGCCGCTACCTCTTCTAAAATGCTTTGTTCAATTTTATTCTTGGCTATCTTGCAACGGCCTACGGCATTAGTCATCTGGTCTCCGATATAAATCTTAATCAGGCGGATGGCCTCTTCCGCCTCCGGTATCTTCACCTTTTCGAATAAATTGACCCGCTGAGTGGTAATACGCAGCTCCTGCCTCAAGGTCTCTATACCTTTGTTAACGATATTAATCTCTTCCCGTAAGCAGACCAGATCTCTCAATGCCTCCACGGCATTGTCAACCCATAGGGGCAGGACAAATAAATCATATTCGGCAGGCGGAAACTCCACGCGCTCAAACACCGGCAAATCCACACCGGCAATATTCTTTGAGCCGGTAATTGTCTGTTTGGGACTTACCCATGAGCGCATATCCGCGGGCTGCTCGCTCAAGAGCCCCAGCCAGGGCTCTACTGCAGCCCTTTTTGCCGCTGCGTTGCGCTTTTTTTCTTCAAGGACGGTTAACGCGCGCAGGATTTCTATCTGCAGCTGCTGCTTTTTAAGCTGCAACGTAGGCAGGTAGCGCTGGTACTGCCTTAAGGCATCCCGCTGTTTTTTTAACTCGCCTTTGGTAAGTCTAATCTTTGCCATTTTTTGGCCAGTATTCTTCTATCAGCGACCGCTTTATCCCGGTTTCTTCAGGAGTAAAACACTCTCTGAGAATTTTCCAGCCGCGGTCAAGTGCTTCCTCCAGGCCGATGTTCACCTCTAAGGACATTAAACCCTGTTCGAAGAGCTTACCGTATCGCAGAAGCTTCTTGTCCCAGACACTCATCTGAAATCCCATGGACTGTTTCTCCAGGGTCTCGCGGTAGCTGGCGAATAATTGAATCATCGTATCCATTATCGTCCGGTGGTCGCTGCGGGTCTTGCCGTTTACCTGCTGCTTAAGGCGGCTCAGCGACCCGAACGGCTCAATTACGCCGTTTTTTAAATAAAACTGACCTTCGGTTATATAGCCGGTATTATCCGGTACGGGATGGGTTACGTCGTCTCCCGGCATAGTAGTGGCAGCCAATATGGTTATTGAACCGGCGGTATCAAAGTCAACCGCCTTCTCATAACGCGCCGCCAGTTGGCTGTAGAGGTCTCCGGGGTAGCCGCGGTTGGAAGGGACCTGCTCCATAGTTATGGATATCTCTTTTAACGCGTCGCAAAAATTGGTCATGTCTGTCAGCAGGGCCAGGACACGTTTACCGCGTAAGGCGAACTGTTCGGCAACCGCCAGACTGATATCGGGAACAAGCAGGCATTCCACTGTCGGGTCAGCTGCGGTGTGGATAAAAAACACGCACCTGGCCAATGCGCCTTCGGCTTCAAGTGTATCCCGGAAGAAAAGATAATCATCGTATTTCAAACCCATGCCGCCCAAAATAATAATATCCACTTCCGCCTGTATGGCAATCCTCGCCAGCAGCTCATTGTAAGGCTCGCCGGCAACGGAGAATATCGGTAATTTTTGCGATTCTACCAGGGAATTAAATACATCAATCATCGGGATGCCGGTGCGGATCATTTTATTGGGGATTATCCTCTTTATCGGGTTGACCGGCGGTCCGCCGATATCAATCATATTTTCGTTAAGCTGCGGCCCTTTATCTAAAGGAGCACCACTTCCGCTAAAGATACGGCCGAGCAGGTTACTACCGCTGGCTATACGCATCGGCTGCCCCAAAAAACGCACCTTATCGCCGGTAGATATGCCCCGGCTTCCGGCAAATACCTGCAGGGAGACCCTTCTGCCGTCAAGCCGGATGACCTGCGCCAGAGAACTGCCGCGCTGTGTAGTAATCTGGGCAATCTCTGAATAACCCACACCATCCGCCTCAACGGTGATTACGTCTCCGGCGATCTGGACAATATTGGTATAAACTTTATACACTTGCCTTTTCCTTCTTGCGTTTTTCTTCCAGCAGCGCAGAAATCTCTTTCTCGGCTGCCTGGAATTCCGGCGTCTGCCAGGCCGCGGAATTCCATTCCCTGAACGACTGTCTTAGTCTCTGAAAAAATTGGCGCGCCCTTTCCTTATCCTCCAGGCTTAATTCCGCCTCAATGATCTGGTCAATAAAATTAAATACGTACTTTTGTCTTTCCGCTGCAGTAGACTCATCGACGGGGTCAAAGGCGTTTTGCTGCAGATATACAAAATCAAAAAATTCCCCTTTGAGGTAATCAATGAAATCGTCTAAGGATGTCCCTTCTTCTCCGACAACCTTCATCATCTGCGCTACATCATTGCTCTTACGCAAGATCTGATGGCCCCTCTGGCGCTGGGATTCATCAATAAAGCTCTTGTATTTTGTCCAGCTTATCAGCGGGTCAATGGCCGGATACCTGCGGCTATGAGAACGTTCGCGCGATAAGCCGTGGAAAGCACCCACGACCTTGAGTGTCGCCTGGGTTACCGGCTCTTCAAAATTGCCTCCCGCGGGGCTAATCGTCCCTCCGATAGTAACCGAGCCTAGGGAGCCGTCATGCAGCTTTACCAAACCCGCTCTTTCATAAAATGAAGCGATGCGCGACTCCAGGTACGCGGGGAAGGCCTCTTCTCCGGGAATCTCCTCCAGCCTTCCCGACATTTCTCTCATTGCCTGGGCCCAGCGGGAAGTAGAATCCGCCAGCAGTAAAACGTTTAACCCCATCTGGCGGTAATACTCTGCGATGGTAACTGCCGTATAGACGCTGGATTCCCTGGCTGCTACCGGCATAGAGCTGGTATTACAGATGATCACTGTCCTATCGCTTAATGACTTTCCTGTCCGGGGGTCGGTTATACTGGGAAAGGTCTTCAGGGTTTCTACGACCTCGCCGGCACGCTCCCCGCAGGCAGCGATAATCACAATGTCTACTTCCGCATGCCGGCTGGTCAACTGCTGAAGCACTGTCTTGCCGGAACCAAACGGTCCGGGTATACAATAGGTACCTCCGCAGGCCACCGGAAAAAGGGAATCGATGATGCGCATCTTGGTAACCAGCGGCTCCACCGGCCTTAATTTCTCGGAGTATGCCTGAATGGGCATTTTTACCGGCCATGACTGTTTAAGAAAACACTCGTACTCTTTACCGTCCTGGCCTTTTATTCGGGCAATCGGCTGTTTTAAATTATACCTGCCCTTTGCGGCAATGCTTACGACCTCCAGGATGCCGGTCAAGCCGAAAGGGACCATAATATAATGGTTGAATATTTTTTCTACTACCGTGCCCAGCTTGTCGCCGGCGCGCAGGCGGTCCCCATTTTTCAGCGTGGGTGTAAACTCCCACTCGCTGCTATCGGAAAGGGGATGAAGATAAATCCCTCTTTTTAAAAAGAACCCGCTTTTTTCGGCAAGCTCAGGCAGGGGATTCTGCAGGCCATCGAATATCTGGCCCAACAGCCCGGGCCCTAGCTCCACGGAAAGCAGCTCTTCGGTAAATTCAACTTCCTCACCTACCTTTAAGCCCGCGGTACTCTCAAACACCTGCATCTCGGCCCGTTTGCCCCTTACCCGTATGACTTCGGACTTAAGGCGCTCTTGCCCGTGGAGAATAAAGGCGACTTCATTCTGGACCACAAAGGCGTCGAGCTCAACCATGACCATGTTGCCGCTTACTTTTACTATATGTCCAATCCTTTTTGTTGCCATGCACTCCTCTTTTTATACCGGAAGCCCCTTATGCCTCAAGGTATGCCTATTGTCTCCTGCAGCAGACGGGCTTTTTCAGCCGAACGGATTTTCTCCCCACGCCCTAAGATCATTAACTTACAGGCGTAGACAATAAGAAAGTCTATGTCGAAATAATGTCCAACTGCTAATTCCTCCAGTATACGCCATCTGGCCTCATCCAGCATCTTCTCAGCTTCTAAAACCGCAGGGTTCCTGTACGCGACCATTGCCGCATGAGTGACCGACGGCTCCGCGTATCCCTCCCGGCGCAGATAGCGGACAGCTTCGACATGCTTACGGCTGGCCCGGATCTTAACCAATTCGTTTCTTAATGCCGTTTCAAAAGCATACCATTTTTTTAAAGTAGCCTGCTTACCCTCCCCGGCATATTCGCTGTCGCGGGAGATTGTCTTAATTATATCGATATCTTTTTCCGGTATCTGCTCCTGACACAGCTGCAGAAACCTTTCAAAAGTAAATGGCGGCAGGGCCCCAAAATGCAGCATCGGCAAGCTGGATATTAAATAGGTATAATAACTGGGCATCTCAATCGCTTTTGCCGGGTTGGTTGTCGGCGGAACCGGATGTCTTAAGCAGCTCTTCCAGTTTGGGTTTAAGGTATACGCCGATGTATTCTGCCAGGGATTTGTCGGTAAAGTCAAAATGCGATTTGCCTGCGTCATAGCTGATGATAAATCCGGCGGCAATATCCTCCGAAGGGTACAAGGCAATACCTTTCCTGGTTTCTGCTGCCAGCTGGTTTAAAAAACCCTTTTCCAGCTTTTCCAGGTCTTCCTTGTTAAGTGAAATTATAATCCCTTCCTTACCCTGCGCAGGAGACTCTTTAATCAGGGCGGCAATAATCCTGGCCAGTTCCTGAGGGGCAAGAGACTCGCGCAGGCGCGCGACAACCAGCCTCTCAAGCATGGCATTGATTTCTTTTTTTAAGGAAAGGAGCATGTCCCTGCCTGCCTGCTTTAAGGCGAGATTGCCGCTTTCCTGCATCCGGCCAGCCTCTTTTTTCGCAGCGGTAACTACCCTCTCTGCCTCTCGTTTTGCCTCTTCAACAATTGAGGAAACCCTGCGTCCTGCATTCTCTTCTATCTCTCTCGCCTTTTCTTCTGCAGCCTTAACGCCTTCCTGCTGTATCTTTTCTATCAGTTGTTTAATATCCTCTGCCATGTTCTCTCCCGAGTAATAAGCTCATTATATGTTACTTATCAGTTAAGCTCAACCGATTAATATTTCTTTTAGTATCGCAACCGGGTCTTTTGCTTCCAATACAGGCCTGCCGATCACAAAATAATCAGCACCCTCCTTAACTGCCTCCTGGGCAGTGGCCACCCTTGACTGGTCATGGACTGCATAGCCCTTTGGTCTTATGCCGGGGGTAACAATGATAAAATCCCTGCCAAATTCTTTTCTCACCACCGCAGCTTCACTAACCGCGCAAACTACGCCGTCTAAGCCGGCATCTTTGGCAAGACGGCTCGCCTGCAAAACTTCATCTTTGATATTTCCCGAATCTTCATCGCTGGTCAAGCGCGTAACCCCTACAATAAATGGCTTGGTAATTTTCAGCTCCCCTGCTTTTTCCTGAGCGGCTTTTGCGGCGGCCTTTAACATCGCCAAGCCGCCTTTGGTATGCACAGTCATCATAAAAACGGGGGAGGTTATGTTATCTTTAACGTTTCCTGCCGTCCGCGCCATCGAAGCCGTGGTTCCCGAAGCTGTCCCTGTGGCAACCGCTGAATAAACCGTATTGGGAATGTCGTGAAACTTTAAGTCTAAAAATACCCTAGCTCCTTTTTCGGTAACCCTGCTTACCGCCTGCGGCCCGTAGGCGGTGAACAGCTGGCTGCCCACCTTAAAAATCTTTACTCCCGCAGGCACGAGCTTAACGACAAGCTCAATTGCTTTATCCAGATTATCCAAGTCTAGCGCCACGATTATTCTATCTTTTAATTCCCGCATCTTAGCGAACCAATTAATTTATTAATGGAAGCGATCTTATTTTTCTGCAGATACTTTTTAAGACCGCTGACAATCTCTATGCTTGCCCGGGGATTGATAAAGTTTGCCGTGCCTACACAAACAGCGCTGGCTCCGGCAATGATGAATTCTAAAGCATCCCGGCTGTCCATAATGCCGCCCATACCAATAACCGGGAGGTTGACGTCTCTGGCTACCTTATAGACCATGGCCAAGGCTACGGGTTTTATTGCCGGACCGCTTAATCCGCCGATAGTATTACCTAAACGGGAGGCTCTCTTATCTATATCAATGCTCATGCCGTAGAGGGTATTAATTAAGCTGAGGGCATCGGCACCCGCTTTTTCTGCTGCCCGGGCAACCTCGGAGATGTCGGTAACATTAGGCGAAAGCTTGGCAATAAGCGTCTTGCGGGTGACTTTGCGCACCGCGCTTACTAAATTATAAGTGGCCTTTGCATCCTGAGAAATCAATGGCCGCATATTGCAGACCTGAGACCTGCGACCTGCCTGTCCCGAGCGAAGTCGAGGGGCGACCTGCGACTTGATATTCGGACAAGAAATATTCAACTCTATCGCAGCAACGGTTTTAATCTTATCCAGCCGTTCGGCCAGGATTACAAATTCATCCGGATTAGTCTCAGAAGCAATGCTGACAATTATAGGCACGCCGGTCTTAATTAAACCCGGCAGCTTATCCTTAAGAAAAACCTCTAGGCCGGGGTTTTCCAGGCCGATGGAATTAAGCATCCCTGCCGGAGTCTCGCAGGTGCGCGGTGGCGGATTGCCTTGGCGCGGCTTAAGAGTAATCGTCTTGGTAATGATTGCGCCCAATTTTTTGAAATCGATAAAATCCTTGAATTCTTCGGCATAGCCAAAAGTCCCCGAGGCAGCCATCACCGGGTTTTTCAGTTTAAGCCTGCCAATCTTTACGCTCAAATCGGGCATTTTCTCTTCCTACTTACGACTTACAAAGTTTGTATTGAGTAATGCGTCATGCGTATTGCGCAATACGCTATACGCTAATTAAAAGCTCGGCTCGATACACAATACCTTATATCTCTTTAAATCCTTTAGCCCTCCTTGGATAAAACTCAAGTTAGTCAGGTATTTCATCTTACACCAGGCCCAGAATTTATTCTTGGGCTCCATGGCAAAATTCCATTTCACATACTGATAGGCGAAATAAAGCGTCAATGCAAGGGAGATAGCCGCTAAAATCTTTATGCCTATGCCGCTAAAAATCAGGCTTAAAACCAGGCCGATCAAAAACAGCAGGCCAGAGATATGCATCAGGTGAAAATTACCTATATATATAAATCCCCGCAGGGGAAAAGGCAAAACAAACGAAGGGGTGCCTTTTAAAAACTGCAGGATGACCTCCAGGCCTCTTCTCTTGACGTATTTATCAATCAGGGGCAGATGCGCCTGGCCGTAAGTAACCCAGACCTTTCTTAAGACCTTGAGATCCGCGCGGTGCATATGATCAACCTTGGCCTGGGGTGCAAAGTAAAATTTAAAACCGTGCCTTCTGCATTCATAGCTTAAGTTCATATCCTCACCCGTAGGCCTCTCCCAGAACTTAACGCCGATTTCCTCCATCGCCTTCTTGCGGTAAGCTACATTACAGGTTCCGAAAAAATATCCTTTATGCCCGCCGATATCCGAGGGTAGCGGCTCCTTAGGGAAGTCGGGGAAATAGCCCTCCTTAATAAACCCATAACGCGGGGAGACCATATTAAAACGGAAATGCTGACACCAGGCCTCTACCAGGTTGTCCGGGTCCACCTTCAGGGTATACACCTCCCCTCCCACGGCGGCGATTTTCGGGTCGCGCTGGAAATGCTTGATCATTTCATTAATCCAATTCTTATCCGGCGCGCAGTCCGCGTCGGTAAAAAACAAGAACTCCCCCTTTACCACTTCCAGCGCCTTATTGCGGGCAAACCCGGGAGAAGGGCAATTGGGGATTTCCACTAATTTAATAAAGGGGTATTTCTTCTGCCAGCTTTTGATTATTTCAATGGTCTTGTCGCTGGAGCCGCCGTCGGCAATCACCCATTCCCAGCGCTGGCGCGGATAATCCACGTTAAGAAGATAATCAAACGTCTTTTCAATCGTTCTTTCAAAATTCTTCACCGGGATGATTATGGAGATAAAAGGTGCCTCGGACGCCATTGTCCTTCCTCCTTAAATGAGCACATAACTTACGAATCCCGAATTTTCGGGATGAGTAAGTTATAAGTGCGAATTTATCCCCACGTACTACAAACTGTGGGGGATCTAAATGAGCACATAACTTATGCCTGCCGGCAGGGAGCACAAAGTGCAACATAAGTTATTTGTGCGACCAAATTATTTCATCCGCCTGAAATACCGGCCCTTCTTTACACACCCGTTTATAACCGTCTGCGGTGTTTACAACGCAACCTAAACAAGCGCCGATCCCGCAAGCCATATGCTCCTCCAGGGAAACCTGGGCGGGGATTTTATATTCGCGAGAAATACGGCTGACTTCCTGTAACATCGGACGCGGACCACAAGCATAGACGGTCGACGGTCGACGGTCGACGGTCGACGGCAAATGCTTTAATAACTCTGTAACCCTGCCCTTAAACCCCCTTGAGCCATCGTCTGTAGCTATTTTAACACCGCAACCCAGTTTCCTGAAATCATTTTCGCATAACAACTCATCCTTTGCCCTGGCACCGATTAATACCAGGGGAGCGCGCGGCGCAGCGGAAAAAGCACGCTTTACCAATTCTTCGGCGAGAAAGAGAAGCGGAGCAACGCCCATTCCGCCGGCAACTAAAACTGGAGCACTGGAGCCCCGCCGTAGGCGGGTCCGCCTTCGGCGGAACTGGAGCACTGGAGCACTATAATCAAACCCATTACCCAATGGCCCGATGATATCTAAATATTCTCCCGGCTTTTTCTGCGCGAGAATCTCCGTCCCCTTGCCTACCACTTCATAGAGTATCTCTATATTGCGGCCTTCCGCGCGATGGACACTAAACGGCCTTCTTAACAGCGGCTCGCGGTTATCCGTCAGTTTGATATTGACGAACTGCCCGGGGGTAGCGCTCCGGGCTATTTTTAAAGCATCCAGGCGGCAACGCAGATAGTTGCCTTTTATTTTTTGGTTACGCAGCAGTTTTGCTTTGACCTGAAACATCCCAGCCTTCCGTCCTCTTGTTTAGATAAATAATTAAGCATATAAATAATAATACCGTGGCCGCTATCCCCGCTGCTTCTCGAAAATATACTCCCAATCCCTCGTGGGAGATATCTTCCCACGATTCTACGAGAAGCGTAATAAGCAATACCGCCAACATCGAACCGGCCTCTTTTTTTAACCAGACTGATTTTAACGGCAGATATTCGCTAACATCATTGCGTAATAACCGGCTGAACGAGGGGAGAAGACGGGGTGTTTTTTCCCGATACTCAGCGTATTCCTGAGGGAATGCGGCGGTCAATTTTTTTTCTTCTCTGACGATTAGCAACAGGTAGCGCAGGGCAAAAACTGATAAAAAGATAAATATCGCCCACCACCAGAACAGCATCAATACGATACCTAAACCGATAAGCAATATACCCAGATACATCGGATTGCGCACGATTGCGTAAGGGCCGGTCTGTATCAGCGTATTGCCGGAGGCGGAATACTCGGACTTATACCCCCGGGCAGAAGCTCTAAAAATCTGGCCCAAAAGGATAAAGGCAATGCCGAAAATTTCCGCGGCTTCGTCAAGAGAGCCCGCCAGGCCGTGCCGGAAAAAAACAGAGGGGAATACGGAAATCATCAACAGGGCAACAAACACGATAAAACCGGTAATCTTAAGGCGTCTTTTCACTTTACTTCTGGCACCTCGGGCAGAAATAGGTTCCCCTGCCGCCTAAGGTATTTCTCTTTATCGGTGTTTTACAGACCAGACACGGTTTACCCTCCCGGTCATACACCTTATGGAATTTGACATAACCGCCGGGCTTGCCGGTTAACTGTACATACTGGTCTACGGAAGAGCCTTTATGCTCTATGGCTTCGGAAAGGGTATCCCTGATCTGCTTAAAAAGCAATTCTTTTTCTTTCTCCGATAAACTATTCGCCGGCCTTTCTGGATTTATCTTAGCGCGAAAGAGCGCCTCCGCGGCATAGAGATTACCGATACCGGAAATAAAGGCCTGGTCCATAATCAAAGGCTTGATTTTAGTCTTCTTTTTGCTCAACATCTCCCTAAACTGCTCTACAGTAATACTAAAAGGTTCCGGCCCTAAGCTCTGGATAAACTTAAAGTCCTGCCAATTATCCATCAGCCGCAACTCCGCGAATAATCTCTGGTCGTTAAAATCCATGCTTGTTCCGTCAGAAAATTTAAAAGTTACCCGGCTGTTTTTGCCGCCGCCCGGATAAACCAATTGGCCGGTCATCTTTAAATGGATTACCAGGGATTTGCCGGTGGATAATTCTAAAATCAAAACCTTGGCCTTGCGCAGGATATTTTTAATCCCTGCGCCTTTTAAACCGTTTTTAAATTTATCTACCGAGGGCTGCCTGATTACCGCCGGGTGATGCACGCAGACTTCAGAAATTTTTTTACCCAAAACTGCTCTTTCTAATTCCCGTTTTATGGTTTCCACTTCCGGCAGTTCAGGCATATATCTCTCGTTTTTATATATTATTCCCTATCCGCTATACGCTGTCCGCTAATATTTTCACCCACACCTCTCTTGAGCGCGGGCCGTCGCCTTCGCAGAAATATATCCCCTGCCATCTCCCCAGGCAAAGCCTGCCTGCTTCGATGAATACGGTAAGCGAATGGCCCAAGAGGGAAGACTTGACATGGCTGTCGGCATTGCCTTCAGCATGCGCATAGCCGGCACCTTCCGGCACCAGCTTGTCCAAGGTGTTGACAATATCGCTTTTCACCGACGGATCGGCGTTCTCGTTGAGGGTTAAGCCGGCAGTGGTGTGCGGACAAAACAAAAAACATGTCCCACTCTTGATTCTACCGCCTGCCACTATGCCGCTTACCCTGGCGGTAATATCGATTAGCTCTGCGCGTTTTGACGTCCTAACGCTTATCTTTTCCATGCTGTTTGTTTCGGGACTTCTCTTTCTTTGCCGCGGGCCTCTTAATCTCTTTATGGTATTCCTGCAGCGACTTTACCTGCATCTGATGTTTTTTCAATGCCTCGATTCCGTTAACCGTTGCCTGCGCGCCGGCAATGGTAGTAATCAGGGGCACGTTATACAGTAGCGCATTGGAGCGGATAACTGTCTCGTCATCCTTGGTAAGCTTGCCTGCGGGCGTATTGATGACCAAGTTGATGTAGCCGCTTTTTATTCTGTCTACTACGTGCGGCCGGCCCTCGTATAACTTAGGGATGGTCTCCACCTCAAGGTCGTTCTGTCTTAATACCGCTGCCGTGCCTTTAGTGGCCAAAAGCTTAAACCCCAAATCGGACAGTTTCTTGGCAATGAATACCACGTCCCGCTTATCCTGGTTGCGCACGCTGATGAACACGTTTCCCTTAAGCGGCATTCTCTGGCCGGCGGCAATCTGGGATTTAGCATAGGCTAAGCCGAAGGTCTTATCTATACCCATAACCTCGCCGGTAGATTTCATCTCCGGGCCGAGAACGGCATCTACTCCGGGGAATCGGATAAACGGAAAGACCGACTCCTTTACAGAAATATGCTTTACCTTGATATCTTTGGTAAAACCCAGCCCTTTAAGGCTCTTGCCCAGCATTATCTTGGTCGCCAGTTTTACCAAAGGCACACCGGTGGCCTTGCTGATAAAAGGCACGGTCCGTGACGCGCGGGGGTTCACCTCTAAGACATACACCACATTATGTCTTACGGCAAATTGAATGTTGATTAATCCCTTGACCTTTAATTCCTTGGCCAGGATATAAGTTTGCTTCTTAATCGTCCCGATGATCTCCTCGGTCAGCGTATGCGGCGGCAATACCATCGCCGCGTCTCCGGAATGCACCCCGGCTTCCTCGATATGCTCCATTATTCCGCCGATGACACAGGTATCCCCGTCGGAAATCGCGTCCACATCCACCTCGATGGCATCATCAAGGAACTTATCGATTAAGACCGGCCGTTCATTGGAAACATCCACCGCCTCCTTCATATATCTTTCCAATGTTTCGTCGTCGTAAACCAGCTCCATTGCCCGGCCGCCTAATACATATGACGGCCGCACCAGAACCGGGTATCCTATTCCTAAGGCAATTTTTTTCGCCTCCGCGAAAGAGATGGCAGTCCCGTTCTCCGCCTGCTTCAGGCCCAACTTCAACAGCATCTCTCTAAAGCGCTTCCTGTCTTCGGCGCGGTCTATGGAATCGGAACTTGTGCCGAGAATCCTCACCCCGGCCTTCTCCAGGGGGATGCTGATATTAAGAGGAGTCTGACCGCCGAACTGCACAATCACCCCTATGGGATTCTCAACTTCAATAATATTCAGCACGTCTTCCACGGTCAAAGGCTCAAAATAAAGTTTATCCGAGGTGTCATAGTCCGTGGATACCGTCTCGGGATTACAGTTTATCATGATGCTCTCAAACCCCTCTTCCCTTAAGGCATAAGAGGCATGGCAGCAGCAGTAGTCGAATTCAATGCCCTGGCCGATGCGGTTAGGCCCGCCGCCGAGGATAACCACTTTTTTCTTGCCCGAAGGGACACTTTCGCTTTGCGTCTCGTAGGTGGAATAATAATACGGTTGCTTTGCGCTGAGCTCTCCGGCGCAGGTATCCACCAGCTTATACACCGGCTGGATCTTTTTCTGCTTACGGTAGGCCCTGACCTTTTCCTCGCGGGAATTTATCAGATAGGCAATTTGCCGGTCGGAAAAACCGTCCTTTTTAGCCTTCAGCAGAATCTCCTGCGGCAGGCTAATTTCAGCGTCCTTATTATCCAAGCGGTATGGTTTCAGTTTATCTTCAAACTCCACCAGCTGTTTCATATTGTCAATGAACCAACGGTCAATCCGGGAGAGGTTATATATCTCATCAACGCCCAACCCTAACTTCAGGGCGTACCTTATATAAAATAGCCTTTCGTCGTTGGGGATGCTGATCTTATTTTTTATCTGGCCTAACAAGGCCGCATTGTGCTCTGCCAACATGCTGTCGCTAATCTTGTCTTTACCGTCACAGCCTAGCCCGAACCGTGAGGTCTCGGTAGAGCGAATACCTTTCTGCAGCGCCTCTTTAAAATTCCTGCCGATAGACATTGCCTCTCCCACTGCCTTCATTGAAGTATTGATAACGCGGTCAGTAGCGGGGAATTTTTCAAACGTAAAGCGGCAGATCTTAAACACGCAGTAATCCACCGTCGGCTCAAAGAACGAGCGGGTCTTGCCGGTTATCTGGTTAATCACCTCCGGCAAGGTATAACCCACGGCCAGTTTGGTAGCCACCCGGGCAATGGGAAATCCCGTGGCCTTGGAGGCAAGCGCGGAACTGCGGGAAAGCCGCGGGTTGACTTCGATAATTACGATATGGCCGTTATCCGGATTCTGGGCAAACTGGATATTCGCCCCGCCTCCGGTAATGCCGACCTTGCGGATTATTTTCTTGGAAAGATACACGAAATTCGCGTATTCCTCGGCGGTGAGAGTCTGCGAGGGAGCGACCACGATGCTGTCGCCCGTGTGCACACCCATGGGGTCAACGTTTTCCATGGAGGTAATCATAATCACGTTATCCGCGCAATCGCGCATCACCTCAAACTCTATCTCTTTCCAGCCTAAAACCGACTGCTCCACCAATACCTGATGCACCGGGCTAAGCTCCAGGCCTTTAGCCAGGAATTTCTCTAACTCTTCTTTATTATAAGCGGTTGCTCCGCCGGTTCCACCTAAGCAATAGGCCGGCCTTAAAATCAAGGGGAAGCCGATGGCCTGCCCGATTTTCATCCCCTGCGGGACATTTTCGGCAATGCCGCTTTTAGGCATGTCTACGCCGATTTCCAGCATCGCCTTCTTGAATAACTCCCGGTCTTCGGCGCGGGATATCGCATCTACGTTTGCGCCGATAGACTCCACACCGTATTTCTTTAAGACCCCCTCCTTCATTAGAAAGTAGGCCAGGTTAAGACCGGTCTGTCCGCCCAATGTCGGCAATATCGCATCCGGCCGTTCCTTTTTAATTATTTCCGTGACTGCCTCAATGGTCAGGGGCTCAATATAAGTTACGTCTGCCATCTCCGGGTCGGTCATAATCGTGGCCGGGTTAGAGTTGACTAATACGGTGAAATATCCTTCTTCGCGCAGCGCCTTGCAGGCCTGGGAGCCGGAATAATCAAATTCGCAGGCCTGACCGATAATAATCGGCCCGGAGCCGATCATCAAAACCTTTTTTATGTCTGTCCGTTTTGGCATATTAGTTCTTTCCTTTCATTAATTGGAGAAAGTTTATCAATATGCTGTGCACCTCGCCGAATCCCGGGCTCTGAGGATAATACTGGACGGCGATAATCTTATATTTCCCGGACGCGAATGCCTCCAGTGTTGCGTCGTTTAAATGCAGCGCGGTTATCCGGATATCCTTGATTTTCTTCAGCGACTCTACATCTACCACCCAAGAATGGTTTTGCACGGTTATATCGCCCTTGCCGTGGCCTAAGCGGCGCTTGTCGTCTTTAAGCCTGCTCGACGGTGGGAAAAAGGAAACATACTCAATGGGGTAATTTACGCCGTGATGACCCAGACGCATCTTTTTAACCTTCGCTCCCACCGCCCTGGCAATCAACTGGCTGCCCAAGGCAATACCCAAGAGGGGAAGCTTGCCGATAATATTCTGAATTGTCGCCACCACGGCGTCTAAGGCCGCATCTTCTTCCGGGCCGCTGGATACAATAAGCCCATTGAGTTTTAATTTCAGGATTTCTCCCGGGGGTGTATTATAAGGCAATACAACTATTTCCAGACATAAGGTATTCAGTTGCGTTGTCAGGCTCTGCAAAACACCCAAATCCAGAATCCCGACCCTGGCCTTTATTTTCCCCTTAATCGCCTTTATTTCCTTTACGGATATATCTTTAATCGAGCTTTTGTTTACCTGCTGCCGGCGGATGCTTATTTCCTTCAACAGCTCTTCTTTTCCCCTGCCGTTAGTGGAAATGGCCGCCCACATCTCTCCCTTGTCCCTTAAGTGAACGGTCAGCGTACGGGTATCGGCTTCTGCCATTGCCACTAAGCCCTCTAACTTTAAAAAATCATCCAGGGAGCCCTTTGCCTGCCAGCTGGAATACATTTTAGACAGCTCTTTAATCACCAGGCCGTTTATCCACGCCCTTGCCGATTCTTTAAACTTGTCGTTTACGCCGTAGTTGCCGATCAGGGGGTAGGTAAGCGATAAAATCTTGCCGGCGTTTGCCGGGTCAGTAATTACTTCCTGATAGGCCACGACCCGGGTATCAAAAAACATCGGGCCGGCAGTTACGCCTTTTGCTCCGATTGATTCTCCTACAAAAGTCGCGCCGTCCTCCAAAACTAATAAAGCATTAGCCATTCATTGCTCCTTCCGCTAACTAAGTTGTTTCTTGACCATCTTCACGGCTTCATTAACTGTCTTTACCTTAATCACGCCTTTTATATCCCACGAGCCTAAGCTGATCACCGGGATGCCCAACTGCAGGCAATAGGCAATCTCGGAAAGCGTTCCCGCCTCACCGGGAAGCGCTACTACCACATCCGCAGTTTTTACCACCAGTACATTTCTTGCCAATCCCAAACCCGAAGGAATGGCTATATCCACAAATTCATTAGCATCTTTTTTATTATAACTCGGTATAATACCGATTGTTACACCATTTCCCGCCTTAAAACCCTGACAAACCGCCATCATTACACCACTCAAACCGCCGCAAACTAAATAATCAACCACTTTAGCCAGTTTTTTGCCTAAATTCTGGGCCGATTGCTCCACTTGGACCGTACACTTATGCCCGCCAATTACTCCTACTACCCTCTTATACAAATTATATTACCTCCGGTCACAGGTTACAGGCCACAAATTACAGGTCGCAGGTCATTGGTTATCTATAAAATTTTAGGGTTCTTGCTGGAGCGCGCATTAGTCCGCCATAAATTCTGGCGGACAGCACGCGAACAACATCCCGCAGCAAAATAATCGGATTATAAAAGTGCGCCTGACAGGATTCGAACCTGTACGGCTAGCTCCGGAGGCTAGTGCGCTATCCATTGCGCTACAGGCGCATTATCAACAAGCAATCCTACCTTGACAGTTTCGGTATCCAGTTACAGGTCTTGCTCATATTCCGGCTCCTTTAAGCACGGCGTTAATAAATTCAGGGTTATTGACCTTAAACTGCTGGACAGAAAACCTCTTAAACTGTCCGGCGCCTTTTCTGGTTAAGACACTCTGCATATAATTCATGCATCTTTGATTGCCTGTGCCGCTGCCGTAGGTGGTAAACAAAACTACGGGCTTGCCTTTAAGGCCGGAACATTCGTCTAAATAAGTATTCATTGCCGGAGCAGGCGCAAATGCCCAAACCGGTGTGCCGAAACAGACTAAGTCATAGCTTGACAAATCAAAGCCCGCCGGCTTAATTCTGGCGCGCCTGCGGAAGAACGCCCTGTGCGCCTGGCTAAAAAAGGAAACCGGCTCATCCAGGCTGGCTAGCTCTATCTTCTCAACCTCACCTTTTTGCATTAGCCCTGCGGATAAAACATCGGCTACCTTTCTGGTATTGCCGCTGTAGGAATAGTAAATAATTACGCTTTTCATTTAGAACAGATTCAACTGTTTTTCTTTCGTCTCTTTTTTATCATCGCCGGAAAACACGCAGACTTTGCCGTATTCCCCGTCATATCCTGCCTGGGCGCTAATCTTGCCCTGCCTGACCTGTAGCACGCCTTCGGCAATGCGGCTGGGCAGGTTTTTCACCAAGTCCTCTTTCGGCGCCTTGAGTAAAATCTCGAATTCCGTGCCAAACTTATAAACACAACTTAAGTATTCCCTTTCCACGGCCTGGGAGGCCTTGGTAACGCCTTTGGCCTCGGCGATAATCTCATCCAGCGGTACCAAGTTTACGAAAGGAATGCTGTTTCCCGGGACGTAACCTACGGGCCTGTCCGCCAACTGCTCTACCCGGTTCATTACCCCTACGGTTACCGGCTTGCCGCATTTTGGGCACTTTCCTTTATTCTCCCGCGTCTCGCGGGGAGACAATCTTACCCCGCAAAGCCGATGGCCGTCATAATGATATTTTCCCTCTTCGGGGAAAAACTCTATCGTATAGAGGAACCTCTTTTTATCCTTGGTTCTTAATACCTCTCTTATGGTTTTATAATTTAAGTCGCAATCAAAGACATTTGCCTCGCGGCCTATTTTAGCGGGAGAGTGGCTGTCTGAATTGGAAATCAGGCTAAACCTGTCTAATGCGCTCAAACGCCAATTCATAGCGGGATCCGAAGACAAGCCCGTCTCCAGGGCGAATATCTTGGGAGTCTGCTCTTCAAAACAGTCTTCTACGCGGTCAAACCCGGACATTGAACCGAACAGGCTAAACCAGGGCGTCCAGACATGGCCGGGGACAATCATGCAGTTTTCGTCGATATCGAAAATAATGCGTGCCAGCTCCGAGGCGTCCAGACCCAAGATCGGTCTTCCGTCGCTGGCGAGGTTGCCGTAGCGGCTGAGGGTCTCGTTTATCCTGTCCGCGGTCTTAAAAGAGGGGCTGAAAATAACATTGTGAATCCTGTAGGTCCTCCCCTTTTTGGAATAGATGCTGCTTATCTCCGCGGTGAGAATAAAATAGATGTCCTGATATTTAAATAAACCATTTCCTAAATCTTCCAGATTTGCCTTGCATTCTTCCAGCCAGAGGTGGTACGTGAAATCTCCTGTGCCCATCAAGTTTATCCCTTTCAGTTTCGCATGCTCGGCAATATGCTGAACATCCATATTCCGGGATGTGGCGCGAGAATATTTGGAATGCACGTGGAAATCGGCGATAAATTCCATGTCTGTTTGCCAGTCGGCCCGTTTACCCGTTGCCCGTTTAAGAGGATAACGGGCTTACGAATTAAGTTATTTCTTTTAACACCTTAACGACGTTGCCCCAATGCGTGCCCTGCCAGTATACCCGGCGGCAAACCGGGCAGACCAGAAAATCATCCTGGGTATTAAATACATATTCCGGCACCCGGCACTTGACGTCTTCTTTTTGCGTATCGGCTAATCGCACGTTGCAGAGAGTGCAACGGCTAAACATCAGCCGGCGATCCGGCTTTAAGCCCAGTTCTTTTAATACCTGGGCAAGCTGTTCTTTTATATGTTCGCTTTTTATGTATAAAACCCTGTTCCCCCTTGCCTCGGGCATCCGGTGATTGCGCGTCAATATTATCCGGTTGTCCCTTAAGGCCAGGATGATTAAAGAGCTGATTTTCTCTTCGCTGAAATATTGCGCGTCAAACCCTAAAATCCTCAACCACTTGGCCAGGCGGCCCAGTTCTTTAGTAAGAATAAATTTCACTGCCCTTAATCCGAAATTTCCTTAGCGCTGTCGTTTGGCAGATTTATCAGCCGAGGTGTCCTTATACACTACCTTGCCTGCCAGAATAGTATACTCCACTACTCCTTTCAAATCCCTTCCCAGAAAGGCGCAGTTTTTAGACCGGGAAACAAATTCCTGTTTCTTAACTCTCCATTGCCTGTCGGCAGAGACTACCAGTAAATCCGCCTGAGAACCCGCCTTGAGCCTTCCTTTATTTATTCTCAGGACGCTCGCCGGGTTATAAGTCAATTTCTTAACCAGTCCCGGCCAATCCAAAAGTCCCGTATCAATCAGCTCTGTAATCGCCGCTGCCAGCATCGTTTCTAAGCCGATCACTCCAAACTCCGCGCGCTCAAACTCAATGTCTTTCTCGTTTTCCGTATGTGGGGCGTGGTCAGAGGCAATCACGTCTATTACCCCTTCCTGCAAACCCTGCCTTATTGCGCTGACATCGTCTTTGCTTCTTAAAGGCGGGTTTACCTTCATATTCGTATCGTATCCGTAAGCCGCTTCTTCGCTCAAAGAAAAATAATGCGGGGCGGTCTCAGCACTCACCGCAATGCCATTCTTCTTGGCCGAGGAAATCAGCTCCACGGACTCCTTACAGCTTACATGCGCAATATGCACCGGATGGCCTGCCCTCTGTGCTAATTGGATATCCCGCTTGACCCTTTCATACTCTGAGGCACGGGAAATCCCCCGTAAGCCCAGCCGCGTAGAAGTAAGCCCGAGATTAACCACACCGCCGCCGGAAAGCGACTTATCTTCAGAGTGGCAGATTACGGCGATGTTTTCTTTCTTTGCGGCCTGTAATGCCCTTAACATCAGCTCCTGGTCATCCACGGAGGAGCCGTCATCGGAAATGGCCAGTGCACCCTCACTTTTTAAACCGGCGATGTCGGACAATTCTTTACCTAAGCGCTCCCGGGTAATCGCGCCGCAAATAAACACATTTGCCCGCGCAGACCGGCTGATGATATCTTTCAAAAGCCTGATATTCTCGATACTGTCAATGGCCGGCTGGGTGTTGGGCATGGCGAGCATGCTGGTAACTCCACCCTTAAGCCCGGCCAGGGTGCCGCTTTCGACCGTCTCTTTATCTTCTCTGCCCGGTTCTCTTAAATGCACGTGCATATCGACAATGCCGGGCATGACGATCTTGCCGCCAGCGTCGATTATATCTGCGTCATCGCTATTTATGTCTTGAGCCAACTGCGATATCCTGCCGTTCTCCACCAGGACATCGCAGACCCGGCTGATCTTGTCTTCCGGGTCAACGACCAACCCGTTTTTAATCAGCAACCGCATCTTTCCCCCGCTCATTGGCCTGGGATACCAAAAATAATACCGCCATTCTCACGGCAATACCGTTGGTAACCTGTTCTAAGATTACCGACCACGGCCCATCGGCAACCTCGCTGGACATCTCAATCCCCCGGTTAATCGGCCCGGGATGCATTACGATAATGTCCTTTTTTGCCTTTTTCAGTCTCTCTTCGGTAATGGCGAAATTTTTAAAATACTCCATTTGCCTGGGGAAGGCATTTTCTCCGTCGCGCTCAAACTGCATACGCAGGACATTTATCGCATCGGCATACTTAAGCGCTTTATCTATGCTGTCGGTTACCGCTACACCCATCTTCTCTATGGCCGGCGGTATGAGCATCTGGGGGGCGCAGACGGTAACCTTTGCCCCTAATTTCGTTAAGCCCCAGATATTGGAACGCGCGACACGGGAGTGGGCGATATCCCCCACAATGCTCACGTTTAAGCCTTCGATGCGTCCCAGTTTCTCTTTCAGGGTAAACATATCCAGCAGCGCCTGGGTAGGGTGTTCGTGCCAGCCGTCGCCGGCATTTACGACACTTACCTCTACGTGGCGCGCCAGCATTGCCGCTGCCCCGGAGGCATTATGCCGCACCACGATAATATCCGCCTTCAGCGCCTGGATGTTCCTGCCGGTATCAATCAGGGTTTCGCCCTTACGCACACTTGAGGCCTCTGTGGCGATATTAATCACGTCCGCCGATAGCCTTTTAGCCGCCACCTCAAAAGACACCCTCGTGCGCGTGGAGGGCTCATAGAAAAGATTGACTACTGTCTTGCCCCGCAGTGCCGGCACCTTTTTAATATCGCGGGTTGAGACTTCTTTAAAAGATTCCGCGGTATCCAGGACCAGCTCAATCTCCTGCCGGCTTAAACTCTCCAGGTCCAAAAGGTCCTTCTTTGTCCAGACTGCGCTATTTGCCATTGTCCTTTTCCACGATTACCACTTCGTCGCGGCCGTCGACTTCATTCAGGCGCACCTCAACCGTCTCGCTGACAGAGGTGGGAATATTTTTCCCCACATAGTCCGCGCGAATCGGCAGCTCACGATGCCCCCGGTCAACCAATACCGCAAGCTGAATGGATTTGGGCCGGCCAAAATCTATCAGAGCATCAAGTGCGGCGCGTATCGTTCTGCCCGTATATAATACGTCGTCTACCAGGATGACGATCTTATCGGTTATGTCAAAGCCTATTTCCGTCTTGTGCACTATCGGCTGGGACGCCACAAGGGTCAAGTCATCCCGGTATAATGTGATATCCAGGATTCCCACCGGTATATGGGAACGCTCTATGCTCTCAATACAATCAGCCAGCCGCCTGGCAAGGTAGGCGCCGCGATTACGTATTCCGATAATACATAAATCGTGAGTACCCTTGTTTTTCTCCAGGATTTCGTGGGCGATGCGCGTAAGGCTGCGGCTTAAGGTATCCTTATCCAATATCCTCGCCTTTTCTTTCATCTCAATACTCCCAACAAGAAAATCGCCTTCGGCGATAACCTTCTACGATTTTCAGTGGTTAGGAAAGTGTTTTACCTGTGCTCCGCAGGAGCATACTTTCCTACACCATAAAAAACCCAACCGCCTTAGTTTACAGCAGTTGGGTTGTCTTCTCGTGTATACTCTTCATTTTTTCCCTTGCTGGTTTCTCATGAACCAGCTTAAAGGCATTGACTAATTTTAATAAATATAACATCTTATCGTTGGTTTGTCAAGGGTAATATCAATTTTTTACGGGAATGGGAAGGGACATCGTACCCCCACCCCTTCAAGGCTACGAAAGATTAAAAGAATTAGTTTTAAAGCTTTTTTAGATTTAAAGGGGCTTTTTAAAGATTTTAGGCGCGAAGCGGCGAAAC
>Ga0315279_10002075_pt1 | contig 31169 bp, 26 predicted proteins | sample YL17G06_20_MG_FD_203694 | JGI IMG/M metagenome (GOLD analysis project Ga0315279, IMG submission 203694) | Sediment microbial communities from Yellowstone Lake, YNP, Wyoming, USA - YL17G06_20 | ecosystem: Environmental > Aquatic > Freshwater > Lake > Sediment | place: USA: Wyoming | collected...
GGTTATGGGGTTGAATCGGTTTGTGTCAAGAAGGGAGATCTTGATAGATGACGCCGGATGGGGAGACCTTATATTAGGCGTGGTAATCGGCGCCCTCAAGCCTCCAGACCGCCGGTACATGGAACGCAGGATTCCAGTATCATCCTTCCAGCCGCCAAACTTCGAGAATAAAAAGTATCTGGATGACGCAGTGAAGATTGCTGATGAGATCGTTGAGGTTATGCGGCCCGATGTGGAAACCCATTTTAAGGTCTGCTCAGGGTACGTTCTGTCCGGCATACGCAGACACCTGCGAGACCGAAGATTCGACGTGGAAGAAGTAGAAATCACAGGCGAACTCCAAGAGATGGTTGAAAAAAGCTACGTAAGATGGTGCATTGAAGTGGGAGTGCCGGCAGAAAGGCTGGAAGACAAGAGGCGCTTCTGGGCACTTCTAGAATGGGTTGCGGAAAGACCTGAACTCAGAGAAAAACTCGTGAAGACGGGATGGAAGAGCTGGAAAAAGAAGTGGCGAGAAAAAGCATTTCAAAAAGAGAGCGCGCTCAAGCTTGGAAAAGCGCTACCCACAAACTAAAAGTGAAACTTCGTGGTATATCCGTACTGTGGAAGGGTTGGGAGTAAGCAAGTTTTTTGATAGACCTGAATGCCGAAACTGTGTTTTTAAGGGAGGCAGCTACTGCTGGAGCCAATGCCCCTACAATGTTTGGAAGAGAGAACCCTTCTAAACCAAGACACTTGATTACAGAAAAAGGGGAAGATGCAGATATCACCATTTTTCTAAGAAATACTTCTGTCCTTTAGGAATCCTGCCTCTTGACTAAACAGGTTTAAAGGTTGACTCTTTTGGTCTGGCCATTAACTCTTTTGGAATATCAACCGCCCTGACAACATTTTGAGAGTTTATCATGTAAACAGGCGTTCCGTCAGGAGTGTGCTTCTTAAGTCTCCTTACCCCAATAAGAATCAACTTGACTTTGAGGGTTGTGCCGTCTTTAAGCTTATAGACATTCCAGTGTTCTTCTTTCTCCTCAAAGTCAATCTCCATACCTTCAGCTACATCCTCAGGTGTTATAGCTGGCATTGCCATTGTCGGTTCACATCTCCACCAAGAAAGATGTTTAACCTGCTAAAAAGTCTTACACAATAGAAAAAGAGGGGTTGTGCGGGAGAAATCGGAAATTAGAGTTCATTCGATCGATAAAGACAAAATACACGCGCTTTATTAACGACATTCTGGCCGTGGCATTACGGGATAACGAATGAGCCCACTGAAACGAGGAAGACCACGCAAGTTTCAAATGGATCGAGTCCAAAGACATCAGTGAAAATCAGTCATCCGAAGCGCAGTTCCTGAAGTTCGCGAGCGTCAACAATCCCTTCATGGCACGTATTGTATCCAACGGTTGTCCTCAGTGCAAGAGCAAGAACTTCATGCTTCGTCACGATGAAAATTTTGGAAACATAAGATTCTATTGTCAAGAATGCAGATACGAAACTTCATTTCACATAAAGAAGCCAACGAGAAATCAGCTTCGTGTAATACCAGTTTACGATGATCAAGGCTTGCTCGTTGACGAGAAAGTTGTGGACGTATTTCACGATCACACGGAGCGAGAAACAGTTGACGCAAAAGTGTCGGGGACAGAGCAGAGGCTTGATTTGGGCGGCGAGTGGTTTGATGGTGCTTCGGGAATTGAGTCGCAAAATCGGTGTCTGACTCGCGAGGAGGCGATTGAACGTATCAGGAAGAGGCATATGAGAGCCCAAATCGCGGCAATGCTCAAAGAAATCGAGAGGGACGAGAGGAATGATCGGTTGGCTGCGATGGAAGCAGACATATCGTCTGATGAGGCCTGATTTTCTGTAATATAGATGAGGAAGAAAGGCTCTTTTTTGGCGGGCACAGTCATTCGATCGATCGATCGATCGCGCTTGATACTTTAACTCTACTCTCTCCCAGCTCTGGAAATGTCTTTTCACAATCACCTTTTTAACCGTCTCAGTCGGAAGCCTTTACTTGTGGATTTGATGAATCTTGCTGTCACCCGGCGAAATAGCAAGTTACTATTTAGGTCCATCCCTCCCTATGCCTAATCTCTGGAACCTAAGTAGGAAACATTTTCGCGTCATGCTGGGTGACGGCCGGTTCGTCAAGCTCAACAAGTTCGAGAACCGCTTGAGCATGAGAGATTTGAAGTTCTACTGTTGGAAACTCAAGCCCATGCACGTTTACTTTTCTGTTCTGAATTGGTTGTTTCCGGAACGTGTTGGAAAGAAGTATAAGGCAAGGTATTGTGTGCCTTTGAATGGCGAATATGTTATTGACGTTGACAGTCACCTTGTGCGCTTCAAGCATAAACATCGATCGATCTTCTCCATCCATTTGTTAACCTAACTAAGGTTAACTTCTTTTTCATACTTTCAGAATCCCCATAACCCGCTAGCTTCAACTACCGCTCGCCTCGAGGCTCCTTTGCGGTGAAATAAGGGATCGATCGATCTTCTCCATCTTCTCGCCTGTCACCCTTCTGTTCTTGGTAACTGTGAGCTCTTTCGGATTCGCGCTGATCGTCACCTAGGGCATTGCTCTCTTGAACGTACTTAGAATCTTCTTGATCGATCGATTTGAAGAACCCGAAAATGTATCGGAACTCTCAGAAGTAAGCTTTATATTGTTGAGCATTTTTGCTTATTTCCGACTAATAGAGTTTTATTTTAGCCTTGAAGGGAGGGTATGTATGGCTTACTTAACTACGACAGCGTCGGGACAACCAGTCTTGGTCCTGAAAGAAGGAACCTCAAGAAACAGAGGCAAAGATGCTCAGAGAAACAACATAATGGCCGCAAAAATAATCGGTGAAGTCCTCAAGTCAACCTTGGGACCTCGCGGCATGGACAAGATGCTTGTCGACAGTCTCGGAGACATAACAATAACAAACGACGGAGCAGCGATCCTGAACGAAATACAAGTTGAGCATCCAGCGGCAAAAATGATAGTGGAAATCGCAAAGACCCAAGACGACATGGTGGGCGATGGAACGACAACCGCAGTTGTATTGGCAGGCGAACTGCTCAAAAAGGCCGAAGAGCTACTTGACCAGAACATCCACCCAACAATCCTCATCAGCGGCTACCGCAAAGCAGCATTGAGAGCAGTTGAAGCAATGAACAACGTGGCAATGCCCGTTGACATGGACGACCGCGCAACTCTCAAAAAAGTCGCCATAACATCAATGGCAAGCAAAGCAGTCGGCTCAGCAAGAGAACACTTTGCGGACATGGCAATAGACGCCGTAAGGCTGATAGTTGAACAACGCGGAGACAAAAACATCGCCGACATAGACAACATCCAAGTAATAAAGAAAACAGGAAAAAGCCTCATCGAATCACAACTCGTCAAAGGACTCGTAATAGACAAAGAAGCAGTCCACCCAGGGATGCCCAAAACGGTTGAAAAAGCAAAGATAGCCCTTCTGGACGCCGCACTCGAGATCAAAAAAACAGAAATGAGCGCCGAAATAAGGATAAAAGACCCAAGTCAGATGAAAGCCTTCCTTGACCAGGAAAACAACATGCTGCAAGACATGGTCGGCAAAATAAAGGCTTCAGGCGCAAACGTTGTCTTCTGCCAAAAAGGCATCGACGACATGGCTCAGCACTTCCTCGCCAAAGAAGGAATACTCGCCGCAAGACGCGTGAAGCAATCGGACATGGAGAAGCTCGCAAGAGCCACGGGCGGCAGAATAATCACAGACCTGAGCGACTTGAAAGCCCAAGACCTAGGTATGGCAGGGCACGTGGAAGAGCGCAAGCTGGGCGAAGACAAGATGATCTTTGTTGAGAAGTGCAAAGACCCAAGATCAGTTGCCATCATCATTCGCGCTGGGCTAGAAAGGATGGTTGACGACGCCGAAAGGGCAATGACAGACGCATTGTCAGTGGTCTCAGACGTCATAGAGAACAACAAGATAGTCGCAGGCGGCGGCGCAGTGGAAATCGAAATGGCAAAGGAACTTCGAAAATACGCCACAAGCGTTGGCGGAAGAGCACAGCTCGCAATAGAGAATTTCGCCAGTGCCATCGAAGTGATCCCCAAGACTCTTGCCGAAAATGCGGGGCTCGAAGCAATCGACGTGCTCGTGGAATTGAGGTCTGCACACGAAAAGCCAGAAGGAATGTACAAAGGAATAAACGTCTTCAACGGAAAAGTTGAAAACATGCTCGACAAAGGCGTGGTCGAACCCCTGGTAGTCAAGGAACAAGCAGTGAAATCAGCAACAGAATCCGCAGCGATGATACTTCGCATAGACGACGTAATAGCAGCCACAAAGCCGAAAGAGCCCCTAGGGAAAATGCCAAGCGGGTCTGAGGGCGAAGAATAAACCTGAACCCCGTTTTTGTAAGATTACCACCATTTTCATCGATCGATCGAAAATGTACACTGGATAACAATCCGGAGAAAACCGAATTTTTTTAAAGAAATAGGGTTGCTTCTAGTAGTTGTTGGCGCGCCCTAATACTCTGGTGGCATGCCGCCGTAGCCGCCGCCTGGCATTCCACCTGGACCTCCAGGAGGCATAGGCGGGGCTCTCATCTTTCCTGCAGCGATGACATCATCGATTCTCAGTAACATTGTGGCAGCTTCAGTGGCAGACTTGATTATCTGTTTCTTAACGGCGAGGGGTTCGTAGACTCCTAGTTTCCACATGTCTGTTATTTTTCCTGCGAAGACATCGACGCCTGCCCATTTTTCGCCCTTCTTATGCCGAGCCCTGAGCTCTGACAGAATATCAATTGGGTCAAGGGCGGCATTTTCACCTAAGGTTAACGGCACGATCTCTATGGCCTCGCCGAAGCTCTGGACGGCAAGTTGCTCTCTGCCTGGCAGAGTTTCAGCATAGCCCCTTAGTGCTCTAGCGATCTCCATCTCTGGAGATCCTCCTCCCGCAAGGATTTTGGGTTCCTGAACTACATCTCGGACAACGCACAATGCGTCGTGAACTGAGCGTTCAGCTTCATCAACGAAGCGTTCTGTTCCGCCTCGTATTAGAATAGCTACTGAGTGCGGATTCTTGCATCCTTCGATGAAGGTCATCTTGTCGTCTCCTATTTTGCGCTCTTCAACGAGTTCAGCATAACCCAAGTCGCTTTTGGTGAGTCCTTCCAGGTTAGTGACAATTTTTCCACCTGTTGCCTTTCCGAGTTTCTCCATATCTGACTTCTTAGCTCGTTGCACGGCTAGGATTCCTTTCCTAGCCAAGAAATGCTGGACCATGTCGTCAATGCCTTTCTGGCAGACAACGACGTTGGCGCCTGAGGCAACTATCTTTTCAACCATTTGTTTGAGCATATTCTCCTCTTCACGCAGGAAGGATTCTATCTGTTCTGGGCTTTCGATGTTGATTTTAGCATCGAACTCGGTCTTTTCAACTTCAAGTGTGCTTTCTAACAATGCTATCTTTGCCTTTTCGACCCGTTTAGGCATGCCTGAATGCACAACTTCCTTATCGAGAACCAACCCTTCAATGAGCTTGGTTTCAGCCGCAGATTCGCCGGGCTTCTTCTCCACCATTATATCGTCTAAATCTACCTTGTACTCGTCTCCAACTTTTTGGGACACATGCAAAACGGCATCAACAGCTATTTCGGCAAGCTGCTCCTTGTTCTCAGACACCAACTTACTGGCCATAGAGGTTGCAGCGACCTTTTCCAAGAACTCCTTTCCTGTAGGCTTAACTGGAATCGCAATCTGTTCAAGGGTTTCAAGAGCTTTATCAGCTGCTTTACCATATCCTTCAACGATTACCGTTGGATGAACGCCCTTGTTTATCAAGTCTTCAGCCTTTCCTAAGAGTTCGCCTGCCACTATGACCGCCGTGGTGGTTCCATCTCCCACTTCCGCGTCTTGAGCCTTAGCTACTTCCACCATCATCTTAGCAGCTGGATGCTCAATAGCCATCTCGTCAAGGATGGTCCTTCCATCACTGGTGATGGTTACATCGCCAGAACTATCCACCAACATCTTATCCATACCTTTAGGCCCTAATGAACTCTTGACCACTTCTGCTATTGTTCTTGCAGCCATAATGTTATTGCGTTGAGCATCCCTTCCCCTAGATCTTCCAGATCCTTCCCTCAGAACCAGAACAGGTACACCACCTGCTTGCGCAGACAAACCTTCATTCCTCCATATATCATCACCACTAATCTATTCAGATAAGTTATACTTTTCGTTTATCATTTAACAACAAATAGCGCCTTGCTCACCGGTCCATATCTGCTTAACGCAAACAGAGCAAAAAGGGATGGCGGATGATGTATCGGCTGGTCAGAGGTTCAATTCCCAACCCAGGTTCTATAGATGAATCAGTCGATTTTTCCTCTCCGCGCTTTTTGCCCACCCTTCGATCGATCGAGCGCGTGGAATCTACTCGAAGATGAATCGCCGTTCTGAAACTGAATCTCTGCTTTGACAAATCGGCTACCCTATTCGGGATTCTATGCGTTTTTTTGATCAGTTCACTACTCGATTATGACATGTGCACCTGACTTCCACATGGATTCATGGAAGATACTAAGGTTGAACAACCTCGAATCAACGGTAGTAGACTGTTTTCTTAGCAGATTCCTGCTCAATTCAGAAGAAGGAGCTTGATTTGAGAAGAATTGGTTCCGAAATTTAGACTTCGCAAAAATCGGATTGGTTCAAACTTTTTCTACGTTGGTGAATAGAGAGATTCTACGATTCTTCAGTTTTTGGGGAAAGTTAGGATTTTGGTAGGATTTCTGATAGGATTGCCCGTGCTTTCATGATCTATCCACAAAAGCGCGCGAGAAAAGCACAAGATCAAAATAGAGTGCTGCAGCATGAATACTATGTCAGAAAGGAAGGTGATGGAATGACCAAAATTGAAGAGGTCTATCTGTGCAAAATTTGCGGCAACAAGGTCAAGGTTTTGGAAGCTGGCAAAGGCACCCTTGTCTGTTGCGGAAAACCGATGATTCTTGTCAAGTAGCGCGTGCGCCCAAAACAAAAAAAGTAGAGGTTGACTAGTTTCGGAGTATGCGTATCTGCTTCTCGTACGCAATCATCCAGCTTTTTATTCTTTCGTATTCTTTTTGCATTTCTTTTCGCCTCAAACAGCAAGTAACCCTGAAGTCCCTATAAGAGTCGACGCACATGCTGATAACACGGAAAATAATCATAAAATGTTACTAGTCTATGTATAGAGTAGGCTTTTTGAATCAAAAGAGTAAGGGTAGTGTGCTACTGTTAAGGTGGTGGATTCGTGTTTCCAAACAATGTTATTAGTTTTGGAGATTGCAGTTGAACATCTGGATTGGCTCCCCAGCCGATTTCACAGTCTGATCGAACAAGCGCGCGCGCTTCAATGGAACGGTAGTAACTAATAGAACTAGCGCGTGGTAATTTCTTGTCTTTCTAATCTGACGGTCGGTCTCGCCATGACTTCCCTTATTTGGTCGGCAACTTTCAATGGCTTTCTTACTCTCACCATTTTTATGTCGTTTTCACCTTGGGTACGCACTGTAATGTCTCCAGTGTTCAAGATTCTTGAAGAAATTGATCTAGTTACTTCCAAATCTGAGAAACCTGCAGGAGCAATTACGAACGATTTCGAAGATATGATTCCTAACCTCACTTCCAAACCATCGTCCCTTAGGATGTAGAGGTGTGAAGCCCTCAGGGCCAACAGGCGCGTTACGCTGACCAGCCAAACCAGCAAACCTGCCAACGTCGTCCATAGTACTATCTGCACATTCAGAAAAGGTGCCAAATCTGCTATTTTAAAATAGAATTCGAGCCAGAAGACTATGGAAGAGACTACTATGACAAGTATGCTCTTCGCGAGTAAACTGGGAGGTATCCAGGGCTTGCCCTTCCAAAGCTCACGCGTCATCCTCTTCACGCACTCCTTCTGGCCATCTCTTACTTTGAATTTCTCTCCAATCTCTCCAAGAGAACACCGCAATCAAGAAAGGCAGCGCTAATGCAGTTCCCAACGCAGCGGTAACGAAGGGACTGTAATTATTGAACATCATTGAAACGAATGTTGAGAAGTAAGCGAGAAGCAGGAGACAACCTACGATTGCAAAACCAATCGCATAATAGAACGCCAAATGCCTCATGCATGTTCACTTGTCCAATTGCTCAATGATTATGCTCCCATTCAAGTGGTTTATGAAACCAGAATATTGATCAAAAATCAAGTGCGCGCTACTGGCCTAGCTGTCTGCAGATATGGCAACGAATGAAAGTCTTTGATTTATCTTCTAGAAGTCTATTCCACAATTCTTGTTTGCCAAGTACCTGAGAGATGAAAAACCGACTTGGCATCCTAGGATAGTCAGTTTATCTTGGGGTGTCCATGTGCGAATCAGAGTTCCTTCTAAGAAGATACGTGAGAGATTCCTTTTAGTCTACGAGCTTGAAGGCATCGTGCCCAGAGAACAAATAGAAGCATTTCTGTCAAGTGCATAGTCTTTTAGCTCGCGCTCGGATTACACGAGTTTTTCAGCATTGATAAACGACTTGAAGGAACGAGTGTTCAAGGGGATAGCGGATTTGAGGCTGCTAAAAAAAATGGGAGATTGTTGTTGTTCTTCGAGCAACAGTCTATTTGGTTCTCACTGTTGAGCGCTGGCACTGAAACTACTTGAAAGAAATTGTTCCGATAAGTAATAGCCAGGCGGTGCCATCCGGATGTTGAACGCCTATGGCTCTTCCCCCTCCAACGACATTACTGAATCGTCCTGTGCCTCCGTCAATCGTGAACACTCCGTGGATTTCCAAGTCTCCGTTTTGCAATGGAACCATATATCCGTGGTATGTACCGAAGATTGTGCCGCCGTTGGCTGCAGTGTCGGTGTAAGTGCCGTCGTAGAACGTCGGCGGCGTGGTGGTTAGATCTACGGTGTGATGCTGCCTCAAGGTGATTTTGCCAAGATGAGTTGCATACCCACTGCCAGAAATGTCAACATCAAAGATTGGTAAAGGCCCCAGAACAACGGCCTGTGCGGTGGCGTATTCCACGAAAGGCAACTTCCTGAAATCTACGGATCGGGATTGCACCGTCGAGATCGGAAGAATCAATGCGATGAAAGCGATGGCAAGAAGGAGCGCAATTGCTTTTCTATTGTATACTGTTCTCATAGCTTTCCTTTCCCCTCTATTGGATCTTGTGTTTCATTTTGGCTTATGACGCTCGTGTATCCCATCATTATCACCTTGCGTGTGTGCATAAAACTTTACCCCCCAAACCCAAGCTTGAGTTAACTGTGCGGTGCGCGGGGCTTATGCATCATTCCAAGAAGCGACTGAACAAGGTTTTTTCTTGACCATTCATATTCACTCATTTCCTCCATCATGAGGACTTTCTGTGGTGCGTTTGAGAACAATCTCTCTACTATCTGCTCGGCGCCTAGCCCTTCGCTGTGAAGCCTACAGACTGTCTCTTTCAGTTTCAGGACATTGTTGAGAACCTTCTTTACGGCATTGTTATCCCAAAAGCCATGACCGCCATATGCAATTTCGAAGTCCAAATTCGCGACCATTTCAAGTGACTCAATCAGATCTATGTAATCCTCCTCCCTCTTCACTATAACTGGCGCGGGGTTCGTGACTAGATCCCCTATAAAAAGCACATTTTCGATTAGAAAAGATACGTGGTCAAAGCTGTGGCCAGGGGTCTCAAAAGTCGTGACTGCCACGTGCTTGAACTTCATTTTCCTTTCGATTGGGTTCGCATTCACTTGTTTCGGTTGCCCCCAGACTGTTTGTCTGTATGCTGGAATTTCTGGAGGGCCTGCAAGGATTTGAAGAGATACTCTGGGAGCGAAGACGTCAACGTCAAATCTCTCCTTGAAAAGGCGCGCTCCGCCACAGTGGTCCTCATGATAGTGAGTTATGAGAACAGCCTCTACGTTGAGGCTCATATTCTTTATGAAGTTTACGGATTCCTCAGCCGCAAGAGGACAGCCAGTGTCCAAAAGCAGCCCTTTGTAGTAGTAGAACGTTGTCCAGTAGTAGGGCTCTCCATTGTATTCTTTGCCAACACTTATCGAAAAGAAATTGTCGGCAATTTGCTTCCACTTGAGCATGCAACACACCTTGCCTAGAACTGGATAAAAGCATTCTTATCGCGCGATAACTTTAACGCGCGCTAAGAGACGCGCGCGCTATCACAAGTTATGAGTCATTTCGATTATACACCTCAGCCTATACAGCCTCAGTTTGCAAAAAGCAACCTTTGATTGGGCTCTTTTCAGAATGTCGTAAATGTCCCAAAATGTCCCTAGAAAAAGTGCGCGGGCGATGAGAGAGGAAAAGCGTTATTTGTAGGAGAACCATTAAGAGCCTGGCGATGAAAACTGCTGAAACAACTGGCAAAGATCGATCGATCGCTGGTGCAGGGAGGAGAGTTTGTCCCGATTAACTAAGCAATTACGCGCTGATGAGAAGGTTTTATGGAGTGGCAAACCTGTAAAGATACCGTTCATACTCCCGAGCTTGGCGGCCATTCCTTTTGGGTTGGTTTTCATGGTCATCTCTATTTCTTGGATGACGCCTCTAGCCTTAGAGGGCCAGACCCCTTTTGGCTTTTTGGCTTGATCTTCTTCTTTGCCGGATTTGGAGTAGGCTTTGGCGCACCTATACGGCAGCTTGTAGCTTACAGAAACACGGAATACTTGATCACGGATCAACGGCTAGTCACCCAGACGGGCGCCATAGGGCTGGACACCAGATATCTCGATTTAGATAAGATCCAAGAGGTCTACGTTCAAGTCGGTTTCATTGACAAGATGTTCGGAACTGGAACCATATTCGCTGTAACTGCTGGAGCGTCTATGTGGGCAGAGGCGTAGCTCCCACTCGCCCTAGTCTGGCGTCCTTGAAAGATCCGTACGAGGTACAGAAGTTGCTTCAAGAGGCCATGGAAAATGGTCGAACTACTTAGAACTGCGGGATAGAAAAAAGAGGGCGCGCGCGCCATAGACAATCCCGAAAGATCCATCGAAGACACTCTAGAAAGAGGGAAAAAAATAGTTGATAAAAAGAGGTAAGAAAATACGGCTTCGAGATGGTGGGATTGTTTGCGATTCTGAGTCTATGGGCTTTGTTTATGATTTATATGATTGGCACAGTTATGTAGGCCAATTTCTTTCAAAACCTTAACTCATTTCCATAGAACACAAAAAAGGAAAGGGTTAGGCTAACACTCTGAGGTTGGCTTTAAGGATAATTCTCAGACACGCTACTTTTTCTTTCCGCCTTTTTTCGCCTTCGCTTTTGCCTTTTTGGCCATTTTTGTATCCTCAACAAAATAATACATCGACATTCACATTTAGAACTTATGAATTTAGAATATTGATTGTGGAGATTCCAAAAAAGAAAGCCCGCGCGCTATGATAGCAGAATGATGGTAAAGAAAAAAGGGAAGAATTAGCTTCTATATTTTTGGCAAATAAAACAAACCTACAAGTTGCTTACATCAAGATATTGGAGCGCAAGTGAGAGGCGATAGCCTGGATGCGACTTGTCCTGACATAAGCAGTCTATCCTTGTTTCTCATCTGGCTTCATCGCAGTTTCCTTGCGAAGAACGATGTACGGAGCCTTCCTTCTGAAATAGATCGTGGTGGCTGCAAAGATCACTGTCGTTACGCCAAAGATATACATCAAAATTCTGACAACGCTTAATTCTCCGTTTGAGGCATCAAAATTCCTCTTGATGAAATCGTAGTGTTCTTGCAACGAATCATACTTGGACGTTAGCGAACTGTAATTCGCAAGCAAGGATTGATAACTGGAATTGAGCGAGTAGTAGTCTGTTCGCATCGTGTTGTATTCGGCTGCCAGCGAGCTGTAGGTCATGTTCAGAGCACTATAGTTTGTCAGGAGCTGATTGTAGTCGGTCTGCAACCTGCTGTAGTTGTCCAACAGTTCATTGTACAATCCTAACAGGCCGTCGTATGCAATCGCCCTGACGTAGGTCGCGTAAAAAGTCGTCTTGCCGACGCCCTTGTCCGTTGAAGCTTCAATAACATAGCGAAGCCTCTCAGATGTGTTCTGCGGCAAAGTAACCATTATCTGCCTGGTAATGTTCGCGCCTTGGGAGATGTATTGTGAGATTATCTGTTCGGTGTGAAGCGGCTGCCACTTTCCCGCCACGAAACCGGAAATCTCCAGAGTGGTGTTATAAACGTTGAGATCGACATAGGCTCCTACAGTGAAGTTGCAGGTGATGGTGTTGGCTGGTTGGGCTTCCTGTGGAATTTCAAGCGAGCCCCAGATATACCCGTGCGTGAAGGTAATGGTGTTGAGTTGCGATGCGCTCGCCACATGACCCAAGCCTAACAGCAGAGTCAATCCAAAAACCAAAACTGACAGTTTGCTTCTCAATCATGACACCATATCACCTTCATCACATTGCGTATTTATTGTTAACTAGGTTCAGGGCCAGTGTGCGGTCTTGTGTTTACCAGTGCCTCTGTTTCCGCTACAGGACAGCCTTTCAAGTAACGCACAACCTTCTACGTTTGAAAGAGCAGAGCGTTCAGAAGCAAAAAGAGCGTGCTTTGGCAGATCCGGAACATTAACTATATTTTGAAGAAGCGTTGATTCTATCTGTGGTTGGCATCCCCCTCTCAGGTGGAATGTTGGTTCAAGGTTCAGCGCGCTTAGATGAAAAGTCGACTGAAGAGATTCTTCGTTTCTGCAGACACATCGCGGGCTCTTGCCAGATCGAAGCCATCTGCATTTGCGGCGATTACACTCTGGGACTACCCGCTGCCAAAACAACACTTCAGGCTTTGGTCGTCATCCACGATTTTCAGCCCAGACTTATGAATTATGTGAAGGCTATGGATGGCATCAACGTTGCTGTTCTGGCAGTTGACGAATGGGTTTTTGAAAGGGACGTTGACAGAGGATTCTTGGGCGAAGCCCTTGCTGGGGGGATTGTTTTTCCGTACACACCTGTAATCAACAGAGACTATCTCCGTCTTCAAGAAGTCAGACTGAAAAAGAGGCTTATAATCGAAATCCTGCAGAGCCTTGTCCTAGATTTTCCAGAACTTTCCTATGAGTTTCACATAAAACCAGAATACTTCATGTATGAAACCGTGCTGACAAGGGTGCGGCTCTTTCCTCCAATGATATACGCTTTGGCGAGTTTCATACGTGAAAGCAGGACCGGAGAAGACGTCAAACGTGTTCTTGATGGGTTTCTGGAGGCCTTGGAAGAGCTGGAGAGCAAAGGTGACATCAATTATTCTAATGGATATGTGACAATGTCGAAGGACTTTGTAGACAAAGCCAGAAACCGCAAGACTCGCTTTACAAGTATTCTCAGAACGGGTCAGAGAGCCTTGTTCACATCGCTGCTGGGCGTTCTTCCGCAGGTTCTGACTGTTCTTACACAAAACAAGGAAAGTTTTCCCAACATTCAGAAAGTTCTTGATGAGACTGCAAGACTTGGACAGCAAATCGAAGATCCTGAGAATCACATCTTCGTTCCTACTGGCACCGGGCTTGCGCCTCTAGCCAACCGGATGGACATCAAAGCATTCGCGAAAAAAGTGCTTGCAGCAGACAAAGATGCAGACGTAAGGATCGAGAGCATTGGCGGCATCTTGAACGACGTTTATCTGGTCAAGACCTTCTCAAAAGGCGTTGAAAAGAAAGCTGTAGTCAAAAGGTTTAGAGATTGGTCAAATTTCAAGTGGTTTCCTCTCACCCTTTGGTCCGTGGGAACTAGGACCTTTGCAGTCTTGGGAAACTCACGACTTGAAAGAGAATGCGCTATCAACAGGTTGTTAGATTCTAAGGGCTTTGCGGTTCCTAAAGTCTTGTACGTCAGCCCGAATGAGCGTCTGATTTTCATGGAATACGTGAAGGGTGAAAACTTCAGCAATGTTATAGCCAGAATTGCAGCTTCCAAGCTTGCCATCGAAGCCGAGAAAGATTTGGACATCTTTGAAAAGGCTGGGGAATTGTTTGCGAGAGTCCACGCCCTTGGCGTTGCTTTGGGAGACACAAAACCCGAGAACTTGTTGGTTATGAAAAGCGGCAAGATTTTAATAATGGATTTTGAACAAGCGAGCCGAAACGGTGACAAAGCATGGGACGTGGCTGAATTTCTGTACTATACCGGACATGAGATTCCACCATTTACCGAGGCGAGTCGAATCGAGCAAATTGCAGAATCTTTCGTTCTTGGTTACCTGAAGGCTGGAGGAGACACTAAGGTCGTAAAGAGCGCTGGAGGTCCCAAATATACGAAAGTCTTCAGCGTTTTTACTTTTCCGCACATAATGTTCATACTTTCAAATGTTTGCAGAAAAGCAGACAAGTCAAGGGAATAAGCATGATTAAGCGTGGAACAACCCTAACGTTCTATGGAGGAGTAAACGAGATCGGTGGAAACAAAATCCTGCTAAAGGATGGGGACACGAGAGTCTTCTTTGATTTCGGCATGTCCTTCGGAATGAAGAAACTGTTCTATTCGCCTCCGTTTCTTTCGCCTAAAAGCGAGAAGAGCCTGCAAGAACTCGGAATCTTGCCCAGAGTGGAAGGAATCTACAAGTTTGATAATGAAGCACCAAGCATCGATGCCGTTTTCATCTCCCATGGGCATTTGGATCATTCGGCGTACCTGTCTTTCATCAATAGGAAAATTCCGGTTTATTGTGGAGAAACAACAAAAACCATCTTGCAGGCGCAAAGCGAAATACGGAGAGCTGATTTGGAGTTTAACGTTGAAGGCATGACTTTTGAGTCCTTCAGAACTGGAGAGAGAAAAAAGATAGGCAGTTTGGAAATCGAGCCGATTCATGTTGACCATTCTGTTCCGGGCGCTTATGGCTTTGTCATTCACACTTCAAGCGGCGCAGTCATCTACACTGGGGATTTCCGTGTTCATGGCGCTAGGCCAGAGATGACCCGGGACTTTGTGGAAAAGGCCAAGGAAGCGGATCCCGTGGCGGTCATTACTGAAGCCACAAACATGACTGGCGCGTCCGTATCTTCTGAGAGTGAAGTTGAGAGCAAGCTGAACGAAATTGTTGGGCAAGCAGACGGCATTGTCCTTGCAGAGTTTTCTCATGCGGATGTTGACCGTTTGAACAGCTTCTTTCGAGTTGCCAAGAAGAACGGTCGATGCTTGGCTGTTTCACTCAAGCAAGCCCACCTGTTGAATGCACTTCGTGCGGACAGGAGCCTGATTGTGCCAGACTTGAACGATGACAATGTTCTGATTTTTAGAAAATCGAAGTCAACAACGTACAAGTGGGAGAAGCAACTCCAGGAACAATACCCAGACAAGATCATTGACGTGTTCGGAGCTTCGAAGCAGCAATGCAAGCTGGTTCTAGCGTTATCGTTCTATGATCTCGAGGAGCTCGTAGACATCCAGCCAGGACCCGGCAGCTGTTATATTCTGTCTGCTTCTGAACCCTTCAATGAGGAGATGGAGATCGATTTTGAAAAGCTTGTCAACTGGCTCGGGCATTACGGCTTACCTCAGTACTATGTCCATGTTTCAGGGCACATCATGCCGTTACAATTGAAGAATATCCTCAGGGAATTCGGCTCACCAAAAATCTTCCCCGTGCACACGGAACAGGCAGGTTTGTTCGCCAAGTTCATGAGAGATCTGAAGGGCAAGGTGGTGCCCACGCAAAAAGAGAGGGAATACGGAATCTAGGTTGGCTGATTTCAGCGAACACTAAAAGGACTTGAAGTTTAGGCTTCAAACTGTGGTTCAGTCGAAACTTCTATTGGAGAGCGGATGTTCAGTTGGCTGAGTAGAGCTTGAACTCCCACGAGTCCTCTTCTTTGTACACTTTCCTGAGTATTTCTGTTGCTTTCGTCCTGTCTATTGCAAGTAAGAGTTTCGCGATGTGCTCGCAGAGCTTCTTCGTCAATGATATCTTTGTCCAGTCAGCGCAATCGTGCAGAATTGTCTTGGCGTCTGTGTTTATGATTATGTGATAGTCTCTTATGACGGCCTCAACATTTCCATCTGTCTCTTTCACTATTGACAGTTCATCGTCTTTGATCTGTTCTGCCCTTTTCAGCCTTTCGGCAGGAACGAAATAATGCAATAGATCCTCAAAATCAACGGTTTTCGGCGCAACAAAGCTTTCAAGAGTGGAGGTCTCCAGTTTGGAGGAGGTCTGCAGGTAATTCTCTACGCGCTTCTTGGCTTCGACCTGTTTGACCTCTATGGTTCCCAACATCTCCATGACCTGCAGGCAATTTTCAACTGCGTATCCGTGGTAGTGGTTGTTGAAATATCCGTATATTTTTTCAACCTTGCTAGCAGCTTCACGGACTTTAGGAGCCCAAGGTTCAAGCTCTTGGAGAGAATACTGATAGTCGTACCAGGGTCTTGTTCCACGTCCGTGCCACCGAAAATACGCGATGTTTGATGTAAAATGCATTTCTGGAGGAAGCAGAGGTTCGTCGACAATTGTGTATGCGACCCGATATTTTTCGAGCAAGCTCCATGTTTCCGGTCTGATCCACGCCCGGTCTCGAAATTCGACGGCAAATCTCACGTGCGAGGGAAGTATTTTGAAGAAGTCTTCTAGTTCTCTGGGCCTGTAACTGAATTTTGGCGGCAGTTGGATGAGTATGCAGCCGAGTTTTCCGCTTAGAGAAAGAGGCTCCATGAGTTCTATGAATCTCTGCATGTCCTGTTCTATGCCTTCTGGCAGGCTCAGCTTCTTCTCGTGCGTGATCAATCCTGGCAGTTTTGCCGTGTAGACGAAGCCTTCGGGCGAGTATCTGGTCCATCCCATGACAGTGCCTTTGGATGGATACCGGTAAAAAGTTGAGTCTATCTCGACGGTGTTGAAGATTCTTGTGTATGCTCGAAGCATGCTTTTGTCCGTTTTTGCATAGAAGGGGCCTATCCATTCCTTGTAGCTCCATCCTGACGTGCCGAGAAAAACCTTGCTCAGATTTGCAGCCAAATGTGTCACCTTACTACCGACTGCAGTGTGCCAGTGATTTCGTTGATGTCGTTGTATGTTCTCTCTGGAAGCTTCTGCAGGAGGTCTTCTGCGTGTGCTTTTTCTGTTTTGGTCAGGTCGAAGAGTCTCCATCCTTGACTGCGGATCAGCTCTTGCTTAGTTGTGGGGAATTTTGCGTCTTCTCTCAGAACTTCCTCAAGAGAGGAGAGTCCGGTCGACCTTGTGATGTTTGGGAACTTGCCGGTCTGTTTGTATGTCTTCAGTCTGGCTGCGTCTTTGTACATTCTGACGAAGTGGAAGCTCATGACTACTTTCTCAGACTTCGCGCTTGAGGCCTTAGTGTCTATGTAGGTTAGTTCCTCATCTGTTGGCTGGTACACGTTGTGCTTTCCTTTTCCGAAAAGCCTGGTGTAGAGTGTGTCTGATTCGTATGCAGGCGTTTCTCCTTTCGAAAGGTCAACGGCGTGAACTAAGTTGTGGTCTTGCATGGTTTTTAGCAGGTCCGGAGGCAAGTTAGGAGGCTTCGCTGCTCTTATTTCGAGAGCAAGTCGCAGTTCACTTAGGTTTGCGGAGCCGAGAAGGTTGCGGAGATCGTCGGCGAAGGCTTTTGTTGGTTTGAGTGTTGGTGGAGTTTGAAGGTGTAGTATTTCAGCTTTTAGGATGCTGCATGTGTGCTTCATCTTTTCGAGCGTTTCAAGTGTTTCTCGCCTTGGCCGCAGGGTTTGATTGTGTGTTATTGAGTGGTGTGCTCTTACGCTGAACTTGAAGTCGGGTGGCACGAGTTTTCTCCAGTTTTCCGCTTCCTCTGTTGTGGGAATGTGGTAAAATGTTGAGTTGACTTCGACAAAGTTGAAGACTCTGGAGTAGGCCACTAGTGGATTTAGTCCTGGGATTTGAAAGTATGCCCATCCGCCTGTTCCGATTAGGTATTCTTTCAAAACTTGCACCGTCGTGGTTGGCTCGTGCTTTGTAGCAGTTACCGGGGTTCGGATATTAAAGACTGCCTTTGACGGAACGTTGCGTCACGTCGATGGTTTGGTTCTCAGGTCAACATTGCCGACTTGCACCTAGGAGACATAGCAGGCGTGAAGCGACCTCACGTTACTTTGCTATTCACTTCTTGGTGGACGTCACTTTTGACAAGGTAGGATAGGCTTTGCAGCTGATAGCCCCCTCTAGGTTTTGATGTGTCGTGAATATTTGAATCCAAATAGACGAGCCTCCGAAATCTCGATGTTTGCTGGTTCAACCTTGAAACTCAACTATGATTCTACGATTGATAAGCCCGCCTCATTTTTCCAGCGGTCATGATGAGAACGGTGCTGGTTCGGGCGGTGAATGGATGCGTGGATCTCAAATCCGTCCCTCACACCCTGCCCTGATGACCAATCGAATCTGCCAAGAAAAATAAGCCCCAGTAAAAGGTTCATCACCAATGCTCTCCAAATGAAACGCGCACTGCTTGCGGAACGTTTGGCTGGAATACTTGAGCGCACGTTGAGTACATCTATAGAATTTAATTCCACGGTACTTTAAATATTGCCGAATGGTTTGTAACTTATGGATGCTCCAACGTTGAAGCGCCGACGAGGGGCGTGATGATACAAATACCCAAAGGAAAGGAGGTGGAAAAGGCGAACATGAAAAGGTCTGGCTATCTGCTTGTCATCGTGCCATTACTCTTGCTGATAACGACGAGTAGTCCGGTCGTAGCATCTGCAAATACTCATACAGCGTATTTCGGGGTTGCCATCTATGGCCGTGGTCTTGTGCTTTATAATCACGGATATGCACAAATTCCATACTTTATTGGGTCGACTGTTGGCACTTTCGGCTTTATGGGCATGGCTTCAGTAACGGAGATTCAGGATACACTCCTTGGTGAGTGGTATCAAGTAGTGCCCGGAACCTTGAAGGCATGCGGCTGGGTGTCGGCGTCTTGGTCAAAGGAAGGAGTGAAATGTGCGATTGACGTTCGCATCTATCCAATTGCGACACAAATTCAAGGGATACTTAATCCCGATCAGGATGCCCTCAGCTTCAGCAGCGGACTGCCGAGCACAGTGCTAGGGTGCACAGGTTTCTTCAAAGCTGGCTCTCAGAAGACATCCATACAAGGTAAGTGCGGCTTATATGTGGTTCCCTATAGCCTCATCGGACTGCCGACGGATGCATACATGGCGTTGTGGATGCTTCAGTTCGTGATTGACAACACTTCAATTGTGCTTTCGTGGGTCGATAAGCCTAGCACTGCAACCGTACTCTTGGAGGACGGGTCTGTAACCGTCGTATCCGTCCCTGCGGCTCTGATCTTCAAGCATGAAGTAGTAGTCTCATAATGCTAAGAAGGGGCTACTGCGCGCGCTAATCGCTAGCCATTGGACGAAGCAGGGAAAGACCGAATGGCACTGCTTATAGTCTTGAAATCCTCTTCCGTTGTGCACTTTTGATGAATGCGTGAAAGCTCCCACACATCAACCATTATCGCGGTATTTCCTTGAGAACACCGGGATGGCGACTGCGACTCGGCTACAGTATATCAGCTGAAGGTTATGACAAGCTTTAAACCTAGCAATTTCACTCATTTGATTTCGTTGGGAACACTTGCCTGAACCGCCACTATCCAGTATACTGACGCATTTTGCTCGATCAGGAACGGTCCTTGATATTGGCTGCGGCAGAGGTGTCTATACAGCAGTGTTACTGAAAAAAGGATACGCGGTCGTAGGGATCGATATTAATCGTCCACGGTTAAGACGAACCTCTAGGCTTACCGATGTATCTATGAGCGATTGCAGAGCCTTGCCATTCAAAGAACTATCCTTTGACCTAGTGTGCATGTTGCAGATACTTCATCATGTCGAAAGACCAAAGGTAGTTTTAGATGAGATTTCACGAGTGCTGAAAGATGGCGGGTGGCTGTATATCACAGAGGTTGTCGAAGACAATCCTCTGTTCAGGTTTCTAAGGAATGCCCATCCATCTTGGGAGGGAGACCCAGTTAAAACTCGCTTAAGAAGAGAGGAATTGAAACAAATGCTAGCGAGCAGATTCTCAATGTTCCGAGAAGATATGTCTAATGGTAACTTCCATTGGTTGTGGTGGGTTCTTGGAACCCGGATCATAGACCCGCATAAGCTAGACACTTGTTTTGTCACTAGGTTCATACGTTTCATGGAAAAGCAAATAGATAAAGCTCTCAAGAGTCGTTTCTCGTGCACATATCAGGCCATACTAACCCGGGTACCAGCTTTTTGACAATGGTTGCCGGAAGAAACAACAAGCAGAGTAGTATTGCCTTCTCGGCGGCGCCCACTATGGAAGCTCAACGCTTGCAGCTCTCAAGTATGAGAATGCTGCGTGCGCACCGCTTGAAAAGGACATTGCCAATATGATACCCTGTTCTTCTCATGTTCCTCACTTTTTCCTGCGAAGTATATTAACGCTATCGGAAAGCCAATTACGAATTGGTACTATGGAAGAGATCCGAATTTTTAGCGTCGATATTGAGGGTGGATTATTAGGTTTTGTCGTGTGCGACGATTCACAACGTATAAGTTGCGGTCTGGACTCTTGATATTCACGATAGTCATGAGCGTCACCACAAAGCCGGATCGCCGGATACAACTGCTCTTCCACACGCTGGGTCTAAGTTGCCTAGGCGGCGCTATATTCCTGCAGGTCCTGGTTTTCACGGACATACTTCAGCATGGATACTTTATGGCGGTGGAGAAGAACCCGGCCATCCTTTCGTTGGAAGTGCTCTTGACGGTCTTTTCGCTAGCCTATTTCATATACATATATCAGCGTTTCATTCGGTCAATGAGATGACTGTTTTTCAAAAGTCGAACCCCTGTTTTCTAGATTGCGGAGAAATCGGGGAAAAATGGATAGAAAATGTTAAATAAGTTTTGTATTAGAGTCGGTCAGTAAGCTATGCTGAGGGATGGTAATGAAAGGAATGTCGAAACTAAGTCTGACATTGATTCTTCTCACGTTATCGTTTGCAGTTTGCGGAAAGATACAAGTTCAAGCGATGGAAGAAAACATGAAGACATTCTTTGATGCAGAGATTCCAGGGATGGAGATTCAAGTCAACGCAACTGCTTGGACGCAACCGGCACAGAATATGACAGTGATTCTAAGTCTCACAGCGCGGACCAATGTCCATGTCGAGACTTTCAGGCTGGATGTGTTCGGCTTCTTGAACGGCACAGTTAAGATTCCAATGACAAGTGTCACAGACGGCAACTTCACGCTAAACGATGACACAAAGATGTATGATCGCACCTTTGAAGTCCCTAATCAAGCCTGGGGGGTCACTTATGGACAGATTACAGCGACCTATTCGGCCGACATTGTAGGTTTGCAACTGGAGTTTCCAAACATGACAAGCGGTTTCTACATGACTAACGTCGAAAACACTTTTTTGGAGGGTCTGCAGAGCCAGCTCAGAAGCATGAATGAGAGTTTTCAACAACTAAACAGCACTTATTGGCAACTGCAGCAGGATTACACGGCTCTGCAAGCTGCCAGCATGAATGATCTTGACAACACTCGCCGAGTTGCAGTTGTTCTGGGTGTAACAACAGCATTCTTCGTTGTTACAACAGTGTTTTTAGTCATGCGGAGACCAAAGGAGATCTGGTGAAGAGTTCTTCCTCCTTGTTGCTTTGACTTGGCAGATGAAAAAACCTGGTGGGCTGGAAAGAACTGCGAGTTCCGGCTTTCTCAGTCACTCTATTCTTTGTGGAGGTTTTGAGCGGCAATGAACGTTAAGCCATGTTCAGTCAAAACCTTGGCTGTATTGTTTACTGCATCATGCTTGTCCAAGTAGTTTGCCAAAAGCTTTGGCATCAGTCCCTTCTCAATTATGTCTTTCTTAGGCACGAAGTAGTCAAGAATGTCTGAAGGGTGATCTCTCGTCTTCTCTGTTTCGGGGATTCCGCCCTCATGCTTGGCACTGATGTTCTTGACGTGGTCTGCAAGCCTCACAAGTTCATCGACTCGATTGTATGGTTGCCTGACGATGCTCTTGTAAGCCTCGGTGATATGATGCTCAATACGGACAATGTCTTCAAAACCCAACGCCTTTCGCACATAAGCGCACAACTCGATCGTTTCGTTGTTAGTTGAATTTGAGAGGTTGAAGCCGATCAACGGCGTTGAGCCGTCTTCCCGACTGAATAGTTTTGCAGTCATCAACGTCCAGAAGATTGAATATGGATTGTCGATCCCCAAGAATACGGAAATCTTGAATTCAATATCAATTCCCAACTTGCGCAACCAGTATCCCAGTAGCACTGTTCCGGAGTTTGTGTTCAATACTTGGGGAATGCCGTACTGCGTGTAGTAGTGGAGGAATTCGTCAACCCATTTCAAAGAATACTCGTTTGGGGCGCCCAACCCACCAAGATAGCCAGTAATTGTTTCTGGGCCTCCCAAGTGAACGTTGATCGGTTTACCGTCGGGTCCGGGAAGGGTGCCCTTCGTGTCCAAGGTCTCCACCCAAGATGCTCCAATGATCTGCATCGCCGTCGCAAATGCCAATATGTCGTCATCTTCAACTTGTTCCTTCATGGAGCGGACGCGAATGTAGCGCGAGGGCATCAGGTCTTGTCGCTCAATTGACCTCTTTGCTTCTTCAATGAGCCAAGGGAAAAAGTTGAACGCACTGATCTCAAGAGCGACCGCAAAAGACTTGGCGAACTTCATTGACGCAGCCTTCTTTCCTAGAATCCTTTCACGGTATTCTGGAATGCTTGTGAAAACCTTGTTGTCTCTTTGTTTAATGAGCCATTCAAGGTCTTTCATGAAAGGGGAGTTCTTTTTCCGCAGCCGCGCTATAAGACTATCGGTCTTGCGTGCTTCCTTGGCCTTGTGGTTGATCTCATCAACGCCGCCATACTTTTCGACGATCTCCAGCAGGCCGTTAACGAGGGGGTTGTCCTTCCTCAAAAGGAACTCATTGACCGCTCTAACATTATCTTCGCTGATCGTCAAAGATTTCCTGCGGTCAGCCACAACCGTCAGCCTCCGACATGTTGTTTGTTCAACCCCACTCAATTTAAGCGTTTTCAATGGCATTTAAGGATCAGTCATGGCGACGCGTATTGATACGGAAAGTATTGCAGTTCGCCAGCGTAGTCGTATGTTTTCGTTTTGATTGGCGCTCTGTTGTTCCCTCCGCCCAAAGCGTCTATCTCAAACCGAAGGCTGTTATCAATGCAGTTTGACTCGGTTCGCGGGGCAAGATAGTCAATGAACCCAGCCTGAACTAGATACTTGTCCGGAGCCTGGCTCCTGTAATCCACATAACTTACAATTTTCTGGCCTATTCTTGCTATTCTGCTTTTCATGTCGTAGTACCATTCAATCTTTTCCTTGCTGTATGGCGACGTAAAGTTTATTTCGTAGGTGGGAGTGTGAGAATAGTTCGCTTTGAACCAATTGGCAATTGCTTCAAAGTCCCAAAACTGATAAGGTCTCGTCGTCGTCACTTTCTCGATCCAATCCTTGGCCTCATTCGAATATCCACCGCTGTAGCACCATGCCCACTCAAATTGGCAGACTGCCAAGCCAAAGGGCCAAGACCCAGAGATGCTGTTGTCTATTAGCCGCAGAAAATACTCTTCAGCCACAGACTTGTATCCATGAAAAACCAGACTAATCAGATTTTGCGGGTGCAGTTGTATTTCGTGGCTTACCCTGAAACTCTCAACCCAGTCCCATGTCGAATGGGGAAGGATGATTATTCCCCGTTCTGTCTCGTTGTTGGGAACCAAGACGTTCAGGGTATTGGCGTAGTAGGGCATTTGAAACCCCCCTCTCATCGTCATGAAGTCTATAGCATATTGATCAAAGCAGTAGCCTTGAACATAGATGAAGCCCTCACTTAGAAGGTAATTGCACGTGTAGGTGTCCGGTTGGAAACTCATTATCCCTTGAGGCACATATCCGAGGCTCTCGTTATACCTCTTGATGCATTGATCCATCCAGGAGGCGCGCCTTTCCGTACTGTTAGTTTGAATGTAACTCATTTCCGGAATGATCTTCCCATACTGTTTCAGCTTGCTGACTCGTGTTGAATTGCCAAGAATGTAATCCATAGCAACGTCCCTTATGGCGAAGGTAAAATGGGAATAATTCAGATAGTCCAACCATGTTGAGAGCTCATCGAAATACTCTGGCTTCTCTAGGATTATCGAGAAGGTAACGATGCCTGTCCTTCCAAGATCTACACTCCTGAGGAACGGAACAAAAAGAACGATTGATAAGCATATAGAACTGAGAAGAGCAACAAGCAGAACAGGCTTATTTGTCATTTCCTCTTTCCCATCACATTGTGAATAGACGTTTGAGAGACGTTCCGAATTTAACTTTTGTCATCCATTGGACCACGCATATCGTGCAAATGCTAGAGTGAGCCTACAGTCTATGCCACTAAATCGAGAATAGTCCTGACAATCGCGGCGGCGAGAGCTTTGACTATCTACAGGCGCTTTGGCCATGAAAACCGACTTGCATAAAACCAAACGCTGTAAATCAAAGCAATGCTGAAAGCTGGTGTAGCTTGGAATCTGACAACAATTGTGGATCTCTCATTGCAGAAAGGGGTCCTCACGGTCAGTCATTTTGTCTCTTCATGTTGTTCGATATCTCAAGGCTCAAATCATATAAGAGGCATGTCTAAAATAGAGGTGGAGAGAAATCATGTATAAGCCAGAGGGAATTCTACCGGCTCTAGTCACGCCTTTTACAGACGATGGAAAGACTGTCGACGAAGGCAGACTACGAGCGTTGGTCAACCACTGCCTCGGGTTGGGCGTGCACGGAGTCGTTCCATGCGGCACGACAGGCGAATTCATAAACTTGACAGTAGAAGAGAGAAAACGAGTAATCAAAATCGTGATCGATGAAGTCAATGGGCGTGTCCCAGTTGTTGCCGGAACGGGAGCGAGCGGAACAAACGAGGCTGTGGAGATGACAAGGTACGCAAGAGACGTAGGTGCTACCGCGGCACTGATAGTCACTCCATTTTATCTCAAACCTGCAGACCGTGGAATCTACGAGCACTATTACACGATAGCGAATGAAGTGGACTTGCCCATAATCCTCTATAACATCCCGCAATGCACAGGCCTGCCACTTCCTTGGCAGATGGTCGAAGACTTGGCGCAAATTCCAAACGTCGTCGGTGTGAAGGACAGCAGCGGACAGTTGAGCTTCATACTCGCCGTACTGGAGAAAGTCAGAGACAAGATCGACGTTCTGTGTGGACACGACGAAGTTGTTGTAGCAGCATTAGCCGCCGGGTGTTCGGGGGCAATACTGGCAAGCGCCAACGTTATACCTGAGATTTGGATTCAAATATACAACCTCGTTAAAAACGGTGAGCTTCAGAAAGCCCGGGAATTGCAGTACAAGGTGCAAAAAATAGCCAGGATAATAGTAGGAAGCGGCCCAGTTGGCACAAAAGCAGGCCTGAACATGATGAAAATCAAGGTGGGTCCGGCTAGAAAGCCGCTGAGCGAAGGCGGAGAACTGACATACGAGTCGAGAGAGGAACTGAGACTTGACCTAGAAAAAATAGGCAAAATACAGCCTAAACCAATAACGTTTGAAATCGGCGAGAAACCAGTTGAAGAGCGATTCATGGCGATAGACGTTACACCCGAAATCATAAGAGGCTTCAAGCTACGAGTAGGTGAAGCCTTGGCGGGACAAGGTGCAGAAGTGGCCCACATAGACCTCCTGATAGGAAAGAAAGATGGACCGGTTGCAGAAGGCCTTGCAAAAGCAAAAGCAACGCCCGCAGCCGGGCATGAACCACTGTTGGCACTTCTGGAGCCAAATCTATCGGTTAAGCCCGATACACTAATCGTGCCGACAGTCACCATCAGAGGCATGCGTCAAGCAAGCATGGTGTATGGACCAGCTCAGACAGCAGTGGCGAAAGCGGTCGTTGACAGCGTCGCAGATGGTACAATTCCGAAAGGAGCTGTTGATGACCTAGTGATCATTGCAAACGTGTTCGTCCATCCAACAGCTGTTGATCGCCAGCGCGTCTACATAAACAACTACAAGGCCATGCGCCACGCCATCCGCAAAACGATAGAAGGCAGACCCACTGTGGATGAGCTGATAGAAAACAAGGACCGCTCGAAGCACCCGTTCAAGTACACACCATAGTGAATGCAATTGCCGACTCAGAAAATAGCAGAGAACGACTATGTGCTTCTCAGCCTAGGCCCGAGGAAAACGTATCTAGTCAAGGTTGAGCAAGGAAAAAGTTTCCACACGCACAAAGGTTTCATGAAGTTCGATGACCTCATAGGGAAAGAATACGGGATCGTGGTTCCTAGCAGTCTGGGCTTTGAGTTCGCGGCCTTGAAACCTCTTTTGCGTGACTTCATCATGAAGTCCGTGCGTCAGACCCAAATAAACTATCCGAAGGACATAGCCCTAATGGTCATGTTCAGCGGAATAGGTCCGGGAAGCCGCGTCGTTGAGGCAGGAACGGGGACAGGCGCATTGACCACTGCCCTAGCGCACTATGTTAAGCCAGACGGCAGAGTCTACACCTACGAAATCAGAGAGGAATTTCAGAAGACCGCGGAGAAAAACCTCAGACGCGCCAACCTGAGTGATTTTGTGGAATTCAAGAGCGAAGACGTCACGACCGGAATAGACGAGAACGACGTTGACGCAGTAGTATTGGACTTAGCTGTTCCTTGGCTCGTCGTTCCACATGCATGGAGAGCCTTGAAGCCGTGCGGAACCATGGTTTCGTTCAGCCCAACAATAGATCAAGTTGTGAAAACGGTTGAAGCGTTGAAGGAACAAAGTTTCACAGATATGGAAACGGTTGAGTGCTTGATGCGCGGCATGCAGGTGGAAAGAGGAAAGACACGGCCGCAGACACTCATGACGGGGCACACAGGGTACATAACCTTTGCACGCAAGGCAACGAAACCGTAAACATCAACAAGAAGCATAGCGATGCTGCAACCTCCACTGTCGATTTCAGGGAGGTGTCTTACTAAAACTGATTTCTCCTCGTGCGAGTCCACCGATCAAGAGGGAACCGTTCACGGAGATCCGTGATCTCGACTGGGCATTCTACGTCTTACCACCATGAACACGGCGATGGCGACGACAAAGCTGACTGCCAATGGTCCAAGATCTGTGACTAATGCTATTGATGTACCCGAACCATAGGATCCCTCGATCCCTCGAAACTCGTCCGAGAGTGATTTTGACTGTGAATAACTCGGCTGTGAAATACGATTCTGGACGTTAAGTTCCGCCAGCGCGATCAGTGGAATCAGGATGATCATTAGCCCTAGCACAATCCCGCCCGCAAAGTACGTTAGACCTCTCTTCATGGCAGTCGCCTCTCCATGCAAAGAGACATGTGATTGCTTATAATTCTACACTTTAGAACAGCGTATCTGAATCTCAAAAGGGTCTTGCCCTCCATAATCTGACCGTTTCAACCCAAAAGATGAGCAGCCCGACGAGTCCAAAAACTACGGCGTAGAAGCTAGGAGCTACGTGACTGTAGACACAGAGCACCAAATAGGCCCCGAGCATCGTCGAAAACAAGACCGAGTAGAACAGGTATCGTGGGACCAGGTACCGTCCCATGTGGGTGAAAAACCTCAGAATTCCAATTTTGACTTCTTCTTCAAGCACGTATTCACCGGTTCCCCTCTTCTGTATGAGCCCCAAGTCCTGAAGCTTTTCAAGATGATGTACAGCGATGCTTGGGCTGGAAAAACCCAAGGCACGCTGAACTTCACGTACGCCCACGGTGTGTGTAGGTTGTTGCACCAAGTACCAGTAAACGAGAAGAGTCTTCCCTTTCATTTCAGATTCCAAAACGTCCAGATCAAATCCGTGCGAGGCCTTGGACATAGACTACCGCCAAATACACCTTACAAGAAAACCACTTAAAAGTCTAATGAACGGTTGCAGACAAAGTCACGTGTTCCTTTCTTGCCGACCTATTTCACGTCACCAATCATCATGTCTCCACGCGGGCCAGTATCTGCCCCCGTTACCAAATGTACGACAGCTGAAGACCTTCAAATAGAAGAAGCGTGAACGACTCTGAGATTTTTCAATAAGAAAAGAAACGCGATACTGAAGTGGCGAGTGAAGGTCATGCTAGTTGATCCGCACAAGACGAGAATCACTCTTTCGCCCGCCGTTAAGTCTAGACACGTGCCACCTTGGGTCGCGGAAGAATTCGGAGCATAATGAAAAAAACTAGACAGAGTCCGGCGGACGCTTAGACTGCTGTGAGTCATGAAATCATCGCCGCCTGTATGTTCTCAGGATGAGAACTGAAGTTGTGAACACACCCAGCGTCTGAAGCGAGGCGCCTGCCTGTGAACCTGGGATTCAGTGCAAAAATATGAATCTGAGCTTCTGAAACTAAATATTGAGTGAGTGCTGTCCTAAGATACGATGCAGAAATGAAGACTCGCGGAAGAGATGCGTATAGAGAAAAGGAGAAAACCAAGGACCCGGAAATGGAAACCGTTGGCACTCTGAAAGAGGCCTCTCGAGAGGAAAGAAGAAGAGAAGCTGGCAAGCCATTGTATCTGCTTCGATATGAATAGATAGGTCGCATGCGACTGCTGATCCCATGGAAAGAGGCTGAGAACCGAGGCGAGAGACGAAGTTCTGAAAAATGAATCAGCAAATAAGCGCGCAGCTGCAAAATGGTCAGTCTGGAAACATGAAGAGAACTGAAGCTAATGCAGTTGTTTCTTTCTTCGTTTAACAACAACGAATGATGCCGTCATCACAATCATCAATGAAACCCATTCTAACAGTGGTGTTAGGAAAACGGATTTGTCTATTGGAATCCACTCTCCGCCGACTGGGGTCGGGGTGAAGACCGCCTTAAGCGTGTGATGAGCGTTCATCAGAACCAAGTAGGGGCTTGATGAACCTGCATTGACTGTGTCAAGTTCCCAGTGATGAAACACGTAGCCACTTTGCACTGTGGCTTTCACATCAGCCGTGGAGCCACAACAGTATGAATATGTCCCTGGGGAGGGAACTGTGGTCCCTCCGGTCGTGGTCTCTATCACAAGATCATACAAAGGTACGTAATGGGCGATGGCGGTGTGGAAGGTGTTCATTTCGACTGCTATCGTGTCAATTCCGTTGCCCTGCGAGGAGCCGTCAACATCCCAGTACGCGAAAGCATAACCAGTTACCGGGTGCGCAGTCGGCGCGACATCAACGCCGTTGTCATACCACCAACCATTCGGCGGTCCTGTCTCACCAGCAGGGTTTCTTAACGGCAAGGGAACCAACCCTATTGGGTCAGTAACAACCGTCAGAAGGTATTGAGTCTTCCAGTTCCAGGCGACACTGGAATCTTGGGTTAAGATGAAGGATACTGCTGTGAGAGATCCGGAAGCCGGAACATCACCCGTGCCAGTCCACCCTGTGCAGACGTAGCGAGTCCCAGACCCGCCTGAGACGGGTGAAGTGACTGATGCCATTGTGCTTGTTCCTATGTCAAACCAACCGCTTGTCGGGTTAGGCGAGTCATAAGGTGAGTTCACCGTCAGATATGCTTGAACACGTTTGAGCGAAAGAACCATGTCATTATAGTCAAAGTCAGAGCTAGGGTAGTTCATATTCTCAAACCCGATGAAGTACAAGTTCAAATCAGTCCCACTCTGATAGATCATAGCGTGCTGTTTTCCATCATTGTTTCTAGTTCTCTCAGAGTAGTCCCGTCCGTCAAGAGTATTCAAGCATAAGCCAAATGTGCTGCCGCTTGTGAATGACTTCGTAGTGGGAGGCGTTACATTGCCCATTGGACTGCCAAGCGGTACACCGTCAGGCCCATCAAAAATCAAGTTAAACGCGTCTGTTCCTTTTTCGTACCAATACAACTGGTTAGTGTCTCGCCAACCAGCCCATTCAGCATAAAGGGTTACGTCATACTTCCCTTTCGGAAAAGTTTCGAGCGTCACAGGTATCCGGTTCGTGAAGCCAAAACTGTCCAAAATAGTCAAAAGCGGCGGTTCGGCCGCAACCACAGGCATAACACTCGCGAAAACCACAAGAACAACTACGACTACAGAGACTCCGCCCCTCAAGGTCACTCTCCCCCAAATTCCATGCCTTGTTTCGATATTTTAGGTTTCTGGAAAAGTCTTCTATAACAAGATGACTCCTCACAGCAAGAACAGTCTGTGGTCGCAGAGAAAAAAAACCACTGTCCTTTGCAGAAAAAGCATCTCTAGGTCTTCTACTTCACTGGCGCCATTATGAACACAATCCCGACAGATTGCCGTCCGAGTAACTCTGATTACTCAACTTTCAAAGGATGAGTAATTAACATTATACCCAGTTTTCATTCACTTCTGACTCATTTTCTCCCTGTGAGTGGGGTATCAAGTCAGCGAAAGAAAATTTGTTCTCTTCCCGCGCGCGCCAGAGACTTCTGGAAATGTCGGAAACTATGGGAAATGTAACGTGCGCGCTACACGAACTAAGCATTGGAGTCTTCAAATGGGTGTATCTGTTGGCCTGCCGACCTAGGCAACTCGATTAATTCCTGCTTGTCTCCTTTCTTGATTATCTCTTCCATTTTATCAAGCAATTCTTTCAAATCCAAGAAGAGGTAGCACTCATTTATGAGAAGATCAGTAAATTTCTCATCTTTGAATCCCACGACAATTGTATGTATGTTTCTTTTGGTTAACGCATTTAACGCGGGTACATAGTCTCTATCAGCACCAATCAGGACAACGTGGGTATATATCCCGCCTCGTTCAAGCATCGTAGCGAAGACGGTCATGTCTACACCTTTTTCATGCTCGCCTTTCGAACTCAGATCAACTTGTCGGACGGATACTCCCGTTTCATTCATCAGTTTCTTCAACAGCTCATCACGTTCTTTCCCCTTGAAATTCCCGATCTGCCGTAAGTTAGAGCAGATAAACTCTGTATGGAAAAATGGATGGCTATATAGTCCGTTGTCAAAGAGTCCGCGTTGTATTAGAGGCGCGCGCATGCCTGTTCCGAAAATGGTCAAAAATGGTCTTAATTCGTCTTTTGCGATTTGGGGGCAATTTTAGGACTCGCGTCAGCTTTAGCCTTCTTGCAGTGTCCGCCTTTCTCGAATTGTCGAGG
>Ga0315279_10002076_pt1 | contig 31158 bp, 25 predicted proteins | sample YL17G06_20_MG_FD_203694 | JGI IMG/M metagenome (GOLD analysis project Ga0315279, IMG submission 203694) | Sediment microbial communities from Yellowstone Lake, YNP, Wyoming, USA - YL17G06_20 | ecosystem: Environmental > Aquatic > Freshwater > Lake > Sediment | place: USA: Wyoming | collected...
GGGTGATCTCCTGGGGTCAAAAGTAAAGTTTTCGCAAACTCTCTTTTTATCCCAGTTTTAGGGGGTCCCCAAATGGTTTTCTCAGGTCAGAGTACCATCCAATCCCTCATCCCGTGCATAACTCAGGATACAGATCGTTCTCTCGGGGCATCATTTTATCAAAACCCCACTTGCCCCGATCGTATGGATGAAACAGGATAATGTCGGCTTCGATGCCCAGCTCCTTCAAGTCACGGACCCTCTGCTCGAAGTATCTGAAGTATTCAGGATTAAATCGCGCAAAATCCCAACCTTTTTCTTTGGATCCTTCGTAAGGGTACATCGGCGGTTCATTTTGAATATAAGTGCTGTACTGCTTGGGGAAGACACACATCCGGATCTTGTTGAAGGGCGCCTTTTCGAGAGTCTCCAGCGTTTGTTTCACAAGGGCATCCCCCTGCCACACCCAGGCATAGCAGGTCGTCCCCACCGGATAAAACGGTGTGCCGTCGGCGTAGCCGAAATGGTATGTGTTGCGGATGCCAACGGGGCCGTGATTGTTCCCCTTTGCTTTCGTGCATGAAAAAGTGCCGGCCTTTCCGTCGAATTCCCGAACGTTGCTTTTTAAGGAGTAGCGCCACTCGCCAGCGGCATCGGGCATGAAGCGGACTATATACACGCCATTTCCATCGTAAAAGCCGTCCGCCTGCAGCACCCTGTTCGCGAATTTGAACTCAGCGGTGAGTTCTACATCGACGAAAGGGTTTCCTCCGGAAGGCCCATCAAGCCTGATTTCAAAAACCTCGTACTGCTCGACGGTTTGCGCCTTCAGCTCCGACGATGGTGCACTGCAGAGTATCCAGGACAATATCAGCGCCGCGGTTGGAATTCGGAATGGTCTCATATCGTTTTCTCGTCTGATTTTATTGGACATCGATCAGCAAAAGCGCGTCTGTTACGGGGACATCGTGCCCTATTTCCTGATTGAGCCCTGCGACATTATCAGTCGGTTTACTCACAGGTTCTATTCTTTTCCCGATGCCACTTCCCGGAATCAGGAGCGCCTCCCTCCTGCCCATTCCCCCAGACCGTTGGTAGAAACGGAACCGTGGTGCCAATCCCTGATCTGGCCCTATAGAATTGGAAGGATATGCGTTCTGTATTAGACTCGGGTTCGACCGGCAACACCCGTGTTTCGGATCCAACAATCAAATCGGCAGATAGGAAGGACAAGCCACGTTTCCGATCAAGGTCCGCGCCAAGGCGTCCGCTCGTCTACCCTCCCGGGTCCTCAGTCGTACCTGGAATCCCTAAGTATTTATGCTGACTTCCCGGCCCCTCGAAATCAGAGCTGTGAGCTGCTCTGAAAAATGAAATCTTCCAGGCCAGACACCATCTTTGAGCGATTTACTTCCAGATCTGGTCGGTTTATCGTATTTTCGGCAAGGCAAGATAGGAGGACTCATGCATCGAATCAATAGGCGGGAAATGCTGGCAGGCATCACCGGAGCCATGGTCTTGCAGACGGAGACGGCGTTCGGCACACAGGCCAATTCGTCCGTCGGACTCGGAATCATCGGCACCGGCGCCCGCGGGCAGTATGTCGGCAGGCACATGGCTCGCGACGGGCGCGCACGAATCGTTGCTATCTGCGACATCTTCGATGACCGCCTCGAGCAGGTCAGGAAGAGCGTGCCCGCAGCCTCCGACGCGAAGACATATCGCGACTGCCGGCAACTCCTCGATGACAAGGACGTGGATGCCGTTCTGATTGCGACGCCGGTCTACCTGCACCCGGAGCATTTCGAAGCGGCGGTGTCCGCCGGAAAGCACATCTACTGTGAGAAGCCCGCCGGCACAAACGTTGCGGGCGTCACGCGCCTGATGCGGGCGGGCCAGAAAGCGGACCCGGCCAAGATCATCCAGTTCGGCTTCCAGCAGCGCTTCAGCCCGGAATACAAGAAAGCCCGCGAGCTGGTGGAGGCGGGGGAACTGGGCGAACCGAAGATAATGATAAGCTTCTGGATCCTGGGAATGGCTCCGAGGTTGACCGCACCGGACTCCTTACCGTTGCCCAAAATCCCGGAGGAGGAGCGGCGCATCCGTCTCTGGACACGTTGGATGGAACTCTCTGGCGGGGACATCGTCGAATGCGACTGCCACGGACTGGACACCCTCAACTGGTTCGCGAAAGCGCATCCAGTGAAGGCCATCGGCCAGGGAGGGCTGCGCTACCCGCTGTACTACGGCGACGTCAGCAGCGACCACTACAATATCATCTTCACCTACCCCAATGGCGCCGAAGGCTATCTGCTCAGCGCCAGGTATGCGGCCGGCTTCCGTGACATTAAGGAACAGTTCTTCGGCCCGAGGGGCGTCATCGAAACGGCGCGCACATATTACAAGCTGCATGGACCTGTTGCAGCTTCCCGCCTGGCGAGCGACGATCTGCTGGAGGACACGAGCCTGATCCGGAAGGTCGCCTCCAAGCGGGAGATTACGATCGACGCGGTGGAGGCCTTCTTTACCAGCATCATGGCGGGCAAGCCTCACAACATGTCCCAGGAGGCGGGCATCAGCACCCTCACCTCCATCCTGGGGCGCATGGCCTACGAATTCCACCGCGAAATCACCTGGGACGAGATGCTGAGGACGGGATAGCCCGGCGGAGATTTATTTCACTCATCCCCTGGGGAAAAAGAAATGTTCCGGATTTTACGCCAACGGATAGGAAGGACAAGCCGATCCAAGCCTGGCTATGGCCACTGCCCCAACGTCCCCAAAGCGCCGGACAAACCTGACGGCGCCGCACCGGGCCTGCCAGTTCGCGGCAGGAATGCCTGCCCGGCGGCGGATCGAGGCAAACACGGCGCGCACAAATATCTGCAGAACATCCCTCACCAGGGGCGCGTCGTCAGCGGCATGTCAATAATAGGAACGCTTTTTAGGGCTGTGCAAAGAATAGCATGCGAATAGCACAGGAGGGGCTCGAAAGTCTGCTGAAATATCCCCGCGACCGGTTTACAGGAGAGGATGGGGACCACTTGACGCCGAGGTCCATCGCCTTGGAGATCTGGCGGTCGCGGCGCACCTGGCCGTCCGCGTTGAGGACGTTCCTGATCCCGCCGCGCTGCTTGTAAGCGCGGTCGGTATGCGACCCGAACGCGAGCAGCGAGACATTCATTCCGATCTTTCCCAGCGGGCGATACACCATTCCGCCGCGGCGGAACTCACCGGTCACGACGGCGGAGGCTGCCGCGGTCGTTGGCGGTCGGATAGCCGGCATCGACCAGCATCGTCTCGCCGCCCGGCGGCACGATGATCATCGCTTTGCCGCCTTCGGTGTCGACCACGTAAATGTCCAGGGTGTCGGCTGCCCCGAGCACGGAAATCAGCGACAGCAGCACCGAAATACATACCAACGGAGTCTTCACAAGTCCTCGCCTTTCGAAAATGGAAGAATTCATCGGTCGATTCTCGCCGTCATTCTGTCCAGCGCATCGTGATCGATCGGGCAACCCAGCCCCGGTTCTGTGGGGGCCAGAACATGCCCGTTCTGATCGATGCGGAATTTGTCCTTCATGTACGCGCGGTCGGTGCGGTCCGGGGTGTTGGGCATCTCGAACCAATAGCAGTTGGGCAGTGCCAACTCCAACTGGAAGTGCACGGCAAGGTCCATCACGTTGCCCCAATTGTGCGGCGTGCACGGCATGCCGAACGCGTCTGCCAATTGCCCCACCCTGAACGAGCCGCTGATCCCGCCGACGTTGTCGGCGATCAAGCGCACGATATCCATTCCGCCCCGGCGGATATATTCGGCGAAGTCGTAGATCGAATAGAGAAACTCGCCGACTTCGATAGGCACATCGAGTTTTTGTCGCAGCTCGATCAGCCCTTCGATATCGGTCGAGGGTATCGGATCCTCGAAAGAGACGTAGCCGTACTCATCCAGCACACGACCGACTTTCAGCGCCTCAAAGACGTTGTAGCGCTGGACAGGATCAAAAAGCAGGGTGTAGTCATCGCCGCAGGCCTTGCGAACCTCCTTGATCTCGTCGATGTGCCCCAGATAGGCCGGAATGGCCGGGGCGTTGCGATGTTGGCCGCCGCCGGGGTGGATCTTGTAGGCCCTGAAGCCCGATTCCTTGGCTCGGAGGGCGTCGGGGGCGAAATCCTCGACGTTGGTGAGGTGTTGCCCGCTGGCGTAGGCGAGCATCCGGTCCTTGGTGCCGCCCAACAGCTTGTAGATCGGCCGATTCACCGCTTTGCCAAGGATGTCCCACAGGCAGATATCGACGGCGGCCGCGGCCAGATCGACGTTGGCGGAACTGCCGCTTTGGCGGCCGTGGCCGAAGCCGAAGCCGCCGATGAAGGCTCCGTCTCTGCCGCCACCGCCCCGGCCGCGCGCGGTTCCTCCGCCTGCTCCGGCGCCAACCGCCGCTGTGGGCGCTGCGCCGGCCGCTCCGCGTCCAACGCCGCCGGCAACTCCACCGGTCGCGCCTCGACCGCCTCCTACGAACTGCCGCGACGAGGGGATCATCGGCAACAGATCGAGCACGCTCTTGCCGACGCAGGTGGCCTTGACGTACTCCAGCCAATGGGGAACGGTCCCGCGGTTGCCGTCGGTGTAATTGCCCTCGATGCCGCTGTTGGTCACCATCGAGAAGATCCAGCCGTTCTCCGGACTGTTGAGTGGGCGGATATAGCCGAGATCCGCAACATAGACCTTCACTTCTTTGATGGTTAGGTCCGGCAGATCGCCGGGCTTGACCCCAACCGCCTGAGCCGCCGCGACAGCCGGCTCGATTAATGCTGACGCTCCCGCCACCGCGCCGATTGCGGACACATTGAGGAAGTTGCGGCGCGAAACATTACGGTTTGACATGCGACCTCCAATTAGCACTCGCTGACGATCATCTCTCTGGCTGCGTAGCCGGGCCTCGTGATGCTCCGCCGCCTCGACCGGCGCCTGGTATGCGCACGCCGATCGCCACATAAGTCAGCGGCTTATCCTTACTTTCGTTGAACATTCCATGTTCCACCAATTTTGGCGAGCCTCCGGCATAGAACGCGTCGCCGATCCTGGTCTGCATGACCGTGTTGCCCACAATCAGCCGCGCGGCTTCGGTGCGACTGTCTCTTGGCGTTTTGGAAGGCTCGGGCGCCTCGAAGATGTAGAACAACTGGTGTTCCGCGCCCGAATGCACGATGTTCACGCCAAAACCGTTGACGCGCATGATCCACAGGCCCCGGATTACCGTGCTGAACCCGCCGTTGAGGATCATTTTCAGTTCACATTCCGGCCCGTGGGTGGCGTTCCTTTGCCACTGCATATCGTCGGCCCGGCCCCAGACCGGTTTGGCGGTCGGATTGGGCGCCTGCAAGGGAGATGCAAACACGACGACCTCGAACGGGTCTTTTCCGTTGTTAGCTATTCCGTGTTTGGTCCCTGCCGGCACGCCGAATGCGTCGCCGGGCTTGGCGTCGATCTGCTGGTCGGCCAAGGTGAAACGTGCCTGCCCCGCGGTCACGTAAAACGCCAAGTCCTCCTTGGAAACATCAGTTGTGGTATACGACCCGCCCGGGTCAACTTTCAGCAGATATTCCGCCCGGATCAGGTCGTCCAGAAAACCATTCTCCTTGGTCAAAAGTACCTTGGAGGAAGTCCCGGGCCCCAAGGCGCCTGGGTTGGCCCATTGGATTTCATCGGCATGGACCCAGGGGTTTTTCTGCGCCTGTGCCCACGCCTGCCGAGGCATAAGCACCATCGCCAGGCCCAGCGAAAGGCCGAGCCAACAGAATAGGTGATTGCGGTTCATGGTTCATCTCCTTTTATCGGTCGATCCGGATCAAGATCTTCTCCAGCGCGTCGCGGTCGGCGCAAGAACGTATCCGTCCTTGTCGATGCGGATCTTGTCCTTGTGGTAGGCCCGATCGGTGTAATCCGGAGTGTGAGGCATCTCGAACCACTTGCAGTTCGGCAGCGCCAACTCCAACTGGAAATGCACGGCCAGGTCGAAGACGTTGCCCCAGTTGTGCGGTGTGCAAGGCAGATCGAGACAGTCGGCCAAAATGCCCACTTTCATCGCTCCGCTGATTCCGCCGACGTTGTCGGCGATGAGCTGCACGATATCCAAAGCGCCCCGTGTATCTCCGCCAGGCGACCAGAATCAGAGGGATGGAAAAAACAAGCCACCATGCCACCAAACGGACCGGTGACACCCCGTATCCCCGTTATCTACTGTCCCGCTGTATTCACCCCCCAGTAGATAGGGAGCCAACAATATCAACAAAGCGCCCAGATCGATTTCCCACAGCACCCTGATAAGAGTAGGGCTCCAATCTTTGATCGCCATCGCCTAGCCTCCGATCAGGGCTTGCCCACATGCCAAAGATTGTACTCCGATAGCGCCCTGCTGATGCCTGATTCTGCGGTAACTATTCTGAGGTTGCGTTCGAGGAAAGAGCGCTGCGCAGCATAGAATGCCCATGTCCTCGAAAGCCGTTTTGCGAAGCTACGCCATCAATACTCTCGGTCACTTGGATGTGTAGTCGGCTTGCCGGAAAAGTGGTGGAATTGCCAGTCTTCATAAATGCCATATACGTCAATAGAATCCGCAAGTGCAGATTATGCAGTCTCAATATTTGATGTCGGATCATCTGAATTGACGCGGCTCCCGCTGTAGACAAACGGGAGCAATGGGACCTGCCGTTGTCATAGGACGGCCGTAGGCTCAGAGGCCCGGCGGACCTGCCGGGCGGGGCATTTGCCTGCCCCGCCATCCCTTTCCAGGTGTAGAATCCTGCCAGAGCATCTCACAGCTGTGATTTAGAGAGGCCGGGAAGCTACCATAATCTCTCAAGTACGAACCTGAGGATCCGGGAGGGCAGACGAGTGGACGCCTTGGCGCGGACGTCGATCGGATACGCGGCTTGTCCTTCTCCTTCTATCCGCCGAGCGCCAGGAGGAGCGCGATGGATCGATTGAGGCAGTTGAATTCATACTCCTATCCGAATATCTCATATCGTCTCACGCCCATTTGCATCTCAAGGCGCTACAGTAGTCTGTTCGGGAGACGCTATGAACACTAACAGAGTTCGCCTATTCCTTACCTTTTTCGCATCGGCGACGTTCCTAAGTCCCTTATTGAAAGCCGCGCCTGTGGATCAGCCCCCAGGCCTGTTGAGCGACCTCGTGGACATCAGCGCCGATTTCCACGAGTATCGGAACACCTACTTCCTGGCTGACAAGCTCGCGACATTCGACCCCGCCAGCGGCGCTGGCGTGATCTCCTGGGCCCGAAACCAACTGTATCCCAGGATCGCGTTCAGCGACATGGAGAATGTGCTGAGGCCGTTCGAGGGCGTAACGTTTCCCGAAGGCGAGTACGCGGTTAACCCCACGCTTCCTTTTTCGATCCAGTTCGTGTCGCCGCGGACCGTCGGAATCCGCGTCAGAACCGGACCGCAGGTCAAGGCGGAGGAGCCACCGCGCGATGACTCGTGGAGGATGGCGCGGATCACCGGCGGCTTTCGGTACACGAGCGCGGCCGGGTCGGTCACGATTCTGGAAAATCCCTGGCACATCGAATTCCGCGACGCGCAGGGCCGCCTGCTCACCAGAACCAACCACGCCTCGGACAACGCGGCGCAAGGGCGCCTTCGCTCTGTCGGGCGATCCGCTTGCCGGAAAGGCGAAATCGACGGTGCGGCTGTATTCTCAGTCCGCGAGATAGATGAGGAAATAGAATGAGAACAACTTCCGTTATGGTGGCTTTTCTGTCTGCATGGAGCGCCGGCGCCGTGTTGGGCGCTCAGGTCAAGGAGCGCCCGATCCCCCGCGTGGTGCATGAAAACGGGCGCTACGCGCTGATGGTCGACGGCGCGCCCTTTCTGATGCTCGGAGCGCAGGCGAATAACTCGAGCGCCTGGCCGGCCATGCTCCCGAAGGTCTGGCCTGCTATCGAATACCTGCACGCCAACACGCTCGAAATACCGATCTACTGGGAGCAGTTCGAGCCGCGCCCGGGACAGTTCGACTACACCCTGATCGATACGATCATTACCCAGGCTCGCGAACATCGGGTTCGTCTGGTCCTGCTCTGGTTCGGCACCTGGAAAAACGGGAGCCAGCACTACATGCCCGAGTGGATGAAACTGGAGCCCGAGCGCTACTTCCACGTGATCGACAAGAACGGACGCCCGGTAGACTCGCCGTCGCCGTTCGCCACGGCATCTCTCGAGGCCGACATCCGCGCGTTCACCGCGTTCATGCGCCACCTCAAAGCGTTTGACCCGCAACGCACGGTGCTGATGGTGCAGGTTGAGAACGAACCCGGCACGTGGGGAACCCTTCGCGATTACTCGCCGGCCGCGCAGAAGCTCTTCGAAGCGCCCGTCCCCGCCGACGTTCTCAAAGCCATGAACATGCGGGCCGGTACGCCATCCGCGAACTGGCAGGAAGTCTTTGGCCCCGAAGCCGAAGTCTGCTTTCACGCCTGGTCCATTGCCACGTACATCGGGAAGGTTGCCGCTGCCGGAAAGGCGGTCTACCCGCTGCCGCTCTATGCCAACGCCGCGTTGCGCGATCCCATCAAGCCGGGCGCGCCCGGCAGCTACGAAAGCGGCGGCCCCACCGATAACGTGATTCCGATCTGGAAGGTCGCGGCCCCGGCCATCGACATCGTCACACCCGACATCTATATGACCGACGCCGCCCAGTACCTGAAGGTGTTGGAGCTCTATCACCGGGACGATAATGCCCTGTTCGTCCCGGAGACCAGCGGGGGCGCTGCTGTTGCCCGGTTCTTCTTTTCCGCCCTCGGCCTTCAGGCCATAGGATTCTCGCCCTTCGGCCTGGACTACACGCGCGCCCGCGCCGCCCAAACCGGCGGTTCCCGGCCGCCAGAAGAATTTCTCGACCCGACCGCACAGAACTACCGGCTGATTGCGCCCATGATGCGAGAGGTCGCCCGCCTCAATTTCGAGGGCAAGCTTCAAGCGGTGGCTGAGGAAAAAGGCAAGGTGACGCAAACACTTCCGTTCGGACCGTGGAACACGATCGTGTCCTACGGAGCTTCCCGGAACAATCGCCCGGTGGGGAATCCCGAGCCTACCGGGCGCGTGTTGGTTGCCCAGCTCAAAGACAACCAGTTTCTCGTGGCGGGACTCTTCTGTCGTGTCGACTTCAGCCCCACCGATGCGGCTAAGCGCCGGCAGTTCCTTCGCGTCGAAGAGGGAACATACGAAAACGGCGTTTTCAAATTCAGCCGGATCCTGAACGGCGACCAGACCGATTGGGGGCTGAATTTCGGTTCAGAACCCCTCGTGTTGCGAGTCTCGGTGGCGACGTACTGATAGAGCAAGCACCGGACAACTCCGGGAAGACGGTGCGCCGCGCCGCGATCCCATGTAGGGGAAAAGGCGGCCGGCGAGCTCGGGCGGCAAGTCAGGGGCATGCTTCTTTGTGGAGAAGATGACATGAACGAGCAGGGCAGCGAAGCTGTGTAGCATAGACATACGCCCCGCTCCGGGGCTTCGCCGACGACACGACATGTTCCCAGGGGCCTGGCGCCATGGGCTACTATCTTTCGCCCTTCGGGCTTGCCGGCGGAACCCAAGGTAAATAGATAGTGGACCGCCACGCACAAAACTCTCGACCTAAAATGTAGAAAGTCCGGGGGCAGGCTGAAGCCCGCCCCACAAGTCAGAACTGGATTCGCGTATTGATCTGGATGATGCGTCCCGAGTTGACCTGGCTCGAAAGCTGTCCGAACGCTGAACTAGTGACGGTCATGTTCGGAGCGCCGAATTGCGTGTGGTTAGTCAGGTTCAGAAAGTCCGCCGAAATCGTCAGGCCCAGGTGCTCCTTGATCGCGAAGCCGCGGAGGATTTTAACGTCCCAATTGCGAATGCCGTCCGCCCGCAGGCCGTCGAGGTACTGCGGGAAGATGCGCGCCTGGTAGGTGCCGGGCTGGTTGGCGGAACGGCCGTCAAAGCCCACAAAATTCGAAGGCGGCGCGCCGCTCCCGGTCCAGACTGCGGCCAGGTCGTACCACATGTGAATGTTCTGCGAGTGAATGCTGTCGTGGTTGAGCGCCTCCACGATCTGGTCGACGCTGCCGTAGTAGAACAGGTTGCCCATGCTGATCATCGGACCGGTCTGATAGGTGTAGATCCAGCTCACGGTCCAGCCACCGGCGGCGTGCTGGAGCGGCCCATGCGTGAGCCATTGCCTGCCTTTGCCGAACGGCAAATCGTAGACCGTGGACCACACGAGGCGATTGGGGCGGATATTGGAGTTCAGTTGCCACGCCGGCGTCTGGTCGAATTGGTTGGGGAGCCACTGCTGGCGGCCCCACATGTGGGCAAATTGGGAGTATTCGCGCGGATAGAAAGTGAAGCCTTGGCCGTCCAGGATGTCCGATCCCAGCTTGGAAAATCGGGGACGTCCGAGCTGTTCACCTGGTTATGGCACCCTAAAATCCGGTAAACAGTTCGGACGTCCCTGCATTTTCACATCCCGACCGGCATCCCGGGAGGGACGGGACCAAACCAGGGGCGTTACGGCAGACTGGGACGCAACACATTCCGTGGCCCCGGGTTTCGCAATTTCGACCTCTCACTCATCAAAAACACACCCATCGCCGCAGGCGCCAATCCGGAACGCGTTGTGCTGCAATTCCGCGCGGAATTCTTCAACATTTTCAACCTGGTAAATTTCGGCCTCCCGGCGAATATCGTAGTCAGTCCGGGTTTCGGTCAGATCAATCGAACGGCGGGGACGTCCAGGCAGATCCAGTTCTCCCTCAAGATACTCTATTGACCAGCCGGAGTGTTTTCCTAGAGCGGACTCATCACATTATCTCGATGGCATTTGGGAGAGTCCCCGATTTTTTCGGAAATATCAGGGCGAGCGACAAAACAGTATTGGTCATGGAGCGCCGGAGAGAGCGCCAGAGGCTTCGCCGGTCTATGACGGCATCCGTCAAATTCTCGAATTCAGCGTTGACAGGTGTGCCCAATTTAGGATACATATAGTTGTGGGACGTTGGAAACGCTTCGGCGTGATTGTGGTCCGCTATTCGATGGACCATGATCCTCCGCATGTCCATGTGTTTGAAGACGGCAAGCGAACCCTGAAGTTCGAAATCGAAGCGTGGACGACGATGGAAGGAAAGATGACCCCCAGGGCGCGAAGAGCCCTCGAAGCACTTCGCGAGGAAGGTGTCCTCGGTGAGAAACCCAAGGTTTAAGAGCATTCACCCGAATTATCGCAAGTCAGTGCTGGAGATCGCGCTCCAGGAGGGAAGAAAGCTCACTCGTTACAATCTCCCGTTCGCGATCTTCACCGGCATGAACATCGGCACGCCCAACCGCTTCGTTTCGATCGCGATCGAAAAGGAATTGAATCATCAGGGGGCTTCCTTTGTGCTGAGCGACGGAGCTCGGGGTGATTTTCCGGCGGACTTTGTTCTGTACTACTCGGATCCGACCTACCAATGGTCACCCATCAACCAGTTGAAACGCGCTTTGAAGAGCAAGCTGGCTGTGTCGAAGCTATCGCTTCGGGTACTTGCCGATGCCCTCAATACATCCCCGTCCCAGGTCGTGCGTCTTCTCGAGGAAGACCGCGCTTCAAAACAACTGCAGCAACCGTTCCAGCTCGCCCAAATGGCCGGGTTTGAGATCGAATTCAGCCTCAAGAAGAAGCCTGCGGCGCCGGCAGCATGACTGACAAATGAAAGTTAATAGTCTCATCCTGGTGTTTCTTTGTGTCTTCGTGTCTTTGTGGTGGCTTTTTAAAAGCATCACCACCGAGACACAAAGACACAGAGCGACGGTGCTCGAGCCGTACAATGGAAATTACAGCCGAAGGCCCCGAATGTCTGCAGAGAAACAATACATCCCGGACGGACGTCGCTGCGCTGGAACAGGGTCCGGAACGACTTGCGGATGGCTTCGTAAGCGGTGCGCGACAGCAATCCCAGCAACTTGCGGTCACGCTCGACGAGGCCGCGCAAGACGCGGGGGATTGAAAACGTCCAGTGGCGATGAGGCACGGGCGCCAGGATCTCACTCGTCAACTTCTCGGCAAAGAGCCCGGCGCGCTTGGCCTGGCAACTTGGGCAAAGTTCCCTTTGTCTGCAACTGAAAGCGACAAGGTGTTCAGCGTGGCACTTTTAATATCCGAGCGGCTGCAACGGTCGGGTAGGACGATGACGCGGACCGGGCTTCGAATGATGCCCACGTCTCCATCGTCCTACTCGACTAGTCGCGCGCGACCAGGCGGACCGATCCTAGGAGTCCCGAAACGGGCGGCGTTGCCGGCCCGCGACTCTGCCCGGCGACGGCCGCTGGAGCTCGATTGTTGGCGCCCCCACCTCCGGGCGCCCCGGGTGGCCCCGGATTTGCCGGTACTGGTGCGGGGCCCCGGCCGGCGGGCGAAGCGCGCACTTCGATTTCAAGGGTGTTCCTACCGGATCTTAGCGCCCTGGTTGCATCCCAGCGATAGGGTTGCCAGGCGCGTGCCTGGAGGTCCAGGCCATTCAGCTGCACGCGCGCGTAGTCGCGCACGTCGGCGCATTCGATGAACAACCGCTTGTTCGCCGGCTTGGCGATGAGCGTAAACTCCTTGGTGTAGGTTGCAGGGCCGGAGCCGGTGATGCCGAGATCCTGCCAAGACTTCAGTGGGGTGGTCAGACTTTTGTCGTCCATGCTGAGTGACCAATCACCGGTCAGTTCCGCCAGGGTGTCGGCCGCCGAAAGCGAAGGCTCCGGCGCGGACACATCGGGCGGCATCGGTCCGATTACGATAAATCTCGCTTCATATGGTTCCAGCACCAGCGGCAGCCGCACGCCTTCCGTTGCTGCGGTGGCCGTCTTCATCGGGTGAATCAGACCGGTGCCCGCATCCCAGACCTGTGGCTGGCCGCGGCCGGCCACCAGGACGGTGCGGGCTTGCTTTTCACTGCTTTCATTAAAGAAGAAGTACAGGTCGGCATCTCGCCAGGTCCGATGTGTATATTTGATTGGGGTGCAGGGCTGATCCAACGCAACATCCGGTTTGGGAAGAGCCTGAATTACGGCCGCCGAAATGTCGCCAGAAGCCTCAAGGGCGGCAAAACTCAGATCCGGCGCACCGCCGGCGTGGAGGAAATCCCTGTCGACAACCATGGTGGGCGTCCGGCCGGAAAAAATGACCTTTCCACCGGTGCCAGCAAATTTGCGTAACCGATCCAAGGATGCCTGGGTGATCACGGTAGAGGACGGAACAATCACCGCTCGGTAGACTTGGCCGCTGAGGTTAATGAAACCGCCGTTCTCGAGCAAGGCTTCGGAGCTGAGCGCCTGCTCGTCGATGTAGTCGAAGTCGATCTGATGTTCCAACAACTGCTTTGAAAGCTTGGTAGTGCTGTGATCCGCTTCCTCGTCGCCCAACCACATGCTGTTTGCTGAATGGTACAAGGCGACCTGAGCTGCCGGGCGTCCAATCGACATGAGATAGCCGGCGCGATTGGTATACCACGCAAGCATCGGAAGTGCAGGCGAAGGCTCGGAGTTCGCAGCCCCATTCCCACCGCCGAAGCCTCCGCGCCCGAGAGCGCCCTGGATCTGCAGCGCGTTCATGCCGCGCACCAGCTGATAGTCCAACTGAAACTTGCCGGCCACGCCTAACCCACCTCCTTCTTCGGTCCACGCCTTTGGCCTGCCATACAGGTGCGCGGCGGAAGAGGCCAGCTTGGGAAAATTGTTGTTCGTCGCGTATGTCGAATCTTCCCGATTGACCAATTCCGGCCGCAACTGGCTCAGATTGTCGATGCCGGGAACTTGCACATGCCGCATGTCCCGGAAGAAATCGCCCTCGTTGCGGATGAGATCCTCGCCGCGCGAGAGATTCAGCATCAGCTCCTCGTGGTTCAGGTGGACCAGGTATTCCAGATTGTTCTTTGCACACCAGTCCGCCTGGATGCCAAAGAAGCTGCCGCGGAAGATGCTGCTCCAGAGGTCCCAATAGTCGGCTCTGGCGCGCCGCGCCTCGTCAGTCAATTTCGGCGCGAAGAACAAAGGCAGATACGGTTGCAGACCGTATCCCTTCTGCTCTTTGAACTTCTCCAGCAGGGCGGGGGTCCAGGGGATGAAACCTGTGTAATCGGGCTCATCGCCGAAAAAGCCCAATACCGTTTTGCCGAACTCGTTGCCGAACAGCTCTTTGTAAACTTCATGGGTGGTCTTTAGGTATGCGCGGGTGGCTTCGGGATTCAGGTAGTCGATCAGCGAATAAAGGCTGTCCTTGGAGTAGGTCCCATCGGCGCGATTGATGTAGCGGGTGGGCGAGCTGCGGAAGACGTGGCGCACCAGCACAATTTCACAACGTCCCTCCGGCGGCGCGGTAAACTTGATCTCACCGTTGTGGATAGGAAGCGGCTGACTGGTCCCGGCGGCCGGACTCGCTACCAGAGCCCCTAACGTATCCGGCGGCGCGGGCATCGAGATGGTCTGCCCGGGGGCCACGCTGATTCGCACATCGGCCACGATGCCCTGCATGCACAGTTGCGGGTAGTCAGCGCTGATCTTGCCGCCCGCAAAGCCGCTCGGATAGCTGCCTTCGTCGGCCAGCCAGACCTTCATGCCGCGTTTGCTTGCCTCTTCCACGGCGAACTTCGTGAGCGCCAGATGTTCGGGCGATAGGTACTTCGGATTCATGCCGCGAGCCGGGCCGAGATTCACGACGAAGACGCCGTTCCTCACAAGCGTATCGAACTCCTGGACGATTCTCTCCCGGGTCAGTTCGCCGCCCCATATGGCCCAATGAATCGCGCCATATTCGCGCGGAGGAGTGCGAAAGTTTGCCGCTGCCTCGCGGAGCGAGGGAACTGTGATCTGCTGCCACGGCGCCTGCGCTGATAGCACCAGCGGCATCATGAGCGGCAGAGGAGTCAGGCCGGTGTAAAGCAAGAAGATCTTCCAATTAGGAAATTTCATAGTGCCGTACCTCTACCATTTATCCGTGCGGAACGGAGCTGCAGGAAGACCTGCGGCGCTATAAAGATTGCAGCCTTCGGGATAATTGTCCCAGGCGTAACGCACAGCTAAGGGCATTGTGAGTTGGGCGTTGCTTACGACGATCGTGTCACCCTCGATCCGGGCTTCAGCGGCTACAAATTTCCGATCGGCGCCTGCGATCGTGAACCACTTGAGTGGGCCATCTTTGGCCACCAGACCGCCTGCTAGGTGCGAGAAGTTCAACTGAATGGTACTGCCGCTGATCTTCATCGATTCATACACCGGACCCGAGTACTCGATCTTGCGATCATAGACCTTGGCAAGAGCGATGCGGGTCAGACGTTCACCCAGTGCTTGCTTGTTGTGCGGGTGCACATCCTTCGGATCGCCGATATCGATAGTGACGGCCATTCCGGTATTCGGCATCGAGAGCACGGAGGCCTGGCCCTCCCGAACGCGCGGATTGTTGCTGATGTTATCGAGCGCCGCCAACTGGACGATGAAAAAGGGGAAATCACCCTGTCCCCAGAGCTTTCGCCAGTCCTGAATCAGCGTCGCTTGAACATGCCCGTAAAGCGATACGCCCTCGTCGCCACCGACGATGGATTCACCCTGATACCAGATCACGCCACGAATCGCGTAAGGGATGACGGGATTGATCATGCCGTTGAATAGGACCGTCGGGTAGTGTTGGTCCTGCACAGGATCGCGTTGCCGCTGGGGTGGCGGGCCCGGCCGGGCGTTAATGGTTTGCGGCGGCTTGGGCGCCTGCTCGGCCGGTGCCGCCGGATTGGCGCGATAGAACTGGACCGCGGCGTCAAAATGATCGAGCATAGGCTTCAAAAGCGGATCGGCAGCCAGCGTTTCCCGCCGAATCCACGCTTCCGCCGTGCTGGCGCCAAATGCTAAGGTTAGAATACCGACCGGTTGATGGATCTCCTTTTGGAGATTGCGGGCGAAGAAATAGCCGACCGCCGAAAAAGCCGGCACATTCTCGGGATTACATACCAGCCACTCGCCCTGGATTTCGGTTTGAGGTTCGTAGGTCTTGGCGGATTTGCCCGTGAACATCCGGATCTGGGGGTAATTGGCTTCTGCGATCTCCTGTTCTTCATTGATCACCCCGGCGTAAGAGGCTCGTTTCTTCGAAACAGTAAACGCCATGTTGGACTGGCCGGAAGCGAGCCACACCTCCCCGATCAGAACATCGCTGATCGTGATGGTATTGTTCCCGGCGATGGTCATCTGAAACGGGCCGCCGGCCTCGAGGTTGTTAAGGCGAACTACCCACTTCCCATCCGCATGCGCAACGGCGGATTGCTTCTGCGCATTCAGCGTCACCGTGACCCGCTCGCCGGGACTCGCGGTTCCCCATATAGGAACCTGCATGCCGCTCTGCAACACCATGTGGTCGCTGAAGAGAGCGGAAAATTTGACATCTGCCAATGTCGACGTGGCGGTTGTAAGCATCAGGAACATGGGCGCCAGGATCGACCTGGAAAAAGCGATTCGCGTGTTCATAATTCCGAGACAAATTCTCATATCAATCCTATTTGCGGTTTTATTGGACGTTCTTCCTGGTGACCGGCTCCCCCTCTTTGACTTCCAAGGTCAGGCCGGAGAGGTCGACTTTGCGCGCGTTCTCAATGACGAAACCTTTCTGGGCTGTGAGCTTGCAGTTCTCGAACTTCACGTTCTCGATCGGGCTGTCGGCAAGGCCGTGCATCATCCCGACCGAGTTTACTGTTCCGGTTATGTTCTGGATCGTGATGTTGCGGACCACTGGCAACACTTTCGCCGGAGGCGCAATGGGCGGAACCATGCGCCATTCCATGTTGAATTCAAACGCCTGGCGCGTGTCTTTGAGCTGCATGTCGCGGTAAGTGATGTTCTCGACCACGCCACTGCGGCTCGGCTGCGTCTTGAAACGGATTGGCGCCCAGTTGCCCGCGTCAGAGATACAGTTTCGAACTTCTACATTGCGGATGCCGCCGGAGGTTTCGCTGCCCATGGCAACGCCGCCGTGACCATAATGGAAGCGGCTGTTCTCGACAACAATATCCTCGCTGGGGCGGTTGACGCGGAGGCCGTCGGCATCTTTGCCGGATTTAATCGAGATGCAGTCGTCGTTGACGTCGATGTCGACATTGTTCATCCGTACGCGGCGTGAGGAATCGATGTCGATGCCGTCGGAGCTTGGGATGTTGTGGTCGGCTGTGATTGTCAGATTCTCCGCAGTCACATCTTCGGAGTAAAGAATGTGCAGGCACCAGATCGCTTGCTGACGTAACTTCAGGTCGGCGATGCGGACACGCTTGCAGTTCTGGATGCAGATCATGCGCGGGCGGCCGATCCCGGGTCTCAAAGGCAAGCTGGGGCGGTCCTGCGGAGGCCGCACTTGCTGATCTTGGCCCGTTTGGCGCGGGAACAAGGAACCCCTGCCTTGCAGCCACACATCGCCGGAGCCGTCGACCGTGCCTTCGCCGCTGAGTTCCACGCCGGTCATATCAGTGAAATTCAGCAGGGCCGAGGTCCATTCGCGCTCCGCTCCCTCCCATCGTGTATGGACTTGCGGATAGTCCTGCGGATTGACTGAGCCCTTCAGTATCGCGTCCTTTTCGATAAGCAGACTTACCCCCTGCTTGAAGAACAACGCACCCGTGATAAATGTGCCCTTCGGGACAACCAGGATTCCGCCGCCTTGCTGAGCCACCTTGTCGATCAGGGCCTGAATCGCACTGGTGTTCGGGGTTTGCCCGTCGCCTACGGCGCCGGCGCTGGTGATTACGTAGCGCGTGGCCACGCTCTGCGCTGCGGCAGTTCCGGCGAATGCCAATGCCGCCAGAAGAATCGTCGAACCGACTCTTCGCATGAGTCCTCCTTTCCTTCAATTGGGGATTTCGTTGCTGGTCTGCGATTGTTGTGCTCAGTTTTGCCGACGCCCGGACTGAGGAGGCCAAGCGGTCGGCAGTCTCCGCCAGGGAGCGGGCTACTTTGCGCGTTTCGCAACAAATTCCTCGGCTGCAAACTCGCCGATCGTGCGCGTGAACTTGATCTCGTCTCCGGACAACTTGCCCTTGTACTCGATTCGGATTTCTTGGTCCTGGAATTTTAAATTCCCAACGACCTTATAAGCGTTTCTATCTGGGAGCACAAGGATAAAGGGGGAGGGAAAGCCTTCCCAAGATGCCGGGGCCGCCTATCGCCGGGCCGGCCAGAGTGGAAGCGGGCCGGTCTGAGAACGGCCGCTGGATGGTGACGCGTCTGCTGGCCGGAGACGATTGTGTGCTAGAGTGCGTTCAAGCGAAGGCCGCGGCGGCGAACCAGTCGGGCAGCGAACTGCGCTTCATGGACGACGGACCCAGCATTCAGCGGGTCAAATCATATCGGTATCGTTGAGGACACTAACCATGAGAAATAGGATTCTGTTGAGCTGCATCACTCTATTCGCACTCGTCGTCACGGTGAGCGCGCAAACCCAGGCTACCGCGCCGATTCCACGTCTCGAAAAGCGGGGCGCGGTGACCCAGTTGATCGTCGACGGCAAGCCATGGTTGTCGCTGGCGGGCGAACTGCTGAACAACGCAGCCTCGACGGCCGAAAACGTGCGGCCCGTTTGGGCCAAACTAGCCAAAGCTAACCTCAACACGGCTCTGGTCGGCGTAGGCTGGGGCTGGACCGAGCCGGAGGAGGGCAAATATGACTTCACCGCGCTCGATGGGGCTCTCCGCGATGCGAGGAATAACAATCTGCGCGTCGTCCTGCTGTGGTTCGGGAGCTGGAAGAACGGCACGTCCAGTTATCCCCCCGTCTGGGTGAAACGGAACTGGGAAAAGTACCCCGTCGCCCGGGACAAGGACGGGAAAGGCCGGGAGATCCTCTCGACTCTGAGCGCCACCAATCGGGACGCCGACGCCCGGGCGTATGCGGCCCTCATGCGGCACGTGCGCGAGGTTGACTCGGTCACGCGCACGGTCATCATGATCCAGTTGGAGAATGAGGTGGGTTTGCTCGGCGACTCCAGGGACCGGTGCAAGGAGGCGAACGAGGCTTTCGCCGGACCGGTGCCCAAGGAGCTGATGGACTACCTCCAGAAGAACAAGAACACTTTGCTGCCGGAAACCCGAAAACTGTGGGACGCCGCCGGCGGCAGGACTTCGGGAACCTGGGAAGAGGTGTTTGGCAAAGGCACCGGCGCCGACGAGGCCTTCATGGCCTGGCACTACGCCCGTTACATGAACCGAATAGCGGAACTGGGCAAGAAGGAGTACCCGTTGCCCGTGTTCGTGAACGCCTGGCTCGTCCAACCCCAGGACAAGCAGCCCGGAGACTACCCGAGCGGTGGGCCGCAGGCCCACAATCACGACTTCTGGCGGGCCGGTGCTCCTCAAATCGATGTGCTTGCTCCAGACATTTACCTGCCCAACTTCGCCGAGATCGCCGCGATGTACAGCCGGAACGGCAACCCGCTATTCATCCCGGAGACACGGGGGGACGCTGCCAACGCGTTCTACGCCATCGGCCAGCTCAATGCGCAGATGTTCTCGCCGTTCGGCATCGAGAGGCAGGTTAGTGCGGATAGTCCGCTGGCCAGGGCCTATGACGTGCTCGGCCAACTCACTCCGTTGATCATGGAACATCAGGGCAAGGGCACGATGAAAGCCGTGATGATGGAACCTGGCACGGGCTCTCAAAAGGTGCAGTTGGGGAACTACGTATTCGACCTTGCCATGGGCCGTGGCTGGGGAGCCCCGCCACAGCCGACGCCTGCCACGCCCGCGCCGGTGAAGTCCGTGGCGGGAGTGCCTCAGGCGGCTCCGGCCGCTGGCGGCGGCGCGCAGGCTGCCAGCCGTGGCTACGCCATCTTGATTCAGACAGGTCCCGACGAGTTCTGGGTGGCTGGAGCCAACCTGAACATCAGGTTCGCATCGGCGGTCGCGGCAACCCCCATGGCCAGCCTCGCCGCAGTGCAGGAGGGCAGGTTCGAGAACGGCGCGTGGGTGGTGGGACGCCACCTTGCGGGTGATGACACCGGCATGGGCGGCGACGACCGCGCCAGCCTGCGGCTGACCGCCAACCCCGGCATCCTGCGCGTTTCGCTTTACAGCTACCGCTAGAAATGGGAAAGGGGCCCGCGAGTACGGGCCCGCGTGCCTAATGATGAATGTGAGACTCTCGCTGTTGACTTGATTCCCCTCGCGGCCCGGCAGTTCGTGTGGGTTGTCGAGCCGCACTTTCCATCGGTTATTGGCATGTTTCGGGATTACAGGAGGACAATACAATGATCTCAAGATTCTTAGCCCGTCCGATTGGATTGCTTTTGATGCTCTTGCCAGTAGCAACCTTCGCCGCAGTTACCCCTTACCCCCCTTACCCAGGCGCAGTGCGGAGCGAGGCTTATAGGGTGACAGTGAACGGTCAGCCTGTGTTTGTGCATCATTTTCTAACTTACGACCAGTTCAACTGGATGGACTATGCCAGTTTCGCCATGACCGGAAAGGTCCACGTTACGGTCGCCCTGCTCGTCAGCGAGAGGAAGGTGCTCACCTGCCACGTGAGGCCGCTCGCCTACGGCATCCAACCGCAGATCAGCCGTAATACGGTCAGTTTCGACCTGGATCGGCCCCGTTATCTGCTCTTGTTTTTCAACGACGAGCCAGTGTTCTACAGCACCGGGTTGATGCTTTTTGCCGAACCGCCCGAGAAGAATCCTGTCAAACTCGGCGATCCGAACGTGGTCAACATCCAGGACTACAAGGTTGACAGCACGGGCAAGACCGTCGAAACCGCGAGAATTAACCAGGCCATCAGCGACGTCTCCGCCAGGCCCGAGGGCGGCGTGCTCTTTTTCCCCGCCGGCGTTTACCTGACGGGCACCGTGTTGATGAAGAGCAACGTCAAGCTTTACGTCGACGCGGGCGCTTTGATTCGGGGGTCCACCAAGAATGCGGATTATGCCTCGGCGCCTACGCCTGCCGGGGGAAGGCCGCTTAGAGCCCTAATTGTCTTTAACAATGTCGAGAATGCCGGCCTGATGGGGCGAGGCGCCATCGACATGGACGGCTACCCGAGGTTGTGGCATGACTTCCAACCCGACACATCGGACGGACGCGCAAGAGACGCAGACGGAAAGTGATGGATCCTCATGGAAGTGGAGTCAGGGGCTATGTGGTCAACAACAGCCGCAACATTTTCTTCCAGGATCTGTTGCTCCTCCGATCCGCCTATTGGACCGTGAACGTTTTCGGCACCGAGAATTTCTCCACCCGCAACATCAAAATCGTCAACCGCAAGCAGCAGTACCATGACGATGCCTATGACATCGGCAGCAGCAGTCATATCGCGATCGAAGACGGCTTCGCTATGACCATGGACGATACTTTTGCCTTTTACGGAGGCAGAGATGCCCGGACGGGCGCGGCCAGGGGCATCGAGGATCTTGTCGTGAAAGGATTTGTGAATTACACCTATACCTCCGCTCTGGCCATCGGGTATGGTGGTGCCCCGGCCGTCAACCACCTGCGCTTCGAGGACGTGCACTTCGTTACCACTCATAATAAGTTCGCCATCTGGATTCAATTGTCGCCTGCGTATTTTACAGGGCGGGGGTATTCCTCGGGCGCCAGACCCAGCAGAAATGCTCCATTGGACGATTTCCGATTTATCAACTGCACTTTTGAGAATGACGGCGGGCATGTCTATATCGATGGTGGCGAAAACCCCTTGACGAACTTTGTTTTCGAGAACTGTACTTTCTATAAGACGACAAAGCCCAGCCTGCTCATGGGGAAGAGCGTCGGTCCGGTCCTGTTCAAGAACGTCAAGATCAACGGAGCAGTGATCAAGAATGCCGAACAGTTAAAGGGGGCTGGTTTTGATCTCTCCGTCCCCGTCAAGTTCGAGCCGTGAGGTCAGACAAGCTGGGGCAGGCTTCCTCGAGATCCTTCTGGCTGCCCGAAACAGCCAGTCTGAGCAATACCAGACGGTGAGAACCTAAGGGTCTGTCTGATAATTTGAGAAGACCCGCTTGCCGAACTTTTTCGACCGGCTGCTTCAGCTCCGCCAGCAGTTATGACTTGCGATGGACGCCGTTGCGAGCGGCGTCTTTCAGCTCGAGGTAGAGGCCGGATCGATTGATGAGGCTTTTGAGAAAGGGAATTATGCATAGCAAGACTAACCTTTGCGCCGTGGGTTTGTTCGTCACCATCATTCTTATTCTATTCCTGCCGGCAAACGCGGCAACACCAATCAAAATCAACACCAAGAACCTTCTGGTCATAGTCGACGCAAGCGTCTGCCGCTGGTCGGCGCAAGTAAAAGGGACGCCGATGCGGCTGAACGATGTTTACTTCCTCCCCGGTGACGACCCTTCAGGTTGGAAAGTGACCAGTTCCGTCAACAACGTTGACTCCAACAACCTCGGATCGTTCGTCACGGTTACTCTGCACGGGACAAAAACCGGACAACTCGATTTCGACTATCAGATCTCCGTCAGCAAGACGGGAAACGATATTCTCGTCAGTTTGGGCCGTTGGAACAAAACCAGCAAGGTGGTTGACGTCGGCGACATGGACTGTTTTGTATCGGCTGATGCGCGCCTGGGCGGTACCACCGACAAATGGATCACCCTGGGAACCCATTCTCGCAATCGCGACCTTTATGAACTTTGGGCTGTGATCAATTTGATCACCCCCAAGACCTACGCAGTCAATCACGTGGTTAGAGACTCGGACACGGGCAACAGCCTGTTGATGGGACACGTGACAGCCCTGAAGGGAGCCTCGAGGTTCGATGTGAGGTCCGGCTGGAAGGGAAAAGTCCTCGACCGGATGCAGGTTCGTGGATACTGCAGTTATAAAATCGTCATGCCTCCGGGAAAGGGCTTCCCGGGAGAGAAGTTGCTTATCGACTTCAATCAAGACGCGCTTCGCGCGATGGAACACCAGGCGGACCTGATCGCGATCGCGCATGACATACCTCTCAAACAGCGGCGGCCGATCGATCTCAACGACCGGGAACTGGTCGCGAACGACTACAGCCGCTTCCACGGATGGATGTCAGGCGTCAAAGCTGCCGATGCGAAGAAGTTTTTTCAGGATAATGGCCTTGTCGATTTCTACTGGGGACTTGGAGGACCCGGCCCGCAGGGGAGTTTTGGAATATATGGTTCGGGGGGAAGTACGCAGGGGCGCCCCTCTCGGGTCAATTATCCGGCCGAATGCTTTCTTCCGATACGCACCGTAAAATACGCGGGCGAAAGGGTTATCGATTTCTCCAATCCTCTGACAGTCAAGCTCGAGCGCGAGCGTATTCTCCAGTGGGTGACCGGTCAGGAGAAGAACACGGGCCGGGCTGAGATGGACTTTGCGGACTGGTGGGACGCGTGGCCCGGACAGTTCGACCCCTTTATGAGCCCGTTGGAGACCTATCGCGCGGCGGGAGCCCCCTGGCGCGAGGCGATCGACCAAAAGGCGCCACGAATGCTCATCCGCTCGAACATGCAGCCCGTCGATCACTCCTACGGGATTGTCGACATCTGCCGGATTTCGGAGGATGCCGATCAGGGGTATGAGGACCCGGGGTCGTCCCTGGCGGGAAGGGAATTTACGGGATTGTTCACAGAAACGGTGCTGGGCTCGGCGAACCGGTTCTTTTACAACGGCCGTGTGTTCTGGAACGACGGCGACGGTTTCCATATCTTCAAGTACAATGCACCGGACAAACAGGACTTCAACTATAGCCAGGGAAAGGTCGATGCGAACTTCCACGCGATAGCTGGAAACACGCTTTTCGTATCGGAAGCCTTCAATGTGTCCTATCCGGCCGACCGGATTGAACTCCTGAAACGGATCAGCCCGCCGACCATGGACGTGGCCTATCCCGTGGACTTATTCGTTCGCAGGCCGGCCCAAGTCTGGAACATGCCCGTCGAACGGCCTTTTGGAAAGTGGTCGGTTCTGGCGGTTTTCAATTACACCGGCAGAACGAATAGCACGTTCACTGCCTCGTTGGATGCGAAGGATCTCCGCCTCGACCTGAATAAAGAGTACATTGCCTATGAATTCTGGACCAAGCAACTCATCGGGACGTCCAAGGGGAAGTTCGTCACGCGTCCGCTGAGTCCATATGACTGCGACATATACAGCATCGTCGAGAAGCAGGATCGTCCAGTGCTGATCTCCACGAGCAGGCATGTCCGACAGATGGCGTTTGACATCAAGGATCTCGCCTACGATGGCGGGCAGCGGATGCTGCGGGGTGTTTCGCGCGCGGTAGCGGGCGATCCGTATCAGTTGCGCATTTACGTTCCGGACGGTTTCACGGCAAAACGCGTGGAGTTGTCCGGCGGCCTAACGGCGAAAATGGCCCGCGACGACCATCTGCTGACGGTGGACTACACAACGTCAACCGGCAGCGACGTGGAATGGAAGGTGTTTTTCTGACGCGCCGGATATGCCTCTGGTGGGACACCTTCTAAGAATGTGAGAGGAGCCATGCTATGAGAAAGCAACTTGTACTGATTTTTGCGTTGATGCTTTGGGCACCTGCGGGTGTGTCCGCGGCCGACTACGCTGTCGGCGCGGATCTCTCGAACTTAAAGCAGTCCGAAGATCGGGGCTTCGCTTTCAAGGACAACAACGTGGCTAAACCCGGTTTACAGATCTTCAAGGACCACGGCTATAACTGGATTCGGCTGCGCCTTTTCCATACGCCAACCATGGCCCAGAATCTGCAATACACCATTGCACTGGCGCAGGCCGCCAAGAAACTGGGCTACAAGTTCCTGCTCGATTATCACTACTCCGATACCTGGGCGGACCCGCAACACCAAGTCATTCCAAAAGCTTGGGAAGGGATGACGCACGCGCAGATGGTGGAGGCGCTGTTCAACTACACCCGCGACACGATCACCGCTTTCCGTGAGGCCGGGGTTTTGCCCGATATGGTGCAGATCGGAAACGAAATCACCAACGGCATCCTCTGGCCCGACGCCAAACTCCCGGCGAACTGGGACAATTTCATCGACTTCCAGAAGGCCGGAATCGCCGGCGTGGAAGCGGGCAAGGCGAACCTGCCGCGCCCGCGCATCATGATGCATATCGACAAAGGCGGCGACAAAGTCGCAACCAAGAACTTCCTCGACAAGCTGGAAACTTACCATGTCAACTATGATGTGATCGGGCAGTCTTATTATCCCTGGTGGCACGGAACCCTGAACGATCTTCGCGAAAACCTGATCTTCATGGCCAAGACCTACGACAAGGACATCATTGTGGCGGAGACCGCCTACAACTGTGCGCCGGCCGAGTACCGGAACAGCCCCGCTCCGTTCCCCGAGAGTCCGGAAGGGCAGAAGGAATTTCTGGAAGAAGTGAATCGGGCGGTAATGGCCACCCCCAATGGACGCGGCATTGGCGTCTTCTACTGGGAGCCGGGAGTGGCGCCGCGTTCCAGGGAAGGGCGCCTGGGAGGCCGGGGCTTTTTCGATCAGAACGGGAATGCACTTCCCGTCATGACGGTCTTTGACAAGTTCACCCGCGGCAGACCGGAGAAGCCCGCTGGACAGCCGCAATGAGTACCGGCGCTCGATATAGGGTTAAGGTTACGATGAATCGATAACGGTGGCTTTTGCGGCGCCAAATACTTCCAGATGAGTCGATAGACAACTGCCGCTGGTACTCTGGCTCTGGGATATACAGACACACCTGGCTGCTGGTTACGAACTCGGTGCACGTCGGCTACTGGGGTACGTTCGTTACCACGCCCCAGGTGGCGAAGGGCCTTGCGATCGTCCAAATCAAGACCAAGGTTCAAAATGAAGGCAAGGGCGCCGCCATGTGCACGTTGGCCACCAGCATTCTGGAGCGGGATGGGAAAGTGATCCAGACCGCGGAGGCGAGCCAGACCCTTCCATTCGTCGGCGGATAGGAAAAACAAAACGCATTTTGCGATCGAAGTCCGGCTACGAGGCCTCCTCTGCTTCGGTGATCTAGCTGTGACGTCTACTCCACGGCTATTGCTGAGTCAAACACCTGCTGATTTTATACCCTAAAAGATGCCACGACCGTAAAACCCGCAGGGCGGGATCAGGATCGGACCGGTCCGACCCCGAGCCGGCTAGCGCTTCACCACCGTGATCGTGAGCTGCGATGGATACTGCTTCGAGTGGTGCACCGCGTTGTGCGCCACAAACCCCTGCACTTCGTCGAAGTTATTGCCGCCGGTGTTTGAATTCCGATCGAAGCGCGGGAAGTTGCTGCTCGACACCTCGATGCGGATTCGGTGGCCGGCCTCAAAGTAGTTGCTCGTCGTCATCGGCTGCAGTGTCGCCTTGTAGACCTTGCCCGGTTCCATCCACACCAGCGGCTTGTCGTACCCGTCGCGATAGCGGAGCCGCTGAATGGTCTCGTCCAGGTTGTAGGCGGGCCCGCCGGGATACACGTCGAGCACCTTCACCGTGAAGTCGGTGTCCTTCGCGTCCGACGACACGTAAAGCGTGACCTCGATCGGGCCGCTCAATTCGATCCCCTCCTTGAGGGGCTCGGTGGTATAAACCAGGATGTCGAGGCGCGCCTCCAACTTGCGCTGGTCGAAGGCGCCGCCGGTGACGGCATTGCCCGTGCAGCAGACGTTGCCGCCATACGAGGGAACAGGATTCATCGGATCGTAGGTGAAGAGGTCCGGGTTGTCCGCCGCCGGCGCGGCGCCGGTCAGCACGCCGTCGCCGTCGAGCGTGTTTGCCTTGCCGCCGCCCGACAGGAAGAAGGTCATCGGCTGCGCTCCCTTCGGCGGCCACGTGTCCGACGTCTGCCACTTGTTGATCCCCATCGTGTAGTAGCGGACTTTGGGCAGGGTGTCGAGTATGTGGTCGTTCTCTCCCTTGAGGAAGTAGTCGAACCAGCCGTAAGTGAGCGCGTCATAGTCGAGCCGGGCGTCACCCATGCTGCGCTCGCCGACCACCGTGTTCTCGGTGGCGCGCTTGTAGCCGCAGTGGAGCGTCGGCGCGATCACCGCGTACTGCTGGTTGGCGATCTCCGGCCTGGCGGTCTTCCGCACATGATTGTACGCCGCCAGGTTCGGACCCACCGACACGTCGTACCACGACATGAACCAGAGCCCCGGCACGTTGATCGTCATGTCGTCGTGCCAGAGCCCGCCGCGATACCACGCCGGATCGTTCGGCGTGCGCTTGATCATCGCGCCGCCGGTATCGACGGGCATCGGGTCGGCAAAGATTCCGTGCGGCCCGTCCACGGCCTTGACGATGTCCATTACGGGAAGGTGTCTGAGCGCCTGCGACCAGTCGACGGGCGGCAGCTGCTGCGCGAGGTCGAACGACTTCGACACACGGATCAGCTCCTGCTGCGACGTGTTTGGGGGAAACATTGGTCGCACCTGGTTCTGCTCCCCGTAGAGCCATGTGATGAACAGCATCTGGACGGCGCCCCCGCGATACCAGTTCCCTTGCTCGAAGTACGGGCCCACGCGTCCCACGCCGGCGCCGAATCCCATGGGGATCATCGCCGCATAAGCCGGATTGCCCAGCGCCGCGACTCCTAGCTGCCATTCGGCAGTCGAGGAGCAACCGATCGTGCCCACCTTGCCATTGGACCAGGGCTGCGAGGCCAGCCACGAGAAGGCGTCGTAACCGTCGCTGCGCGGCGGGCCGAGGATGTCGTAGTTGCCCTCGGAGAAGAAGTGACCGCGCTCGTTCATCTCGACGTAAGCATACCCGCGCTTCACCGCCTCCAGCTCGGCGGTCATGTCGCTTGGCGCGCCGTTGCGCACATCCCAGTAATTGAAGTTGTAAGGCGTGCGGACAAAGATCGTGGGGTACTTCCTGGACGCGTCATTCGGGCGGTAGACGTCCGCCGCCATGCGCTTGCCATCGCGCATCGGCACCATGAGCTTGCGCTCGATGATGGCGATCGACTCCAGGGCCTTCTCGGTCGCATTCCGCTGGGCAACGAGTTCCGGGCTCGCGCCGCCTCGCCGCTGTGCAGGGACGCCGTGATTGGCGGCGACGATTTCCGCCACCGCAAGAGTCAAGGTGAGGATGATATTGCTTCGCATGCGTTTGCTCCGTGTTGAGGGACGCCGGCTACAGGTCGAGCATGTGATGCCGGTCCACCTCGCGCTAGAACTCAGTGTTGTGCCTATTCTTGAGAATCACAGAATATAGTGACATTTTGGAATATTGTATAGGGGTACGGCGCGCTGCGTCCCTACAATCCCTATTGTCACTATGTTCTCAGAGGATCAGCGGTTGAACAAGCTTGCAAGTTGCAGGCATCGAACTTTACCTTCCGAGCGGCACGTAGCGAACAAGCACTCGATACCGTTGCTTGCGCCACAAGTAGGAGGCGGGATTCTCTCATTTGAGGTGTATCGCCACAAGACTCATGAAAGGTCCGGCCTCGACTCGAACGTCATGTTCGGCATGGAGCTTACCGGCGCGAATGAGGCTGCCCTGTACAGAGTAGAAAATCAACCGGATGCTGCGACGGAGAAACTCATACGCCGAAGAAAGGTTCAGAGGCGATCCGGAGGCAAGACAGTCGTAGTCTCGGCTGCCCCGATACGCTGCTGCACTTCTTTCATCAGGTTGACGTATACGTCCTTTTTTTCCATCTCCGAGGTCGAGGCCAAGTGCAGCATCCCATCGATCAACGAGGCCGATGAACGTCGATAGCTGAGCAGTTTGTTCTTCAGTCTTCCCTGCAGAACGACTTTATCGGTGGCATCAAGGTCCATGGAGGGTACGGATTTAATCTGGCCCTCCATGTTGCGGACGTTCGCCTCCATGCAGGAGCATGCTCCCAGAAAGTAGTTCAGAGACCGCTTGTCCTTCGGTTCTTTTTGCAGCGGAACCTGCTTCAGATACTCTGCCAGCCGCTCTGGAATTTGGACTCCGGACGTCTGCTCGGGCGGCCGATCGTCGAGCTCTTCATTCGTTTCTCGATAAATCCGGCCGAGATAGTAATGCGCGTCGCAGTTGGTCGCGCCGCTTTGCAGAACTCTCATGAAATCATCCCTGGCAGGCCGAAGCTGTCTGCCTTGGTAATAAAGCAGTCCGGACAGGTAGTTTACGTTGTCCGACTTGGGGAGATATCCCTTGGCAACTTCCACGAATTCCCGTGCCTTTTCGGGATTTGCCAACAAATGGAAGTTGTATGCCTTGTAGTAATTCGCTTCCCCTTGGTAGTAACGCACGGCCTCTTCGCTGGTATGGCCGCCGCGCGAGAGATCGCTTTGCAGCATCCTGTCCAGATAGACGTTCGATTCCGCGTACCTGCCGAGATTGTGGAAGACCATTCCCGTTCCAAACAGGGCCGCGGCGTTGCCGGGATTCCACTTAAGCGACAATTGATAGTATTCCAGGGCCTTTTCATAGTCTTCGAGCGCAAAAAGACAGATATTCCCCAGCCCGTTCAAGGAACGGATGTGATCTGGAATCAGCTCGACGGCTTTCTTGAAGTAAGCCTTGGCCCCACTGTAGCGGGTTCTTTGAAACTGCACTCCCCCCATGAAATCAAACAGTTCTGCGAAGTCGGGGAGGGCCTTCTCGAGCTCCTCCGCCCTCTGCGTGGTCTTTTTGCCAAGGTAAAGATAAACAAAGAGGGGGGAGTCCCTGAACTTTTCCGCGAGTGCTCCCGCGGTCTCGTTGGTTTCGTTTACCCCATAAGTCTGCATATAGAGGGTATACAGGTACGCATCGAGTGGAGAATTCTCGACATCGAACAGCGTCTGGTCGGGCGGTCCTTTCTGTTCAGCCGGCTGTGCCCTGGTCCCCGCCTTGTATTGCCTGGCCAAATCGCACAGCACTTTTTGCTTGGCGCTCAGATGACTCGAGCACAGGTCCCCGAACGCGCTCTCCATGGCCGGGTCGGTGATGTCTTCGTCGATCTCCCTCGTAAGTATCAAAAAGCGCGTGAGCAGCAGCTTATCTCTGACCATATCGGATGCCCCAAGCTCGTATGCCTTTTTATAGAAAGACTCTGCCTGCCGCCAGCCGTAAAGGTGCGACCTCTGGAAGTTGGAATCGCCTTGCGCCACGATCTCTTGCACGTTTGCGGCAGGGACGCGCGCGACGACCGTCTTCGTCCGGCAATCAACGAGAACGAACGACAGAGCGAGAATCGGAATCATCCACACGAAATGAAAGGTTGATTTACGCATAAGCAAGCCTCCTCCGAGCAGGGGGAAGAGAAAAAAACTTCGTCTGAGAGATGCACGAACGATCCAACCTGGAGTAGCAAACACTCAGCCATTTAGACAACGATGCCTGACTGAAGTTCCGAACTTCGAAGCGGCGAGGAGCGGCAACTTGTGGCAATCAATGCGTTGTAATACAATGTAATGGATTGCAATGCAATATGGAGATTATTAATATGCCTTGCCAACTGACCGTTCGATTGCCCAAGGATCTCAGTGACGCTTTGGAAGCGGCGTCACGCAAGTTGCAGCGGCGGAATTCCGAAATCGTCCGCATGGCACTTAGGCAATTCCTCCAGGTGACCTCCGCCGATGGGAAAAGACCGATTGAGCGCGTACGCGGCCTGATTGGTACATTAGAGTCCGGTGTCTCAGACTTGGCCGAGCGGCATCGGGAGTACATCCTGGAGTCCTTGAACAATGTCAGGTGAACTCCTGTTGGACACCGGGGCACTCGTCACCCTGCTCGACCGCAGCCAGCCGCATCATGACACCTTTGCCCGTTTTTTTGAGAGCTGGAACAGGCCGGTGTTGAGCACGGAAGCGGTTCTTACGGAAGCTACCCACCTTCTCGGACGAATACCGAATGGCAGGAGAGTCTGTCTCGAGTTCTTCCTTCAGGGAGCGGCCATATTGATCCCCTCGACTCCATCCACACTGCGTCGCGCCTGGGAGCTTTTGGGGAAATACCAAGACCTGCCGATGGACTTTGCTGACGCCACCCTTGTTGTGCTTGCGGAGGATGTCGGGACAGACATCATTTTTACTACGGACAGACACGATTTCGAGATATATCGGACCAGAGACCGAAGGAGATTCCAGGTTGTCCCCGCTTAGGGCCCGCGCAAAAATAACTTCACATTTGGCGGGAGTCCCTTTGAACATTACTTCCGGTCAGAGATTGGGCGCAATGGTGTAGTTCCACTTTGGCAATATATCGTACTCATGAAGGTTAAC
>Ga0315279_10002077_pt1 | contig 31150 bp, 25 predicted proteins | sample YL17G06_20_MG_FD_203694 | JGI IMG/M metagenome (GOLD analysis project Ga0315279, IMG submission 203694) | Sediment microbial communities from Yellowstone Lake, YNP, Wyoming, USA - YL17G06_20 | ecosystem: Environmental > Aquatic > Freshwater > Lake > Sediment | place: USA: Wyoming | collected...
CTGCAACTATCGATTTGCTGGAAGCTTGCGCTTCCAAGACTGTGAGCTTCTCGTGGAGATCAACAGCGACGGGCAGATACGAAGCCACGTGCCACGTGGTCCCCGTTCCTGATGAGAATCTGACCAAAAACAATGTTGCATCTTCTAATGGGATCGTCAGATTTCCAATCACCTTGCATGTTCCAGATGACTGCTCCACGATCAGAGCAGCCTTGGCGAGTGCAGGGGAAGGAGACACGCTTTCTGTAGATGCTGGCTACTACGTTGAAAACGGCATATATGCCTCGACGGACAATGTTACTTTGGTTGCGAATGGGCTCGCAGTATTAGAAGGCCACCATGCGAGTCACGTATTCGGTGTGTCGGCAGACTTCGTGACTATAGATGGGTTTACTATACTGAACTCTGACGTTTACGGCGTAAAGATGAACGGTCATGGCAACACCCTGATGAACTGCAACATTTCGGATAACCATGAGAGCATATACATTTATGATTCAAGCGGGTGTACTGTAGCCCTAAACTACGTGGATAGTCATTCCGGCGGCATGTATGTTGTTGATTGCACAAACTGCACGATAACCCAAAACGTGCTAGTCACGGACTCGCTCAACGGAGGGATGCACATCACCGATTCCTCAAGCAACACCATAAGCCTAAACACCATAATAGGAAAAGCCCTTGAAGGATACACAACCATAGGACTATGGATCGTCAACTCTCAGACCAATTTGGTGACCAGAAACAACATAACGGGACACAGTGATGGACTAGAAGTGGGCTGGTCTTATGGTAACGTGTTTCTCCACAATGATTTCATAGACAACTTTCGATACTACAGCTACGCGTCTGTTAACACATGGGATAGCGGTTATCCTTCAGGCGGCAACTACTGGGACGGCTACGCAGGTCAAGACTATTATAGCGGACCAAACCAGAACGAGCCAGGAAGCGACTTCGTAGGCGACACACCATACGCTATTGACCCCGACAACATAGACCACTATCCACTAATGAACCCCTACACCAATATCGAAATATCAGGTTCGGACAAGCAGAAGACTGTCGTGGCAGAAGGATATAACCTAAACGTGAGCATAAGAATCACAAACTATGGTTTTCAATCAGCAACATTCAAGGTGACCGTCCGCGCAAACCTGACAAAAATCCGCACACAAACAGTAACAGTAGAGCCAAAGACAACCACCACGATGCTTTTCACATGGGAAACTCAGAGCTTTTACAGGGGCACTTACAACGTAACCGCAGTGGCAGACAGGGTTCCTGGCGAGGCCGATACGTCTGATAACGTCTGGACTGGATTCATGAGGATAACCATTCCAGGAGACATCGACGGCGACTTCAATGTTGGTCCATCTGATTTCGCGCTACTTTCAGCTGCATATGGGTCCACACCAGAAAAACCAAAATGGAACCCCAGCGCAGACATCAACAACGATAACAGAGTTGGACCACCCGACTTCGCGTTGCTGAGCGCGCACTACGGACAGCATGGCCCATAACCCAGACCTATTCTTCTATTATCCATAAATGTCAGAAACAATAGGCAAGCAAGACGAAGCCCCCAAAGTGGGCCGGGAGAGATTTGAACTCCAGACTTGTGGCGATGTCTCCAGCAGCTTTCCCCTTTTTTTATTTTTCCATCAGACGGAGAACTGATCTGGCGTTATGGCTGACCTGGTTTTTGGGGTCGCTAAAAGAAGTGAAACTGGACGAGCCAAGAAAGGTGGCAGAGTAGTAGTTTTCAGGGTTTCGCTAGAGAGACTGCAGGGAAAATTCTACCAAGGCTGCGGTTTGGATCGCTGCGAGAGATAGCCTATGGTCAGACATCTTGAGCGCAAAGATTCCGCTTCTCGGAAGGGAGTTAAACAGTTAAAGAGCGGTCTTGAACTCTTAGGACCGACGGGTTTGGAGATCCTGGAGAAGCTTGGTGCAGGTTCTACAGCAGCAGAAACGGCGAGGGTTCTTGGTTGTTCAAAGCCCAATGTGACCTATTGGAAAGATAGACTGGTTGCCATGGGTGCGTTGAGGCTTCAGGTTGCTGACGTGATCAAGTATTATAGTCTTACGCCGTACGGTTTAAAGATCCTCGCTAGGAGCGAGGAGCAGGTTTCTGAGTCTGTTGTGCTGGAGGATCATGCTGTTAAGTTTGCGGTGGTTGAGCATGAGAAGTGTCGGATTGATTGGCGTAAGTTGGGGGAGCCGAGGAATTGGGAGCAATTGGGCGCGAAGGTGTGTGGTGTGAAGGTTGAGAAGACGAGCAGGCACGTGATTATTCATCCTGGGAGGTTGAGGGGTTTTGATGTTGATGAGTTGGAGGTTGAGGCTGGGCGGATTGTTGAGCGGATTAGGCTTATTCTTGAGGCGAAGTTTGGCATGGTTCTTGCTGACGATGGTGTTCCGATTCATAAGCCGATTTTCAGGTTTTATTCGGATGAAGCGAAGGAGGACGTTAAGAATGGTACCTGTATTGTTGAGGGAGTTGGGAGTGTTGATTGCAGTCCGCCTGAGCGGGTTCCGCATGAAGAATACTGTGGGAAGGAACGGGCGAAGGCCCGACTACTTTTGCCTGATAAAGTTCGACGTATGGAGATAAAATTGGATGGGTTGATTGTTACCGTTGAAAGGCTCGTAGATTTAACAGCGAAGTTGGTTGATTCCATGACACAGGTTGTTGGTGTTTCTGAAGGATCAGCTCGGGAATTCAAGAAAAGCGATTTTCAGAGCTATGTGAGATAACGAAAATGGAAGTAGAACAGTGTTCAAAGGGCGTTTTCGCGTTTCTCCTAAGGCATGGGAAAAGTCCATGCTTTTCGCAACCTAGCCTTTCAGGCTTCGTGACCCTAGACCAGAGAAGCATGATCTCCGCAATCGTCAACATTGGGAATTTCCTCTGGTGAACACTTTATGCGGGAAATCAGCGAAAACGGTGTTCAGAAGCCTGGAAAAAGGCGCACTAGAGCCGACAAGATTGGTCGTATGAAGTATAATCAGCAACTCTTGAAACAGGTTTTGGCTGAAGTCAAAGACATGAGACACGTCCAACGAATTATCTTGCATGGCCTGAAGGGCGCAGGCTACTTCCAGTTTGGTGTGCCTATGCTTGAAAAGTTCGCATGTCAGGACCAGGTTGACTTGGAAATCTTAGAAGCAGTTCGCGAGGCTGGACCGCAGGGAGCTTTCCCGAAGGACATAGCGAAGCAACTGAGTCATTATGGTCTAGAGTATTATCATGTGAGCCGAAGGATCCTTCGCATGAACAGACGGTTGGAAAGTGAGACTGGAGAACGGCTTTTCGAGAAGCGCGGATGGAAGTGGGCACTCACGAGTTTTGCTCTTGAAGTTTGGGGTGAGGAGAATGGTCGAGCGGAGCATATGGATCAGGCCTGACGACTTCGAGGCGTTGTACCGTGTTATGGTTCTCGCCAGACAGAACGGCTCGGAACATAAACTGAAGCCCTGGGAGCAAGCCTTCCAAGAAGAACTGTATTTCAAGCTTGCCAGAAGACTCTCAAGAAGAAACCGCGGTCACTTGTAGAGTGCCAGTTATTGATGGAGAAGAATGGTGACAACCAAGCACTATGGAGATTTCTCCCGAAGTAGCCCTATCTAAGGAGTGACTTCCTTACTCCAACAATGTCTTTTGAAGATTATAAGTCTGTATAGGATTTTTCTCTACCTAGTTTCAACACGTTTTCTTCTGCAGACTATGGCTGCTAGTAGTGTTGCTATCATAGATATTGGCAGGATAAGGAAGGATGAAAACTCTGGCACCACAAGATACGTAGTAGCATCTATCACACCATCTATCGTTGCATTGTTTCCAGCGAAATCATAGGCAACTACCCTGAAACGTACGCGGGTTCCAGATGATTGTCCGGGAATTGTAGCATTGAATGAGAGAGCCAAAGAATTCTGAGGTCGTGCTGTCATATTTAGGCTCATTGATACAGTGTGTGTACTTGCACCATACCAATCCGTGCTATTGTCTATAGTATATTGTAGGGTCGCGTTTTTTACTCCCGACTCTGCGTCGGTGATATCTGCTGAGACGAAAACATCCTGATTACTATCAACTTCTGGTCCTGAAGGTTCCCGCGTCACAGTAATGTTAGGTAGATTGTTGTCTATTCCCGGATATGGTTGGGGACCTAGGTAAGGCGACAAGGCGAGAGTTGTGGTGTAGTCTGCATATTCAACTATTATTCTGGATGTCACACTAACGGATGCCTGTATCAATGCGTCAGAGTGTTGTGACCCGTAATCAGAAGTGTAGTCTGCATATTCTACGGTTACCCTTGAAGATACACCACTGGCTGATTGATCAAGGTCGCCAGATTTGTTTAATTCAAGGTTAGAGCTGAAATCTCCGTACTCTGCGACTACTCTTGATGACACGCCGTTGGCGGCATGTGCAAGTTCTGCTGAGTATCCATTGGTCATCATTAAACTGTCATCAGCACCTTCAACGACGATTCCGACCCCCTGCGTCCTTGCATTGCTCGAAAGGAACTTCACTCCTAGAATCGCACCCAGCAACAGCGAGATTGCACATAGACACAGCGGTAGTATCTTATTCATAGTTGAGCACGCCCAAGTTTCCTCAGGGTTCTTGATACACAAGCCCGATGCAAACGCCATACAGGTAGGAGCCATATGGGTAGTCGCTTGAAACGCTTACAATATGGGCTGCACTTGGAAGAAGTTGCCAGAGGGTGAGTGTTCCACGATTCGTCACTGGATCGGTTACTCCAGTAATTCCAGATATCGAGTTGATCGTGTTTCCATCAACCTTGAAATATGAATGTGCCCACGCAGGCCCCTCACCGGAGTTCCAAAGACGTTGGGAGTAGTGGGACCATGATCTTTCATGAACTTCAATGTCGTCTGGTATTGTGACGTTGAAGCTGTGTTCTCCGCTGCCTACTACAGTTCTAAAGATAAGCATACACTTGGTGGCATTGGGATATTTGAAATGGTAGTACTTTGCGTTTGTGAAATTAATTGGTCCTAAGGCAGGAAACTGTTCTAACCCCACTCGCAGCTTATTCTTAGTCAGCGTGCTACTATCCTTCGACCAGAGGTTCCAGTCAACTATTTTGCTTACCGGTTCCCCATTAAGGTAATATGTTACAATCCAACCGTCCTTATGGACGAAGCAGTGAACGTTATCGTCTGCCATAAGGTCAGGCAGACGTATAGACCCAATAATGTAATCAGCGGTTTCCGCCTCTATTCCGCTCCAATTAGCGCTTCTAGCTGCAGCCAAGTCTATCGACCGACCAATATTCACGTACGATGAAATTCCAGCCTCCTCATCCAGAAAAGTCGGTGCAGTGCTCATGCTCTGAGCAAAGGCAGGTTTGATGAAAAGATAGGTTTCTCCTGATTGGGTTGTTGTACCTCTGTTGGCATAAGAATACAAGCCTAGTGAACCGACGATGATGATCAAGACTGCCAACATGCTTATTTTCATTTTGCTATTCTCGAGCTTCATACCTCAAGTCTCCAATTCGATTCGTACAATTATCTTGTATCGCTCGAATTCTTATGTTTTGTGCAAGAGTCTTTGATTGAATCTTAAACAACCTATTATCCTTAGGGATCTACAATGTCTGATGTTTTCTCTTATAGACTACGAATGTTAGCAGTGTAGCTATAATGAATAATATTAGAACAATGGATGATGTAAACTCTGGTATAACCCATGTTCCTTGGATTGCAACTTGAAGCGTGCTTGTGTGTGTGTAGGTGAAGTATATGAAACTGTGGGTTGCGTTGCCGGATATCGCGAAGTTCCAATCTACTCCGTTGATCTTAACTGTCCATGGTTCGCCCTTAAGGAGATTTCTTGGAATGGTGATGTTGCAATAGCCTTTTGTGCCTGTTTCACCAGAAACTTCAAAGCTTGTTTGCATTAGTGACTGGTTGAAAATGAAATTTGCCGCTGTGGAGTTGCTTGATATGACAACTGGGTAGTTGACGCTGTCCCAAACAGCGTTGAACGTGACCTTTTGACTTAGCCCGGCTTCTTCACACTCTACAGTGTACGGCTGCGTCGGAATATCGCTTATGGCGATGTCTTTCGCCAAGGCAATCACTGTGTTCCCTGAAATAATTTCAAGTGTATATGTGTCTGTTGGATCTGCTTCAGGTTCAGGTATTACTGTTATAAGGTATTCTCCTGTCTTCTGTTCCCAAATAGCAACCAAATCCTCTGTCTCATTATCATCGTTTATGTCCAGCTCCCAGTAGGACATGCCTGAAACTTCGCTCACATTCTTCGTAAGCACGAATCCGTCCGGATCAGTAACAATCAGGTCAGCCGGGGACCAGAGTCTAATCTCTACTAGTTTACGCACTGTGAGAGTTCTGGAAAATGGCGCAATACTGGCTCCTCCACCATCAGTCACAGTCAATGACGCAGTGTACTCGCCTGCCTTGTAATGATGCCACGGTGTTCTGCCAGACGACGTCTGACCATCTCCAAAACTCCACGCATATGTACAGTCCGCGGGGTTGCCATCGGGGTCGTAGGGGAAAGCCGAAAATTTCTTAAAACTCATTTTTTCTTCTGTTGGCCAGTAAGTGAAGTAGGACGTCGGACGAAGATTAGTGTCTTCCGTCACGCTATCAAGTTCTGAGTAAGACGATACTTCTTTCCCAAGTATCGTGACAGTTCTGATGCAATTATTTGTCTCGGTGCGTTGAGGAGACTTTGGCAAATTCTCAGCGCACCATGAAGAATGCTCTGCCAATAGTTCCCCTAAACGTTTCCACCATATAATAGACTCTCGGCATACAGCTTCAGTTATAACTACATCGTTGTCCAGTTCATTTTTGACAAACTGCGTGCCCGCCTCTATGTCGATTTCCAAGGATATTCCAGATATCTCAATCTTAAACTTTAGGTCCACTTCGTATTTTAGGTCATATCCGGGATTAGCTACGAAGCTGCCATGTGTATGCCCGCCAAAAGATGTTAACAGTTTAGCTTTGCTGTCTTGAATGATTTGTCGAAGAGAGTCCATGTCCGACGACGAAAAGCACTGAGTACCTAAAACTGGAAACTGTGCAAACATCGTGGGATGATGTGAGAATATGATTGTCGGCTCATTTTCCTTCAGATTCTCCATAAGCCAGTCCCTTGTCTCAGCAAATAGCTGAGCACCTGAACTATCAATCTCCCTTGCGTTGCAGTCCAAGGCGATGAACCTGATACCTTTGTATGTGAAGTTATAGTTCTGTATGTAAGGGAGACCTGCATATCCCTCCTGCTCCACCTGTCGTCCCCAAGAAGATCCGAAAAGTGCTTTGATTTTTTGGACATTTTCGTTATTTTGTTCCCAGAAGATCTTATTGAAGTATGTGTCTCCAACAGCTGAATCGGCTCTTTTCTCTTTCTCCGCTCTGATATCTGGGTCAAAGTGATCTAAAGGTATGCCTGTAAGATAAGCTGTAATCAGTTCCGTTGGGTGAAGTTCTTTTTCTTGATCTGCCTCTTCAGTGTAAGGCCAAACGTCATGATTGCCTATTACCGGGATATATGGAACCTTCATCATGTTTAGGATTTCTCTTGCTTTTAGAAATTCGCTGTATTCGGCGGTATCGCTGATGTCTCCAAGTACAACTACAAACTTGATTTGTGGATTGTTATTTATCGATTCAACTATCTTTGTCAATCTGTCTGTAAGGTAGTAATCCTCACAAAGACGTAGAATTGCAGAATCGTCTAATGCCTTACTCTCATCGAATCCCTCTGGTCCATAGTCTGGATAGCCAAAGCCTATGTGGAGGTCTGTAATCAGGGCGAAGGACCACTCATCAACCGCGGGCGTCTCAAAACTCAAAGTTGAATACGTTTCGATCTGGTATTGGCTACCTGCTGGATAGAAGTAGTTGTTCGCATCAGGTTGAGTGAAGTATTGAATCTTAACGCCAATTTTGTCAGCCATTGTACAAACAAGGTCGCTAACATCGTCTGTCCCTCCATCATTGCCAGCAAAAGGTATTGAGAATTCGCATTCCCAGTGATCAACTGAAAAAGCACATTTGGCGCTAAAATCGCCTCCCCAATATCCATACCAAGCATCATTTTTATAGCAACCATCCTCATTCGAAAAGCCACTAATCGATGGCGAGAAGCATCCTTTAAGATCTTCTTGATTTGGTGTCAGAACGCCATCGCTTGTTCCACTTCCGTAACGTCCGTCATCTCCTTCATCAAAATATACTACGAATTCATCAAAATCATGGTCACCTGCAAAGACTTTCAGGCCAATATACATGTTTGTGCTATCATGTTTGAAGTAAGCTGTAGTCGGAATCGTTCCGCCCACAGTGTAGTGTACTAGATTAATGTTGTAACTGCTGGCATCATTCCACTCTGAACTCATTATTCCGTCAATCGAAGGAGGATTGATGCTGTAACTTGCTTGAAACTCTCGCGGGCGCGTCCACGGGTTTACGAGAGGATAGTGGTCCTGGTTGTCCGCGTTTATTATGTATGGTTGGTCCCATATGCCGTCGCTTCCAGCCAGATTCTGATCTGGACCACTGTACAGATCCACGTCAGAGTAGTCGCTCCAGTAGTTGCCCCCTGAAGGGTAGCCATCATCCCAAATCATTCCCAAATTGTTGATCGACAAATAGATCTGCGGTGAGTTATTGATGAAGTTGTTTTGGACGATAGTGGCTCTAGAGGTGTCTTGGAAGTAGATACCGTACGCGCTGTTGTTTACAAAGGTGTTTCCGTAGAAGACGTTATCTGACGAGTTTTGATTCCATACTCCCAGAAGACCACTTGCCATGTTGTTGCCACTTATGATGTTGCTCGAAGATGCATAGAGCGAAATGCCTCGTAACCAACTAGCTGTTATGTTGTTATTGCATATGCTGTTGTGGTTTGCCGATATGTAGAAATCGATGCCAATCCTATTTTCCGTCATCACATTTTCGACTATGGTGTTGTATGACGAACGTTCAAGGTATACACCATCAAAGTCGTGTGCTGTTATATTGTTCCCGGAAATAGTGTTGTTCGAGGAATCGTAGAGATAAATGCCAATATCGAAGGATTTGATTTGTGCATTCTTAATTGTCACATACCTTCTTCCAGAAAGCGTTATTCCAAACCTGCTTCCTGGTCCCTGAAGCAAGCGCCCATTCCCTTCAATTGTTACGTTGTCTCTCTCCACAACAATCGAGTCATGAATATCATCGGCAAAAGTGTAAATGTCTACGTCGTGGTGTATGGGTGCAGTTGGAGGGTCAATTGACCCATCAGCTCTAATGTAAATGAAATCATACGCGTGCGCTAGCATATGCGCATTTAGAATCGTCACGTCCTGCAATGGTCTGCCATCATTCGGAGGATTTATGGGCACGTGGCTGATAGCGTCCACAACATCCATTCCTGCTATCACTCTTCCAAAAACCGAGTACCAAGTATCCAAGACGGTGTTCGTGTCGTTCAAGTTTATGTAAAACTGGCTCGTTGCAGAGTTGGGTTGGCTTGTTTTCGCCATAGCTACTGAACCCCGCACATTGCTGTGCTTGTTAGGGAGTTCATCCTGAATCGGAGGCACTGTTATTCCCTTGGGCGTAGCATCTCCGCCTTGGATCACGAAACCTGGAACAACCCGATGGAAGATTGTTCCATCATAAATCCCGCACTGCGTTAGGTTCTTAAAGTTGCCAGCCGTAATGGGCATGTCCCCAAACAGTTCGATTGTTATGTTGCCCATCGTCGTAACTAGAACCACAGCGCGCGCGCTCTCTTTTCCAATCTTAACAAGCCAAAAATCAGCGTCCCCAGCGCCAAACGAATACGTATAACCTGCTAGTGCGTATCCTCCGTCGCTTGTCTGCACAAAAGTATTGAGATAATCATCGTTTGCTCCTCCGTAGGTTTTGTTCCACAAGTGATTGCCCAGCGAATCAGTCTTTACCAGCCAGAAATCATAGGAGCCAGCACCAGAAGAAGTTGTTCCCCCTGCTAGTGCGTATCCTCCGTCACCAGTCTGTACCATAGAAAGGGCATAGTCACGACCCGTTCCTCCATATGTTTTGTTCCATTGAGCATTACCATTAGCATCAGTCTTAACCAGCCAAAAATCATGAAAGCCAGCACCATAGGAATTTGTCCAGCCTGCTAGTGCATATCCCCCATCACCAGTTTGGACCACAGAGTAGGCAATATCACGACCCGTTCCTCCGTACGTCCTGTTCCATTGCGTGTTGCCGTTGGTATCTGTCTTGACCAGCCAGGAATCATAGTCGCCAGCCCCGGAAGAGTTCATTAATCCTGCTAACACATATCCCCCATCACTCGTCTGAACCATCGACCACGCCTCATCATCGCCTGCTCCCCCGTAAGTTTTGTTCCATTCCGTTGGGGGCGCCTCAGAAAACATGTCCGACTGCTGTTCTGCAGTTTTTGTTGATGAATGAACAACCTTGCCAATTCCAAAGTTAAATGACGCGGCTGACATACTTGCAAGAAGCAGCGCCAGCATTATTCCAGAAACTGCCTTCTTCCCCATAAACAGCATTCTCCCTTCCCCTGAACAATCATAAATACACGCCTGAGACAATTTAAGTCTTATGAGGACATCTTCTATGCACATTCAGCCAGTTTCTTCAATCATATGATAACTGAGCAAACATTTCATTTAGCGCGCATGCCTGTTCCTAAATTGGTCAAAAAATGGTTTTTACTCTTCTTTTGCTCATCCGCGTCGAATATGGGCTTGTTTGATAGGCAACTGTTGGTCGTGTTGAAGGGTGGTAAATCATGGAGGTTCCAGCAGATTGCAGGCGCCAAAAATGATATGAGCCTAAAAACTGCCTCCAAATTCCAAAAGAGGAATTAAGACCATTTTTAACCATTTTCGGAACAAGCATGTGCGCTTAATTGCTAAAGAAGGCTCGTAGAGAGGTGCGTAACAGGATGCAGTTCTTTTATTTGTGTTATTCACCTTAGAGGGCTGGCGTGTTGGTTGTAGCCCGCCTTTTGCTCGTTGTGGCAAAGCTTCGCTTCTGGTTCTTTTTCGTTTTCAGACATTTTTCTCAATCATCTGTTAGAAATATGTGCACTTCAAGGCTTACAAGGCTTTTCATCTGAGAATTTCGGCACTGTTTTTCAGAAGGCATGGTCTCTATAATACTCTGGGCAATAGAAGATTTCTCAGAAAGTGTTAATAGATCGCTGGGACATCATGAACATGGGAGAGGGAAAGGTGTCGAGAAAGGCCATCCTTGGGGTTTTATCTATAGCTCTGCTGGCAGTCATGTTGGCTTCGACATATCGCATTCAGCCAGTCAAAGCCGCTCTGATCACTGTTCCTGATAACTACCCAACAATACAGCAAGCTATAAACAACGCAAACAGTTGGGACACGATATTTGTCAAAGAAGGAATCTACTATGAGCATATTGTTGTCAACAAGACGCTTTCACTCATAGCAGAGAATGTTTCGACCACAATTATCGATGGGAGCAATGCTGGAACAGTTGTGCAAGTTGAGGCTGACAACGTGAGTATAAAGGATTTCACGATAAGGTATAGTGGATGGGGCTGGACAAACAATGGAATCTATGTTCACTTTGCAGATAACGTTGAGATAAGGAGCAACTACCTGTTCACCAACTGTCACAATATTCGTTTGAATTATTCACGTGGGGCACGAGTTGTAGGAAATGTCATCGATGGTAACGGCTATGGGATCAGACTAGTCAACTCAGAAAATTGTCTGGCAGCAGATAATAATGTCTCAAACTGCATTGGTGGCGTCCACCTAGAGTTTGCAGTTAACTGCACAGTGAAAAGAAACCTTCTTGCTCAGAATAGTCAAGGCATACGTTTCTACTCACCTTGCACGTATAACAAGGTTTATGAAAATGCAGTGTACAACAACACCTATGACGGCATGATAGATGACTCAATGAACGGCAACTCAACCTTTCTTGGCAATGTCATTTTCCACAACAACTTCGTCAGCAATGCTTACCCTTTCATATGCAGAGGTTCAGGCAACGCTTGGGACTATGGTTACCCTTCGGGCGGCAATTACTGGAGCGACTATACAGGCACAGACTTGTTTAGTGGACCTTATCAGAATGAAACTGGTAGCGACGGAATAGGCGATTCGCCTTATGTAATTGATTCTGACAACAAAGATAGATACCCACTTATGAGCCCATATCTTTCGCCTTCTGGTCCGAGAACATGGACTGTTGACGATGATGGACCAGCGGACTTTCACACAATACGTGAAGCCATAAGCGCTGCTAGCAATGGAGACACAATCTTCGTCAAAAACGGAACATACTCTGGACCGATTGTCATTGACAAGACTCTGACCCTTCAAGGCGAAAATAGGAATGCTACTATCATAGATGGCGGCACGAATGAACCTAGTGGAAGCATTGTGCTCGTAACAGCAGATAATGTGAAGATAAGTGGTTTCACGATTCAACATTGCAGGGCAGGAGGCAACGCAATATGGCTAGATGGTTATCTCAACATGACTTTTTCCTATAACATTGTAACAGGCTGCAATGAGGGTGTCAGGATATTTAATTCATCTGGCACTGTTGTTTCAGATAACATCGTGCAGAACTGCTACTATAATACAGGCGTGGGATTTGACTATGGATTTGACAATACTGTGTATCGCAACACAATCATCCACAACCACTATGGGATTAGTGGAGGTATTGACTGTCACGGTAACACCTATTCAGAGAATACAATCATCAACAACGATATTGGATTTGGGACAACCTCATATGACAGCAAGTTTTTCCATAACAACTTTGTTAACAATGGCGTCAACGTTATTGCTACTGGGGTTAACCAGTTTGATGATGGCTATCCTTCTGGCGGAAACTATTGGAGCGACTGGAGCGGCATAGATCTGTGCAGTGGTCTGTACCAAAATGACACTGGCAGTGATGGAATCGGAGACAACCCGTATATAATCGATGTTGACAATGTAGACCGCTTCCCGCTCATGAAACCTTACGGGGGTCAAGCTGACATAGGCATCTCTCAGCTCAACCTTTCCAAAGAAGTGGTCGGACAGGGCTCCCTCTTGATGATCAATGCTAAGGTTATCAACTACGGAGCCGAACCTGCAAACTTCAATCTCACAGTCTATGTTAACAACACTCTGTTTGGTCTTCTGAACGTCACTTTGCCTGCCAGAAATTCGACAATCTGCTCTTTTGGCTGGCTGACAACAGACTACATCTATGGCAACTATACGATCAGAGTGACTGCAGAGGCTGTTCAAGGCGAACTGGACACAACAGACAACACAAGAGAACGTAACATGAAGATTACGATCAAAGGCGACTTCAACGGAGACTGGAAAGTGGGTCCAGCTGATTTTGCGTTGCTGTCAAGTGCTTACGGTTCAACACCGGAGAAATCCAATTGGAATCCTAACTGTGACGTGAATGGCGATGAGTCTGTCGGACCAGCAGACTTTGCTCAGCTGAGCGCACACTATGGACAGCATTATCCGTAGAAATGAAGGTGGCCAGCTCGCGCCGTGTTGGATTGACGCAAATCATAACAATTGAAATTGAAGAAACAGTGTTTCGGTGAAAGATTGTCCGAAATGAAGAACTGTGGCGAGTGTTCACATGGCAGCGAGATTCCTATTGAGAAGAGAGGCAACAGGACCTACAGGTTTTTTTGTCTTAAACATAACAGGAAGAAGGATTTGTACGCTGCCTTGAAATGCCCTGATGGGGATGGGAAAGGAGACGTCAAAGGCTAGAGTTCAGACTTCCGAATTCCTTCCAGGGGCTCCTTGAAATGTTTGTGTCCGATTCTACTCCTCAGATTCTATCCACACGCACTCGCGCAACCATTCAGAGGTTTTACTGACCAGTTTGGTGTTCATCAAAAGCTGGCGCGCCCTTTTGGCTGTCCATCACACTGGTAACGCCCACCTAGCCAACCTGCAATCGCGGACTCAATGGACAAACATTCGCAGACAAGGTTTTCACTCTTCTCCTCATCGAGTTTTCCATAGAGTTGTCGTCGTCCCTCAAGAGCGAAACACCAGACGACGACAAGTGAGTCTTTTCTCTATTTCTGCGAGTTGTCTTTGTCGGCTAAGTAAGATGGACGTGAACATGGCTTCGATTGTGAAGGGTCTTGGAGCCGTGTCGCCTGCTGAAGTGTACATTCTGCAATGGTTCATCATCAATGAACCGCAGACTTACGAAGGAGATCGGCCAGCATGCGGCTGAGAAACGCGGCCGTCACTGGGCACTAAACAGCTTTGCAGCTGAGGTTTGGGGTGAGCTAAACGGTAGAGAAGAATCAGACGTAGAGAGAGACCAGTGAAAGCGAAAATAGAAAAAGGGGGTGTTAAGCGTAGCACTAGATGCTTTGGGCGGTTTGAGTTTCTTTTGGTAGCGATTGGTCTGCCTTTTTCACGTAGTTCAAAGATTTAGCCCACATGACTGCCTTGAATGGCCATGAAAGCAGATACGTTACCTCAAACGAAAAGGTGAAGTCCATCTTCAGATACATCACGATTGCAGCAACTATCGCTAGGGGAAATATCTCGAACATCACTGCAACGATGATCACTAGTGATTTTCGCAGCCGTTTCTTCTTGTATGCACTTGCTGTTATCGGTAGCATTATCAGAGACAGGAACCAGAAGATCATGTAAAGATGCGGCAGCATTTGTTCCCAGAAAGACGGTGCGTAGACAGCCATGTTTCCAGCAACCGATTACATTACGCGCTTTCCGCCTGCTCCGCTACCGCACCAGCACACCATAGGAAGGTCCCACGTGTTCTCAGACTTCACGATCCATGCACCAACCTCAGTTATGACCCACAAATAGCGCGGAGTCCTCGCAAACGTCCACTCTCGCCATATAGCAGACTCAAGGACTATGTTAAAGCTCTCATCCTCATTCTTGTCTGAATTGTATATGTGGTCGTAGTCGTAGCAAAGTAGCGATACTTCCAAGATTATGATCCCACCTATCACAGCAGCTATTCCCGGACCTATTACTGTTGGCACAAGATATGCAGCTGCTACACCTACTATGAAAACGCAAAGAGCAGCTAAAGCGACCGATGCCATCACGCAATTCTTTGCGGCTACTGGGTCAAGGTACAATTCAAGGAATATCCCGCTTGGTATTGGACCAGCGAAGATTAGCCCGTTGATTCTCGCGTAGCTTCCAGAGTTTGCATCTATCACCTGTACTGTTCCGTTATTCTTGACGCACGTAGCTATTGCTTCTTTCTGCTCGTCACCGAGTTGTACAGTGCCGTTGAGCTCTGTGATATCGAAGCAAATAGACGGACCTATGCCACTGTGTAGAGCTACTGTGAAATTGCTGTAGTTGCCATCAAGTTGTTCGTCGAGTGCATGGAGACTATACTGGTCAGATAGCTCTGCGAAGCTTCTTCCTCTATTTGCTTGCGTGGGTATTGCTCCCAGGAAGCCTGTTGCAAAGATCAGCACCATCGTTAGGGCGATCATCCGCATGCGGAGTCTCCCCAGTTTACTTAGGCTCGGCATGGCTATTTGAAAGTTTCTTATCTTGATTGCGGCTATTCTCTGCATGGTAGCAAGAGCTAGGGTTTCAGGAATTCCGTCTTCTTGAGGTTCTGCTCTCGTGGCGAAGCGCGCTGAAGCTAGTAGCAGTAGTGTTGCTGGTTGCGGAACGGTTTCCATATTTCTTGTCAGTTTACTATTCTCCTTATTTCTATATTGTCCCTACCCCGTGTTATCCGACAGACGTATAAAAGATTTAACTCAAATTTCGGATATCCTGAAAAATGAACAAAAATGCGACAGAACGAGGAATTGTATGCTTCAGCTCGCTTCAGGCGGTTCTGCTGCTGACAACTAAAAGATTCCCCTTCTTGCGAGTGTCTTGGCGGCCATCAGCGAGAATTTCCAGATATACCATGTAATGTAGCCGTTTGCAAGCCAAGTAATCGCCATTGTTGCAGCGTTTGTCTGTGCTAGGCCTGAATAGACCATTAGAAACCCGATCGTTATGCTAATCAAGGCTGTGTAGATCACGTTTTCGACCTTGAACTGTTCAGGGCTCGTCTTACTCGCATACCCAGCCATGCAGGTTAGAAACGCTATGAAGAAGCCCATGGGCGTCGCGATTCCTACAGCATAGACCAGGCGCATGCTCTCGAAGCTCACTTCTGGCGGGGCTTCATCTGTTGCGATGTCAGCTGCAAATGCGGGAACAGCCATCGAAACCAAGACAAAGGCAAGAACAGCTTTCTTGTATTTCGTGCTTTTTCACCTCGTACCGCTTCTAAGCTTCTTTGGGTTTGCTCCCAGAGCTGGTAACGCCCACTTAGCCGACTCGCGACTGCGAACGCCAATGGACAAACACTCGCAGACAAGGTTTTCCCTCTTCTCCTCATCGAGTTTTCCATCGAGTTGTCGTCGTCCCTCAAAAGCGAAACACCAGACGACGACAAGTGGTTTCGACTCTTCTCTTCTTTTCATCGAATTCTCCATTGAATCTCACTCACCGTGGTAGCCTGGAACACTCAAGCTTATAACTTCAAGAAACAATCATGTTTTCTTGATTGACCTTGAAGAGGTTCTCTATTAAGGATTGCCAGATTGCTTGGGACAAGAGAAAAGGAATTTCTGGAAAGCACAAGCAGGCAATAAAGGCAGATCTTCTTGGTATGTCGCGGAATATTGAACAAGCATTGGACTACACGAGAAACAAGGCTCTTGAGAAGAGGGAAACTGTGGTAGAATATTGGCTCAAAACGAACACAGGCGATGACTGGTATCGTCTTCGAATCTTCTATGAACTGAAACTTGAAGGCTGGAAATGTTCGTTACAAAAAACTAGCGAAAATGGGAGTGTCGGCGAGTTAGTCACCGGGAAACAGCGTTTCATACAAATACTCCTAGATGAAGACGCTGAAAAAGAAGAAATCTAGAGACCCTATACTGAGAGTAATTGATAGCTGCCGGAGACTCGAACCATCTTTAGGTCATGAAAAGAGGAATCTGAGATGAATTGGAAGGATTTTGAGGAGTTGGCAAGAGAAACAATGACTAGACACTTTGGCGAGAAACTTGTAGAGAAAAACCCAAAGGGCTTTCCAAAAAGGTTCGATATGGTTTCTGCTGATGAGAAGATCGTGGGGGACGCTAAGTATCTGACGCTCGTTCACAGAAGGAAGTTCCCGCCTGCTAAAATGATGGAAATTGCGGGTCATGTTTGGCTTCTGGAAAAAGTGAACGCGAAGACACGATTCCTAGTATTTGGCAATCAATGCAGTGTTCCGGAAAAATGGTTGGAAAAGTATGGCAGTTACGCCCAGAACGTAGACTTCTACTTCATAGATGCGCATGGAAACATCGAGAAAATGTATGCAAAAGAAGCTGAACGAGGAAAGAAGAGGATGCGCTGAATGTGGGATTTTGCCGATTCCAGAGAGTTTGTTCTCATTCATCATTTCAAGATTCCAAGGATTTACACTTGGGGAGAAAAGGAAAAAGACAAGAGAGAGGAAATCAGAAGGAACGCTATCGCGAATTTTCCGGATTCGGCACCAAGATGTGAATGGTATGCTTTCAGCATTGAAGTTGACAGAAGTGGTCTGGAAAGACCTCTGGACATCGAAAACGTTCCAAAATTGATAGTAGATGCATTCTCAAAGGGCATCATTCAAAAAGACAAATCTCGTTATCCCAAGGTTGGCCTTTATCCAGATGATGACCTCAGACACGTAAGAGCATTCCAGATCGAAGGGAAATTCAACAATGCTGGAAGAAACAACACTCAGGTTCAGATTTTCGGAAAAAAAGCGCGCTGACCTTCAAGATCAATTCGGCGCAAGAGATTAGCACGCGCGCACGCTTTTTTCATGGTCATTCCATAGTTTGCTCTTGCTGTCTCAAGCGTTTGACATGTCTTCTTCTGCTTAACAATCTTGAAATGATTAGGAATATTGAGATGGCAAGCGAGAATATGGTCCAAGCGATCTGTGTCTCTAGGGAGATCAATCAAATCGGGATTGAGATCTGGAGCATTTATCTTTTACCCTTTTCTGCGGTCCCGCATTGCTTTGAGGATTTCGTCGTATCTCCTTCTGATTTCCTTTCGTTTGTCGACGAGAGCCCATATCATCAGTATGTTTGTCAGGATCATAATGGCTCCATACTCTGTCTTTATCTCCGGTTTCAGAACCGCGAATAGCACAACGAACAGACAAGCAAGGCTTGCAGCAAGAAATATGTTGTTGAGATCAATCGCGCGCTGGCTTGTCCCTAAAATCGATTAATGCTTATTTTTGAGTTGGGGTCTCGTATTCTTGAGTCACGTCCAGGCTTAGGAGGTGAATCCTAGCGGGACAAGATGAACACGAGACCCTTGAAACCCTCTTTAGAAACGTGGACTTAAGTTTTGCCAGAGCAGCGTTACTCGGGTGCTTTCACACGGTTGGACCTGGCAGGCCTCCCAGGAACCCGTTGGGGCTTTTCAGAACCTTCATCGTCATGCGAATGAAAGGCGTTCGTAGCCTAAGAGAAATGACCAGACTCCTTGACGCGGACTTGCGGCTCAGAAAACTCATCATTCGTTCTCTGCCTGCGACCCACCAACCAGGAAGTTCTGATGAAACTGAGGCAATCATAAATACTGTAAAATCCTTCAGGAGTCAAGACAGCAGATTTGCTGGGTCAACTCTCGCCCCACTAGATGAAGGACTACTAGAAGCTTTGACGAGTCCAGACCCATTAACCCTCATCTCCTACCTCAAAGGCATTAACCCTTATCGCATTTGGAGAAACGGCTTTGTTTATTTAGATACAGCGTTGACATTTGCCATGCGAGCTGGCGTATCAAAGGCCATTTTGTTCGTAGACCAGATTGAGGACTTTGCTAGTCCGGACACGCCTCGCAACAAGAAGCTCAAGGAAGTTGAGAGGTTCAGAGATATAGTCAAAGAAACCTGCCCGTTCAATTCTATAGCATTTTTCATTATGACGATGCATCCTAGAGGCTGGAACGAGATAAAGGATTTATGGAGAGATGCAAGGCTCGCCGATATTCTTCCTGTTGAAATAGGAGGGGCAAGAGAAAACTCGGGCAGGGTTAAAATACTTCGGGAGATAACGGAACTCAATGACGCAAAGAGGCTTTTTGAAAGCTACCTCCAGCATCCAGAATACAGGCTTCAGGGAGCTCCTTCCCCACTCCATCCATGGAAGGATGAAGCGATTAAACACTTGATGGAAACGAATGGAGGAAGAGCAGGCTACATGTTATCACATGCGAGAGACATTCTGGATTTTGCCGCAGAAAAAAACATCGAAGTCATCAGTGAGGAATTCGTCAAAGGAACTAGAGCCAAACTGCCTGAAGAAGAGAAAGTAGAAGCCGCACGAACCAGAACAGAAGAAATTCCGAGAGACTTGAAATAGACTAGTGACGGCTAATGTCGATCGACGTTGCCGAAATTTGCAAAGCCCTATACTCTCTTTGCAGGTTTTATTCATTTGAAAACAAAGGAGTAAAAAAAGGTAGAGAATTCGAAGATGCCTTTCTGGACTATTGCATATCTCAAAAGATTCAGCCCGAGAAGCTGCGTGGTCTTACATTATTCGGTTTCAATTCCTGGTCAGGCGCTCGACACGAAGTCGATAATGCTATCAAAGTTGGAAATATCGGGATTGATCTTGAGTTTAAGGCGTACGAACAGGAAGTACTAAAAGATCAAATCATGGTCTTTAATGAGAAGTCAATTGATCATTTTTTCTCTGTTCTCGCTCATGGAGCAAAATTCGATCTTTACAGAATCTTTGCTTCAGACTCTGATTTAGATGATAACGCAAGACGGCTATGTTACATTTGGAGCATTATCCACATCGAGCCAGATATTGTTCCGATTCCAACCATATTGACCTATTTTAGAGATCCGGTGTGGGAGGACCGCGTTCCATGGGTTCTTGTTACAGAGGCTGAACGAATCCTGCCAAAATTCGTACAACCTCTTAATTCCAACATTAGGCTAATGCGGAAAAATACCTACGCTTTATCGATTCCGGATTCCCATGAGATTGATGATGTTTTGGATGCGCACGTTAATATGAGCACTGAGCTTCTTGACGCCATTGAATCATATGAGCCTGATCACTTTGAGCATTATGCTACTGAAATCATTGCTAAAATGGGTGCTTTTGACCGTTCTTGACTGATTTCCATTTGGAGCCTTTTGAACAACCCATTTATTTTTGGTTTGCCCAGAATAGATACGCCTAGCGCGCAAAAGCAATCTCTCCTGGTCTCCCAACATATATAGCGAGTCGGTTATGCTATATCAAGGCACGTTTGAAAATGAATAGGAGTTGAGACCCGAAATCGACTAAGGTGAGACATCATGGCGAAAGACAGTTCTCCAGATTTCGAAATAGATGCGTACATCCACAGCTCAAAAGAATATTATGAGAAGTTGAGCGAACCAGAAAGGAAAGACTTTGAGAAACAGGTCACTCAATCTCTCATGAGATCGTTCACCCGTGACCTTCAACTCAAGGCAGCAAGGTTTCTTGAAATGCCGAGAATCGGTCCTCTGCCACTATTGCAGAAATTCATGCAATTGGTACCTGAAGTAATAATGTTGTACACGAATGGTTACTACTACTCTGCAGTAGCTTCTTGTGGAGTGGCAGCAGAGCGTGTTTGCTACGATATACTTGAGACGGCTGATATGGAGATGGACAATAAACCATTAACCTCACGCCAAAAATCGCAGATTTGCAGGATGAATTTTTCGCAATTTGTCAATTTGTTGCTTGTCTGGGGTCTTATAAAAAAAGAGACAGCTAAGTTGCTCGAAAAGCTCAGACTATGTCGAAACAGATACATTCACCCATCCTTTGAAAACACAAATGCTAAGGATGATTCGATTAAGATGATCAGATGGCTTTTTAGGATCGTCGAAATCGAGTTTGGACCTGGCCCAGGTTCCAGATATGTTATAGTAAACGGAAAGATTGCCCACGTGAAAGGTCGGCGCTTTTGGAATAGTCATAAGAAGCAAGATGTATAGATGGAGTGCACTAACAGCGAGGCACGTTTGGATGCGTTGAAGGTGTATTTCATTCGTTGCATAAACCCGAAACAGATTGGTGTTTGCGGAGGATGTCTCCACTTTGAGCGTGAGTACCTCACCGCGGTCACATTTTTTGGCTTCCATTTGGGCTTGACCATGAAAAATCTTTTAAGCTATTTTTTGGAACAGGGCTATCGTGCTTTTACAGCAGCTCTATACTGAAAACAAAGCGATTGGTTGAACTATCTCTCTTGACGTTGGGCAACCTGATCTCCTGATTGAGGTGGATACCAAAGGAGCTTTGGAGTTTGCTACCTCTTAGTACACTACAGACCGCCGGCATTCTGTCCTTCAAACCCATTCGGGCATGAACGTCTCCAGATACCACAGCCAACTTTGTCTCTTGTCGTTCTTTAGCAGGTTTGATATAATGTTCAAACACGAAGTTTCTTATCTCTTCAGCTAACCTCATGCGTGTCCCACGATCCAATTATTGGGTTAAGCTATAAAACCGTTAATACCGTTCGCATATAAAAGGGGGGATTTGCGGGGGATATCTCCCAGTTCTTGTAGCCTAAGGCTCTAGGATCATAAGCTTCTGAGAGTCGGCAGAACGCTAGAAAGTGGAAGACCTATTCAGCGTCTTTTACGTCGTTGACGAATTCAGTTAGTGCTTGGTTCCAGCGTTCAGGGCTCGTCTCAAAAGCCTCAGATTCCGGCAGCGAGTGGAGCTGTCGCCAGATCTCGCAGCCGAAGACGTAGAGCAGCGGAGAATCGCATATGAGGAAGAACATTAGAGACCGTGAAGCACCCCAAGAACCTATCAGAGCGAACGCGACACTTGGAACCATAACCATTTCGATGGCGGCACCGGCAAGCGACAGAGGATAACGCAGAACTGTCCAAGCCGCGTCCACCACTCTGTTTCTATACATGGATAGCCGACTTCGTTTATGACTGCGAGTGCGAATACGGCGCCTAGAATCGTCGTCGCCTTCCATTCTCTCCACAGACTAGTATAAGCGTCCATGGAACTTAACCTTTTAGTATTACCAATGTTGCTTTCTTAGAATTGGCTTGAGCTTAAATAGAGTGTTAAATCATAGTTTAACGTGAGGAATCCAAGCAGGATGGAAGTAGACAGCGCCAGAATTCTAAAGAAGATGCACGAGAGAATAATCAAGGAATTCATGGACGTAATAATACTTGCCAAGCTTAGAGACGGGCCAGCAAGCGGGTATGACGTGATCTGCTTGATCGACATGAAGTTCCACATTCTATTGAGCCCAGGCACAGTCTACTCAATGCTATATTCTCTAGAGAGGCAGCAGCTTATCGAAGGGAGTTGGAGCGCTAGAAAAAGAGTCTACAGACTCACAGATAAAGGTACAAGACTCGTGGAAGCAATGATGCGGCAGAACACTGAGCCGTTATTCGCACAGCTAGCCACAAGCCTCAAACTGCGAGAGTTCGAATAGGCCCATAGAATAGATCAGGGTTGAACCCAGCACCAGCAAAGAACCAAAGAGTACACAGTTTTGGACGCGAATCACACCTTACGGAATCGACCAAGTTGAAGAAAGGCGGACATCCCCAGACATAAAAACCAGAAGAAAAATGCTTGAGGTCCTCAGTGAATCATACGAGAAGGATCCGTATAGATACCTCGAGCGTGAGAGTTTGGTCCGATCGACAGGTCTATCAATGAATGAGGCCTTAAGGAATATGTGGTATTTGGACATAAAAGGTCTGGTAGAAGCCAATTGGGCTCTAGGAGGACATTTCTCTGCAAGGATTTCAGCCGCACGCATTGTTGCCCTGGGAACACGGACCAGAGAGTAATTGCTTACGAGTTCAAAGTGACGCGCTGGAACAAAGAACTATTATTCTGATTCGGTGATACTGGAGAACCTTGAGGTGAAACTCATAATATGGCCACGTTTGATCTTCTGCTACCAGTAATCTTTTCAATCATTACGGTGACCTGCTTTTTGCTCTACAATGAAGGCGCGTTTAAGAGGTCGAGCAAGAGGGATATCATATTCTTTGGTTTTGGTTCTACTCTGCCCTTCGCGGACATACTTCAAAGCCTGCTTGGATTGCAGTATGGAATTGAAGGAAACCCCGTTGTGGTTTGGCTCGTGGAAAACCTGTCTATCTATGGGCTGGCAATCTTCATATTCATACATGTAGCATCCAGCATCCTTTCCCTCTGGCTTTGGCGGATGGCGAGAAATAAGTCGGACGAGACAGCGCGACTTATTTTGGCCCTACTTGGCTTGTATTGGCTTTCAATAGTTGTCTGGAACTTTGTTGCACTAGAAGTTGGTGGTGCAATTTGATGTTCAGCGAACTCCCAGACGCACGGAATAGTGTGTAACCTAGTGCAAGGTCAAGTCTTCATTATGCCACATGGCAAAGTCCAGCTTGAAAGTAGTCGTCCACCCATTTCCACGCACTTGGACTACTACTTCCGAAAAAAGGCCAAGCCGCCAGAACATAGGTGCATTGCAGAAGTTGTCTTGCACAAGAGAAAACCCTGAAAGTCTCTTCTTCTATCAGCTGATCAACACCATCCTGCAAGAAATCACGCTAACCCACCCTCGGTTGTAGTAGTCAGAAAATTCTCAGCGACTACTACTACTTGCGCCTTTCCCAAGCCTCTTTTTTTCCCTTGTATATGTCTGCGTATTCTATTTCAGAGTTAAATCTTATATACCATCTCTGTATGGATGTGCACACTGAGGGTAACTAAGAAATGGTTTCGGAAGGCACAGGGCGACTCTTCCGCAGAAAAGACGGCAAATACCTCATCTACCTACCAACGCGCATAACTCGTGACAGCATGTTCCCATTCAAATGCAGCCCAACAAAAGGCGCAGACTCTGTACCCATGAAAATCAGCCTCACACCCGGCGGCGACAAGCAGCCTATCATAGAGAAATCGACGGAATCATCCGCACAGCCTTCATAGAAACAATTTCTGCGATGCTCTCAAAAGAAAGAAAGAAGGAGAAAAAGCCGAAAATGACGAGAAACATGGAGACCGTTCCGCAACCGGCAACGTTATTGCTACTTACTGCAACGCACTTCGCCACGAGAGCTGAACCTCAAGAAGATGGAGTTCCTGAGACCCTAGCTCTTGCTGCCATGCAGAGAATAGCGTCGGTAGTTACCTTAAGAAACTTTCAAATAGCTAAGTCGAGTGTGAGTAAACTGGGGAGACTTCGCATGCGGATAATCGCCTTAACGATGGTACTAGTTTTTGCAACAGGCTTCTTGGGAGCGATACCCCTACAAGCAAACAAGGAGATAGCCTTGCCGCAGTCAGCCGATCAAGAGCGAGTGCATTCATTCGCCGATGGCAACTGGAGCACTTTCATTGTGACCCTGCATAGCAGCATACAGAATATTTCATTCGAGATCGCCGAACTCAACGGTACTATAACACTGACTGATGAACAGAAAGAAGCAATATCCACGTGCTTCAATAGCAGCGGCACAATATGCGTCACGCCTGGAAGCTTAAGAAGCTACCACCCTGAGACTGAAATAAGCCATTGGGAGATAACACCAATCTGCTTCTTAGGAATACCTATTGGAGTAGATTTACACATACACCTTGCTCCAATAGACGCCATTAATTCGATGGAGGCAATCAATGTACTTGAGAAGACTTGCCTTATTATTATTCCGATTATCATCGCAGCACTACTTGCAACAGCGGTCGTGGGAACCATAGTGGCTGCTGTAGATTTCGCGATTTGGGTGGTCTGCGAAGACTATGGGCATATCTATGACACAGACAAGAACAGTGACAAATCTTTTGACATAACTCCCGCGATCACTCTCGACTTCGTGCTATTTCATGGATGGCTATTCTGCAGGACACCGCATTATCTATGGGCTGCAACCCCGATTGGTGCATATATCGTCAGTTCTCAGAACCCGTTGGACCTTCCTGTAGTATGCTGGGCTGGCGGCTCCTCCCCTGGAAGACGCATAAGGTAGTCGGTCGTTGGAAACATGATTGCTCAAGCGATACCATCTCTGCTGGAAGAAACACTAGTACACATTTTCAATTTGTTCTGGCTCTTGTCTCTACTGATGCCACCAATATCTGCGTCTATCTACCAAAGGAAACACTGGCGAAGGCCGACAGCACTCATCATACCAGTGATATTCGAGATATTTCCTCTAGTGATGATTGCCATAAACCTAGCGTACGTAAGGATGGACTATGCGTGGCACTACGAAGAGGGATATATATGGTTATTACCGACGAAAGCAGTTGTGTGGTTCATATCTCTGAAGATCATCATGAAGCCAGAACAACCGTCAACAAGCCAACCTCCGCATCCTCAAAGCACGTAGCGCTGAACTCAACATCGCCTTTTTTTATTTTCACTTTTGCTAGTCTCTCTCTAGCTTCTCTGATGTTTCTTTTCCGTTTGCCCCTCCCCAAACTTCAACTGCAAAACTCGTTAGTGCCCAGTACCAGCTTCATTTCGTTAGCTAGGGCGCGCATAAGTAGAAGAAGGGACAAATTTCTCCCGCCCTTCTTCTTCAAACCCAACACACTTGACCTTCATGCACGTGAAGCCTTTGCTTTTTTGAAGCGGCTCTGCAATTGCACCCATGTCTTCAACTCTGATCCATGCTTGGTAGTTGTTGTTCGATAATTCCGATTTGCTGAACAACAACTACCAATGCACAGAACCAGCAGGACCACAAAGCCGTCCTTGCCTCTTTCTTCCACCAGTTGATTAAGGCCCCATATTGCCCAGAATCAATTCTGACCCACGCAACTTGTTGTTGTTGGTATTGACACAATCCCTGCAGGCGCACCAACAACAACAACCGACTTTCGTCCCAGTCAACAGCATCAAACCTTGCCAACATACTGACGGCATGCTTCAAAGCACAAAACACTGAGAGGAATAGCCTTCGACGCAAGCAACCAGAAAAGACAAAGTTGCAGGATACCATTTCATATCGCCAAGGCCTGAAACGTTTCAGCTTCGAAACTACCAATACAAGATTCAAAGGACTCCGCCCCCAACGCCAGCTCGCAAATCATGTGCCTGCGAATCGGAAATCACTGATGACCCAAAAAAAAGATAGTTTTTTTCAACATTCAGCCCAAAGAAATTTCAAAGCCTTTTCCATCTAGACTGAGAAAACACATGCACTCTTTCAAGTTTAGAAGTTGTTGACAGAAATCCTACAATTCTGTTATCAACAACTACCAAGCTGACTCGACGCATCCTCAATGTTCATAGGTTAGGTTTCACTTCGCGCACGAGAAGAAGAGATTTCGTTTTCTGTTCCTTCTTCAATCCCAGCATGCCTGACCTTCATGTACACGATGCCTTCGCTCTTGTGAAGTAGCTCTGCAACTGCATCTATATCTTCAGCTCTGTCACGTGCTTGGTTGCTGTTGTCGGCGACTTTCCCGTATTTTTCTCTACCAGCAACAAGCAGGGCGAAAGTCAATCAAGGCTCTATTCTGCACAAAACCAGCATTGACCAGCTCAATCAGGTGTCGGTTGTCGTCGTCTATCCTGGAAAACGCGGACGACGACAACTATCGCGCCAGCAAAGACCATTCAAATGCTTCTAATCAGAAAGTGTTTGATGCTAGCGCGCCTCGTACACGTCGAAGAGTCTCAATGGCTATTCTGGTGTTCAGTCCGGCGTCGTATTTCATCAGCCTTCCGGCAAATCTCATTCCACAAAACCTTCTCGCCAGGAGAATAACGATAGTACGGCTTGCGCCCAAGCGTCCTTTTAATCAATTTCCGTTGCACAGTGCCCAAGACTTTCGGTTCACCGCCAGGTAGTTCTATCTCAACTTGCTGAAAGCCCTTAAGAGAGGCACAGGGTCGCCAGAAACCCTCAACGGGTTTGTACACGGTCTCCATCCTCTTCGTAGCACTGTCGACCCTCACTTGAGCCCGTATATGGTTCTCTTTGACTTCGTCTCTCAGAATTCTGGACAGAGTCGACTTTGAGATGCCTGATTCGAGAAGCTGCCGCCAGGTCTTCGGTTCATACTTGCTAGTTTTAGGGTTCTTAAAAGCATCGTAAACCTTCTCTATCGAGACCCACTTTCGCATGTTCTGTATCTTGATCAACCTGGGTTTATCGTCGCGAACAACCGTGCTGTCCTTCCACCTGACTATTCTCCTGCCCAACGATTTAACCATCCAAACTGGAACTCAGTTTCATTAAACCCTATACGAGTTCCAACATGCACTTAATAGCATTATCATCATGAAGGCGTCAAAAAAATGGGAATAGAACGGATAACATGCAACAAGTGCGGCTATACGTGGGTTCCGCGAGTTGAGAAACCGAAGAAATGCCCAGCATGCGGGCACCGCCTCTAGGCTCGGAGGAACTCCGGCCTTGGCTGACAGTACTCAGTACGATGATTACTCGTCTGGGCGCAATGCTGTCTTCAAGCTTCTCGGCCAGAACCCGCATCTTTCTCTTGCAGAACTCATGGAGAAACTACGTAAGAAAACCGTATTTTGCTATCTGAAGCATCAGACTGTCAAGAATTACATGACGCAGTGGCGACAAGCGTACTCACGAGATGGAGTGGTTCCAAGACTCCATCGTGGCCTCGGCCGTCTGAATTCCGGGTTTGCCGCATCATTGTGGGAGACTGCTCCTTCTTTCGGGTGGAACGTTAGCAAGAACAAGAATCATCATCGTTGCTTCTTCCGATATGGGGTGTACTTAGATTGGCATCGCAATGGAACGATTCTCTTCCGCTTCAAAGGATCTATAACAAGAGGCTTCCTGCTGGGCGTCTTCTCGCAGGCTTTCTGGGATCCTCTGAAGTTCAGCGGAAGATCTGAGTCTGAGCTATCAGAGTACCTGAGAGCCCTCTTCAGCGAGCGTTATCGGCAGATCAGGCGAGACGTGACGTACGAAACCGGTCAACCCTTGCCCAGGACTGTTATCGATCGCAAAAAGGGCTATGGTGAAATCATCAAGCTTGGAGACGGATCTCACCCTACGAGTCTAGAGATCGAAGAAACAACGCCCTTCTGGGTTTCGGAACTCAAGGAGATTGGCACCTTCTTTGGCGAGAACATGAAGAAACACGTGGAGGTCGTTGCTCAGCTTGGAGAGGAGAGCAAGAAAAGACAAGAAGCTCTTGAACGAATCCTCAGACCTATGCTTCTCCTTCTAGAAACCCGCCTCCAGAAGCTAGGAGGATGAGGTGATCGCCATGAGTAGCCTAGCCGAGTCGCCAGTGAACTGCGGGCTCATGGCAGAAGACCGTGGCTTGAAAGAGCATGGTCGCCCTCTGGATGCATCCAGATTGCAACGACGCCCGCATCACAAACTGCACGTGCGAGTTTTGGTAGCTTCTCGAGGACCACGCGCAGCACGGGATTGGACCAACGTCACTTTTAACAGGAGAACCTAGAAAGTAATGATTGAAGCTGAGGCTCAAAGAGACGGAGACTCCTCTGCGAACTTCACTAAGGACGCACTCAGTAAGATGTGCCTTTCCTCATATGCAAAATCAACCGAACGTTCCCGATTGTGCCACGATCCTCTAAAGCCTCAGCTTCACTGCCCCGAGTGTGGCTCATTGAAGCTTTACAAGGATGGCCTGCGATACCCCGATGGCTTTGAGGTTCAGCGATGGATCTGCAGAACATGCGGATACCGGTTTTCAGACCCTGCTGCATTGAAGGCTTTGAGGAATTTGAGCAAGTTGAGTCTGCATCAGCGGGTTCAGACTCTCTCAACGAATTCATTAAAAGCCAAGACCAATATAGTCTCTAACTGCCGAATACGCGTTGAGGAGACGAAAAATTTGGTCTCAGTAGCAGAACTGAAAGAAACTGCTGCTGAGATATCGCCACAGACGTCAGCTGATATCAAAGGCAAGATAGTAGAGTTCGCATTCTACCAGAAAAGAGAAGGGCGCAAAGAATCCACAAGAATCACCCGAGTCAAGCTTCTGACAGTTCTCTGGAAGCGCGGCGCAAACCTCTTTGACCCCGAATCAGTCAAAGAAGCAATTGCAAATCAGTCATGGTGCAACAAGCGAAAAGTGAACGGAGTCGATGCTTACGCCGCTTTCCTGAAGATGATGGGAAAAACCTGGAGCCCACCGATATACCAAGTCACAGACAAGCTTCCCTTCATACCTCAGGAATCCGAAATAGACGCGCTGATATCGGGAACAGGCCGCAAAACGTCGACATTCCTGCAGTTCCTTAAAGAAACAGCAGCAAGAGCCGGAGAAGCCCACGCACTCAAGCCGATCGACATAGACTACGAAAACCGTACAATCACCATAAACTCTCCAGAGAAAGGCAGCAAACCACGAAACATCAAAGTCTCCGCCAAACTTCTAAGCATGCTGACAACGCTCCAAATGAAAAGCGACGGGAATCACCTCTTCAGCAAGCATCTGCGAACACAGAGAAGAGTATTCGCGAAACAACGAGCAAACCTCGCAAAGAAACTCCAAAACCCCAGACTACAGCAGATCCACTTCCACACTTTCAGGCACTGGAAAGCCACTATCGAATACCACCGAACCAGAGACATCTTCTACGTCAAGGAACTGCTCGGCCACAAGAGCATCACAAACACGATGAAGTATGTACAACTAATAGAACTCGGAAGCGACGAATTCACCTCAAAAGCCGCCACCAACGCGAAAGAAGCAGCTGAACTCGTAGAAGCAGGCTTTGAATACGTCTGCACAACGCCTGAGCCCGAAAGCCTCATGCTCTTCAGAAAGAGGAAGTAACCGCTATGAAAAGAACTATAATGGTGGGGCGGGAGAATAAAAAAGTGGGCCGGGAGAGATTTGAACTCTCGACCTTCCGGTTATCAGCCGAACGCTCAAGCCAAGCTGAGCTACCGGCCCATTACAGTAGCAACAAAATAGTATTGCTTAGAGTTTTTAAGGGTTTTCGGATACGCCTAGACATTGACAATATCGTTTGCACTGCGAAATAACGCTCGTACAATCTTTTCTTTTTCTGTTCTTGAGCTATTCCAGCCATGCTGATGTCTAGTCTAGGACTCTGAGTCGCGGTGGGTACGAGCTTTCCATGGTCCATGATGTACTAGTCAATTGAAATGCAATCTCTATGAAGTATCCTCGTAGTCGGCTGCCGCTGCGTTCATCAGGCGTGAAGGCCACTTCGATCTCTTTCGATTCTCCTCCTCTCAGGCTTACTGGAACAGTTGAGACCTGATAGTCGCTGTCTGGCCACCATGCTATGTCCTTTCTGATTTTGACTACTATGGATCCAACGTACTCTTCGACGGGCTTGACGACTACATGAGCTTCAACCTTCTCGCCGAATCTTACGTCTGTGACCCTTTGGCCATCTACTTGCCAAAAGGCTTCCTCAACGATTGGCCCAGCTCGCGCACGTTTTGACATGACAAGAATTGTCACTAGGGCGAAGGCTGCCACGATGACTATGATTACTATGATTATTGGAGTCAGAGCCTTGGATTTCCCCAACAAACTTCATCCCTAAATACAAACACTGTTGCCCAAAATTAAATGTTCTGCATCTGCAAAACGCTAGCTTCGCCAATCACCAAGGAGGATTTTCATCACTCTTGCTTTCTTGTAAGAAGGAGACTACACACACGCGGACAATCAGGTATCGCCAGAGCTGTCGGAATCCTTTTAATCGTTCCAGAACTAAATCACTGTCCGGGCCCGTAGCCTAGCCAGGATCAAGGCGTCGGCCTTCGGAGCCGAAGATCAAGGGTTCAAATCCCTCCGGGCCCGCCATTAGACCAGAACCCATTAAGGTTCTAGTCCAACTGGATAAGAAAAACACGCCAGATAGCTAGCTTCGGTCAGTGTTCAAACCATCTATGTATATGCGGAGTTTTCGCTTTAGAAACGTGAACGGCAACGAACTCCTCTTGGACTACAAGAAGCCCAGCACCGATTATTCGCTGCTGTCTCAGATAGATAATGTTAATTGCTAATTGCAGGCGCTTGTCTCAGATATTTGGTATC